>Ga0299912_10000197_pt1 | contig 62613 bp, 57 predicted proteins | sample RVTome_2_FD_207667 | JGI IMG/M metagenome (GOLD analysis project Ga0299912, IMG submission 207667) | Soil microbial communities from uranium-contaminated site in the Upper Colorado River Basin, Wyoming, United States - RVT95D214 (version 2) ... | reverse complement strand
TCATAGCCTCAGCGCCTTAGACTTTCTACGTCGCCAGCAGGTAAGCTATGCGAATTTGGGCAATCTGGGGTTTGGGCGTGATGGCCTGGCTCCCGACGTAGTAGAACAGGTAGAGATCGAGGCCAAATACGAAGGCTACATAACAAAACAGCGGGAGCAGGTGGAGCGTATGCAACGACTGGAGGCGCGCTCTATTCCTCAGGGCTTTGACTACGACAATATCGCTGGGTTCCGGAACGAGGCACGGCAGAAGCTTAAGCTGTTCCAACCGGCCACATTGGGGCAGGCCTCGCGCATCGGCGGCGTCACCCCGGCCGATATGGCTATTTTGATGGTACACTTGGAAAGGGCAAGAGGGGCGCGAGTCTCTTGATGGGACAATGGAAAAGAAGACGGCGTATCTAGTTGTACATAACGCCAATATCATCACTATGGACCCGCTGCGGCCGCGGGCGCAGCTTATTGCCGTCGAAGGTGAAAGAATAACCTGGGTGGGGGCCATCGAAGACCTGGAGATTGTCCGGGGGCCAAGAACGCAGATCATCGACTGCCAGGGAAAGACGGTGGTGCCTGGCTTTCACGATGCCCACTGCCATATCATGGCCTTCGCTGCCACCTTCCTCAGCGTCGATTGCAGCCCAGCCTCGGTTTCCTCCATCGCCGATATTCAGTCGGCTGTCCGCCAGCGTGCCGCGACTGCGCCCGAAGGCTCGTGGATAAGGGCCACGGGCTACAACGAGTTCTACCTCGCCGAGAAGCGCCACCCCACTCGCTGGGATCTTGATCAGGCGGCGCCGGATCACCCGGTGAAATTGACCCACCGTACCGGGCATGCCTGTGTCCTCAATAGTCTGGGGCTATCCTTGGTCGGGATAGGCATAGAGATGGAGGAGCCGCCGGGGGGCACCATTGAGCGGGACTTGGAGACCGGCGAACCCAACGGTTTGCTTCTGGAGATGGACGCTTATCTCAGCGAGAAGATACCACCTTTGACCGATGAAGAGCTAAGGAAGGGTGTGAAGCTAGCTTCGCAAACCTACCTGACGCATGGGATTACCTCGCTTCAGGATGCCACAGCAAGCAACGGCCTGGCTCAGTGGCAGACGCTACGCCGCCTGCGGGACAGCGGAGAGCTGGTGCCGCGGGTTCGCATGATGGTGGGCATCGATGCTCTTTCGGAGTTTACTGGAAGCTGTTCGCCTGACAGCCTCCGTGATAGCCAGGTGCCTTTAGGGGCGGTGAAGATAGTGGTGGACGAGGGCTCCGGCACCTTATATCCTTCACAGGCGGAATTAGAAGAACAGGTATTTATGGCACATAGGGCCGGGTTACAGGTGGCGGTCCACGCCGTTGAAGAAGGAGCAGTGGAGGCAGCGGCTAGGGCCCTTCTGAAGGCCTTGCATGAATTCCCGCGAGAGAACCACCGCCACCGGGTAGAACACTGCTCGGTATGCCCTCCGTCGGTGCTCAAGATGTTGAAAGAAGCCCAGGTGATGATAGTCACTCAGCCATCCTTCCTATACTATAATGGCGAAAGATACTTAGCCGAGGTGCCGGAGGCGCAGTTGAGGTGGCTGTATCGGATAAAGTCTTTCCATGAGAACGGCCTCATGCCCGCTGCCAGCTCGGACTCGCCGGTGGTGCCGGTAGACCCCCTTGTGGGCGTCTATGCCGCCGTAACCCGGCGGGCGGAGACAGGGCAAGTCCTCTCGCCCGGGGAGCGAATTTCGCCCCATCAGGCCTTGTGGATGTACACCGTGGGGGGTGCACACTCGACCTTCGAGGAAGAGGCCAAAGGCTCTATTGCCGTGGGCAAAACGGCCGATTTCGCCATACTGAGCCACGATCCCACTCAGGTTCCTGCCGAGGAGATCAAGGAAATAAAAGTGGAAATGGCCGTCCTCGGAGGGAAGGTCGTTTGGGAGAGATCATGAGCGGGATCTTGGAGCCATTGCGAAGCCTTTTATCTGTCCCCGGTATCAGGCCCAACATGATCGAACGGGCACGGAGCCTCCCGGCCGACGCGCTGGTGCTAGACCTGGAGGACTCAGTTCCGCCCGCCGAGAAAGAGCAGGCGCGGGCGCTGGTGAGAGATTCCCTGGCGGGCTTGGCGCTGCGAGGACAGAAGGTCTTCGTCCGCGTCAATGCGCTGTCCACCGGCCTGATCCAGAGCGATCTGGAGGCAGTCGTTGGTCCAGGTCTCGATGGCATCAGCCTGCCCAAGGTGGAGTCGACGGCGGATGTACAGCAGGCAGATGCCTTGGTCGCAGCCTTGGAACGGGAGCGAGGATTGGAGGTCGGTAGGATTGTGCTCATCCCCTGGATCGAGACGGCCAGGGCCATTATCAAGGCGGTGGAGATCGCCGGCTCTTCGGCTCGTCTGGTGGGGGTATTTTTTGGCGCTGACGATTTCACCCGCGACATGGGTATCCAGCGCTCCAGGGAGGGAAGCGAGCTATTCTATGCTCGCTCGGTCATTGCGGTTGCCGCCAGGGCAGCCGGGGTTTTAGCGTTGGATACCGCCTTCCCCGATTTCTCCGATGAAGAAGGGCTAGTCGCAGAGGCGGAGCTGGCCAAGCGGCTGGGTTATAGAGGTAAGTTCGTCATTCACCCTCGGCAGATAGAGCCGGTAAACCGCATCTTCCAGCCCACTTCTGATGAGATCGACCATGCCAAGAAGGTAGTGGAGGCCTTCGATGCTGCCGTTGCCCAGGGTCATGCCGCCACCTCCCTCGATGGTCAGATGATAGATATAGCCATAGCACAAAAGGCTAGGGATCTTCTCGCCCTAGCTGAGGCCGTTGCCAGCAAGGAAAGCTCGGCTGGATAGGGCGAGGCGAAGCTTTTGACATAGTCTGATAAACTGACTATTATGCAGGCGGTGAGAATCTATGAGGGATCATAAAGCCATCCTCTATGAGATGAAGAAGGGGATTGGTTACATAACCCTTAACCGTCCGCGTGTCCTAAATGCCATCAACAGCGAGCTGGCCAGCCAACTAGCGGACGTTTGCCAGAGAGTTCGGGATGACGAAGAGATACGAGTTGTTATCATCACCGGCGCGGGCAGGCGGGCCTTCTCCTGCGGTAGTGATCTAAGGAGATCAATGGATGTGGGAGACGCCATCAAAGCGGCAGGCGGGCTAGTCCAGCCGCTTATCTGTGCCATAAACGGTGACTGCCTAGATGAGGGTTTGGAATTAGCCCTGGCTTGCGATATCAGGATCGCCTCGGAAAGCGCCCGTTTCGGTCTCACTCAGGTGTCTCAGGGCATCATTCCCTGTTGGGGCGGTACGCAGCGGCTACCGCGCCTGGTGGGCAGGGGCAAGGCGCTGGAGATGATCCTGACGGCCGAGGTTATCGATGCCCAAGAGGCCTATCGGATTGGCTTAGTGAATAAGGTTGTTCCGCCGGAGGAGGTCATATCTAAAGCTGAGGAACTGGCCAGCATGATCGCTTCGGGAGCTCCTATCGCTGCCAGATACACTAAAGAAGCGGTGAGCAAGGGCTTGGATTTGACTTTGGAGCAAGGGTTGAGGCTGGAAGCCGACCTCTACTTTCTGATTCAGACGACGGAAGATCGGATGGAGGGCATCAGGGCCTTCTTAGAGAAGAGGCAACCCAAGTATTCGGGTAAGTGAAAGGGCTCTTTTGATGGCGAAGCTAAGGCTCGACTTGCATACCCATTGCCTGGAGGCGACCGGATTTCTTTCACCTACGGTGGATATTGTCGCGGAGATCGTGGCTCGTATAAAGGAACGCCGGTTAGACGGGATCGCCGTAACCGAGCACAATAACAAGAAGTATGGGCACACGGTGAAGGAGATCGTGGAACAGTCATTTGACAACGAGGTCTTGATCATCCCCGGGCAGGAGATCGATTTCGGCCGCCGCGAGGTGGTGGAGCTCTATTTGCCCAATGGCTCCATCTTCCGCTTTTTGGCCCACCCGGGCCGTTATCCCGGTGTGACGGAGGAAGTCAGCGATGTTCAGGGCATTGAGATAGATAATGCCTTGCACAGTTGGCACATAAACAAGGTCAGGGTAAAGGAGCTGGCTGAAAGGCACGGTCTTCTCCTGTTGCATAATAGCGATGCCCACAATTTGGAGGACATAGGCACTTTTCATAACGAGATCGACCTGGAGGAGCTGGAGGCCAGAGCTCAGGGAGGCTCATGAACGGCTTTGAGACCATCGTCTTCGAAAAAAGCCAAGGTATCGCTTGGGTCACCCTCAACAGGCCGCGAGTGCTCAATGCCTTCAACATCCAGATGCGGGATGACCTCTACGAGGCGCTCACCGCCATAAATGACGACCCGGAGATAACGGTGGTTATCTTTAAGGGAGCGGGAGAAAGAGCCTTCTGTGTCGGTGCCGACCTCACGGAGTTCGGCACTGCCCCTTCCCCGGTTATAGCCCGCCAGGTTAGATGGGAGCGGGATGTTTGGGAGCTGCTTCTGAGCCTTAAGCAGCCTCTTCTGGCCGCCCTCCACGGCTATGTCTTGGGTTCGGGGGTAGAAATAGCGTGTTGCTGCGATATAAGGATAGCCTCTGATGGTGCCGTCTTCGGGATGCCGGAGGTGAGCCTAGGCATGATATCGGCCGCTGGTGGTAGCCAAACACTCCCGCGGCTGCTGCGGGTGGGAGGGGCTTTAGAGATACTCCTCACCGGCCAAAGAATAAGCGCTGCTGAGGCTCATCGCATCGGTTTGGTCAATAAGGTCGTGCCACGAGCGAAACTACTCCCCGCGGTCGAGGAGGTGGCGGCCAAGATCGTTTCCATGAGCCAAGAGGCGGTAAGACGAGCCAAAGAAGCGGTGATACGGGGTTTAGATATGGGCCTCACCGAAGGGTTGGAGCTGGAAAGCAGGCTGTTTGCTCTTTTAGGTAACCGCTAGGTAGTGTGTTGGCTGAAGATGAGAGCCAGACGCCGATGTAATCGGCGTCTGGCTCTTGCTATTGTTGCGCTAACTAGCTTTGGCGTCTATTTCTAGTCGTAATGCTCCCGCTGGAAGAGCGTCGCCATACCTTGGCCGCCGCCGATGCATAGGGTCGCAAGTCCCCATTCGTTATCGCGGCGGACCATCTCGTGAGCGAGTACCGCAGTCTGTCTGGTTCCGGTCATCCCCAGCGGATGGCCCATGGCGATGGCTCCGCCCTTGATGTTCAGCTTATCCCAGTCCTTGTCAGTGAATCCCAGCATGCGTGCCGAGTAAATAACCTGGCAGGCGAAAGCCTCGTTGATCTCGATGAGGTCGAGATCGGAGAGGGTCATCCCCGTTCGCTGGAGGAGCTTCGCCGTGGACGGGAAGGGGCCGATCCCCATGACGCTGGGGTCAACGCCAATGGCAACCGCATGTCGGAAGGTCATCATGGGCTTGTATCCCAACTCCTTCGCCTTCTCCTTGGACATCATGAGGAGAACGCCAGCACCGTCGCTACGGGGGCAGGAGTTGCCGGCGGTTACCCGTCCGCCCTCCTGGTAGGCTGGCGGGAGGGCAGCGATGGCCTCGTAGGTGGAGGTTCGTCGGGGACACTGATCCACGCTAACGACCTCAGTGGAGCCATCTTCGTAGCTGATGGTGATGGGGACTACTTCCTCCTTAAACCAGCCGGCATCCAGGGCCCCGATCGCCTTCTCCTGGCTGGCCTGGGCGAAACGGTCGCAGGGCTCGCGGGGGACGTCGAAACGTTGAGAAAGCTCCTCGGCTGTACGCCCCATATCTCCCACCCAGGGCGGAATGTCCGGCCGACGAGCCGGTTGCAGTTTGGCCGTCTTCCAATCCGCAGGATATCTGGCCGCCTGCTGTTCCGGGGTGAGACCGAAACCAGCTCGGGCAAATCCACCTGGTGCTCCGCGGCGTCCGATCTCCCAGGGCTGCACCGGCGCGTTGCGGTCCATGGTCTCCAGGCCCGCCGCTATGACAATGTCGGCGTCATCGTTCATGATGTAGTGGGCAGCGATCGCGATGGCATTGGAAGATGAGGCACATGCTCTCTGAGTGTCAGTGCCACCTACCGACTCAGGGAAACCAGCGACCAAGAGCATATTCTTGACGCCCCCCATAGCTTGAGCGGTCCCTGCCGATCCCATAACGACATCATCAACGAGGGCCGGGTCCAGATTGTTCCTCTTCACCAGGGCGTGAAGAACCTGTACAAAGAGATCTACTGCGCTGATGGCTCGGTAGACCCCGCGGTCCCCCGCCCGGCCAATGGGCGACCTGCATGCATCTATGATGACTGCTTCTTTAGCCATTTTTCTCTCCTTTGCAATTCTCCTTTGATTGAAATCCTGATTATTCGGCCACGCAAACCTCTTTGTGTCAACTATAACATGTCCGGCTGGCAATGTCTAGATTGGTCATAATCAATACCGGCCGTACACCGGCTCGTAGTGTTCCCGCTGGAAGATGATCGCCATCCCTTGCCCGCCAGCGGCGTTTGTTGCAGCCAGCCCCCATTCGAGGTCGCGGCGAACCATCTCGTGAGCGATCGTCGCGCATTGTCCGACTCCGGCCAATCCCACTGGATTGCCGAGGGCGATAGCTCCGCCCTTGGGATTAAGCTTTGCCCACTCTTTGTCGGTGAATCCCAGCATGCGTCCACAGTAGATAGCCTGGCAGGCGAAGGCCTCGTTGAGCTCGATGATATCGAAATCGCTGATCTTCATACCCGTTCGCTTGAGGATCTTCTCTGCCGCCGGGTAAGGGCCGACTCCCATGACTTTAGGGTCAACGCCAACGGCAACCGCATGTCTGACGGTGCACATGGGCTTGAGACCTAATTCCTTCGCCTTCTCCTTGGACGCAAGGAGCACTAGTCCGATGGCATCGGCTGCGGGGCCGGAGTTGCCGGCGGTTACCCGCCCATTCGCCACATAAGGTGGAAGGGCAGCTAGCGCCTCACGGGTGAGGTCTCGCCGCGGACACTGATCTACGCTGACTTCCTCGGTGGAGCCGTCTTCATAGTTGATGGGGATGGGGACTATTTCGCTGAACAACCTCTCGTCCTGTGCCTTGAGCGCCTTCTCATGGCTCGACAGGGCGAAGCGGTCGGACTCCTCGCGGCTGATGTTGAAACGTTGTGCCATCTCCTCGGCGGTGCGCCGCGCGTCCGCGAGCCAGGGCGCAAGTTCAGGAGGCTGAGCGGGAAGGACTTTGGCCGTCTTCCAGCCCTCGGGATATTGCATCGCCGCCATTTCTGGGGTGGGAGCGCCGGTTGGGCGCCGCCCAAGTGTAGCCGTGAGTTCGCGTCCGATCTCCCAGGGCTGCACCGGCCCCATGCGACCCGCGGTCTCTATGCCCGCAGCGATCATGATGTCCGCGTCATCATTCATGATGTAGCGGGCAGCAGCCGCTATGGCCTGGGAAGACGAGGCGTCTGCCCTACCAACACCCGCGGCAGCTACGGACTCGGGAAAACCAACAAACATGGCGGGGTTGCGAACGTCTCCTCCGCCAACGGAGCCCGTGATGATGTCGTCAATAAGGCCCGGAGTCCAAAGCCCTCGTGTTAGGGCCTTTAGAACCGGCACCACGAGGTCCGCATAGGCGACAGCACGGTATACCCCCCGATCCCCGGCCCGGCCGATAGGCGACCGGAATGCCTCTATAATGACTGCCTCTTTAGCCATCCTTTCTCCTTTCTAATCTCCTTTACCGAATTTTGACTGTTTGTTTTAGCTGAGGCTCCTTCTCCGTGAACTATAACACATTTGGCTACCTTTGTGTAGAGCCTGCGCAGATTCTTCAGCCAGCTTGGCTTTTTCACACTTCAGATAGGATTTCTGTGTCTTGGCCCTGCGTCCACACCAGGAAAAGTGAGGGCCAGACCCCGATTTCATCGGGGTCTGGCCCTCCTGAGTTGCGCCAATTAGATTGGGCGTCTACTACCAGTTGTAGTGCTCCCGCTGGAAAATGGTCGCCATACCCTGGCCGCCGCCGACGCACAGGGTAGCCAGACCCCATTCGAGGTCGCGCCGAACCATCTCGTGGGCGATAACTGCGGTTTGCCTGGTTCCGGTCATTCCCAGTGGATGGCCGATGGCGACGGCTCCGCCCTTGGGATTGAGCTTTGCCCACTCTTTGTCGGTGAAGCCCAACATGCGCCCGGAGTAGACAACCTGGCAGGCGAAGGCCTCGTTGATCTCGATGATGTCGAAATCGCTGATTTTCATGCCCGTCCTCTTGAGGATCTTCTCCGTCGCTGGGTAGGGGCCGATTCCCATAACGGTGGGGTCAACACCTATAGCTACTGCATGTCTGAAGGTCATCTTGGGCTTGTAGCCCAGCTCCTTCGCCTTCTCTTTGGACATGAGGAGCACAGCTCCAGCGCCGTCGCTTCTGGGGCAAGAGTTGCCGGCGGTAACCCGCCCACCCTCCTCGTAGGCCGGTGGGAGGGCAGCGATGGCCTCATAGGTGGAGTTGCGCCGCGGGCCCTGGTCCACGCTAACGACCTCAGTGGTGCCGTCTTCGTGGGTGATGGTGATGGGGACTATTTCGTTTTTGAACCAGCCGGCGTCCTGGGCCGCTATCGCCTTCTCCTGGCTCGTCTGGGCGAAGCGGTCCGAATCCTCGCGGCTGATGTCGAAACGCTTAGAAAGCTCCTCAGCGGTACGCCCCATGTCGTAGATCCACATGGGCACATCTGCTGGTAGACGAGGAAGCAGCTTGGCTGTCTTCCAGCCCTCGGGATATTTTGCCGCCTCCTGTTCCGGAGTAAGGGTGGGGCGTCCCCCGCCGAAGCCAGCCGGTGCTCCCCGGCGTCCGATCTCCCAGGGCTGCACCGGCCCCTGGCGATCCATGGTCTCCAGGCCGGCGGCGATCATGATGTCAGCATCGTCATTAATGATGTAGTGGGCGGCAAGCGCCACGGCGTTGGTAGATGAGGCGCATTGCCGGGCGGTATCGAATCCACCTATACTTTGAGGAAAGCCGGCGACAAGCAGTGCATTCCTGGTGAATGCGCCTCCCATGGCGGCTGAGCCTGTGACGATGTCATCGATAAGGGCCGGATCCAGGTTGTTCCTCTTCACTATGGCCTGCAAGATGGGCACTAGAAGGTCGAAGGGACCGATGGTTCGGTAGACCCCGCGGTCCCCTGCCCGGCCGATGGGCGACCTACATGCGTCTATGATAACTGCTTCTTTAGCCATTCTTTCTCCTTTCGAATCTCCTTCTTGAATTTCCAATGCTTCCTTACTGGAGGCCTGCCTCCTTTGTGAACTATAACACATTCAACATGGCCCGTCTAGGGGGTTTTTGTTCAAAGGTAATTGTCAGGAATTTAACTTGAACCAGTACAAAGTATTGCCCCTAGTTCTCGCCATGTGCTATACTCTTGGTGGCGTTTTCTGACTGCATAAATAGTGGAGACGGCGGATGAATACGGCTGAATTTATCAACATAGCGGCTTCCATCTGCCCGGACAGGATAGCTGTGGTTTGTGGGGAGAAGAGGTACACCTTCTCTGAAATGGAGGAGCGGGTAAACAGGCTTTCCAACTCCCTGCTGGAGATGGGGATCGAGAGGGGCGAACGTGTTGCCATAGTGCAGGTGAACTGCAATCGGTACGTAGAGGCATACTATGCAGCGGCAAAGGTGGGGGCCATCTTCGTGCCCCTGAATTGCCGAGCCAGACAAGATGAGCTTAAGTACATGATCAACACCGCCGAAGCTACTACTCTCTTCATCGGTGGCAGATACGTAGGATTACTGAATTCCATGCGCTCTGTTCTCCCCACGGTGAAACGTTTCATATCATTGGAGAGCAAGCAGGAGGGAATGCTAGACTACGAAGAACTTGTCTCCTCCTCATCTCCTGAGGCGGCGGAGATAGAAGTTCAGGACGATGAGCCGGCCATGCTAATGTTCACGGCTGGGACCACGGGTTTGCCCAAAGCTGTCGTGCTATCGCATAACAGCTTTTCTGTTTATGTCTTGGGCAATGTGGAGCCACCGGATCCGGAATTAGAAGAGGTAAATCTCATAGCCATACCGCTTTACCATATCGCCGGTGCCCAAACTATGATGGCCTCCACCTATGGGGGAAGGACAATGGTGTTACCCCAGCAATTCGATGCCACCGAATGGTTGGCGCTAGTGGAGAAAGAGCGGGTGACTCGAAGCGTTTTGGTTCCTACCATGCTCAAGAGAATCATCGATCACCCTGATTTTGCTAAGTGCGATCTTAGCAGCTTGCAGGTGATAACCTATGGTGCTGCTCCCATGCCTCTACAAGTGATAGAAAAGGCTATCGGCTTGATGAGGAATGTGAAGTTCATCAACGCCTTTGGCCAGACGGAGACTGCCTCCACCGTCACCACTCTAGCTCCTGAGGACCATATTATCGAGGGGACGGAGGAGGAGAGGCAGAAGAAACTGCGGAGGCTAAGTTCCATCGGGAGGGCCATGGATGATACCGAAGTCAAGGTAACGGATGAGGCGGGGAGTGAATTGCCCCCTGGGCAGGTAGGGGAGATCGTAGCCAGAGGACCGAGGCTCATGATGGGGTATTGGAAGGCGCCGGAGGCAACGGCCAGGGCTATGGATAAGGATGGCTGGCTCCACACCGGGGATATGGGTTGGATGGATGAGGATGGCTATTTCTATTTAGCGGGCAGGGCGAAGGACATGATCATTAGGGGGGGTGAGAATATATCGCCAGAGGAAGTGGAGGCGGTGTTATGCAGTCATCCCTGTATTGAGGATGCAGCAGTCATCGGTGTCCCCGATGAGGAGTGGGGAGAATGTGTGAGGGCGGTAGTGGTCCTAAAGAAGGGGCAAAAGACCGCCGAAGAGGAGCTAATCGAGTTCTGCCGGGTAAGGTTGGCCAGTTTCAAGAAGCCTGAGTCCGTCGTCTTCGTAGATAGGCTTCCTTACAGCCCTCTGGGTAAGGTTCTCAAGCGGGTGATCCGTGAACGTTACGGTAAGTTATCACCCGGGTCTTAGGATTGTTGAATCGAAGAGAAAGGGGCATATATGACTGGTGGGTACATGGGCAGGTTCCTCAGTGTGAACCTCTCCACCGGCGAGCTTAAGGACGAATTGCCGGAGGAGAGGTTCCTTAAAGACTTCTTGGGAGGCTATGGAGTCGGCGCTAGACTTCTCTTTAGCCGTTTGAAGCCTAAGATCGATCCCCTAGGACCCGAAAACATCCTCGGCTTTGTCACTGGCCCGCTCACCGGCACACCCATCCCCTTCGGCTCACGCTATACAGTGGTTGCTAAATCACCGCTTACCGGTACTTGGGGAGATGCTAACTCGGGCGGCGATTTTGGCCCCTATCTCAGGTTCGCCGGGTACGATGCGGTGTTTTTTGCTGGCGTGCCTGAGAGGCCGGTGTATCTTGTCATCGATGATGGGAAGGCGGAGCTCAGGGATGCCGGCCATCTTTGGGGGAAGGATAGCGACGAGACCGAGGATTTGCTTATCGCGGAGGTAGGCAAAGATGCCCACGTGGCCTGCATCGGCCCGGCAGGGGAAAAACTCTCCCTCATCTCTGCTATTATGAACAATAAGGGCAGGGCGGCGGCGAGATCGGGTGTGGGGGCGGTGATGGGGTCGAAGAGGCTGAAGGCGATAGCGGTGCGGGGTAACCAACCGGTGCCTTTGGCGGATAAGGAGAGGGTGGGGGAGATAAGGAAAGCACGCCTTCAGGGGATACGAGGTCCAGGGGGAGATCGCTGGCGTAAGTTCGGCACTTCGAGTGCCACCGCTCGCGCGGTGCAGAGCGGGGATGCGCCAGTGAAGAATTGGGGCGGAGTTGGGATCAGGGATTTCCTCAATGCCCAGGCCATCAGCGATGTGAACGTCATAAAGTATAACGAGCGGAATTTTGCCTGCTGGCGGTGTCCTTACGCCTGTGGGGCGTACCTGAAGGCGGGGGAAGGTGAGTATCGCTGGGAGGCCGGCGCGCATAGGCCGGAGTACGAGACGTTGGCTTCCTTTGGTTCGATGTGTCTAAACGATAATGTGGAGTCCATCATAAAGGCTAATGACATCTGCAATCGCTATGGCCTTGATACCATCTCTGCTGGCTCTAGCATCGCTTTTGCCATTGAGTGCTATGAGAACGGAATTATCACCAAGAACGATACCGGTGGTATCGAACTGACGTGGGGAAACCATGCAGCCATCGTGGCTATGACGGAGAAGATGGCGAAGAGAGAGGGGTTCGGTGATGTTCTAGCCGATGGTGTGAGGGCGGCGGCAAAGAGAATAGGGAAGGGCGCTGATAGATTTGCGGTGCATATCCAGGGCCAGGAGCCGGGGATGCACGATCCTAGGCTTCTTCCCGGCTATGCCACGTCCTATACTATGGACGCAACACCCTCTCGTCATATGCAAGGGGGCTCCCACGCTGTGGAGATGGGAAGGGGGATAGCAGAGCTAGAGATTCAGCCTGTGGAGCGCTATGTCTATACCGGCAAGGGCGAAGCCCATCGGAAATTGAGCGCCTTTAGGCATGTGGTCAATGCGGTTGGCTTGTGCGCCTTCGGGATCAGGAATACCGATGCGCCGAGAGTGGCCGAGGACCTTAATGCGGTAACTGGCTGGGATCTTACCGTGGCCGATCTTCTGGAGATAGGCGATAGAATTGCCACCATACGCCATGCTTTCAACCTGCGCGAGGGGTTAAGCGCTATCCAGTTCAACGTGCCAGGGAGGATGGTTGGTAAGCCTCCGCTGGAGGAAGGACCCCTGGCGGGAGTGGAAATCGACCTTTCCGCTCAAATAGAGGATTATCTGAAGGCGATGGATTGGGACCTTACCACTGGTAAGCCTAGCAAGAGAAGGCTGATGGGATTGGGCCTGGAGGATGTGGCTGAGGTACTCTGGCCTTAGTCTACCTTGACATGCATTCGGTCTCGTGATAGATTTAGCAAGTGTGGCTCTAAAGATAGAAGCTTAAGATACTCGATGAGGGGGTGATGCATCAGACAAGAGAGATGATAATGGGCTAAGTTCAGAGATGGTTGGAATTGATAACAATTCGTTGGTGTTGGAAAAGGAGGAGAATCGCCGTGAATATGATCTGCTGCATCAAGCAGGTGCAGGATCCAGAAGCGCCTCCAGCTACTTTTCAGGTCGATGCCGCGGCCAATCGAGTTATTCCCCCTGCCGGCATCGCGCCGGTGATAAGCCCTTTTGATGAGCAAGCAGTTGAAGCTGCTCTGCGGGTTAAGGATGCTAAAGGTGGCAAGGTGACTGCCCTTTGCATGGGTACTGAGCTCGTCCCCGATGTGGTGAAAAAACCTTTGGCTATGGGCGCTGACGAGCTGGTGTTACTGGAGGATGCCTCTCTTTTGGGTGGCGATGGCTACTCCATCGCTTACGCTCTGGTTCAAGCTATCAAGAAGATAGGCGAATACGATATCATTTTCTGTGGAAGACAGGCTGCTGATTGGGATCGGGGCCAGGTGGGCTCGGGAATTGCCGAGCTCTTGGGTATCCCTTGTGTGACCTTGGCCCAAAAGGTAGAGGCTCTCGACGGTAAACTGAGAGTGGAGAGGGTGATCCCCGATGGCTACGAAGTGGTGGAGGTGATGCCGCCAGTGGTGATCACCGTTAGCAACGAGCTCGGAGAAGCGCGCTATCCCACCATGAAAGGGATTATGACTGCCCGCAGGAAGCCGGTCACCACTTGGACTGCTCAGGATATCGGAGCTGACGCTGCGCAAATGGGTCGTGCTGGTGCTCGCATGAAGATGCTGAGGCTTTTTATACCCGTTCGGGTGGGGGCATGCGAGATGGTAGAGGGCGAAAATGCGGCCGACTCCGGGTTGAAATTGGCGGAAAAACTGAGGGAGGCCAAGCTTATCTAGTCTTTTGGTCATTCGTTTACTGGCAAGGAGGTAGAGACAATGGCGCAAGGGGTAATGATATGTGGCGAGGTGGTGGGGGGGGCGCTGGCACCTATAACTATGGAGTTGCTGGGTGGGGGTAGAAAGCTAGCTGATGCCCTCGGCCAGAAATTATCAGCGGTCTTGGTGGGGAGCGGGTTGGGGGACCTGGCCAAAGAAGCCATTGGCTTCGGCGCAGATAAGGTGTATGTTGCGGACAACCCTCTTCTTGGGACCTATCAGGCGGATGCCTATTTGGCTGTAATAGAAAAGATATGCAAGGATGCGGAGCCGGAGGTCTTGCTCATGGGTCAAACCAACGTGGGCCGGGACCTGGCTCCCAGGCTGGCCTTCAGATTGGGCACCGGCGTTTCCCTGGACTGTGTTGAGCTGGACATCGACCCCAATACGAAGAGTCTGCTTCAGACCAAGCCTGTTTATGGTGGCAATGCTCTGGCCGTTTATGTCTGTGAATCGTCCCGACCTCAGATGGCTACAGTTAGAGTGAAGGCTCTGGATCCCCTGGAGCGGGATGGTTCTCGGCAGGGGGAAGTGGTAGCCGTGGAGGTGGGAATAGATGAATCGATTGTCAAGGCCAAAGTTCTCGAAATGGTAAAGCAAGAGGTCACTGGGATAAAACTAGAGGACGCCGAAGTCATCGTCACTGGTGGGCGAGGCCTGGGTGGCCCTGAACCTTTTAAGGACCTGGAGGAGCTGGCTAAACTCCTGGGAGGAGCGGTAGGCGCTTCGAGGCCGCCCTGCGACAACGGATGGGTGCCCGCAGGTATGCAAATTGGCTTGACCGGCAAGATCGTCAGCCCCACCCTCTACATCGCCATCGCTATATCGGGTTCCAGCCAGCACCTGGCCGGCTGCACGGGGTCCAAGAATATCGTGGCCATAAATCGGGACCCGGAAGCCAATATCTTCAAGGTGGCCAAATATGGGGTCGTAGGTGATTTCAAGCAGGTGTTACCGTCTTTGATCGAGAAGGTTAAGGAGCTTTTAGCTGGCTGAGGCTGAAAGACAGATTTGTTAGCTGACCTCTGGGCATGTATTGACTTTTGATGGAAGTTGTGCTATCTAAATTAGTATTATAGGCCTATGGGCCGAATTGCCGAGAAGTCAATATCTCGTTGAAAGGGGGGAATAAGCCTATATAGGTCTGCGGGCCGCTAGCTCAACCGGCAGAGCAACTGACTCTTAATCAGTGGGTTACAGGTTCGAGTCCTGTGCGGCTCATGGGTTATGCTCAAGGGACTAGGCTGGTTGGGGAAGTGTCGGAATTGGCAGACGAGCATGACTTAGGATCATGTGCCGCAAGGCGTAGGAGTTCGAGTCTCCTCTTCCCCACCAGCGCGCTTAATTTGTACTCATCCATTGCATAGGGAGAGGGCTTGGGGTTTACAGTTACTAAAGGATAAGCTAGTAGACCGGCAAAATCGCTTTATAGTTGAACGAGGAGGTCCTATGGGTATGCTGCTTGAGGTCAAGGATCTAAAGACCAGGTTCTTTACGGAGGATGGTGTGGTAAAGGCGGTGGAAGGGGTATCGTTCGATCTGGCTGAGGGGGAGACCATGGGGCTGGTGGGCGAGAGTGGCTGTGGCAAGAGCGTGACCATGATGTCTATCCTTCGCCTCATTCCCAATCCGCCGGGCTTGATCGTGGGAGGAAAGGTGATTTTTCAGGGGGAGGATCTGCTGGCGATTGAGGAAGAGGAAATGCGTCATATCCGTGGTAATAAGATCGCAATGGTCTTCCAAGAACCCATGACATCGCTTAACCCTGTGCTCACCATTGGCCGCCAGATCGGTGAATCTTTGGAGTTGCACAAAGGTATGGAAGGCGCCCAAGCGCGAGAGGAGACAATTAATTTACTGCGGATGGTGGGTATTCCTGATGCGGCGTCAAGGGTGGAAAATTATCCTCACCAGTTTAGCGGCGGCATGCGTCAGCGGGTCATGATCGCCATGGCCTTAAGCTGCAATCCCAAACTGCTCATCGCCGATGAACCCACCACCGCGGTGGATGTGACCATCCAGGCGCAGCTCCTAGAGATAATGAAGAGGTTAACGAGGGAGCTGGGGACAGCCCTTATCCTCGTTACTCATAACCTAGGTATAGTGGCTAGGTACGCGGATAAGGTGGCTGTGATGTACGCAGGGCAGATCATCGAATCGGCGCCCTCCCTGGAGTTGTACGGCAACCCCAAGCATCCTTATACGATTGGGTTGCTCAAGTCGGTGCCGCGCTTAGATGAGTCAGTGAAGGCAAAGTTAATTCCTATCGACGGGCTGCCGCCAAGCTTGATCAATCTGCCACCTATCTGCTCTTTCTTGCCGCGTTGCGTTTATGCGGTTGACAGGTGCCGGGAGCAAGAGCCTCAATTGGTGTCAGTTGGTGATAATCACTATGTGCGTTGTTGCCTCGCGATAGAAGGGGGTAAGGCATAATGACCACGGGTGACAATATATTGCTGGACGTGCGCAATCTGAAGATGTATTTCCCGGTCAAGACGGGGGTCATCTTCCAAAAGAAAGTGGCTGATATCAAGGCAGTAGACGGTGTTAGCTTCTACGTAAAACGGGGCGAGACTCTGGGGTTGGTGGGGGAGAGCGGCTGTGGCAAAACTACTACCGGTAGATGTATCCTTCAGCTTTATGAGCCTACGGCCGGCGAGGTCTTGTTTGAGGGGAAGGATATGTGTAAGCTCCACGGCGGGGAGTTGCGGCAGATGCGACGAAAGATGCAGATGATTTTCCAGGACCCGTACGGGTCTTTGAACCCTCGCATGACGTGTGGATCTATCATCGGTGAGCCGCTCACGGTACACAAGCTTGCTCGGGGGAAAGAATGGCGGGAGCAGGTGGGTGAGCTTCTGAGAGTGGTAGGGCTTAACCCCTATATGGCCGATCGCTATCCCCACGAGTTCAGTGGCGGCCAACGACAGCGCATTGGTGTGGCTAGGGCCTTGGCGGTGAAGCCTAGTTTTATCGTTTGCGATGAGCCTGTCTCGGCGGTAGACGTATCCATTCAGGCTCAGCTTATCAACCTGTTGGAGGAGTTGCAGACGGAGTTCAACCTCACCTACATTTTCATCGCCCATGACCTGGCTGTGGTACGCCATCTCAGTGATCGGGTGGCGGTGATGTATCTGGGTAAGATTTGTGAGATATCCCGCCGAGAGGAGCTCTACGATAATCCTCTTCATCCCTATACGAAGGCGCTGCTTTCTGCAGTCCCCATACCGGATCCGGCTGTTGAAGCCAAGCGGGAGCGGATCATCCTTGCTGGTGATGTCCCTAGCCCGCTTCGTCCGCCTCCTGGCTGCAATTTTCACACTCGCTGCCCCGTGGCAATTCCGGAGTGCAGGGAGGTGATCCCAGAGTGGCGAGACGTTGGTGGCGAGCATTGGGTAGCGTGCCACCGAGTATAGATCGGTTCTTTGAAAACTAGTTGGGAAGGCCTTCCGCTGCGGAGGGCCTTTTCTTTTTGCTTTGTGACTTGGACTATGGTTAGAGCTTTGCTTGTAATCCTCCTTGGGGGGGCTGTACTAATAACCGGATGTGGCAGTCCCCTTCCCGTCCGGGGTATAGTGAAGATTGGTGTGGTGGCTCCCTTGGCGGGAAGGCATTATGCTACAGGCTACGATGTCCTCTTTGCGGTGAAGTTGGCCGTTCAGCAATGGAACGCAAAAGGTGGTGTGGCTGGGTATCGTATCGAACTTGTGGCTTACGATGATCATAATGAGGCGGAGGCCGGCGCAACCCAGGCTAAGAAGTTGGTTAGCGATACCGACGTGCTGGGTGTGATAGGGCATCTTTCCAACCCTTCAGCTCTGGCGGCAGCGCCGGAGTATCACAAAGGCGAGATGGCAGTGATCTTCCTCGGTGCTACTACCGATGAATTAACACAAAAGGCCTATCCGGAGGTCTTTCAATTGGGTGCTGGCGATGCTTTTATCGCTCAAGAGGCCGCCAGATTTGCCGCTCGGACACTCCGGAGTCGTAGCGTAGCTGTGCTCTCGGAATCATCCCCGTCAGCGATAGACTTGGCCCGGGCCTTCGAGGGGGCAGCGGCCAAGATGGGTATGATTGTAGTCCATACCGAGTTGCTTAAAACTGGAAGTACCGAGTACGGGGAACTAATCAAGCGCCTCAGAGAAACTTCGCCCGATCTTATCTTCTATTCGGGGTCTTTCGTGCAAGGTGCATCCCTTTTAACGGAGACGAGCAAGGTGGGTAAGCAGATGTTATTTCTGGGGGGGCCCTTTTGCGCTAGCCCAGATTTCCTAAAAATTGGGGGCCCCATGGCAGAGGGTGCTTACTACATATCCCTCGCCCCTGATCCGAGGCAGTTGGAGAGCGCCGGAGAATTCATGGCGAGCTATCGTGATCTATCCGGAAGAGAGGCGTGGGCTTCGGCTGTCTACGCTTACGATGCGACCAACCTCCTTCTTACCGCGGTTGAACGAGCCATCCGGGAGGGGGGGAAACCCGATCGCGCTTCTGTGGCTAGAGCCCTGGCCTCCATGGAGAGCTATGGGGGTCTGACAGGAGGAATTGCCTTTGACGATAAGGGAGCACGGGTAGCACCGAAGGTCTATATATATCGCATTGCCAAACTATGCTACCCGGGCCAGCTAGAATATGTGGGAGAGCAGCCCGTAGCCCCCTGAGGCTACTTGATGTCTAGTTCCCTTAGGTATTTCCTGAGCTCCTCTCCTATGTCGTGGCGGTGCAAGGCAAGCTCTATCCCTGCCTTGAGGAAGCCCAGGGGTGTGCCGGCATCGTATCGCTTGCCTTCAAATTCGTAAGCATAGATAGGGCACTCCTTTAGGAGCAGAGCCAACGCATCGGTCAGTTGGATCTCCTGATTCCTCCCTGGGGATGTCTTTTCCAACGCATCGAAGATCTGCGGCGTTAGGATATAGCGGCCTACTATCCCCAGGTTAGATAGCGCCTCCTCCGGCTCCGGCTTTTCCACTAGGCTCAGTACTTGGTAGATGTGATCGGCGACGGGTTTCGTCTCAACGATGCCGTAGCTGGGGATGGCTTCCTTTGCTACCTGCTCAACAGCTATCACGCTGCATTGGTAACGGTCATATATGTCCAACATCTGCTTGGTGGCCGGTATTTGGGAATAGATGATATCGTCGGGGAGCAGCAGAACGAAAGGCTCGTCACCTACTAAGTATCTGGCGGTGAGGACAGCGTGCCCCAGGCCCAATTGTTCCTTCTGGCGAACGTAGGAGATGTTACAGAGGTCGGACGTAAGGCGCACTTGCTCTAAAAGCCTCTTGTCACCCTTTTTTTCCAAAGCTAGTTCCAGCTCAAAGGAGCGGTCGAAGTGATCCTCAATGGCGCGCTTGCCTGAGGCGGTTATGATAATTACCTGGTCGATGCCGGAGGCCACTGCCTCCTCTATTACATATTGAATAATGGGTTTGTCCACTAAGGGCAGCATCTCCTTGGGCTGTGCCTTGGTGGCGGGGAGAAAACGGGTTCCCCAGCCGGCTGCGGTTACCACTGCCTTTCGAATCCTCATGGGCTCCTCCTCATTATCAACTCTATTCTAACATCAAGGCTGGTTAGGGGCAACCGCTTTACCCCTCGCTCTTGACAGAAAAGGTTTCACTGGTTATTATCCTGGCGAGGCCGTGCTAGGCGGGGAGCTAGCGGTGCCCTGTACCCGCAAGCCGCTATAGCGGGGTTGAATTCCCGCTCGAGGTCTCGAGCTTTGTGGGACTGTCTTCGTTAAGTGGTGTTGAAGGCCGGGTCCTGCGCAGCGGAGCGCCATGAACCCCGTCAGGTTCGGAAGAAAGCAGCGGTAAATGGAAGCTTCCGGGTGCCGCAAGAACGCCTGGTTGGAGCTGGCTGACAGGGACAAGCCAGAGAGCGGGATCGACAGTGGGTGCGCGGCCTCTTTTGAAAGGGTGTGTGTGGAGGTTTCGGGGAGGTTATCCTGATGCGAGGAATGAATGTAGAGTGGTGTTTAATCCATATGGATATTTCCGTCAGCTCGTCAGGAGTCCCCATTTAGCTTTCCTGACTATCACCATAGCCATCATCGTTGTGGTACCGAGGCTTTCCTCCCCTCATGCCGTCACTATCAGCGTCGATGGTTGCATTTTTCCTTTCACGACCTATCAAGGCGCTCCCAAGGCGGTCTTGAAGGAGGCAGGCGTGGAGGTGAAGCAAGACGATGTTATCACCGTGGAGGATAATCCTTCGGGAGAGACCGTAATCATATTGGAGAGGGCCATACCGATGCGGGCCTCGGTCGATGGCAGCTCAGTCTACTTTGCCACAACCGCGAAAACCGTGTCTGGGGCCTTGAACGAAGCGGGGATCGCTTTCACACCCTATGACGAAGTGCTGAAAGATGGTGAGTTCTCTCTCCTTGGCGACAGTATAGTTGAGATCGGCTCGGTGCTGACCGAGGATGACGAGCGATATTCGCCGGGAAAGGGCAAAAGCGAGACCGTCTCTGCTCATATCCCACCCCGTGTTACTACGCCGGTGTCTCTGGATATAAAACGAGCAGTGCCACTGTATATCCACGATAACGGCTTACCCGTGCAGGTATTCACCACTAAAGAGACCCTTGCTGAGAGCTTAACGGCGGGTAGTGTGGCGATTATCCCAGGCGATTTAGTCGTTCCTCCTCTCAATTCAAAGGTAACCGCAGGTATGAATGTATTCATTAAGCGTTCAAAAGGCGTGACTATCGGGGTGGATCGTCGAACCCTCCAAATTCGCACGCTCAAGGCGACGGTGACCGAGGTCCTCCAGGATGAAGGCATCTCTCTGAGCGATATGGATCGGATAGTACCTTCTCTAGAGACCCGTATCAAAGATGGCATAAGTGTGAGAATAACTCGCGTCCGGGAGGAGTACGTAACCAACGAGGAGGTCCTCGGCTATACAACAGTGTATCAGCCGGACCCGGAGATGGAGATAGACCAGAGGCGAGTCTCGCAATATGGCAGAGAGGGCTTGAGAAAATGGGTTACCCGCCTAGTCTACGAGGATGGGGAGGAAGTAGAACGGGTTAAAGAACGAGAGTGGGTGGAGAAGGAGCGCCTAAACACGATCATAAACTACGGCACTAAGATCGTGATTCGTCAATTAGACACTCCTGAAGGCAGTATCTCCTATTGGCGTAAGATGCGGGTCTATGCCACTTCATACGATGCCAGCGGTGGTGGCAAGCCCCGCAGCTCTCCCGGTTACGGGTACACCAGCCTGGGGCTGCGTGCTGAGAAAGGGGTTATAGCCGTTGACCCCAGGGTCATATCCTACTATACTCGCATGTATGTCCCCGGCTATGGACTTGGTGTGGCTGGCGATACAGGGGGAGGTATAATAGGGCGGTTCATCGACCTCTGCTATGCAGAAGGGGAGGATCAGCCTTGGAGCTCCCGGTGGGTGGATATTTATCTACTGACGCCGGTGCCCGCAGCAGAGAAAATCTTGTGGATGTTGCCGGATTAGGGCTGACGGGGTTAGGGTGGTGGTGCAATTGGAGCGGAGGAGAAAGCGGACGGCGCAAGGAACACCCCCTCTTCTTATTCAGACCAGGAGGCTCTTAAAGCAATTTGGCATCCGTGCCAAGAAAGGCCTTGCTCAGCATTTCCTCATCGATGAGACAGTTCTGCATAAGGTAGTATCGGCGGCAGAACTTCGCCCCTCAGAGACAGTGGTCGAAATTGGGCCTGGCCTGGGAGTGCTAACCAAAGAGCTAACCGCGCGAGCAGGACGGGTGATCGCGGTTGAGGTGGATGCGAAGCTGGCTTCTATCCTCAACGACACCTTCGGCAGTTTTCCCAATGTGACCATCATCAACGCCGATGTATTGGAGCTGCAACCATCGGAGATCCTAATCCAAGGTGGCGCTGGCTCTCCCGGAGAGGGCTATAAGGTCGTGGCTAATCTCCCTTACTATATTGCTTCTCCCGTGCTTCGCCACTTTTTGGAGGCTTCTGCTAAACCGCTACGTATGGTGGTCATGGTGCAGAAGGAGGTAGGGCAGAATATTGTAGCTAAGCCAGGCCATATGAGCCTTCTCAGCATCAGTGTGCAGTTGTACGGGGAGCCTGCCATCGTCGCTTACGTTCCCGCACGCAGCTTTTACCCGCCCCCCAAGGTGGATTCCGCCATCCTGCGCATCGATGTCTACCAGCAACCGGCGGCGGAAGTGACGGATGTGGGTAAGTTCTTTGAGGTGGTCAGAGCTGGCTTCAGCGCTCCGCGCAAGCAGCTACGCAATGCGTTGTCTCAGGGCCTTTCCCTACCGCCGGGAAGTGCCGCGCAATTGCTGGAGGAGGCGAGCATAAGCCCGCAGCGCCGCGCCCAGACCTTGAGCCTAGATGAGTGGGCAGTGCTCTATCGAGTTTTCGCTGAACACCCTGCTCATTCTACTGAGACGCTATGATTACCCTATCAGCCTATGCCAAGATCAACCTCACCCTCGAGGTGTTGGGGAGACGGCCCGATGGCTACCACGATATTGCCAGCATTATCCAGACCATCGATCTGGCGGACATCATTTCCTTTGCGGAGGATGACGAAGTTAGCCTTTTGTGCGAGACGCCTGGTCTATCATCTCCCGACAATCTGGTGGTTAGGGCAGCGATGCTGTTGCAAGAGGCAACGGGCTGTGACAAAGGGGTTTCAATACACCTCGAGAAGGCGATCCCCATCGCTGCCGGTCTTGGGGGTGGCAGCAGTGATGCTGCTGCCACTCTACTGGGCTTGAACGAGCTTTGGAGACTGAATCTTCCTGTGGCGCGATTGGCTCAACTGGCGTCGGAGTTGGGCTCGGACGTCCCTTTTTTTCTCATCGGGGGCACGGCCTCGGTCGAGGGCCGTGGTGAGCGGGTGACCCCGTTGCCTCCTTTTCCCAGTGCTTGGGTGGTATTGCTGAAGCCTCCGTTAGATATTCCCAACAAGACCGCCAGGCTATATAGTGCTTTGGAAGAATCAGATTTCACCGCTGGTCAATGGACTCAAAGGATGGTTGCTCTCCTACGCCAGGGCGGCTCGCCGAATGGCTCTTTGCTTTTCAATGCCTTTGAGAGAGCCGCCTTTGCTTTCTATCCTGGGCTTTACGACTATCGACAGCAGTTCTTGATCGCGGGCGCGGCCAGTGTACATTTGGCGGGAGCCGGGCCAACCCTTTTTGCGCTGATTGAGAATAAGCAACGAGGGGAGGAGCTATACCAGTGCCTTCGACGTCAAGGTCTGGAGGCATACTTGGCGCAGACCGTTGGCGGGGCGTCCTCGCCTCATTCCAAAGGCCGGTAGCCTGAAGTTGGAAAGCTGTCTTCCTTGTCCACTGTCCGAAATTATGGTAAACTGTCGCGTAAAGCATCTTCTCAAGGGCGTCTTATTGTAAAGCGGGAGTTCTACTGTTGTTGAGGCGAAAAGGCACTATTATAGATTTGCATGTTCACACCACCAAGGGCAGCTACGACAGCAGCCTGACTCCTGAGGAATTGATTAGAGAGGCGGCACGAGTAGGGCTGGATGGTGTTTGCATAACGGAACATGGCTACATCTGGGACAGACACGAGTTGGAGAGGTTTGCCAGCCAGCATGATCTTCTCATCATAAGAGGTATGGAGGTAGGCACCGATTTGGGGCATATTGTGGTTTTTGGGTTGGATAGATACGTTAGCGGAATCCATCGGGCAGTGGATTTGCGCAAAGCAGTGGACGACGCTGGTGGCATCATGATAGCTGTTCATCCCCTTCGCCGGGCTTTGGGCCGTGATGGCTTCACTCTTTCCAAAAGTGTGGACTTGCCAACCGTTGACCAGGCCGCCCAGCTCCCCATATTCAGTCTGGTGGATGAGATAGAGATCCTGAATGGCGTCTCGAGTGACTTCGAGAATTTCTACGCTCTTCAGGTGGCGAAGAAGCTGGGCATGGCGGGTACGGGAGGCAGTGATGCGCATTCAACCCAAGGTCTTGGTTGCTGTACTACCGTTTTCGAGAAGGAGATTCACACGCAAGAGGAATTCATGCAGGAGCTGCGGGCTGGTCGGTTCTATGCTGCGGAAGGGCTCTTGGACGGAGGTGTTGTTCCTTATAGTGACGGAGTGACGGACCTCGATTGGCTTCAAACGAGGCTCGGGTTTTAGCTAGTCAGCGTCGCTTCACCTCGACCGTATCGTCTCGATGCTCCTCTTTTGGATTTCCAAGAGTTGTCTAATTCCCTTTTCGGCGACGTTTAGTAGCAAATCCATGGTTTGTCTGGCAAAAGGCCTACCTTCGGCCGCTCCCTGAACTTCTACAAACTGACCTCGGCTGGTCATCACCACATTGAAGTCTACTTCTGCTCGCACGTCTTCTTCGTAACAAGGGTCGAGCAGCAACTCGCCATTCACTATGGCTACACTTGTTGCTGCCACTGCACAGTCTAGGGGTACAGACCTGAACTCCCTGCGCTCTACCAAGGTTGTCAGGGCCTGAAAGAGGGTGACGTAGGCGGCAGTAATGGCAGCAGTTCTGGTGCCTCCGTCTGCCTGCAAAACGTCACAATCGACGATGAGCGTTCTTTCCCCCAAGGAGTCGAGATCGATGATGGCTCTTAGAGAGCGACCGATAAGGCGTTGGATTTCTTGGGTCCTCCCTCCCACTCTGCCCAGAGAGACCTCTCGGGGCGTGCGCGTGAGGGTAGACCGAGGCAGCATGGCGTATTCGGCGGTGATCCAGCCGCTCCCCCTTCCTCTAAGGAAATTGGGTACCCGATCTTCAACACTAACGGTGCAAATCACCCGTGTCTGGCCCTGTTCTATAAGGGCTGATCCCTCAGCGAAGGGCAAGAAGCCGGGAGTAATGCGCACCGGCCTCAGCTCATCGTTAGCACGACCATCTATTCTCGGCACGTTTGCCTCCTATAAAGCTACCTAAAACGGCGCAAGGCGGGTGCCCCCACGGCTATTACTAGGGCAGAGAGAGCGCAGACGCTGCCTCCCAGCCCAATGGCGAAGGGCGCTCCGAAGAATTCGGCTAGCGTCCCTCCTTGCAGGGCGGCAAGAGGCGTCAATCCTTGAGAAGTCTGCATGTAGGCGCTCATGACCCGTCCCCTCATTTCGGCGGGGGCGACAACGAGCAAGATAGTGTTGCTCATGGTTAGGTATGCTGTCTCGCCTGCACCACTGAAAAGCAACACGCCTAATGAAAGGGGCATGTACGTTGACTGAGAAAAGAGGAATAAGGCCACCCCTTGCATTAGGGCGCCTACAAGGAGAATGCGCCCCTTGTACTGGAAGTCGCCCAAGGAAGCTATGAGTAAGGCAGCGATGACCGCACCCACCGCTGAGGCACTCATGAGGAAACCGAAGCCTGAGGAGCCAGCCTTGAGAACATCCTCGGCGAAAATGACCATAAGTGACCTTTGCGCCGTGCCGAAAATGCTGGAGACGGCAGCCATCGACACCAGGATGAGCACCAGGGAGCTGGTTCGAATGTAGCCAAACCCCTCAACCAGGTTCCGCCATATTGTGGTCTCCGCTGCTCGAGATACTCTGGGAGGGATCTTCATTAAGAGGAGGGCGCCGATGATGCCAGCATAGCTGACGGCGGTAAGATAGAAACAGCCCCCCGTGCCAATAGGGCCAACCAAGAGGCCAGCTATGGTAGGTCCCCAGATGCGGGTGCCATGAAAGACAGAATTGTTGAGGGCCATAGCATTGGTTAGGTCTTCTTTGCTCACCAGCTCGGGGATCAATGACTGGCGGGTGGGCATATCGAAGGCCATGGCTGCCCCTGTCAGAATGGCGATAAGGAGTATATGCCAAACCTCGATGAGGCCTGTGCTGGCTAAAGTCGCCAGAGCCAAGACACACACCATCATAGAGCATTGAGTGACCATCAATAGTTTGCGCCTGTCCATGCGGTCGGCAAAGGCGCCACCGATTGGTGAGAGGAAGAAGGTAGGAATCGCGGTACAGAAGCCTACTATACCCAGCAAAAAGGGGGAACCGGTGAGCTTGTAAACGAGCAACTGTTGAGCAGTGATTAACACCCAGCGCCCGGTCATGGAGACGGCCATTCCGATCCACAGTAGGAGGAAATTACGGTGGCGCAGAGCCTGGAAGGTCTGCGCCGCTCGGTTTGTTGGTATCGCGGTCCTTTGTGCAGCCATAACTTGGTGAGTATATCATTTCGTCTGGCGGTGGGCAAGCAACTGGGATTTGTTTATTAGCGTTCGGTCTTCACCCAAAGCCTGCGGCCATCGGTTGTTATCTCAATAGTCCCCTGAAGGTCTGTCCGATAGACCCTCTCATCGGCTAACCTCGCCAGCGTCTCCGGATGCGGATGGCCGAAAGGGTTTTCAGCCCCCACGGAGATAATTGTCAATTGAGGGTCGACAGCGGTGAGAAAGCGTTGTGACGTCGCCGTCTTAGAGCCATGGTGGGCAACTTTGAGAACGGTGCTTTTGACTTCGGCCTTTTGGGCGAGGAGCTTGCCTTCAGCCTCCTCTTCGATGTCCCCCGTCAATAAGAAGCTGGCATTTCCGCTCACCAGGCGAAGCACAACCGAGTTGTTGTTCATATCCGAGCCGGTGCCGCGAAGAAAGGGTTCATCCGGTTGAATGACCTCTAACTCTATGTCACTTCCAAGACGTATTTTCTGTCCTGCCACCGCCAGGCTGTGTTTGATTTTCTTCTCCTCGATGACCTTGGCCCACTCCTTACAGTTGGCCGTATCGCAAGGGTAACTGCTTTCCAGAACCTGTTTAACTTTGTAACGGCGTAGGACTTCGATTAGCCCTGAGAGATGATCGTCTTGGGGATGTGTGAGGACGACGAGATCGATGTCCTTGTCCCAAAAGGGTAGTCTCCTTCCCAGCTCTAGGGTGATGTCTTGGGGGCTGGGGCCGCCGTCAATGAGGATCTTGTGGTGAGATGGCGTCTCGATGAAGATGGCGTCTCCCTGCCCTACTTCTAAGAAACTGACGTGCAGACGATTATCTGGCAAGGTAAAAACAGCCAGCCAGATCAGCAAGGCCATTAGGGCCAGCGGAGCGATGAGCCATTTCGCAGGCCTCATTGTCTCAACCTGGCGTTTGATAAAGGCAACGCTTTTTGGAACAAAGTGCCTCCCGTTGTTGCTGAGCCAGATGGTTCCGACGAGCACTGCATAGTATCCCCAGACCATGGGCTGGTTGATTCCGCTGATGTTCACGGAGGCCAGAGGTATGTTGGAGAAGAGTGTCACTGTCTTGATCATATAGGTTAAGAAAAGCCAAGCTACCCAGCTTACCGCTTGGGCTAATGGTGGCGCAAAAAGCCCGCTGATGCCAACGACGGCGGTAGTTATGATAATAGGAGGTAGCGCGGGGAGGGCTAGTAGGGTGGCGGGCAACGCTACTACTGGGATGCGGTGGAAGTTGAAGGCGATGATGGGGAGGGTAGCCAGGGTTGCGCCCAAGCTAGCAGAGAAGCCTGTGATAACGGTACCGGCAAGGGGTAATGCTGCGATCCGGTTGACCTTTGATCCCTCCAGGGCTTCTCTAATGCGCGTTTCCAAAGGATGGCTTATAACCATGAGCCCGGCCATAGCGGCGAAGCTTAATTGAAAGGCAACGTCCCACAGGATTAAGGGCCGTAGCCCGCTCAAGACCGCCGCGGCGAAGACCAGAGATGTTGCGGCGCTATTCTGCCTTCCTAAATGAGTGGCGACTAGCGCTAGGCTGGCCATAAAGGCTGCTCGTTGTACCGAGGGGGCCATTCCTGCCAGCAGGGCATAAGACCAGATAGCCCCCAGGGCGGCCAGGAGATAGAAGGAGCGATTCCTGCCGAGGACAAAGGCTAAGAAGGCCATCAGCATGCCCGCGATGATGCTGATGTTGTGGCCGGAGATGGCGATGATGTGGGTTGTCCCTGTTTTGGAGAAGGCTTCGTTTAGACCTTCGGGAATGGTGGCTCGCAGGCCGAGGAGTATCCCCTGGGCCAGGGATGCCTGAGGCTCTGGCAAGCTCCTGGCTAGCGTCTGCGACAAGCGCTCTCTGAGGGAATAGAGCCACCCCTGCGGTTTGAAGCCTTGTCCGTTCTCCAAGAGTTCGATTTGGGGATAGAGCATGGTGGAGTGGATGCCTTGTCGAGCCAGGTAATCCCTATAATCGAATTCTTCGAACTTTGGGGGTTCTTGAAGCTGCCCAGTTACCTTTAGCACATCCCCATAGCGATAGCTAGGATACAGGCGGGTGTGGATAAGGACGGCTCCTGAAATCGATTGCTGATCGTCACCCATCGTTATCTCTCTTGCTGAGAGCCGAAGGTTGAGCGCTGTGTCCTTTAACTCAGGCTCCGCGCTTACCATACCGATGATTTGTGCTGAGGCACCATTGTATGATGGGAGATCGCCTTCCTTGACTTGGTGGTAGCGGAAGATGCCGAATAGGAAGGCGATGAGACACAGGCCACCCAAAAGCGGAGCACCTTTCCTTCGCCCTAGCAGGAGGATTACTGCGATGGCGGTGATGGCAAATAGAATAGCGCCTGTTGGCGGGGCAATCCTAGACCCTGCGTAGATGCCCGCCAGCCAGGCGCTGCTGAGATAGATGAGCGTCATCTAATCTACGGTGATCAGGTTCTTCAAATTCTCGTAGGTGGAGGAACCTATGCCTGCTACCTCGACCAGATCTTCGATGCGCTTAAAATCGCCATGCTCTTTGCGGTAGTTTACTATAGCTTGAGCTTTGGTTTCACCGATGTCAGGCAGCGTGTCCAATGCCTCCACTGAGGCGGTATTGATGTTGATCTTCTGAGGTTGACCGCTGGATTCTTGAGGAAGGCTTTCGCCGGGTTTGGGGACGTGAATCTGTTGTTCGTCCTTGACCTTGGCAGCGAGATTGATTCTGGTCAGGTCAGCATTCTCTGTGGTGCCGCCAGCGGCGTCGATGGCATCGAGAACACGGTCGCCTTGCCTCATGGTATAGACCCCGGGGTGGGCGACAGCCCCGCTAACATACACCTTCACTTCTGTTGTGACGGCTATGGTTGTGGGAAGAAGGATCTCCAGAGGCGGTCTCGCAGTGCGCTTATAAAATAGTATACTGCTGCCGACGCCGATCAAAACAATCAACAGCACCAGCACTGTGGTGCTGAATCTCCCCCACCAAGCTGTGGCGGTAGCCTCGTCTTTGGGTGTCCCTTCCCTATGTTGGTCCATTCACTAAAGCTTTATAGCTTAGCTTGCAGCCCATGTCAAGTCTATCTCTTTATGAAAAGATTGCAAGCTAAAGGGTTTTCCCTGAGAACAATAGTTCACATATGACAGAAAATGTGGTAAAATATTGAGATGACAGTTACGCAGAGGCCAGGAGTTATAGATACCATTACTGCTGGCTTTGGCACAGTCAATAAACGGCTGTGGTTGATAATTATTCCTATCCTCCTGGATTTGATGTTATGGTTCGGCCCCAAAGTTTTCATTGCTCCCTTGGTTGATCGGGCGCTCGATGGGTATCACCGGCTGCTTGTCGAATCCTCAACGCAGTCCTCCTCACAAGATCAGTTAACATTAGAACAAATAGAGGGGGTTTACCTTCAAACCAAAGAGGTGGTGGAGCCCGTCGGCCATTTGAACCTAATGGGTGTCTTGGCTTGGCAGTTGCCCAGCCTACTGAAGACTGCGATGCCCGAGAGTAGCGCGTCTGCAGGCATCGAAAGTGGTTTGGTGTTTGTCTTGCTTCTCTTGGGGCTGGGTGTGGCTAGTGTGTTGGGCGTCAGCATCTATTTGGGGGCTATTGCCCAATTTGTAAGGGGCGATAGCTTTGACCTGAGCTTCTTCTTAAGGCGAATCGGGTTGAATTGGGCCAGGTTGTTATTATTCTTCGTCCTTCTCTTGTTCCCTCTCGGCTTGTTTGTGCCGGCAGCGATCCTTCTTCTGAGCGTTATCGGTTCATGGAATGCAGGGCTGGCAACTCTCTTTGGCGGATTGAGCTTGGGCGTAGCTCTTTGGCTGATGTTGTATCTCTTTTTTGTGAAAAGTGCCATATTCGTCGGCGATGTTAATCCTTTATGGGCCATCTGGCATAGCTTTAACCTCGTGCGACAAAACCTCTGGTCAGTGCTGGGATTGTTCTTGCTCATCAACGTAGTCACCTGGGGCCTGGCCATCGCCTGGGGATTGATTGTAGGGCATCCGTTGGGTACGGTGGTAGCCATTGCGGGCAACGCCTATGTTGTCACGGGGTTGGCCGCGGCAACCATGATCTACTATCGGGATAGATGCGTTCTCGTGCAACCGAGGGCAGCTTAGTAAGCGACAAGCATCAAACTTCCAGCCCCCGATTGAATCGGGGCAAAGGGGGAAATGGAACAGAAGGATAACAACTACACCGCTCAGCAGATCCAGGTTTTGGAAGGCCTGGAGGCCGTGCGACGTCGCCCTGGCATGTATATCGGTAGCACCGATCGCCGGGGCCTGCATCATCTTGTCTGCGAGATAGTGGATAATAGCATTGACGAGGCGATGGCGGGCTATTGCGATGAAACTGAGGTGATCATTTACAAGGACGGGATGGTTGGTGTGGCCGATAACGGGCGCGGCATCCCCGTCGACACCCATCCGGCCACCGGCACTTCGGCTCTGGAGACGGTGATGACCCAGCTTCACGCTGGGGGCAAGTTTGGAGGAGGGAGCTATAAGGTTTCCGGTGGTTTGCACGGGGTGGGCGCTTCGGTAGTGAACGCTCTTTCCTCCTGGATGAGGGTAGATGTAAAACGAGACGGCTATCTTTACCGACAGGAGTATCGCCGGGGCATACCTCAGGGAGAGGTGGCGGTGGTGGGGGAGGCTACGGATACCGGCACTATCACTACTTTCTTGGCCGATGCCGACATCTTTAGCGAATTGGACTACGATTTCGATACCCTGGCGCAGCGATTCCGCGAGGCGGCCTATCTCACCAAAGGGCTGAAGATTCACTTCGTCGATGAGCGAGAAGATCGGGAGTTGACCTTCTACTTTGAAGGGGGAATTGTTAGCTTTGTCCGGCATCTCAATAAGAACAGGGTTGTGCTTTATTCCCGGCCCATCTATATCGAAAAGACGGTCAATGGCACGGTGGTGGAGGTGGCGCTACAGTACAACGATGGCTATGCTGAGTCCGTCTTCAGTTTTGCCAACTGCATTAACACTATTGACGGTGGCACCCATGTAACCGGCTTTCGCTCCGCTCTGACGCGAGTTTTGAACGACTACGCTCGCAAGTCCAAAGTGTTGAAGGAGAACGACGCCAACCTGGGGGGTGAGGACGTACGTGAGGGGTTGGTGGCGGTAATCAGCGTCAGACTTGCTGAGCCGCAGTTTGAGGGGCAGACCAAAGGTAAGCTGGGCAACCCCGAGGTGAAGAGTCAAGTGGAATCGGCGGTGGCCGAATCCTTTAGCTTGTATCTTGAGGAGCACCCCAGCGAGGCCAAGAGGATTGTGGAGAAGTGCATCACCTCCGCTCGCGCCCGCGAGGCAGCTCGCAAGGCGCGCGACCTGGTTATTCGCAAGACCTCTTTGGATGGCACCACCCTGCCCGGCAAGCTGGCCGATTGCGCGGAAAGCGACCCCAGCCTGTGCGAGCTCTATTTAGTGGAGGGTGATTCTGCAGGTGGCTCGGCGAAGCAGGGACGGGATCGCCGTTTTCAGGCGATATTGCCCTTGCGGGGCAAGATCCTAAATGTGGAGAGGGCCCGCCTCGACAAGATGTTAGCCTATGAGCAGATAAGGGCTTTGGTCACGGCTCTGGGCATCGGCATTGGCGAGCAATTGGACTTGAGCAAGCTGCGGTATCATCGCGTCATTATCATGACCGACGCCGATGTGGACGGCGCTCATATCCGCACCCTTCTCCTCACCTTTTTCTTCCGGCACATGGTGGAGCTCATCAACAACGGCTATCTCTACATCGCTCAGCCGCCCCTGTATCGCATCCAAAGCGGCAAAGAGCAGCACTGGGTTTACTCCGAGAAGGAAAAGGACCAGATTATGACGAAGTTCCGCGGCAAGAACGTGGTGCTTCAGCGCTACAAGGGCCTGGGCGAGATGAACCCCCAGCAGCTTTGGGAGACGACCATGGACCCCGTCTCGCGGACAATCCTGAAAGTAAGTGTGGAGGATGCCATCAAAGCCGATGAGCTATTTGAGATGCTCATGGGCGATGTGGTGCCGCCACGCAAGGCTTTCATTCAGAGATATGCCACAAGTGTGAAGAACCTGGACGTGTAGAAATGATTGCAGGTGTAGAGATCAAACAACTAAAGCCCAACGCCGATGAACGTGGTTTCCTCATGGAGATCCTGCGTGAGGACGATGAACTCTTCGCGCATTTCGGCCAGGTCTATGTCTCGCTGAACTACCCGGGCGTGGTACGGGCCTGGCACTACCATAAACTGCAGGACGATCTGATGGCGGTGGTAAAAGGGATGATTAAGTTGGTCCTCTATGACGCCCGAGAAGGATCGCCCACACAAGGGCAGGTGGAGGAGCACTTCCTAGGCGAGCACAACAACATCCTTGTCAAAATACCCATCGGCGTGCTCCATGGCTATAAGACCATCGGCGTCGAGCCATCGTTGCTCCTCAATTTCCCCAATAGGGCCTACAACCGCACCCAGCCCGACGAGTACCGCCTTCCCTGGGATACCCCGGAGATCCCCTACGATTGGGCGCTGAAGAACCGCTGAGCCGGACAATCCCCGTTCCTCAACCACAACGTCATTCTGAGGCGAGATAACGTCATTCTGAGCCCCCCACGGGCAAATAATCTCAAGCGATTAGCCATTTGCCCTCAGACTCTTCGCTTCGCTCAGAGTGACAAACGTCATTCAACACTCTCAGACACCACCCGCAATTAGCGCAGTCTCCTTTCAGATGAAACGCCCAAAACTTGACGGCTTCCCTTATTTGTGGTACTTTTAGTGGGCTTTATAGTGGGATTTCGCTGAAAAGGGGTGAGCCAAAAATACGACTATGCGTACGCACATCATCGTATCAGAGGAGCTTCTCAAAGAGGTGGATCGGCTGGCCGGTAGACGGAAGCGCAGTCGCTTTATAGAATCCGCCATCAGGGAGAAGCTCTCCCGTGAGGCTCTCTCCGCTGCCCTTGAGGAGTCAGCAGGGGTTCTTGCGCTCGCCGACTACCCCGAGTGGGAGACGCCGGAGAAAGGGTCCGCATGGGTGCGCTCAGGCCGTGGTGAGGATGATGAGCGGCTGGCGCGCAAACTCCGGGCCAGAACCAGCTAATGGCGCGCTATCTCCTCGACACCGATGCCATAATCGATTACCTCACAGGTGTCCAGACCTCGGTCTCTTTCATTCGGAATCTCCATCGGCAGGGTGACCTCCTCTGTGTATGTGATGTGGTCATCGCCGAAGTCTACGCCGGACTAAGACCGCAGGATCGAGGCAAAGCCCAACCATTATTGAATGCTTTCTATTTTCTCCCAACTGGACCAGAGGCAGCCCAGCAGGCAGGAGAATGGCGCTATGCCTATACCCGACAAGGAGTGGCCATCTCTACCACGGATGTCCTTATAGCAGCTACTGCCCAAGCTCAGGGAGCCACTCTTGTTACCGGCAACATCGAGGATTACCCCATGAATGAGGTATCCGTTCTCCCCTTACCGAGGGTGAAACAATAGGTCTGCTTCCCATTTCAGCGGAGATACAATTGGTGTTCTCTGATATACTCCTCCACCGACTCCGGCACTTGATAGCGAATGGGCGGTCCCTGGGCAACTCGCTCTCTGATGTCGGTGGAGCTTATCCCTATTTGGGGCACGTCGAGGAGCATGATGCGGCCTGAAGCCTGCGGGATAGCCTGCTCCAGCGAACTCAGGTCGAAGTTCGGGCGTCCGGGGCGAGTTGCGCCCACTATCTGGCACATCTCCGCCAGCCTAGCCGGCTCCCGCCAGGTGGGAAGCTCAGCCAAAGCATCCAGGCCCATAATGAAGTAGAGTTTTGTTTCAGCTCCCAGCTCTTTTTGCAGATCGGCGATGGTGTCCACACTGTAGGTGGGGCCAGGACGGTCGATGTCTACGGTGGAGATCCGAAAGTAGGGGTTTGACTCAAGCGCACGACGCAGCATTTCCAGTCGATCCGCCGCCGGGGCAATAGAGCGGTGAGACTTGAGCCAGGGCTGGCCGGTGGGGACGAAGAGCACCTCGGCTAGCTCCAGCTTGCACCTTACCTCCTCAGCTATGATGAGATGCCCCAGGTGAACGGGGTCGAAGGTGCCTCCCAGTACTCCTACTTTCATCTCATTCCCACCTTAACTCGATTTTGCCGAATCGAACGAGGTCGCCGCTCTTGACCCCGGCTTTAAGCAGGGCCTTCGTGACGCCTATCCTGGTCAATTGCCTTTTGAGCAGGGGGAGGGCTTCCGGATTGCTGAGGTCTGTCATGACTAATAACCTCTCCGCTTTCGGCGCTGTTACCACAAAGGTGCTGTCTTCTTTCGACACAATAATTCGGTCTTTTGGTTGAGGTCGGAAGACTTTGAAAGCCTTCTCCTCAACTTCCGGTATCTGGATAACCCTGGTGCTCAGTAGCTCGGCGGTCTTTTGTATCAGTTCCGGTACGCCCTCGCCGGTCAAGGCAGAGACGAAGAAGATAGGCGATTCTAGTGCCTTAAGCTCGTTCTTTAGCTGGGGCAATCGTTCGCGTACTGGGGGAAGGTCGATCTTGTTAACGGCCACAATCTGCGGCTTTTCTTTGAGTGAAGGGCTGAACAGAGCGAGTTCCTCGTTCACCTTCCGCCAGTCATCGAGCGGGCTTTTGGATTCGCCGTCGAGGAGGTGGATGAGAACCCTGGTTCGTTCGATATGGCGTAAGAAGTCGTGCCCCAGGCCGCGCCCTTTGTGGGCACCCTCGATAAGCCCAGGTATATCGGCCATGACAAAGGTGCGGTAACCTACTTCTACCACGCCGAGGTTCGGCTCGGTGGTGGTGAAGGGATAGCTGCCTATCTCAGGCCTGGCCGCAGATGCCGCCGCCAGCAGGGTGGACTTGCCTACATTGGGGTAGCCGATGATCCCGACGTCGGCCAGGAGCTTTAGGTCTAGCACAAGCCAGCCCTCTTGCCCGGGCTCCCCCTTTTGGGCGATGCGAGGTGCCTGATTTGTGGAGGTGGCAAAACGGGCGTTCCCCTTGCCTCCTCGCCCTCCCTGAGCTAAGAGCACCTGTTGGCCTGCTTGGCTGAGGTCGGCGATCAAGTCCTTTTCACCATCCCGTTTAGTGTAGATTATAGTGCCTATGGGCACCTCAATGGAGAGATCCTCTCCATTCTTGCCATGTCTATTATTTTTGGCCCCATTATCGCCTCGGCCAGCCTTGAACCGCTTTTTGTATCTGAACTCGTGGAGTGTGCTGAGATTGGAGTCGGCGACAATGAGCACGTTGCCCCCCTGCCCTCCGTCGCCACCGTCAGGGCCCCCGCGAGGGACGTACTTCTCGCGACGGAAGCTCACTGCCCCATCGCCACCATCTCCCGCTCTTACATAAATCTCAACCGTATCTATCAACTCTCAGCTCCGCCTTCATTATAGCGGTCGTAGGGCTATGGCAGCAAGCTCAACTGGATTTTTCGTGGCAGTTTTGGTATGATACATTGAATCTGAAGGAATGCTAAATGAACTGGCTAGATATAGTCATCATCATCGGCTTGGCTTGGTTTACCTTTGCTGGCCTGACGGCGGGACTGATCAGGGAGATCGCCTCCATAGTGGGCTTGATCTTGGGCATCATCGCGGCTGGGAAGTATTATAGCGCCCTGGGGGAGAAGCTGGTCTTCATCTCCAACAGCGAGGCAGCCCAGATTGTGGCCTTTCTGGTTATCCTTCTGGCTATTACACTGGCTGCCCATTTGCTCGCTCGCCTATTGCGCAGGCTAGCCTCCTTATTGCTTTTGGGCTGGGCAGATCGAGTAGGGGGGGCCCTTTTTGGCTTCGGGAAGGGATTCGTATTGGCGGAGGTTATCCTCATCGCGTTCGTCAAGTTCCCCTTTTTGCGGATGGGAGACGCTATCAGCCATTCGAGACTTGCGCCGGTATTTCTGAGATACCTTCCCTTTCTGCTCAGCTTGTTACCTCCGGAGTTCGATATCGTGCGTGAGTTTCTCCAGTAAGGAGCTAACCCGTCTGTTGGGTGGCGCGAGGGCGCATCTCATATGAAATTCACCCTTGAACAACTAAAGCAAATTTCAGATTCTGTCGGTGAGCGAACAGGCTGGGACTTTTCGCCGATGCGCGCTGAACGTGCACCTGTGCCGTGGAATTATTCTGATGTAGTGCGCCAATTCCTGACCAATACAGACTGTGTGCTTGACGTAGGTACGGGGGGTGGCGAACTGTTTCTCCCCCTTGCTCCATACTTCAGAAAAGGTATTGGAATAGACCACAGCACTAAGATGATCGAACAAGCCCTCCAGAATAAAGCGGCCCAGAGAATAGCAAACGTTGATTTGGTTGTGATGGATGGCAATAGCCTGGAGTTTCCAGAGGCTCAGTTTGATGTTGTGCTAAACCGCCATTGCGGTGTGAACGTTTCTGAGACAGCGCGTGTCTTGCGTGCCAATGGCCATTTCGTTACTCAGCAGGTCGCTTATCGCAGTACGCTGAACATACTCAAGGCTTTTGGCTGGACTCCGGCGAGTTTCGGCGATACTTGGTGGACGCGAGTGGAAAGGCTTGCCGCCGAGTTTGAGCAACGTGGTTGTCGCGTTGTCGCGAAAGCTGAATATGATGTCCGTTACTGGTTTTGTGACGTAGAATCGCTCGTGTTTTGGCTGAAGGCTGTGCCACTCCCAGAGCCGTTTGATGTTGAGAAACACTGGGAAGTTGTAAATCGCATCATCAAAGAGTACAGCACACCGCGCGGTATTGAGACAAATGAACACCGAGAATTACTCATCGTTCAGAAGATGTAGAAATCGCGCCGTCCAACAAGTCGCTGCAGCGACGCGCTGACGCGCGCCCCTTAGCTCTGCTGTTTCTTCGAGTATTCTATCGTTGTTGGGAGAGGAGGGAGTTCGTGCTTAAGACACATAGTTGTGGTAAGTTAACCAAAGAAGATGTTGGCCAAATGGTGACCCTGGCAGGTTGGGTGCACCGACGGCGGGACCATGGGGGGCTGGTGTTTATCGATCTGCGTGACCGAGAGGGTTTGGTTCAGGTCGTGTTCAATCCGGAGACATCGGAGGAGGGACACGAGGTGGGCAAGCAGTTGCGGAACGAGTATGTGGTTAGAGTGACGGGTCAGGTGTCGAAGCGGCCGCCCGGCACGGAGAACCCCAATTTGCCCACCGGGGCGATCGAGGTTTTGGCTCAGGAGGCGGAGATCCTTAACTCCTCCAAGACGCCACCGTTTTACATAAATGAGGAGACGGAGGTGGACGAATCCCTCCGTTTGAGATACCGTTATCTGGACCTGCGCCGACAGCGGATGCAAGAGAACATCCTCCTCCGCCACCGCGTGGTTAAATATATTCGCGACTTTCTCGATGCCAAGGACTTTGTTGAGGTCGAGACCCCCATTCTCATAAAGAGCACTCCGGAAGGAGCGCGGGACTACCTAGTGCCCAGCCGGGTGCACCCGGGGGAGTTCTATGCCCTGCCGCAGTCGCCGCAGCAGCTGAAGCAGTTGCTCATGGTGGCGGGCTTTGAGAAGTATTTCCAGATCGCCCGGTGCTTTCGCGATGAGGACCAGCGCGCTGACCGTCAGCCGGAGCATACCCAACTGGACCTGGAGATGAGCTTTGTGGAGGAAGACGACATACTTAGCCTCATCGAGGAGCTTTTCACCTCCCTGGTGGAGACCGTCAAGCCCGCCATGCGGGCCAGGAAGCCCTTCCCTCGTATTGCTTATGACGACTCTATGTTGCGATACGGAACGGATAAGCCCGACTTGCGCTATGGCCTGGAGATAGGCGACATTTCGGACATCGTCGCTGATTCGAGCTTCGCCGTCTTTCGCAATGCCATCGGCGAAGGGGGGAAGGTGAGGGGCATCGGCGTGCCGGGCTGCGCGACCTACTCGCGTCGGGAGCTCGATGAGCTTACTGCTTACGCCCGGGAACGGGGGGCGAAGGGGCTGGTGACTATCGCCCTGGCCGGAGGCGGTAGCTCCCTGGCGGACCTAACCGAGGAAGGGATGAAGTCTGCGGCGGCAAGATTCCTCACTGTGGAGCAGGTCAGGAAGATGGCCGCTCGGCTGGGGGCGAAGATGGGAGATCTCCTGCTGATTGTTGCTGATAAGGAGAAAGCGGTGAGGGCGATATTGAGCGACTTGCGTCAGGAGATGGCCCGCCGTCTCAATCTACCCGACCCCAACCTCATGGCCTTCGCCTTCGTGGTGAACTTCCCGCTGTTCGAGTGGAACGAGGAAGTAGGGCGCTGGGACCCCTCTCATCACCCGTTTACCTCACCCCACGAGGAGGACCTACCGTTTTTGGAGACGGAGCCAGCAAAGGTGCGCGCCAAATGCTACGACCTGGTTTGCAACGGGGTGGAGTTGGCCAGCGGCAGCATCAGGATCAATAACCGCGAGCTTCAAGAGAGGATCTTTCGCCTCTTGAACTACAGCCAAGAGGAGGTGGAAGAGCGTTTTGGGCATCTGTTGGAGGCCTTTGAGTACGGTGCCCCACCTCACGGTGGTATAGCGCCGGGCATCGATAGGCTGGTGATGCTGCTGGCGGGAGAACAGACGATTAGGGACGTGATGGCCTTCCCCAAAAACCAGAATGCCATGGACCTTATGCTTGGTTCGCCCTCGCCGGTGTCTGAAGAGCAGCTTAGGGAATTGCATATAAGGCTGGCGCAAGACGAGCAAAGTTGAGCATACCTGCTCGCGGTTGAAGTAGCTTTACCGTGTTCCTGAGAATTGCCTCTTGCATGTCGCTGAGCTTTTGGATACAATTTTAGTGAACCCTGCTGTGTTCGTGATGGCTTAAAGATTTTGAGCCAACAGAATTACAAAGGGAGCATCAGTTCTGGCGGCGTTGCGCGGGCTGCTTTCTGGTAGTGGCGCATAACCCAATAGACCGCACCCACCTGGCCGAGAGGGTTCAAATACTCGGTGGGTCACACGGCATGGCGGGGTTCGATATTTATTATGTGTTTGTGTAGGCTAAGGTTGGAAAACTTTAGGAAGACATTTTGAGGCAGCGGGGTTTGGCATGAAGAGAGTTACTATCGCTATAGTGTCGCTAATCGTAGTTTTGGTTCTTGTTTTCAGCAGCCTTGCCCCGGGCTGTAAGGGCTCAAAGGCCGGTCCGGCCGGCGGGGCCACTCCTGCGGCCACGAGGGTGATAACGGGGGCTGGTGAGTTGACCCTTTTGAGTGATGACCCTCCCACTTTGGACCCGGCGTTGGCTGGCGATACGACATCGGCCAGCTATATTGTGGAGATCTTTAGTGGACTGGTAACCATCAATCGTGAACTCAAGGTCGTGCCCGACATCGCTGAGCGCTGGGATATAAGCGACGATGGCAAGACCTACACATTTTATCTGCATCCCAATGTCAAGTTCCACGATGGAAAAGAGGTAAAGGCCAGTGATTTCAAATATTCTATGGAGCGCGCCTGTAATCCCTCCACGGAGTCGATAGTGGCAGACACCTATCTGGGCGATATTGTGGGAGCCAAGGATATGCTGAGCGGCAAGGCGTCGGAGGTAAGAGGCATCCAGGTTATCGACGATACGACGCTCCAGATCGAGATCGACGCTGCTAAACCCTACTTCTTGGCCAAGCTGACCTACCCCACTGCCTTTGTGGTGGACAATGCCAATGTGAAGTCGCGCAACTTGACGAGTAAGCCCAACGGTACTGGCCCTTTCAAGCTGAAGCAATGGCAGCGGGGCGAGAAGATCGTCTTAGAGGCCAACGAGAACTATTATGGGGGCGTGGTCAAGCTGAAGCGCGTCAACTTCCTCCTCGCTGGTGGCTCCTCTATGACCATGTACGAGAACGGCGAAGTTGACATAACAGGAGTGGGATTGACGGACATCGAGAGGGTCTTGGATCCGGCTAATCCTTTGAACAAGGAGCTGGTGGTGGCCTCTGAGTTGAGTGTAGGTTATGTGGGCTTCAATTGTACCATGCCCCCCTTTGATGATGTGAAGGTGCGTCAAGCATTCAATCACGCTGTGGATAAGGAAAAGATAATAGAAGTAGTGCTGAAAGAACTGGTGGACCCTGCAAAGGGGATTCTGCCTCCAGGCATGCCCGGCTATAACGAGGGCCTGAAGGGGTTAGAATACGATCCGGTGAAGGCTAAGAGGCTGATTGCTGAGTCGAAGTACAAGGACGTAGCTAATTTTCCGGCTATCACTATTTCAATCCCCGGCACTGGAGCTGCAGTGCCACCTACCAGCGAGGCCATCATCGAGATGTGGAAGGTAAACCTGGGGGTGGAGGTGAAGATACAGCAGGTGGAATGGGCCACATACCTCGACGATCTGAAGAGGCATAAGTTCCACATGTTCGAGGTGGGTTGGATCGCTGACTATCCAGACCCCCAGGATTTCCTGGACCTGCTTTTCCATAGTAATAGCCTGGAGAACAACGCCGGTTACAGCAACCCTGAGGTGGACCGTTTGCTGGAACAGGCGCGGGTGGAAAAGGATATCAATGCTCGGCTACGGATATACCAGCAGGTAGAGCAGATGATCGTTAACGATGCACCCTGGCTGCCCCTGTGGCATGGTAAGAGCTACCTTCTGGTCAAGCCCTATGTAAAGGGTTTCTACCCTGCCCCTATGACTATACCTATGTTTAAGGATGTTTACATCGAGGGCAAGTGATTCAAGTGGGTCTTCGTTGGTAGCTATCAAGAAGGCCGATGCTTAGCTATATCCTTCGTCGCCTTCTTTGGACACCCGTGCTCCTCCTGGCGGTGTCCTTTTTCACCTTTGCCCTAGGTTACTACGGACCGGGCGACCCGGTGCAGGTGCTCATGGGGCAGCATTCAAACCCGGAAGTGGTGGCTCGCATCCGTCACGAGCGCGGGCTTGACCGCCCCTTTTTTGAACAATATCTCCGTTATGTTTGGAGGGCTCTACACGGTGACTTCGGCGAAAGCTACAAGTTTCAAGGCCAGTCGGTGGGCGAGTTGATCCCGAGGAAGGTGTTGGTTTCGGCCCAACTGGGCTTGGCGGCGCTTGCTATTTCCATCGTTATGGGGATACCCCTGGGACTCATGGCGGCGGTCAAGCAGGGCACTTGGCTGGATACAGGTATTGTCAGTGCCACCCTTCTTGGCGTATCTTCCCCGGTCTTCGTGACTGCCCCCGCCCTTCTCTTTCTCCTCGCCTACAAACTTCACTTTCTGCCCAGCTATGGCTGGGGAGGCCTCTTCGACGCCCATATCATCATGCCGGCCCTGGTCTTGGGGATACCTCCCATTGCCGGCTTGACCAGGTTGATGAGGGCCAGTACCTTGGATGTAATAGGGCAGGATTATGTGCGCACGGCACGGGCCAAGGGTTTATTGGAGAGGACCGTTCTCAGTCGTCACATCGCTCGCAATGCCATTTTGCCCGTCTTCACCGTCATCGGACTCTCGCTGGCCACGCTGGTGGAGGGTGCCTTTATTACGGAGACGTTCTTTGGCATCCCCGGCATCGGGCGTCTGACGGTAGATTCCCTGTTTGCCCGCGATTACCCTGTCATCATGGCTCTGACGCTGTTGGTGGCTGTGGCCTATATCATCGCCAACCTGGTGGTGGACATCGGCTACACATTCCTGGACCCGCGCATCCGCTACGGGTGACCGGGTGCCGCGCGAGAGGCGGTTATGAGGAATTCTTTGGGGCTAGCTTTAAGAGGGACAGAGGAAATGAGGCGGAAGGGGCGAAGCCCTTGGCGCCAGGCAGGGCGGCGCTTTGCTCGCAAGAAGGCGGCTATGGCGGCGCTGGCGATTATTCTCATCGTTTACTTGGCTGGCCTCTTTGCGCCCTGGGTTGCCCCCCATAGCCATAGCGAACAAAACCTGGATGCGGCAAACCTAGGGCTTAGCTTGAAGCACCCATTAGGTACGGATAGGCTGGGCCGCGATATCCTCAGCCGAATCATATGGGGTGCGCGTACGGCGGCCATCGTTTCCCTAGCGGCAGTGGGGACGGGCAGTATGCTCTTCGGGGTGGTGCTGGGTTGCTTGGCTGGCTATCTGGGACGTTGGATGGACACTATCGTAATGCGCCTGGGCGATATCTTCCTTGCCTTTCCCAGCCTGCTGCTAGTGATCCTCATCGCGGCTACGGTAAAACCCCGGGTATCGGGCTTTATAAGCCAGTTGGAGGAGAGCACCGGAATTGAGGGGCTTCTCGCCTCAGGAGTAGTGGACTACTTCGTCGTCTTTGGTGCCCTTTCTATCATTGCTTGGGTGGGCATGGCTAGGTTGGTGCGGGGGCAGATCCTCTCTCTGCGGGAGAGACAGTTTGTTGAGGCCGCGGAAGCGCTGGGGGCATCTACATTCCGTATTTTGTTCGTCCACCTAATGCCCAATGTCTTGAGCTTGGTGCTGGTGGCGGCATCCATGGCCATGGCGTCGGCGGTTACCTCGGAGGTCGTGTTGAGCTGGCTAGGGGTCGGCATCCAGCCTCCCAACCCTAGCTGGGGAACCATGATTTGGGAGAATGCGGGTATGTTGCGAGCTCACCCCCACCTCCTGCTGGTGCCGTCAATAGTGGTGGGTATAGTCATCTTCTCTTTTAATATTCTGGGCGATGGGTTGAATGATGCCTTAAATCCCCGCCTTCATTAGAACACTGCTCGAAGCTTCCGTACGAGGTAGGGCTTCACGGAGAGCCTTTTCCCATGCTATAATGCAGGTCAGGAGGATATGAACTAAGGTGAAGGTTTCCACAGAAAGGATCGAGGGCAGCCGGGTCGTTTTGAATGTAGAGGTGGATGCTGAGGAGGTGGAGAGGTCCCTGGATAGGGCCTATCGTAGGCTTGTCCAGAGGACTAACATCCCGGGCTTTCGCCGGGGCAAAGCGCCGCGCAACATGCTGGAACGCTATATCGGAAAGACTGCCCTTATGGAGGATGCTTTAGAGAGTCTGGTGCCTGAAACCTATAAGCAGGCTATCCAGGAGCATCAGATCGATGTCATTGCCCAACCCGACATCGAGATCACTCAGACGGAGCCGGTGGTGTTCAAAGCCACGGTAGCTGTCCGCCCCACGGTCGAGTTGGGCGACTATCGCCAGATCAGGCTTAACCGCGAGCCAGTGGAGATTACGGAGGAGCAGGTTGACGCTGTCTTGGAACAGCTCCGTTTTCAGCAAGGCGAATGGGTGCCGGTGGAGCGGCCCGTGAAACTGGGCGACAATGTTACCATAGACGTGGAAAGCAGCATTGATGGTGAACCCTTTGTGAACGAAGAGGGACTTCAGTATCTTGATCCTTCAGCGGATTCGCCCATTCCTGTGCCCGGCTTTGCTGAACAGTTGGAGGGGATGGAGAGGGGGGTGGCTAAGGAGTTCCAACTGTCTTTTCCGGCCGATTACGCCATTGAGGAGCATGCAGGGAAAACATACTCTTTTAAGGTGGTGGTAAACGAGGTCAAGGAAAGGGTGCTCCCTGAGCTTGATGACGAATTTGCTAAAGGGGTTGGTGATGGGTTTGAAAGCCTTGACGCCCTTCGTCAACGGCTATCAGAAGATTTGAAGGCCAGGGTTGAGGAAGGGGTTCGGAGGCAGTTCGAGGATAGGGTGGTAGAGGCAGTAGTTGGCCTTGCCCAAGTGGACATTCCTGATATCCTGGTGGAGCGCGAGGTTGACCTCCTCATTGACGAAGAAACACAGCAATTCCGACTACGCGGTGGACGGCTAGAGGATTACCTGAGGAATATCAAGAAGACGGAGGCTGAACTCAGGGATGGGCTTCAGCCCTTGGCAAGGCAACGAGTCCTCCGGTCGCTGGTTTTGGGCAAGGTGGCTGAGGAGGAAGGCATTGAGGTGAGTTCAGAGGAAGTAGAAGCAGAGATCGGGAAAATGGTGGAGGCTTCCGGTGAGGAGGCAGACACTCTGCGGCGGATCTTCGATTCGCCCTCTGCCCGCCAGTCTATGGAAAGGGCTCTTTTTACCCGCAAGACGGTTCAGCGTTTGGCTGAGATAGCTAGTGCCGAAGATGCAGCTAGCGAAGATGCCGGCACGGATGAGCCGGGAAACTCTGAAGGAGTCTCTGATTCAGTGTCTTGATTTTGCAGCTTGAGATTTGGAGAATTGAGAGGAGGAAATGAATATGGAACCTCAAAATCTTATTCCTATGGTTATTGAGAGCGGGCCGAGAGGTGAGCGTGCCTTCGATATATACTCGCTCCTTTTGCGGGAACGTATCGTCTTCTTGGGCATGCCCATTAACGATCAAGTAGCGAACCTTATTATCGCTCAGCTCCTATATCTGGACCGGGAGGATCCGGAGAAGGACATCAGCATGTATATTCACAGCCCAGGCGGTATGGTCAGCGCGGGGCTGGCCATCTACGACACCATGCAGCTCATCCGGGCCGATGTTTCCACCATCTGTGTCGGCATGACCGCGAGTATGGGGACAGTTCTCCTCGTTGCGGGAACCAAAGGGAAGCGTTATGCCTTGCCTCACTCCACTATCCATATCCATCAGGCCATGGGAGGGGTAACGGGGCAGGCGGCGGATATTGAGATCGAAGCGCGCGAGATCATCCGTATTCAAGGGATTATCCGCGACATCCTCGCTAGCCACACCGGTCAGCCACCGGAGAAGATAGCCAGGGATTCCGATCGCAACTTCTACATGAGCGCTGAGGAGGCGGTGGAGTACGGCATAATCGACGAGATCTTGCGGAAACCAGCATAGGTGCTTAATAGGTTGTGCTGACCCCAGTTTGATACGGAGGAAAATATCGGAGATGCAAAGTAAGGGAGATACTCCCGAATATCGGTGCTCCTTCTGCGGTAAAAATCAGGATCAAGTAGAGCGGTTGATAGCTGGCCCTGGGGCTGTCTATATTTGCGACGAATGCGTGGAACTATGTCGGGAGATAATTGACGAAGAAGCCACCTTAGCTCCTGGGACAAAGAGGGCTATTAGCGAGGTTCTGACTCCTAAGCGTATCTATGAGCTTCTCAGCGAGTATGTGATAGGCCAGGAGCAGGCTAAGAAGGTGCTCAGCGTTGCGGTCTATAACCACTACAAGCGCATCGGAGCCGAGGCTAAAGCCCGAGAAGTGGAGCTGGAAAAGACGAACATCCTGCTCATGGGGCCTACTGGCTGTGGCAAGACGCTACTGGCCCGGACGCTAGCCAAGATCTTGGATGTTCCCTTCAGTATCGCCGATGCCACTTCCCTTACTGAGGCCGGTTATGTAGGTGAGGACGTGGAGAATGTTCTTCTTCGTCTCCTCCAGGTAACGGGTTTCGATGTCGAGCGCGCCGAGCGGGGAATCGTATATATCGATGAGATAGATAAGATCGCTCGCAAGAGCAGCAATCCCTCCATCACCCGCGATGTTTCCGGTGAGGGGGTGCAGCAGGCGCTGCTCAAGATATTGGAGGGCTCCCTAGCTAACGTGCCGCCGCAAGGTGGGCGTAAGCATCCCCATCAGGAGTTCATCCAGGTGGATACCAGTAATATCCTCTTCATTTGTGGCGGGTCCTTCGAAGGGCTGGATAAGATAGTTGAACGGCGAGTGCGCAGCCGGTCGATGGGCTTTAGAGCTTTCGACGCAGGGGATCAGGGTTTGTCCGACAATCTTCTGCGTCATATCACCCATGACGACTTACTAGAGTATGGGCTTATTCCAGAATTGGTGGGGCGACTACCCATGGTCGTGAGTCTCGACCCTCTCAGCAGGGAGGACCTGGTTAAGATCCTGACTGAGCCGAAAAACGCTATTATGAAGCAGTACCAACGGTTTTTTGCTATGGATAAGGTGGAGCTGGTTTTTACCGCCGAGGCGCTGGAGGCTGCAGCGGAGGAAGCGCTACGCCATAAAACGGGCGCTCGTGGCCTTCGCACGATAATAGAGAGCACCCTTCTAGATGTCATGTATGAAATCCCATCTCGCCGTGATGTACAGAAGTGCGTCATTGAGGCCGAGACGATTCGAGAGAGGAAACCTCCCTTGTTGCTGACCTGGGCAGATAGGCCAGTTAAAGAAGATGTGCGAGACAAACCGGCTTGATGTAGTCAGAATCTATCATGCTGGATTACCGGCACTACAAAGGATGAAAATGCCGTTCGTGGTGAGCCTGCCCCTCGACAAACTCAGGAGAACCCTTCGACGGGCTCAGGATGAGCGGAGAAACAAAGACCCGCTCGTGGTGAGTGAGGAGGGGCGCTCATGGTGAGCCTGTCGAACCATGTCGCCATCCCGTATAAAATCGGGACTTGTCGAACCACAGACTTAGGGAAAACGGCACGGAAATAGCCTATTTTTCGTAGCAATAACGACAGAAAAGGAGGGGTCAGATGCCATACGTGATTTATGAGAAGAAGGGAAGGATCGCCTACATCACCCTCAATCGTCCGGAGCGGCTCAACGCCTTGGGTTCAGAGCTAGGCGCTGAAATGCGCCAGGCAGAAATTGACTTCGCCCAGGATGACGAACTGTGGGTGGCGATTTACACCGGAACGGGGAGGGCGTTCAGCGCGGGAGCGGACCTTAGGGAGCGTGCTGAACGGGGCCAGCAAACGGGCTCGGTGCAGGCCCCCCGGGGCGGGGCGGTGAGAACGGTTATCGAGCACTGGAAGCCGACTATCGCTGCCATCAATGGAATCTGCTTTGGGGGAGGCCTGGAGAGGGCCATGGGCTGCGACATCCGTATCTGCTCGGAAAATGCCACCTTTGCCATGGCTGAGGTAAAGCGTGGCGTAAGTCCGGTGCCGGCGCTCTTCGATCTGCCGCGTCTTGTCGGCATGGGAGACGCCATGTGGATGCTTCTCAGCGGCGAGCCTATAGATGCCCAAGAAGCCCTGCGAATTGGCTTGGTGAACAGGGTAGTACCACTGGATGAGCTTATGCCTACCGCCACCAGGATGGCTGAGGTTATCTGCGAAAATAGCCCCTTCGCTGTGCGGACCATCAAGCAAGTAGCGAAACTGAGTGTCGAGATGCCGCGGGACTACGCGCAAAGCCTGGGACAGGCCATGATAGATCGTGTTTGGTCGTCGGAGGACGGCAGGGAAGGTGTCGCTGCTTTCGCGGAGAAGAGAAAGCCGGTCTGGAAGGGGAGGTAGCCCGTCTCTTACAGGGGCCGGCCACGCAGCTTTTCGTAGGTTTGTGATAACTGAACTAGAGAGGGCAGGCCGGCTCTCGCTCCTATTTGGCCGATAGAGAAGTGGGCCACAATATCGCCCAGGTGGCCACATCCGTCTAGTTCTTTTTCCCGTAATATCCCATAAAGGAAGCCGGCGGCAAAGGCGTCGCCGGCGCCGGTTGTTTCTTCGGTTCCCGAGCCGGGAACCATTGGGGCTTCGACCAGATAGCTGTGGTCAGGAGTGGCTATATAGCAGATAGCCCGACGGCCATGCCTCTCGATATCCGTCCCTTTCCCCAGAGTCACAACCACGGTTTGGCAACCACTCTCCAAGCAGCTCTGCGCCCCCGCCTCGAAATCTCCGCCGGTCAGCTTCTGCACCTCATCCCGGTTTAGGAAAAGGATGTTGGTTCTTTTGAGAAAGGGCGTGAGGTCTTCTAACCCTTTGGCGGCATAGAGGGCACCCGGGGCGAAGCTGACCTTGGGCTGTGAGGACAAGTTGGCCAGCAGGCGTTTTTGCAGTTCAAACTGCTGGTCGGCCACAAAGGAGGAAAGGTGGATGAGCTTGGCTTGGTTTAGGTATTCCAGGTCTAGGTCCTGCTCTGCGAGTAAGCTATTGGCCCCAGGAAGGACGTAGAGCGCCCGGTTCCCTTGTCTGTCTGTCAGACCCAAAACGGAGCCTGTCCTTGCCTCCTTTTTTATGGTGATCTGGCTTGCGTGTACATCCACGCTTTGGAAATCCTCGAGCAGCGTCCTTCCCGCCTCATCGTCCCCAACAGCGCCCACAAAGCCGGCCCTTACCCCCAGCTTGGCGAGGGCGTAGATGGTGTTGGCTGCCGATCCGCCAGGGGACATGCGGAACTCCTCCACGGCTGCCTCGCCGTCGGTGAGGATGCGCCCCACCCGGTAAAGGAGGTCCATATTCATGGCTCCCAGCCCTACAACTTCGATGGCGCTCATTCGATCATCTCTTTACCTTGTTTGGCGGAATGTTCCTTCCTAGGAGGTACATTCCCACAGCCTGAAATCATTGCCACGAAAAACTAGTTCATTATCCGCTCGCCCTGAGCCTGTCGAAGGGCCGTTCATGGTTAGACAGGCCCCGATTTTATACGGGATGGCGACATGGTTCGACAGGCTCACCATGAGCGCCCCTCCTCACTCACCACGAACGGGTCTTAACCCGCTCCTCCTGAGTTTTCGTACTCGATGGTGCTGGTTGGCATAAGGATGGGATCACTCGCTTTCAGACTCTTCGCTTCGCTCAGCGTGACAAAGGTTATTATTCAGCGCTCTCTTAACCCAGCTTGCCCGCCTCTTCTCTAACAATTCGCCGAATTCTGCGATGGATGGCCAGAGGCTCGTCCAGGTCTTGGCGGCCCGCCAGCCAGTGGTAGTGGCTCCTGTTTCCTGTCCCGCCTGCGCTTTCTTTTGCCCTTACCTCTTTTTCAGCAGCCGCTCGTCCGCCCTCGGCCCAAGCTGCCAGCACTGGCCCCAGGTCTGAGAGGTGGGTGGAGGCCAGGCCGATAGTGGCATAGGGGAGGGCGTATTGATTGGCGTTGAAGGCAACGGCCAGCCCCCCTGCCTTATCCACAGTCTCCAGCATCTTAGCATCGGTGATGCTGTCGCCGACCACGACTAGCTCTCCAAAAGGCTGTCCGTAGCGTTGGGCGAAGCTATCCAGTGCCTCCACCTTCCTCCTTCCGCCCACAGGTTTCACCTCTTCTATCACCGCACCCAGCTTGGTGTTGGTCAACTCCGTCCAGAGGAATCGATCTAAGCGTTCCTTTATCTTGGCGTCGTCCTCTTCGGGCTTGAGCGGAAGGATGTCCTTTTCCACTTCCTTGATACCGGAGAAGTCTTCCACGCTCAAGGTGCTTCGGTAGCGGTCCAGGGGGAAATGGGTGCAGGCGACGTTCTCTGGGGCAATACCCACTCGTTGAGCGATGCGCCTTGCGTATTGCTCGTAGCTGGTGCTGATGCAAAATACATGCCATCCTTGGGCGTGGAGCTGGCCGACAAGCTCCGGAGCGCCATCCACCAGGCTGGCCTTCTCCGCCAATGCGACGATATTCTCCTCGGTGATGTCGTAATGTACGAGAAAAGGGGCGATTAGAGCTAGCGTATCACCGGGCTCATAGCCCTCTTTGCCCTCCAGGGCGAGGAGATCATCGTAGCGGCTGATAACCTCGAATATCCTATCTCCGTTAGGCGAGAGCTTCATCAGCTCATAGGCGTTATCTTGGGACGAAAGGGGGCCTTCCAAATCGAAGAAAACAAGCTTCATTGGTGCAGCCTCCCTTTTACAATTTCGTCGATTTCCTGAGTGAGGTTGTAGCCCTCTATGGGTTGGCCGCTGGCATCGAGCACCTTGCCCCCCTCTATCTTAACCCTGCCCTCGCTGAAGACTTTGAGGGTGGCAACAATGAGGGGGAATTCTCGAGCTAGGCCATGCCGGCGGATGGTTCGGAAGAGGGAGTTCTTCTCCCCTTGTCGGGCTTTTATCTCGGTGACCGAGAGCTCTTCTATCTCCCGCCAGTGGTGGTCAAAAGGCTGGCCGGTGATGGGGAAAGTGCAGTAGGTGACCGCTGGCCCCTCATCTAGCTCCGCGGTCACCAGGTGCATCATTACCCCTGTTTGGGCAGCCTTGCTCTCAATAAGCTTCCAGACGACCTCTTGCCAAGTTCCTTTAGGCCCACCAGGGGCGGCTGGGTGGAGGTTGAGCATGGGGTATCTCTGACACATCTCCTCCCCTACGATGAGCATATAGCCCGCCAGGACGTAAAGGTCTGCGGGGAAGCCGACAAGCCGCTTCATTAGCTCACGGTCGTATTCCAGCCGCCAGCTTCGTTTGTCATCGTGTCTCTGCGCTTGGAACTTCCTGGAGGAGAGACAGACGAGAGGTATATCATAACTCCTCACCAATTGGAAGAAGAGGTCGCTTTGTCTAGATTCCCCCGGCTCCCGGTTGCTGAGGACGAAGGAGATCTGGGCGGCTACGTGGCCCGACTGTATGCTGCCCCATACTGTCGTCAGCAGATCACGGGCCGCCTCGTCTCGCCCGGTGGAAAACCAACCGATTCTGTACATAGTCCTTGTCTCTCAGTCTGAAGTCGCCTTGCTCGCTGCCGAACGTTTCCGCCATTTGGCCAGGGTGCTGGCCAAATGTACCCAGGGAACGCTCCTGTGCCCCACGATCACACCTTGAACCAACGCCTGTCGAAATTCGTCAACGCCGCTGAACTCCGGCATTTCCACATACGCGTGTCCAATCTCATAGGCGGTGTGGGCGTCGCTGCCGGCGCTGGCCGCAAGGCCATGAGCGCGGGCAAGGGCCTGCGCCCGGACGGAATCGCGCAAGAAGGTAGTGCGAGAGTTGAAGGCCTCGATGATGTCGGTTTGGGGGAGTATCTCATCTATCATCTGGAGTTTCAAGGGCGACCGTCGCACCCGATCAAAAGGGTGAGGTATGCACACCAGTCCCCCTTGCGCTTTGATGCGGCTAACGGTCTCTTTAGGGGAAAGGCCAGGGGGTATCTCCTCGGCCAGGAAGAGGCCGATGATTTCGCCGTAGCTGGTTTTTATCTCCTCGCCCACGATGACAGTGAAGGGAGCGCTCTTTTGCATTTCAAGCCCACCGGCGATGGTGTTGTGATCGGTCACGGCAATGCAATTGATCCCCAACTTAAGGCAACGGTCTATGGTTGCCTCTAGGGAGGTGGTGCAGTCCGGCGAGTAACAGGTGTGCACGTGCAGATCGGCCTTTATTAGACGGTTCACCTTAGCACTTAGTCTCTACGCTCCCTCTTCCGAGAGAGATTGCAGTTGGGTTATCTTCAGCTCGGCGGCGTTCAGGCATTCGTTGCAGATCTTAACCAGTCGCATCCCTTCTTCGTAGACAGCGATGGCCTGTTCCAAAGTCAGGCCGCCTTGCTCCAGCTTCTGTACGGCCTCCTCTAGCCTCCTATATGCCTCCTCGAAGGTGTGCTCCTTTTCAGCCATTTTCCCCTTCTCCTTCCACCACCTCGCCCCTGAATGCGCCATCGGTCACGCGGACCTCGATGTTGTCTCCCACTCGAACCTGACCTATGCGGGAAACCACCTCGCCGCGGGCGGTGTGCTTCACCACGGCGTAGCCTCGGGCTAGGGTGTTCGCTGGGCTCAAGGAGTTGAGTTGGGCAGCAAGGCTCTCGACGCATTGGCGGCGGACAGCAATAAGGCCCTCCAGGCATTTCCACGCCCCGCGGCTGAGTTCGTCCACGAGTTGTCTTGAGGCTTTCAAATCCGGCGAAAGGGCTTCAAGTCGGTCCTGCCGCCGCCCCACCTCGTCGCTCCAGGAGGAGAGCTGGCTGGAGATGGAACTGAGCAGATCCCACTTATATAAGTCGATGCGGCTTCTGAGTTCCCAGCAATCGGGGGTGGCCAGCTCGGCGGCGGCCGAGGGAGTGGGGGCGCGCAGGTCGGCCACGTAGTCGGCGATAGTGAAGTCGGTCTCATGGCCCACCCCGCTGATAACCGGAGCACAACTGGCATAGATGGCGCGAGCCACCCTCTCCTCATTGAAAGCCCACAGCTCCTCTAATGACCCGCCGCCGCGGGCTACTATGACCACATCTATATCCTCCATGTCGTTGAGGGCCCGCAGCGCTCGCACAATGCCCTCGGGTGCGCCATTGCCCTGTACCGGCGTAGGCGCAAGGATAAGCTCCACCAGGGGGTAGCGTCTGTTTATCACGTTAGCGATGTCGTGGAAGACGGCACCGGTGGGCGAAGTTACTACGCCGATGCGCTCAGGGAAGGGAGGGAGGGGGCGTTTGCGGGCAGGATCGAAAAGACCCTCCTCCTCCAATTCTGCTTTGAGGTGCTGAAATTGCAGGTGAAGCAGCCCCACCCCTTCCGGTTGTACCAAGTCGACATAAAATTGCAGTTCGCCCCTGGTTTCATAGATGGAGACCTGGCCATGAGCGATAACGGCGGTCCCGTTCTCTAATACTGTCCCATCTCGATCTCTGCGGAAGAGCACACATCGAAGTTGGCTATCGGCGTCCTTGAGGGTGAAGTAGAGGTGGCCTGCCGACGACTGCGTCAGGTTAGATACCTCGCCGCTAACCCAGAGATCGAGGAGCAGGAGGTCGCTCTCCAATAGCTCCCGCAGGTAGCCGGTTACCTGGCTGACGGTATAGATCTGCATAGCTAGGCGACTCTTTCCAGGTAGTTCCCGCTGCGAGTATCTACACGAATGGTGTCTCCGATATTGACGAAGAGGGGCACCTGGATGGTGATGCCCGTTTCTAGTACGGCGGGCTTGGTGCCCGATTGGGCGGTGTCCCCCTTGAAGGCGGGGCCTGTTTCTACCACCTTTAAGTCCACGGAATTGGGCAATTCCACCCCGATGGCCTCGTTTCCGTAAGTCAAAAGTTCCAGAGTCAAGCCTTCTTTTAAGTAGTTTACGGCATCGCCCAGTTGAATCTTAGTGAGGGGGTTTTGCTCGAAGCTCTCTGTGTCCATAAAGTAGTAGAGATCGCCATCCTGGTAAAGGAACTGTACATTATGGCGGTCAACGCGTGCTCGCAGGAACTTCTCGCCGGCTTGGAAGGTGCGCTCGATGGTGTGGCCGGCCCGGAGGTCTCGGAGCTTCAGCCGAATCTGAGCGGAACCTCGCCCCATCTTGATGTGTTGGTAATCCAAGATATGGTAAAGCTGCCCCTCGAGTTCAATAGTCAACCCCTTTTTGAGATCGCCGGTATCTATCATGTCTGTCTCCTCGGGTCCTCTTTCTTGCTGGCTTGGCTAAGTACTCTAGCTCTGCCCTTTTCTAACACCACCACGTCTTCGATTCTCACTCCTCCCCAGCCGGGCAGGTAGATGCCGGGCTCGATGGTAGTAACCATACCTTCAGCCAGAATGTCCGTGGACGTTTTCCCCAGCCTTGGCTGCTCGTGGACATTCAGACCCAGGCCATGGCCCAATCCATGCCCGAAAGCCTCGCCGTAGCCCGCCTCTTCGATGGCCCTTCTTGCCAGGCGGTCGGCTTGCTCACCGCTCATGCCCCCCTCCAGAGTAGCGATGGCCGTGAGCTGTGCGCCGAGGACTATATCATAGACCCTCTTGAAGGTTTCGTCAGGCTCTCCTAAGCATACACTGCGAGTAAGGTCGCCACAATAGCCATTCACTTTAGCGCCGATATCGATGACTATAGGCTTGCCCTCCTGAAGGCGGCGTTCGGTGGGCCGGGCGTGGGGGAAGGCGGAGTTGGGGCCGGAGGCGACGATAAGCTCAAAAGCTACGCCTTCGCCTCCATTTTCCCTCATGTATTTTTCTAGCTGCCAGGCTACCTCCTTTTCCGTCATCCCTGGTTGTAGCCTCTGGGAAATGTGCTCGAAAGCGGCGTCAGTAAGCTGGATGGCCTGGGAGATGAGCCTTAGCTCCTCTTCCTCTTTCACGGCGCGAAGGGATTCCGCTAGACCATCAGTGGGAATGAGCTGGGGCCGCTCCTCCCCGATTTCATCGGGGAGGCCCAGTGCCTCGGTCAGCCTGCGATAGGCGGCGAAAGAGAGATCGCTGCCCTCGAAGCCCAGCCTGGTGGCTCCCAGCTCCGATATAAGCTTGGGGAACCAGTTGTCTGGCTCGCCTTCGATGCGCACGATCTCGAAGTCGGGGGCCTGTCCTTGGGCTTGCTCGACATAACGAGAATCGGTAGCCAGCAAAGCCCTCTCCTGAGAGATAAGGAGATAGCCTGCTGAGCCAACAAATCCGCTAAGGTAGCGGCGGTTCTCGGCCTGGGAAATGAGTATGGTGTCCAGTTGGAGTTGGCTTTCGGCCAGCTTCTGGCGCAGTTTGTCCAGCCTAGAGGTCATTTGTTAGCCTTTTTCCTCTTTGATGATGTCTACTGACGCCTCCAGCGCGGCAATATATCCTCTCCACCCCAGCCCGCTGATCTGCCCCCGGGCCACGGGGGCGATGACTGAGCTCCGTCGCCATTCCTCACGAGCGTAGATATTGGAGAGGTGGACCTCTAGGGTGGGCACGTTGGCATCGACCAGAGCGTCACGCAGCGAGAGGCCGTAGTGGGCGAGCGCGCCGGGGTTGATGATGATGCCATCCGCCGCTTGGGATTGAAGGAAGTCGATGATAGCGCCTTCGCTGTTGGACTGGAAGGTGGCGACCTCGACGCCCAGCTCTCGAGCCCGCTTCTCCAGCAGGGAGTTGATTTGGCTCAGGCTCATAGTGCCATAGACGGCCGGATCGCGCTTGCCCAGCATATTCAGATTCGGTCCATGGATGATCAATATTTTCATAAATCCCCCGCCTAAGAAGTATTAAGGCTATTTTTTCTTCGCTCTAGGATGGGCTGCCACATAGACGCGGCGAGCTTGGCTCTGGGTGACATGGGTATAAACCTGGGTGGTGGCCAGATTGGCATGACCAAGGAGCTCCTGCACCACCCGTAAATCGGCGCCACCATCTAGTAGGTGGGTGGCAAAAGTGTGACGGAGAAGGTGGGGGAAGGTCCTCTTCTCCAAGCCTATTTTCTTTGCATATTTAGTGATGGTTAACTGTACTCCCCGCTTCGCTAATCGCTTGCCATAGCGGTTCACAAAGAGGGCAGAAGTCCGCTCCTGAGCCAAGAGCTGGGGACGACCGTCGTGTAGGTAGCGGTCCAGAGCCGCGGCGGCCGGCTTCCCCATCAGGGTGATGCGCTCTTTAGAGCCTTTGCCCAGAACTCGCGCCTCGCGGTTTTTGAGGTCAACTTGGCCAACGTCCAAACCTACTAACTCACTCACGCGCAGGCCGCCGGCATAGAGTAGCTCAAGTAGGGCTCTATCCCTCTGACCAAGGGGAGTAGAGGTATTGGGAGCAGACAACAGTCGCTCCACCTCCTGAGGGGTGAGAAAGGAAGGCAGACGTTTTTCGGGCTTGGGCGATGAGACGGAGGCGACTGCATCGGCAGCCACCTTCTTCCCCTGCACCAGATACCGATAGAAGGAGCGGAGGGCGCTCAACTTGCGGGCGATGCTCGCTCTAACGTAGCCGTGCTCCAAAAGCCAACTCAGATAGCGGCGCAAGACGTGGCGATCCACCGCGGCGAGAGATGAGATGTCTTCCTCTTCTAGAAAGGTGAAGAAACCGCCGACGTCCCTTTCATAGTTCCTAATGGTATAGGGCGAGGCGTTGCGCTCTGCCTGGAGATAGATGTGATAGCCTTTAAGCTCCTCTTTCACCTTTTGCTCTCATATCTTGGTCAGACCTTCGATGTCAGTGCTTCTTCTGAACCTTCTCGGAAGGACGCCACGTCTATTTTGTGCCCGCACTCAGTACACTTAGCGGCGTTTTTGCCATTTGCCGTCAGGATGCCGCCACAATCGGGGCAAGGCTGAGGCAGAGGCCTCTCCCATAAGGTGAAATCGCACTTGGGGTAGTTGGCGCATCCGTAGAAAAGGCGTCTCCTCTTGCTTCTCTTCTCGACTATCTCTCCGCCACAGCGGGGACACTTTACGCCCGTTTTGATGAGGATAGGCCGGGTATTCTTGCAATCGGGGTAGCCGGTGCAGGCCAAGAACTTGCCATAACGTCCTAGCTTGACAACCATGGGCTTACCACATTTTTCACATATCTCGCCGCTGGGCTCCTCGGTTACCTTGACCTTCTCAATTTGTGCGGAAGCCTCTTCTACCTTCTGTTGGAAGGGAGTGTAGAACTGGCGCAGCACTGGCACCCACTCCCTTTCGCCGCGGGCGATTTCGTCCAACTCCTCCTCCATTTGGGCGGTGAAGTCGTAATCGACGATATCGGCAAAGTACTGGGCTAGCAGGTCGCTTACTATTATCCCTAACTCCAGAGGCGCGAATTTCCCATCTGCCTTTTCCACATATCTTCGTTCTTGAATGGTGGAAAGAATAGTAGCATAGGTGCTGGGCCTTCCGATGCCCTTTTCCTCCAACGCTTTGACTAAAGTGCCCTCGGTGTAACGGGGTGGTGGCTGGGTGAAATGCTGTTCGGGCAAGAGTTGCAGTAGGTCTAGGGGCTCGCCCGGGGAGAGCGGGGGAAGAGGGCGTTTTTCCCCTTCCGTCTCTTCGCTGTAAACGGCGAGAAAACCGGGGAATTTTACCTTCGAACTCGAGGCTCTGAGGAGGTAATTGATTCCCGATGGGGTCTGCCTCGCCTCGATGTCTACCGTGGTTGTCTCCAAGGTAGCATTTGCCATCTGGCTGGCCACCATTCGTTTCCAGATAAGATCATACAGCCTAAATTGCTCCGGGGTGAGATAAGCCTTCACATGCGCTGGTTCGCGCCTCGCCGATGTTGGCCGAATGGCCTCGTGTGCTTCCTGAGCCCCTTTCGACTTCTTTGTATAGAGTCGAGGGGAGGGAGGGATGTATTCCGCCCCGTATTTCTGCGCGATATAAGCGCGGGCCTCCGTTCGTGCCGAAGTCGCTATCGCAACCGAGTCGGTGCGCATGTAGGTTATCAGGCCCACTGGGCCTTCATCCCCGAGGGGCAAGCCTTCATAAAGCTGCTGGGCAATAGCCATGGTGCGCTTGGCGGTATAATGCAAGCGACGCCAGGCCTCCTGTTGAAGGGTACTGGTGGTGAAAGGGGGGGCTGGCCTTCTAGATAGATCCTTAGATCTGATGTCGGATACGGCATAGGATGCCTTCTCTAGATCGGAGACCAGCCTATGCGCTTCCTCTTCGCTGGCAATGTTGAACTTCTGGCGCTTTCCCAAAGGCCCGATAAGGGCAGCCTTGAAACTCGGGGCTTTTTGGGTTTTCGGCGCTAGTGCTTTCTTGGCCAACTCAGCCTCAATGCTCCAGTACTCGATGGGGACGAAGCTCTGAATTTCCCGTTCGCGGTCGACGATCATTTTTAGGGCTGCTGACTGGACCCTTCCCGCGGAGAGCCCGCGTCTCACCTTCCGCCAGAGTAAGGGGCTGATCTTGTAGCCCACCAGCCGGTCGAGGATGCGTCTTGCCTGCTGGGCATTCACCAAGTGCATATCTATCTCTCTCGGCTGTCTCAGGGCCTTTTCCACTGCCTCCTTGGTGATCTCATGGAAGACGATGCGTTGAACGGGGGTTCCCTCGAGTTCTGCCGCCTGAACCAAGTGCCAGGAGATAGCCTCACCTTCGCGGTCGGGATCGGTGGCCAGATACACCTTGGAAGCCTTCTTAGCTGCCTGCTTCAGTTCCTGTATTACCTCCCTCTTTCCTTTGGGGATCACATATTTGGGGCGGAAGCCTCTTTCAACATCCACACCCAATTGGCTCCTGGGCAAATCGCGGACATGGCCGATGGAAGCTTTGACGTCATAGTTGCTCCCTAGAATCCTCCCTATCGTTCGCGCCTTGGCCGGCGATTCGACGATGACCAGTTCTTTTGCCATAATAGTTATTCTACCTTAACCTCGTATTTTACTCCGATCTCACGCGCCAAAACGTAGTTCATAGCGCCCACCTGTCTTACCATCCCCTTCAATTCCATCATGGCTAAGGTGCTGCTGACCGTCGCGATGGGCAGTCCACACTGGCGACGTACCTCGTCGATGTGCGTTGGCTCCGCGGAGAGGTGCTTCAGGAGCAGCCCTTCTGTGTCATCGGCCTGAAGTATCTCTTTCATCTCCAATTGTTGAGTAGCTGTGGTCAGGTTTAACTCTTCCAGGATATCTTCGGCGTCCCTCACTAACTTCGCTCCCTCTTGGATGAGGCGATTAGTTCCCAAGCTAGTAGGGGAGAGGATGCTGCCCGGAACGGCGAAGACATCGCGATTCTGCTCCAGGGCGAGGTGGGCAGTGATGAGGGCACCGCTGCTCTCGCCCGCCTCCACTACTAGCACGCCCAGGCTCATTCCGCTCATGATGCGATTGCGGCGGGGAAAGTTCTCGGCTTTGGGCCGGGTGCCGAGAGGAAACTCGCTTATAAGGGCGCCGTGCTCGGTAATGGACTGAGCCAGCTTCAAATTGTCCGCCGGGTACACCAGGTCGAGACCGCACCCCTGGACGGCGATGGTTCGCCCGCCCGTATCCAAAGCGGCGCGATGGGCCACGGAGTCGATCCCCCGGGCTAAGCCGCTAATGATGGTGATGCCATTGGAGGCGAGGGAACTTACAATGCGCTCGGTGGCCTCGCGGCCATACAAGGAGGCACGGCGAGTTCCCACCACGGCCACCGCCCATTCATCCTGTGAGGTCAGCGTGCCCCTAACATATAGCACTGGGGGTGGGTCGTATATCTCCTTGAGCTTAGCGGGATAGGCAGGATCGTCCCAGGTAGAGGCCTTGACCTTGTATCGGTCAAGCTTTTCCACCTCCATCTCTAAGGAGATTTTGGGCCGCTGGGCGAGGATAGCATTGACTGTTCTCCTGTCTAACCCCGCTGCGGCCAGGTCTACCGCATTTGCCTCCCAAGCCGTTTCCAGATCGCCGAAATAGTCTTGCAGGCGGCGGAACTTAGCCGGGCCGATGCCTGGGATGAGATTGAAGCCTAGCCAGTACCTGCTATCTGTCACTTGCGCCTCCGAGTCTGGTCATTTTAGCACAACAAGCTCGGAGAAGACAATCCACCTTTATCTCTCTTCGACAAAGACGCGGCGCAAGGCCGCCTTCATCTTGCGAAAGAAGGCAACAAGCTGCTCCTCTCCTATTTCGGTTGTTTCCGGGGTGATAGCCAAGACGAGGGGAAAAGGCGTGCTCAGCCAAGTTGAGGCAAGGGCTGGTTGCCCCGATAGAATCGGGGGGGACTGCTTCTTGAGGGGAGTGGTCCTCTTTCTACGGTCTCCAGTTGAGGATGCCAAGGGTCGACCTTGTCTTTTGGCTCTTGATGAGACAGCGGGTAAGGGCATTTCAGCCAAACGACAGAGGGCTACGAAGAAGCGGGAGGCCTTGATAGCCATTTCACGTCCTATTCCGGTGCGGGTGACGAAGTAATTGTAGAGCTGTTCTCGAGTGGCTTGCTCTGGAGACAGGTAGGTGAAAAGGTCTTTATAAGCCGTGCGAAGAACCTCTTGGAGGGCGAGGGTGTAGGTAGCGCCGCGGGTCTTCAATAGTTGGCTTTTCTGAGTCGGCCTTCCTGTCTCGTCTATAAGGCCCAGGAACTTCAGTGCTCCTACCACCTTGTATTCATTTCCGGGGGCGACTCTGTTGGCACGGAGTAGGTTTTCGTCGATCTTGGTCGGTGATAGGCGCTGAATCAATTGCAGTCCCTCTAACATACCTCGGGTGGGACCATAGGGTGGGGGATAGGGGTTATCCATAATCGCAGTCCGATTGTCCATAGCAGTTCCTCTTTGGTGATTAAGGAGGTCTCAGTCCATCTAACCAGATTATGACGGTTTATTTCGAGACTGTCAATAGTCCGTTTGGCCTATGTTATCTAGCCGATTCCTGCCTGCAATCGGCTAGAGCGGAATCTACTGTACGGTTACTATGGTCCTAACCTCTTTTGTCTCCACCGGCAGCTTACGCTGCTCGCTCTCCAACTCCTTGCAGAACGTATCGAGCGCGTATCTAACGAATTCATTCTTCCCCACGCCTTCCCGCTCTACGGCCCTATCCAGTTTCTCGACCAGCTCAGGCGTCAGCAAGAACGTCTTGCGAACCAGCTTAGCGGTTTTCCCTCCCGCCGGTCGTCTCTCCACCCTTAGATGCGGCATGAGCACATCTAGCCCTTTTCCCTCCAGGGTTGCTCTCTTAGGCATGGTCTATCACCTCCGCCACTCGTCTGTAGGTCTCAGCGCCTGGGATCGTATCGGCATAGTCAAGAATACTTCGCCCGGTCAGGGGCGCCTCGGCGAATCGGATACTTCTTCTTACTGGCTCTAGCACTGGTATGTTAAGGATGCTCCCTAGTTCATGCAATGCGTCCAACATCTCTCTGGCATGGAGCGATCGACTATCGTACAAACAGGGCAGAATCCCCAGAATGGCTAGTTCCTTGTTATACTGCTTAACCCTCTCGTAGGTCTGATAGAGGAGTACCAAGCCCCGCAGAGCCAGATATTCGCAGGCCACTGGGATGAGAAGATTATCAGCAGCCACCATGGCGTTGATCGTCAGTAGGCCTAGAGAAGGCGGGCAGTCGATAAAGGCGTAATCATATTCCTCCCGTAGAGGACGAAGACTAGTACGCAATATCTCCTCCCGGTACATAGTATTGACCATTTCCACCTCCGCCCCCGCGAGGTCAATATTGCTTGGCACTATGTCCGGGCCGTTGACTTGGTGAAGCACCTCTTTCATCGGGGTCTTTCTGCACAGCACATCGTATACAGTGAGCGAAAGTCGGGCCGGATCGATTCCGCAAGCGACGGTGAGACTGGCTTGGGGGTCCAGATCCACCAGGAGCACTCTCCGCTCCCGTTCTGAGAGTGCAAATCCCAAGCTAATAGCGGTTGTGGTCTTACCCACACCGCCCTTCTGGTTACATATGGCTACTATATTAGCACGCATGTCAACCTTTGTACTCATAGGTATTCATGCTATTACTTCGATTTCCTATCGTATACCAAATGTAAATCAATGTCAACCAACGCCTCCCGGAGAGCGTTTAGAAAAGCTTTTCAACCCCTTGTGCCCTGATCTTGGGGGCTTTTGGGTCTGGGGGACACACCATCCTTCACTTGTGAAGGATGGGCAAGGGAGTTTTCGCTCCCCTGCACTTCTCCCCGATGGAATCGGGGCCAAACGGTCTCAGCTTGTTCAGTGCCAACGCGGAGTTCTAGCTCACATCCGGTCAGGTAATTATAGGTCTACATGGGTAGACTTATGTTTACTCAGGTACGTTGAGGTAAGCACATCCAGTGAATAGTGTGAAGAATCGTGAAAGCAACGTGTGAGGGCTATCAGCGCGGATCGCTACTGTCGGAGATGCTGGCCGAAAAGGCGCAATAATCCGCGATGCTGTTGTCCGTTCCAATACGTTGCGGGGGGAAATCGAGAGCAGGGCAAGGGACGAGTAGGTCACCGCCGCGGGGCGATCGAGCGGCATCGCTCGAGTGATGCCACCAAAGGGTATGTGCCGTCGCCTAGGCAGAGTGATGAGTGGGTAGGGTTGATGTAGGTGCTGGGAGTCTAAATGTTCGCCGGTAATATAGTGTTGGGAGGGGGCGTGGCGCGTATTGGGACTACGTGGCGAGGAATAGGACAGTCCACAGTCTTCATTAGAATTCGGCGGCAACTTAGCGTAAGGGGCTTGGGACCTAATAGGGGCAAATGGAGACTGTAAACAGACTAAACCAGACTTTCAATTCGGTGAGAGGGCTAAGTACAAGTGATCCATTATGTTCCCGGAGTACGGGGACTGACCGCGATTCAGGACTCGCTGAGGAAAGGAGCGATGTTGACAGATGTGGTAGGTCTTGCTATACTACCGCAATACTGCTATATTAAGGAAATATGAAGGCAAAGGAGGTGGTCTTAGGCATTTCGAAGAGGTACGAGAGAGTGTTTCTAGGTAATGCCCCTACCAAATTGAGAAATATTGGTAAGGGGTGAGAAGGAGGTAAAGGTGTCTCGCAAAACAAAGGGGATTCTGGTGGTGGGGGGCCTATTAGTCGTGTTAGCGCTCATCGCCTTAGCCTGTACCGGTCCAGCGGGGCCAGCGGGGTCAGCAGGGCCGGCAGGGCCGACGCCGGAGGCGAAGGCAGGCGCTTTTGTTGGCATGAGGCCTGATGTAGCAGCGGCGACGACCGCACCCGGTACGTTCACCTTCTGGGGTTGGGGGTTCCAGCCGGAGGAGGCGATAACCATAAGCATGCTCAAAGCCATCGGTGGTGAAGACTGGATCATCGGCGGCGCCTCAGCCGATGCTAATGGAGTCTTCAGTCGCACTGGGGTGTCGGTAGCATCGAGATTGCCGGCGGATCTCCAGGCGGGCACTTACGTAGTGAAGGCGGTGGGCAATAAGGGAACGACGGCCCAAATGGTCTTCCTGGTGACCGCGGCACCGACGCCTACGCCGACCCGCACACCCACGCCCGCTCCGACGCCAAAGCCGTAGCACCCAACTTGGCCTTAGTCTAGGTATATTCGTCAGAAAGAGGGAAAGCTACCCTGTTGAAAGGGTAGCTTTTTCTCATTTTGCTCGTGCTTCCCAATATTAAGGGGCAGGGGATTCTTCGGCTTCTGCCGTTTTTGCTATCTTCACCTTCTTTATGCGTCTCCCCAGGGTGGACAATACTGATATGGTTAAGCCCTCTATTTCAACCTTATCGTTCACCGTGGGAATGCGGCCCAATTGGGAGTACACAAAACCGCCCACGGTGTCGAAGCCCTCTGTCTGAAGGCTAAGGCCAAAGAAATCATTTAGATCGTCAATGCTCAGCTTGGCATCTACGACAGCCTCGGTCTCATTCAACCATTCAACCTTGGGTTCCTCTGTATCGTATTCATCTTCGATCTCGCCGACGATCTCCTCTAGCAGGTCTTCAATGGTGACCAAGCCAGCGACACCGCCATATTCGTCCACGACGATGGCTATGTGCACCTTTTTCTCCTGAAGCTCGCGCAGCAACTCGC
>Ga0299912_10000195_pt1 | contig 63215 bp, 48 predicted proteins | sample RVTome_2_FD_207667 | JGI IMG/M metagenome (GOLD analysis project Ga0299912, IMG submission 207667) | Soil microbial communities from uranium-contaminated site in the Upper Colorado River Basin, Wyoming, United States - RVT95D214 (version 2) ... | reverse complement strand
TTAAAAAACAAAAGACGTTTATAAAGAGAAAAAATGTGTTACCTATGTCCCCGAACGTTTGTTACCCTTCTCCCCGGTCCAAACACCCCTCAAGGGGGAGGGAATTAAGACCTCATGGTTAGCCTTCTGTGGCGATTTTCCCCTGTTTATATCAATTACATCCAATTTTTCTCATCGGTGGCACAGCCTTTCCAGGCTGTGCCAAAAATCCTGCACAGGCTGGAAAGCCTGTGCCACGAGGACCCACTTTAAGTATTTGCATTGTCAGGACCAGCAATTCTTTCAAAATCTAATGCAAATTTCCCTTTCTTCCTTCCCGCCTTAAAGATTTCCGCTCTGGGAAAATTGCGTCTCGTCTCAAAAACAAATTCATCATTCTTGCGGTCATCAATGAGATTGTAACACAAACCCAAGTATACTGCGGTAACAGTATTGTGCAGCAAATTAACTCTCTGGATTTTAAGTTTTGTATCCTTATTCTGCTTCATAAGCCGCCACTCTTTTTCTTCTTTCCATATCATACTTTTTGTCCTAAATACTAATCTAAGAGTCTTTGCAAGCTCAGTTTGCTCCAAGGCTTCTTCATTAGCATTGTTGGCCAAACTCATAATATGTTGAAAAATGTGTTCACATGTGATCTTCGGTACATCATCTTGATAGTTAATTTCGAACCAAGGTTCAAGATTTTCCCCATGCAGCCTTTCTTGATCTTCCAAGACAGTCTTAGTCAAAAGAGCAGTATCAAACTCTATAGCAACGCCCCTATGTCCATCGCCATAATGGCTCCACATATATAAATTATCTTTCGGATGTTTGTCTTCGCTTACCTCACATGTTGAAAAAATAAACGTGCTATTGCGAAGGTTCTTAAAATAATCTTCCTCTATTCCATTTATGAATGACCCCCAATTTTCTTTAGGCAAAATTAGTGTAAATTGCTGAAGACTTTTTTCATGATGCTGCTGGATATAGTTTATAATATCCTGATAAGTATTACAATCTGGTTCAAAATAGAAATATGGGTCAAAAGGGTCATTTATCTTATCTTTATGAATCAATGTAATCTCTTTAAATCCAATGCACTCTAACGCGTATTCAATCTTCCCATAAAATCTCATTACTCGTTGTGGCATTTCTATCATTGTTAAGCCCCTCCACTCAGTCCCAAGAAACTAGACATAATTCTCCCTTGCTTTCAAATTAAGCACACAGAGGATGAAAAAACAAGTGGCAGGCCAAGTCTTGCAGTAATCCCTACTCTTCCAAAATAACGTTGTTGGGGACCACCACGATGCCCCCTTCGGTCACCTGGAAATGGCGGGCGTCGGACTCCGGGTCGTGGCCGATGGTGAAGCCGGGGGGCACCTTGACCCCCTCCTCGATGATGGCCCGGCGAATCTGGGCCCCGGCGCCGATCTCCACCCCGTCCCAGAGAATGGCTTCTTCCACCGTGGCCCCGGTATCCACTTTCACTCCCGGAGAGAGCACCGCCCGCCGCACCGCCGCGCCCTGGAGGTTGCAGCCCCCGGCAATCATGGAATCCTCGATGGTCAAAGGAAAGCCCCGGGCGATGTATTTGCTGGGAGGATAGAGGGACGGCCGCCCCCGCACGGGCCATTCCGGATCATAGAGGTCGAAGACCGGCTCCGGGCCCAAGAGGTCCAGGTGCGCCTGGAAATAGGCGTCTAGCAAGCCGATGTCCCGCCAGTAGTGGGGGCGGCCGGTGGCGGGATTGTGGAAATTGAAGGCATAGACCTTTTTCCGCCCCACCATCTGGGGGATGATGTTCGCCCCGAAATCGTGCTTGCTCTCCGCGTTTTTGGCGTCCCGGATGACCTCCTCCACCAGGACTTCCGCGTTAAAGAGATAGACCCCCATGGAGGCCAGGGAGAAATCCGGATTGCCCGGTATGCCGGGAGGATCCGCGGGTTTTTCCAAAAAACCCACGATCTGGGAAGACTCGTCCACATGGAGGACGCCGAAGGAACTGGCTTCCGCCCGGGGCACCATGACCGCGGCCACGGTGAGGTCCGCGTCCCGGTGCAGATGAAAATCCAACATCTCCAGGTACTTCATCTTATAGACATGGTCCCCGGAGAGGATAAGCACCTGGCGGGGGCGTTCCGCCTGGAGCAGGCTGAGATTCTGGAAGATGGAGTCCGCGGTGCCCCGGTACCAGCGGTTCACCATGATCTGCTGGGGGGGCATGGAGTAGATGTATTCACCCAGGTCCGGGCGCATGATGTCCCAGGCCAGGCGCAGGTGCTGGTCCAGGGAAAAACTGCCGTATTGGGTGAGCACGTACATGCGGCGGATGCCGGAGTTGAGGCAGTTCGACAGGGTGAAGTCGATGATCCGGTAAATGCCGCCGAAGGTGATGACCGGCTTGGCCTTGTCCCGGGTGAGGGGATAGAGGCGCTCTCCCTTGCCCCCGGCCATGATGATGGTGGTGAGTCCTTTTAGGCGTTCCATTTTTAATACCGTTTTCGGTTTTCGGTTAAAAGATACTTAATTATCAATAAGTTAAGTAAATTGATTTATTTCCCAGAAACTGAACTTGATATGGCCTTTTCTGTCATTCTGAGGGAGCGAAGCGACCGAAGAATCTCCTTAATACGAGGTCCTTCGCTTCGCTCAGGATGACAAACAAGCCTTTTTCAGAGCTCTCATTTTCACTTGCAAATAATGCAGGCTTAACAGGTAACTTATTGACAATTATTATTCTTCTACCGAAAACTGAAAACTGAAAACCGTATTTAAATAAGTTCTTTGATTTTTTTCTTCAGTTCCGCGAGGTCCGAGGACTTCACCACGTAGGCGTCCGCGGCCCAGCTCATGAAGCTTTCTTTGTACTGGGTATAAGCGGTATGCAAAATAACGGGGAGGCCTTCTTTCATCCCCAGGATGCGGGGCAGGGCCTCCAGGCCGTCCATGCCGGGCATGCGGATATCCAGGATCACCAGGTCCAGGGGTTCCTTTTCCACCGCCTTCAAGGCGTCCCGGGCATTGGTGACGACAATGACCCGGTAACCCTCTTCCTTCAGTTCTTCTTCCAGGAGGATGCGGATGGCTTCCTCGTCGTCCGCCACCAGGATGGTTTTCATAGACAATCTCCCAAGAAATTAACCTCAACCTTAATATATGTCAGCCGCCGCCGGGGAGCAACCGGGGAAATGGAAAAGGTTTTCGGTTTTCAGTTTTCAGTAAATTACATCAAAGATATCAATAAACTATTATCTTCTCGTTCCCAAGCTCAGCTTGGAAACCAGTCAAAGGGATGATGCTTCATTTATCAGGCTTTACCATATCCGCAATTGCTTTTTTCAACGAATCGTAACTCGGCCCAAAACCATTCTGATCGATATATGCGAAGGAGTCAAAAGCCAACCGCAAATGCTCAGACAATCCTTCCCGAAAAAATAAGCCGTGTATTCTCTGCCCATAGCGCTTAACTTCCTCTATCAACTCAACATAATCTTCATCTCCAGCGATAAGAACAACAAGATCGCAATTTTGTTGAAAAGCGTTGACTAACATTTCCTTGGTTAAGGCAATATCTACACCTTTTTCTCGGTTTCCTCTCTTTCGGAATAATTTTGGTTCGAAGCCACGCTGCCGAAGCTGCGAGCGATACTCTATAAGAAATTCTTCACTGCCTATGTAAGAAGCGAACCAGTATTTACGAATTAATTTTATTTTCTTAAATAAATTATACTGCTTAAGCAACTCTGCTGCCATACTTATTGCTGCCCATTGAGGTTTCTCTGCGCGAAAATCCAAGCCCGAATGTTTTGATAGTTGAACTAAAAAATTCGTTCCATCTACAAACACCATCATTCTTTCAAGTTCCGCCATGTCTATCAGCCTATCTTATTGATAATCCATGTTCTTTTAACCGAAACATATTCTTTTAACCGAAAACCGAAAACTGAAAACTGTCTTTAAAATCCCGGCGGCGGCTGCCACCGGTCCCCTAAAAAGAGGGGGAGTTCTGCGGCGCAGATGGGGCCCGCCTGGACTTCCCAGCCGGTGTAGGTGGCCAGTTCCTCCTTAAGCGGCGCCAGGACCCCGGGGATGATGAGGCGGCGGTGGTTCACCTTCCCGGCCAGATTATTGGCCGTGAGGGACTGGTCCAGGCGCTGGGGGGTGAAGCTCCGGTAGATCATGGCCATGTCCACCGTGTCCCCCCGGCAATCCACCAGCAGCAGATAGAGGGGGCTGACGGTGAGGGCCAGCAACCCGGTGAGCACCGTCAGGGTGAATTCGCTGTTGCCGGTGACCAGCACCGGGGTTTCAGCATCCGGCGCATTGATTGCAAAGAGGTCCGGGGGCACGGGCCGGGGGAGTTCCAGGGACGGCACCGGGGGCAGGATCTCCCGGGCCCGGAGGGCCAGGGAGAGGGCGTAGCGCTTGGCGGGGCGCAAGCCGGGGCAATCCTCGGGGCGGAGCCTCCCTTCCTGAAGCGCGGCGATGAATTCCCGGCAATCCTGAAGCCCCGGGGCCCGGCACTCCTCCCCGGTGAGATAGGGGGCCAGTTCGATCCTGTCGATATAGAGGTTGGCTTCCATTAGGGCTCCACCCTAACAGGAACCACGCCACAGGTCAACGCCTTAGGTGAACCCGGGTAGCGGGGGAGGGAGATAAGGCCCTTAAACTTGTAAAAATAATTCTGGGGCAGGGCACTATCCTCCCTTTAAATGGAGTCCACCGGCGCCGGCCTCCCCTCCCCCGCCCGCCCGCTCCCCCCCGCAAAAACCCTTGCTTTTCTCAAGATTATGGGGTATAAAGACAGATACCTGTTCTTTGCGGATACGTGGCAATCAAGTCTAACTGTTTGGCTTCATTAAAATAAAATACATAATAGGAAAAGCCGTTCCCACCGTGAATCGGAGCCATGGTGAAGGGAGCAGCGTTTTGACTTTTTGACAAAATCACCTCTAAAACCACGCCCAGTCAAGAATTCCTTAGCATTCCCGGAGTCCGTTTCCGGCCCTGAGAAATCCGCTTCGGGAACCCCGTCGAACCTTGCCAGGTTTGCCCCCCTGGTCCAGCCGCACCTGGCGCAACTGACGCCCTATCAGGCCGGCAAACCCCTGGAAGAACTGGCCCGGGAGATGGGCCTCACCGACGCCATCAAGCTGGCGTCCAACGAAAATCCCCTGGGGCCCTCGCCCCTGGCCCTGGCCGCGATTCAGGAAAACTTAAGCACCCTGCACCGCTATCCCGACAGCCACGCCTATTACCTGAAAGAGGACCTGAGCCGGCATCTGGGCCTGGCCCCGGAACAGTTGATCCTGGGGAACGGCTCCGACGAGGTTCTGGATTTCCTGGTCCGGGCCCTGGTCCCCCCTGGGGGTGAGGTGCTCAGCACCAACCACACCTTTTTGATGTACGGCCTCTTGACCCAGGCGGTGGGGGGCGTCTTCCGCATCGTGCCCTTAAAAGAGATGCAAGTGGACCTCCCAGCCGTGGCCCGGGCCGTGCGCGACCAGACCCGGCTCATCATCCTGAATAATCCCAACAATCCCACCGGCACCGCGTTTTTGCGGCGGGAATGGGAAGAATTTCTGGCCGCGGTGCCCCCCCACGTCACCGTGGTCCTGGATGAAGCCTATATCGACTTCGCGGACGACCCCCTGGTTCCGGATAGTCTGGCTTATATCGCCGAGGACCGGCTCCTGGTGGGCCTGCGCACCTTTTCCAAGGCCTACGGCCTGGCCGGGTTGCGCATCGGCTACGGCTTCGGCCCCAGCGTCCTGATGGATTACCTGAACCGCCTCCGGCTCCCCTTCAACGTCAACCGCCTGGCCCAGGTGGCGGCCCGGGCGGCTTTGCAAGACAGGCTCTTCCTGGAGCGCACCCGGGCGGTGGTGCGGGAAGGCCGGGCCTACTTCTGCCGGGAGCTGGAGCGCCTGGGTTTGAGTTACACGCCTTCCCAGGCCAATTATATCCTCATCCGGATGGACCGGCCGGCCCGGGAGGTTTATCAGGCCATGCTCCGGGAAGGGGTGATCATCCGGGCCATGGAAGAATACGGTTTTCCGGAGCATATCCGGGTGAACGTGGGGCTGCCCGAGGAGAATCAGCGTTTTATCAAAACCCTGGCCCGGGTCATGGGGTTGAAGGGCTGAGTGCGGCCCCGGGGCATCATCACCATCGACGGGCCGGCAGGCTCCGGCAAGAGCACCGCGGGCCGGCTCCTGGGCGCCACCCTTGGTTTTCTCTACCTGGACAGCGGCGCGCTCTACCGGTTGGTGGCCTGGCACGCGGCCCGGGTGGGCCTGGACCTGAATGATACCCGGGCCTTGAGCGCCTTTCTGGAAGGCTTGCAGCCGGAGGTGGCCGCGGACGCCCAGAGCTTCACCCTGTTTCTGGATGGAGAAGAAGTTTCCCAGGCTCTCCGGGAGCCCTGGGTGAGCCGGGAGGCCTCCCGGGTGGCGGTCCTGCCGTTGGTGCGGAGCTGGGTTACCGAGAAGCTGCGCCACTTGGCCCGAAACGGCGGGGTGGTGGCCGAAGGCCGGGACCTGGGGACCGTGGTCTTCCCCCAGGCGGAGATTAAATTTTACCTGGAAGCGGCCCTGGAAACCCGGGCCGCCAGGCGGCGCCAGGAATGGCAACAAGAAGATTCCCGGCCCTCTCCGGAGGAAGTGGCCGCGGCCTTAGCCGAGCGGGACCGGCGGGATGCGACCCGGGCCGAGGCCCCCATGCGGGCGCCTCATGACGCCCTGGTCATTGATACCACTGATCTGAACCCGCAAGAAGTGGTGCGGCAATGCCTGGCCAGGATCAGGGAAGTCCTTCCTGAAACCCGCGGACAGGAAATGAAAACTGGTTAACGGGGGTAACTTAACATGGACGGTATGGAAAAGACAGAACTGACTAACAACCACACCCAACCGGAAGAAGAAGAGAGCCGGTCCCCAGCCGAAGAAGCCCAAGCCGAAGAAGCCCAAGCCGAAGAAGCCCAAGCTGAAGAAGCCCAAGCTGAAGAAGCCCAGGCCGAAGCAGCCCCGGCTGAAGTAGCTACGGCTGAAGTAGCTACGCCTGAAGAAGCCCAAGCTGAAGAAGCTCAGGCCGAAGCAGCCCAGGCTGAAGAAGCCCAAGCTGAAGAAGCTCAGGCCGAAGCAGCCCAGGCTGAAGAAGCCCAAGCTGAAGAAGCTCAGGCCGAAGCAGCCCAGGCCGAAGCAGCCCAGGCTGGAGAGGCCCAAGCCGAAGAAGCCCAAGCTGAAGAGGCGATGGCCATGGCCGCGCCCTCCGAATCCCAGCCGGAGCAGACTTCCGAAGAGGCGGAGATGGAGACCATGTCCGAACTCTACGAGGAGAGCCTGCGCCGCGTTCAGGAAGGAGAGGTGGTGAAAGGCCGCATCGTCTCCATCACCAAAGAATTTGTCATGGTGGATATCGGCTACAAATCCGAAGGCCAGATTCCCATCCACGAATTCACCAACGCGGAAGGGGAGATAACGGCCCAGGTGGGGGACGCGGTGGAAGCCTTGTTGGAAAGCCGGGAGGATGAAGAAGGCGCGCTCATGCTTTCCAAGAACAAGGCCTCCAAGATCAAGGTGTGGGAGGAGGTCAGTTTCGCTTACCACCATGACGGCATGGTGGAAGGCACGGTGGTGGCTAAGGTCAAGGGCGGCCTGTCCGTGGACCTGGGGGGGATCATCGGTTTCCTCCCCGGCTCCCAGGTGGACCTGAACCCCATGCGCCATACCGACCATCTCATCGGCCAGCGCTACACCTTCAAGGTGTTGAAATTCAACCGCAAACGGCGCAACGTGGTCCTCTCCCGGCGCCATCTCCTGGAAAAGGCCAAGACCGAAGCCAAGGCCACCCTCCTGGCCACCCTGGAGGAGGACAAGGTGCTGGAAGGGGTGGTGAAGAACATCACCGACTACGGCATCTTCGTGGACCTGGGCGGCCTGGACGGCCTCCTGCACATCACCGACCTTTCCTACGGCCGGGTGCGCCATCCCGCGGACCTTTATAAGGTGGGAGACCCCATCAACGTCAAGGTCCTCAGTTTCGACCGGGAGAAAGAGCGCATCTCCCTGGGGCTGAAGCAGCTCACCCCGGACCCCTGGACCACGGTGGGGGAAAAATTCCCCCTGGGCTCCCGGGTTACCGGCCGGGTGGTGAGCCTCACCGATTACGGCTCGTTCGTGGAGTTGGATCCCGGCGTGGAAGGCCTCATCCACATCTCCGAGATGTCCTGGACCCGGAAGATCCGCCACCCCTCCCAGATCCTCACCGTGGGCGACGTGGTGGAGGCCACAGTCCTGGAACTGGAGCCCCAGCGCAAGCGCATCTCCCTGAGTCTCAAGCAGGTGGAGCCCAACCCCTGGGAGGTGATCGGGGAGAAATATCCGGTGGGCTCGGTGATTGAGGGGAAAATCAAGAACATCACTGATTTCGGCATCTTCATCGGCATCGACGAAGGCATCGACGGCCTGGTGCATATCTCCGACATCTCCTGGACCAAGCGCTTCAAACACCCCTCAGAACTTTACAAGAAAGGCCAGGTGGTGCAGGCCAAGGTGCTCTTCATCGATAAGGACAACGAGCGCTTCTCCTTGAGCATCAAGGACCTGAACCTCAACCCCTGGCAGAGCATCGACCAGAAATTCCCCGTAGGGTTCACCGTCACCGGCCCCATCACCAACATCACCGACTTCGGCCTCTTCGTGGAAGTGGAAGAAGGCATCGAAGGCCTGGTGCACATCTCCGAGATAGGCCGGGACAAGCAGAAAATGGCGGGCCTGAAAGTGGGGGACCCCATCAAGGCCAAGGTGATCCACAGCTCCCCCACGGAACGGCGCATCGGCTTGAGCATCCGCCGCCTGGAGACCGACGAGGAACAATCCCATTACCGGGATTATCTCCACACCCGCCAGGAAGCCACCTCCAACCTGGGGGAGATTCTCCGGGAGACCCTGGAAGAGAGCGAACTCAAGAAACTGGGCAACAAAGACAACGGGTAAGGCCCCATGAAACGACATCCCCTGTGGAACGCCTGCCTGGTGACGGTCATCTTGGTGACCGTCTTCCTGGGCCTGTCCCTGTTGACCCTCCCCTGGCTCCGGCAAGGCGATTTCTGGAGCGGCGGGGAAAAGGTGGGAGTGGTGGAGATCAAGGGGCTGATCGCCGACTCCCGCACCATCCTAAAGCAACTGGATCACTTCAAACAGGACCGGGGCATCAAAGCCGTGGTCCTCCGGGTCAACTCCCCGGGGGGCGCGGTGGGACCCTCCCAAGAGATCATGCGGGAGGTGGAGAAGCTCCGGAAGACCAAGAAGGTGGTGGCCTCCCTGGGCACCCTGGCAGCCAGCGGGGGCTATTACGTGGCCTGCGCCGCGGACCTGATCATGGCCAATCCCGGCACCACCACCGGCAGCATCGGCGTGATTATGCAGTTCGCCAACGCCGAGCAACTCACCAAAAAACTGGGCCTGGACTTCTTCTCCCTCAAGGCCGGCCGCTACAAGGACGTGGGCTCCCCCTTCCGGCCCATGACTCCGGAGGACCGGGCCTATCTCCAGCACCTGCTGGATAACGTTTACCAGCAGTTTCTCCGGGACGTGGCCCGGAACCGCAAAATTCCCCTGGCCAAGATGAAGGAACTGGCGGAAGGCCGCATTTACACCGGCGAGGAAGCCAAGGAGGCGGGATTGGTGGACGAATTTGGGAATCTGTCGGACGCCATCGAGCGGGCCGGACGCCTGGGGGGCATCAAGGGCAGGGTGGAGGCCGTGTACCCGGAAAAGGAGGGCTTCTCCTTCCTGCGTTTTCTCATCGGCCAGGACGCGGAAGAGAGCCTGACCAATCTCTCCCTCCCCTACCCCGAGCCCGCGTATCTGCCTCCGTGGTTCAGGTAAAAGATTTCACCACGGAGACACAGAGAGCACGGAGTTGCACAGAGGAAAATATTAAAGAGAGTGGGCCATGGCCCACTCTCTTTTTTATTCTCTATGAATCTCTGTGTCCTCTGTGCCTCTGTGGTTAAAGTACTACCCGCTTGATGCCGTCTTTTATCCTAGCCACGTTGAAGTTGATGATCAGCCCCAACCGCCGCCCGGAAAGTTTGAGGTAGGTTAAGATCTGGGCGAGGTGGACCGGCAAAATTTCCTCTATGGCCTTAAGCTCTAGCACCAGGGCATCTTCCACCAGCATATCCAGCCTGAGCCCTTCCTCCAATTTGATACCGTCATAAATCACCGGCAGGTTTACCTGCCTCTCGGCTTTCAAACCCCGCTTCTGTAATTCATGAAACAAACAAATTTCATAAACCCCTTCCAGCAACCCCGGCCCTAACGCCGAATGCACCGCAAGCGCGGCTTCAACCACCTTGCCGGAAATAATATTAAGCTCCGGCGGAACCGGCATATTACCCTTCATCTTTATTTGTATACCACATATACCACAAAGACACAGAGAGCACAGAGTTACACAAAGAAAAATATTAAAGAGGGTGGGCCTTTGGCCCGCCCTCTTTTTTTATTCTCTGTGAACCTCTGTGTCCTCTGTGCCTCTGTGGTTAATCCTTTACGCGAAGCTGCTCACGTCCCCCTTGCCTTCCCGGATGACTTCCGGCGCGTCGTCGATTAGGGAGATGACGCTGGAGGGCGCGGGCAGGATGATCCCCGCGTCGATGACCATTTCCAGGTGGGGTTTGAACTTCTCGACGATCTCCTCCGGGTCGCTCAGTACCGGCCCGTCGGGGAGGTTGGCGCTGGTGGAGATGATGGGGTGCCCCAGCAGCTCCAGGAGCCCGTGGCAGATGGGGTGGTCCGGCACCCGGATGCCCACGGTGTGGCGCCGGGTCTGCAAAATCTTGGGCACCTGCCGGGAGGCCTCCAGGATAAAGGTAAAGGGGCCCGGCAGCAGGCGCTTCATGGTCTTGTAGGCGTAATTGCCCACCAGGGCGTATTCGCTGATATTTTTCAGGTCCGCGCAGATGAAGCTGAAGGGCTTGCCCAGGGGGCGGCGCTTCAGTTGGTAGATCCTGGCAATCCCCTTGGTGTTGTAAAGATCGCAGCCGATGGCGTAGCAGGTGTCGGTGGGGTAAGCGATGATGCCGCCTCCGGTGAGCACTTCCACGGCCTTGCGCAGCAGGCGCTCCTGGGGATTCTGGGGGTTGATTTTGACGATCATATTTCCCTTTCCTGTGCGGCCGCTAGGGGCCGAGTTTTTTTACTTAGATAAATTTAACCGCTAAAGCGCTAAGCGCGGGCAGGCGCGCCTCACTGGGGGGGCCGTTTATGCTTGCGCGGTTTGGCCTTGCTTTTGGCTTTGCCTTTGCCGGCCTTGGCCGCGGCCTTCGCCGGCGAGGCCGGGGTCCCGGCCTGCTTCCATTGCCCCTCCACCTGCACCTTCACCCAGCGGGCGTCCCACCACTCCAAGGGATCCACGAATTCGCCGTTTAGCAGCATGGAAAAATGGAGGTGGTCGCCCCCGGCCAGGCCCGTGGTCCCGGTCTTGCCCAGGACCGCGCCTTTTTTCACCTCGTCTCCCGCCTTCACGTCGATCTGAGAGAGATGGCTATACATGGAGAAGACCCCCAGGCCGTGGTCCAGGACCACCGTCTCCCCGTAGATGCCCAGGGGTTCGGCCAGGACCACCACCCCGTTATTGGCCGCGGGCACCGGGCTGTGCACCAGAGAAGCCAGATCTTCCCCCAGATGCTCCTGCTGGTCCACCTGCTTTCCCTGGTAAATATAGGACCGGCGGTCGCCGAAACGGGCCATGGATTTCCCCAGGTAACGCTGAAACCCGCCGCTCCACAGGGGCTGGGGCCGGCTCTGGGAGCAGACCTGGCGCAGGCGCTCGTGGTTGGCCTTACGCATCTCCCGGTTCACTTCCAGGTAAGCGTCCAGGGGGGTGACGGCGTGGGCCACCTTAAAGGAGGCAGCCACCCGGTTGAGGAAATCATCCGACAGGTTTAGGCGGTCCTGCCGCCAGCGCCGGGGTTTGATCTTCAAGGTTACCCGGTGTTGCACCGGCGGGCCTGACCCGGGTTTAGCCACTACCTCCACGGTAGCCGTCCCAGGGGTCTCCCGGGGCAGGGCAAACAGGGCCACATATTCCCCCTGGGGCCCTCCGGGCTGCGGGAAGCCCGCAAAGAAACGGCCGTCGATGGCTACCCCGCTTTCCTTAGGTGGTTTGTTGAGGCGGTAGCGGATCAGGCCAGTGCCCCCGGCATGGAGCAGGTGGTTCGCCGAAATAAAGGTGAGGTTCAAAGGCACCAGGTCGATGACCACTTGCCGGGTCAGGGTGGCGGTGCGGCCCTGGAACCATTCCCGCCAGGAACGGTCCCGGACGGTGGCGGTGATCCGGGCCGGACCTTCCTTGAAACCCAGGGCCTGGGGCTCCAGGATAAAGGGAAGCTCCACCTTCTCACCGGCGGCCCCTCCCGGGGGAAATCTGCGGTTCAACACCACTTTTTTCAGGGACCCCTGGATGATGGTGACCCGCACTTCTTTCAAGCCGCTGTCCGGGTCCCCGGCTTCCAAAGTGAAGGCGGTTTTGCTGCCCACCGCCTCCCCCGGGGGTTGGAGATTGACCCACGGGGATTCCCGGTCCAGGCGGACCTGTCCCAGCCAAAAAAAAGCCGCCACCCCGGCCAAAAGGGCCAGGACAAAAAAAATGAGGCTCCTCGTCCCCCTCCAGCGCCACTTCCCCAGATTTGCCATAGGGCTATATAGTAACAATTATCCAGGCCGGGGGCAAGGTTTGAGAAGGAAGAGCCGGGGTTTCTCAAAATTAAAGAAAAACGCGATAAATGCCGAAAAAAGTATTGAACCCAAAAAGGGAGGCGAATATGACTAGCATATGGTGCCGGTGGGTAAAGGGCTTTCTGGCGGATGCAGACGCCGCCAGCGGCGTTGAATACGCCTTGCTAATCGGTCTCATCGCCATGGTTATCTTTAGTGCTGTCAGCACTTTCGGCAGCACGGTTTATAATAGCCTATACGTCCTCGCTGCAGCCCTCCCCATAGGGAGTTGACGATATATGGGGGGCCCCCGGGGCCCCCCTCTTTTTTTTAACTCCTGCCATCTTCATCTTCCGCTCCATCCATCCTTGCGTTATAGTGTTTGCCATAAGTGCCTAATTTTCTTTTGAGGCATAACTATGGCCGCACGCTTGGAAATCGGCTGGCAGCCGGAATTGGCGGACGCTGAAGGGGAGGCGATACGCCGCCAGGCCCGGGAATATTTTCGCCTGGAGATCGAGAGCGTCCGGGTCCTGAAGTTGCTCATGCTGGATCTGGACCTCACCGAGCCGGAACTGGAAGGGATCCGCGGGGAGATTTTTACCCATCCTCTCACCCAGGTCTCCAGCTTCCGCCCCCTGGCCCAGGACTTTGACGGCGCCATCTGGGTGGGCTACCGCCCCGGGGTGCGGGATGTCGCCGGAGCCACCGCCCTGGAGGCCATCGCCGCTTTCCTGGGGCGGGCCTTGCCCCCTGAAGCCGCGGTTTATACCTCCCGCCTTTTTTTGTTCACCGGGCGCCGTCTCACCCATAAACAGTTGACCCGGGTGGCCCGGGAACTGCTGGCCAATGACCTGGTTCAAGAATTCCGGGTCTATTCTTCGGACCAATGGAACCCCGGAGAAGGGGTGGGGCTCATCCTGCCCCGGGTGGAGCTGGCCCACCAGCCCGCGGTGAGCGTCTTCCACCTGGACTCCCTGGAGACCCTCAGGGAGCTTAGCCGGACCCGCCACCTGGCCCTCCGGGAGGCGGACCTGCCCATCATCCGGGATTATTTTTCCCGGCCGGAAGTCCTGGCCCGGCGGGCTGCGGTGGGGCTGGGCCCCCCCACGGACGTGGAGCTGGAATACCTGGCCCAGGCCCGGAGCGACCATTGCAACCACAACACCTTCCGGGGCCGCTTCCATTACCTGGACCTGGTTAGCGGCCAGGGGGAGTCCCTGGACAACCCCTTCAAAACCTGCATTGAGGCCCCCACCCGGGAAATCGCCCAAGGGAAACCCTGGGTGGTCTCCGTGCTCTGGGACAACGCCGGGGTGGGGCAGTTTGATGACGAATTCTCCTATGTCATTAAAGGGGAGACCCACAACTCCCCCTCCAACCTGGAGGCCTACGGCGGTTCCCTCACCGGCATCGTGGGGGTCTACCGGGACCCCATGGGCACCGGTAAGGGGGCCCGGCTCATCGGCGGCATCTACGGCTTCTGCGTGGGGCCCCGGGATTACGCCGGGCCTCTCAAACCCCGCCTGCACCCCCGGCGCCTGCTGGACGGGGTCATTGAGGGGGTGAAGGACGGAGGCAACAAAAGCGGCATCCCCACCCTTACCGGCACGCTTTACTTTGACGCTTCTTATCTGGGTAAGTGCCTGGTCTTCGTGGGCGCGCTGGGCCTGCTCCCCCGGGAGATCAAAGGCGAACCCGGGGCCGAAAAGAAGGCCTGCCCCGGGGATTTGATCCTCATGTGCGGGGGCCGGGTGGGCCGGGACGGCATCCACGGGGTGACCGCGTCCTCGGAGGTGGCCAGCATTGGCACCCCCGCGGGCCACGTGCAGATCGGCGATCCCTATACCCAAAAGAAGATGCACGATTTTCTCCTGGAGGCCCGGGACCGGGGGCTCATCACCTTTATCACCGACTGCGGGGGCGGGGGGTTATCTTCCGCGGTGGGGGAATCCGCCCGAGTGGCCGGGGGCGCCGAGGTCTGGCTGGAGAAAATCCCCCTGAAATACGCGGGCCTGGACCCCTGGGAAATCTGGATCTCCGAATCCCAGGAGCGCATGGTGGTGGCCGTCCGGCCTGAAAACGAAGCGGAGTTCCACGCCCTGGCCGGAAAGCACACGGTGGAGGCCACGGCCATCGGCCGCTACACCGATTCCGGGGTGCTCCAGGTGAGGCACCAGGACCGCGCCTGCGCGGCCATTGACCTCTCTTTCTTAGAAGAAGATTTTCCCCCCTGGGAGTTTGCCGCGGAGTGGCTGCCCCCGGAGCGCCGGTTGCAGGAGCCGGTGTTGGGGGAAGTGGCGGATCACCAGGCCGCGCTCCTGGCCCTCCTGGATAGGCCCAATATCTGTTCCCGGGAGTGGATTAACCGCCAGTACGACCACGAAGTCCAGGGGGCCAGCGTCCTCAAACCCCTGGTGGGTAAGAACCTGCCGGTTCCCGGTGACGCGGTCCTCATCCGGCCCCGCCTGGATTCGGGCCGGGGCCTGGCCCTGAGCCTGGCCCTCAACCCGGCCTACTCCCCCATCGACACCTACCACATGGTGGCGGTGACCATCGACGAGGCCGTGCGCCGTGTCCTGGCCGTGGGCGGTGTGCTTTCCCATATCGGCGGGGTGGATAACTTCTGCTGGCCCAACGTGGAGTACCACCCGGAGCACAATCCGGACGGCAAGTACAAGGCGGCCCAACTGGTGCGGGCCTGCTGGGCCCTCAGGGACCTGTGCCGGGCTTTTGAGATTCCCCTGCTCTCCGGCAAAGACAGCATGTACGTGGATGGAATCCTGCCCGGGGCCTTCGGGGAGATGCACCGGGTCAGCGGGCTGCCCACCCTGTTTTTCACCGCGGTGAGCGTCCTGCCCGACCTGCGCCGGGCCCTGACCCTGGACTGGAAGGCCCCCGGCGACCGCGTCTATCTCCTGGGAGAGACCCGGGCCGAACTGGGGGGCTCGGAGTTTTACGAGATGCTGGGCTACGTGGGCCTGAGCGTGCCGGAGGTCCGGGTCCGGGAATTTCTGCCTTACTACCGCCTCCTGGAGCAAGCCATCCAGGAAGAACTGCTGGCCTCCTGCCACGGGCTCTACCGGGGGGGCCTGGGGCCGCACCTGGCCCTCTCCTCCCTGGCCCCGGGCCTGGGTCTGGAGGTGGACCTGAGCCGGGTGGCTCCGGCCTCACCGGCCCATGCGTCCCTTTACTCCGAATCTGCGGGCCGTTTCTTAATCAGCGTGGCCCCGGAGCACCAGGGCCGGGTGGAAGAGCTTTTCCAAGGGCAACCTCTCCATTTCCTGGGGGAGGTCCGGAGTGATAATACCCTGAAAATCACCCGGAGCGGCCGGACCCTGATCAAAACCTCCCTGGAGACGCTCCAGGCCGCCTGGCAACCCCGATTCGGCAATTTGATTTGAGGCGCCTGATTTTTCTGGTAAAATTTTTGTAGGGGCGCACCTGCGTGTGCGCCCTACAAAGGGCGGACACATAGGTCCGCCCCTACATAATAATCGGGTGTGGGGAGGGGCTGTGGGGGCGGGTTTGAAACCCGCCCCTACGATCCCTGGCCCTCCCCCTAAAAACCAATCCCCAAGGACTCAGCCATGCATGCGGAGATGTTGGTTTTGCGTTTTTCCCAGGAAGTGGTGGACCAACCCATCATTTATCGGTTGGTCAAGGATTACGACCTGGAGTTCAACCTCCTCAAGGCCGCCATCTACCCCCGCCAGGAAGGGGTGATCGTCATGGAGCTCCGGGGGCACCCCAAGAATTTCCGCCGGGGTCTCAAGTACCTCCGGGATTCCGGGGTGGAGGTCAAAAGCGTGGCCCGGGACGTGGACCGCAATGAAGAGCGCTGTTACCAGTGCGGCACCTGCACCGCGGTCTGCCCCACCGGGGCCCTCTACATCAAACGCCCGGAGATGGAAGTCTGTTTCGACGCCACCAAGTGCAGCGCGTGTGAGCTTTGCTGCCCGGTCTGTCCGGCCCGGGCCATGGAGGTGAGGCTCAATCGCAATGTGGTCTGATCCCGGCTGAAGTCCGTGCTCCCCTTTTTCATCAGCGCTTACGCGTTCATCATCTCCTCCCTCTATTTCTTCCTGCCCCTTTATCTGAAGGACAGCCTTAACTTCACCGGGTCCGAGATCGGTTTTCTGTACGCGGTTCTCAGCCTGAACTCCATCCTGGTCTCCTTTCCCGTGGGGGTCACCGCGGACCGCTATCCGGCCCGGATCCTGACCCGCCTGGGGTTGCTGGGCACCGCGGCCTGTCTCTGGGGCCTTGCCGGGGTGCGGCAATTCTGGCCCTTTCTCCTGGTCTTCTGGGGCTTCGGCCTGAGCCTCCAGCTTTTCCGGCAGTCCCTGGATATCCTTCTTTTTAAGGATAATCGCCCCGACACCACCCGCCTCTTCGGGCATTACAACGCCTGGCGCATGGGGGGCATGATGTGGGGCATCCTCCTGGGGGGCATCCTGCTCTATTATCTGGATTTTCCCGTGACCCTGAAAATTCTCGCAGTGGGGGTGCTGGCTTTGCTTCTGCCTACCACCAGGCTGCCCTTGAGCCCCGGCGTCCGCATCCCGCTGCTCCAGTACGGCCGGGATTTTCTCAGCAAACCCGTCCTCTTTTTCGGGGCCTGGCTCTTTCTCTTCACCCTCCACTGGGGAGCGGAAGCCACCAGCCTGGGCCTTTTCCTGCAAGACCGTCTAAACCTCAGCCCCCAGGGCATCGGCGTCTATATGGCCGGGGAGTTCGCCATCGTGGGCCTCACCGCCTACGCCTACGGCCGCTTCTGGGCCGGACGCCTGAAGCCCCTCCAGTTTCTCTCCCTGGCCCTCCTTACCTCCGGCCTCGGCCATATCCTGATGACCTACCCTTCCCTCCCCTGGTCCTTTTGCTGGCGCGCCATCCACGGCTTCGGCGACGGCCTCATCCTCATGGAGACCTACACCACCATCGCCCGCCTCTTCCACGTGGACCGCATCGGCGGCAACTCCAGCCTCATCTCTTTGATCACCACCCTGGGGACCTTAGCCGGCTCCCTGATCTTCGGCCCCCTGGGGGCCCACTACGGCTACGCCTGGCCCTTGATCATCTCCGGAGCCATCAGCCTGGCCCTCCTGCCGGTAGCCTATATGGGATTGAAGGAATGAAGTTGAGGGGAGGGCCGGGGAGCCGTGGCTCCCCCGCCCTCCCCTCAAACTCCCCTCCCAACCCCCTAAATGGGACCGGAGAAGGCGGGACCAATGGCCCCGACTTCTCCGGTCTCATTAAACCTTTACGGGGTTGGGGGAGGGGTAATACCAAGCTGCGCTCATACAGGTAATTTACCTTTTCTTGTGTAGGGGCGGACCTATGTGTCCGCCCACAAGAGGGCGCACACGCAGGTGCGCCCCTACAATCGCTTTTCTTACTTCTATGAGCGCAACTTGGCATAAGGGCCTGGTGGCACAGGCTTTCCAGCCTGTGCCGGTCGTAGGGCGGGCGTCCCCGCCCGCCTCTGGCCCCCGGCCCTCCCCTACTCTCCCCTCACCCCTTCACCAGCACCGCGGCGAAGAAGCCGTCCAGATTGTCAGTTGCAGGGGAGGTGCGGAAAAATCCCGGCGGTTCCAGCATTGATTGGGCGGCGGCAGGAAGTGCATCGGGGTCGGCGGTCAGGTGAAAATCGGAATGGGTTCTTAAAAAGGTTCCGATGACCTCTTCATTCTCCTCCGGTTCGGTGGTGCAGGTGACGTAGAGGAGACGGCCCCCGGCCCGGAGGAGGGGCGCGGCCTGCTTTAGCAGGGCCAGTTGCCGGGGGGGGAAGGTGGGAAGATCGGCTTCTTTCAGCCTGGTCTTGATCTCCGGGTGGCGGCGCAGGATGCCCAACGCGGAGCAGGGCGCGTCCACCACCACCGTATCCAGGCTCCGGTCCTTAATGGGCAGGGGCCGGGTGGCGTCCGCCTGGAGAAGTTGGGGGAGGGTTACTCCCCAGCGCTTCAGATTGAGCCGGGCTTCCCCCAGGCGGCCGCGGTGGTAGTCCAAGGCCAGGAGGAGACCGGAGTTTCTCATCATCTCCGCCAGGTGCGTGGTCTTACCCCCCCGGCCGCAGCCCAATTCCGCGATTTGCTGCCCCGGAGCCCCAGCCGCGAGATAAGTCACCAGTTGCGCGCCTTCGTCCTGAAAGAGCCACAGGCCTTCCCGGTGAGAAGGGAGGTCCAGGGGGGAGGCTCCCAGGGCCGTCAGGCGCAGGCCCACGGGGGAAAATGAGCACGGCTCCGCTTCCGCCCCTTCTTCTGCCAGCCGGGATAGCAGTCTTTCCGGATCGGTCTTCCAAGTATTGACCCGGATGGTGAGGGGGGGGATGCGGTTATTGGCGGCCAGGCGGGCCTCGGCCTCCTCCGAGCCGTAGCGGGCCAGCCAGCGCCGGGCCAGCCATTCGGGGTGGGAGTGAGCCACGCTCAGGGACAAGGCCGGGTCCAGGCCCGCGTCCGGCAAGGGTGGGAGGTCGCCCCCGGCCAGCCGCCGGAGCACCGCGTTGATAAAGCCCACCTGGGCCGGGGTGAGGCCCTTCCTTTTGGCCAACTTCCCCGCCTCGCTTAAAACCGCCCGGGCCGGCACCCGATCCAGCCACAGGAGCTGGTAGGCTCCCAGGCGCAGGATGTTCAGGGCCAGGGGGTGCATCTTTTTCAGGGGGAGGGCGGCCAGCCGGGCCAGGATATAGTCCAGGCGGATTTCCCAGCGTTTCACGCCCTGGACCAGCTCCAAGAGAAAGGCCCGCTCCGGCCGGGGCAGGGTGGGATAGCGCCTAAGCCCCGCGTGCAGCAGGTCTTCCACGGATTCCCCCCTTCTTTGGGCTGCGGCCAGGATCTCCAGGGCCAGGGCCCGGGCGGAGGGGATTTGGGGGGATACCGGATTAATCAAAATATAAATGAAGTTTATATTTTTCCTGTTTCTCTATTCCAATTTATTCGATTTTAAAATAAATTAACAATAGTTATCTTTTGTCGTTAATAACTCGCGGATATGTTAGGAGATATCACCACAACCCAAACTCTACCATAAACCGAAGAGAATATCTGAGCGGTAACGCCCCCAGGCCCGGCCAACCTGAACCTGCGTCTGCCTCTGGGGAAAGGTTGTCTCGGCCCTCTGCGACCTTCCAAGAATCTCCTCCCCCGGGTGACCTTACCCCCTGATCCTGCGGCATCCTTCCGGTTAATGACTTTCCCTTGACAAGGAGACCGGCTTGCGGGGAGCAGGTCAGCCCCCTGCTTGATCCTGCCTAAGCACCCCGAGGCCGCAAAGGCATCGGTGTGAACTGTGCCCGGGGGTCGGCCCGGTGGTTAACTAATCAAGGTTCCCAACCGATAAAATGACAAGACCTAAGATGGTGGGGCCGAGATGAAAAACCGCATCTTGGAAGGGAGAACAGCCGGCCGGGGAACAAGAACGGCTGCCGGCGTTTCCCTGCCAGCCAGATCAGGCTAAAAACGAGGACATCCGCCTGCAACTTCCGTCCGCAGGCACAGGACAATAGTTATGAGTAATATCTTGCAAGCGCAGATGGATTACATCTTTTTCTTCTATGGCCTGGCCTTTACCGTTCTGGCGGTGGTCTCCTTTATCCTGGCCAAGGAGCCGGATCAACGGCTTCCCTGGATCTGGCTGGCCCTCTTCGGACTCAGCCACGGTTTAACCGAATGGCTGGAACTGGTGGCCCTCATTCGTAATGGCGACGTGTGGTTCGCCGGGCTCTGTTGGGCCTTCCTGGCCGCGTCTTTTCTCGTCCTGGTGGAATTTGCCCGGCTCGGGCTGATCCGCCAGGGGCGTAAGGGGCCGGGCCGCTGGCTCCTGGGGCTTTTGGCCCTGACCGCAGGCCTGGGAGCCGTCTATGGCTTAAACGGCCTGAACGCCTCCAGCCGTTACGCCCTGGGACTGGTGGGAGCCCTGGGGGCCGGTTGGGTACTCTATGTTGAAGCCCACCGGGTCGATCCCAGGTGCCGTCCCTGGCTGGTGGCCGGGGGTATCGGTTTTCTGCTTTACGCCCTGGCCACCGGAATGGTCGTCCCCCCAGCCCCCTTTTGGCCGGCCTCCAGCATCAACTACGAGACCTTCATGCGCCTCACGGGCCTGCCGGTGCAACTGGTGCGGGGCCTGCTGGCCCTGGGGCTGGCCTTCATTCTGGTGGGCTATTTCCAGGTGTCGTGGCCCGCAGCCACCGAGCAGTCCCACCGATATCGGGCCCGGTATATATACTCTCTGGTAGCGGCCTTGGCCGTTATCCTGGTGGTTGGCTGGTTCTGGACCGACTTCCTGGGGAACCTGGCCCGGGAGCAGTTGCAGAAAGATAGCCATAACCATAGCAATCTGGCGATCCAACGCCTGGCTGCCGAGCTGGAGCTGGGCGAAGAAGCGGTGCAGTCCATGTCCCATTCCCCCTGGATCGGACCGGCTCTGTGGGCCAAATCTCCGGAGACCCTAGCCCGGGCCAACACGGTGTTGGACAGATATCAAGCCCATTTCGGAGCCGCGGTGGCCTATCTCCTGGACCACCAGGGGAATACCATTGCCTCGTCCAACCGGGATGCACCGGATAGCTTCATGGGCCAATCCTATACCTTCCGGCCCTACTTTCAACAAGCCATGGCCGGGCAGATGGGGCGCTATTTCGCCGTGGGAGTCACCTCGAAAAAGCGGGGGTTTTATGCCTCCTGTCCGGTAAGGGATCAGGCGAGCAGGATTGTGGGCGTCGCGGTTTTGAAGATGACGTTGGACAAATTCCAGCGTTCCCTGCGGGATTTCCATCCATCCTTCCTCGTCGATCCCCAGGGAATCGTGTTGATTGCGAGCCGCCCGGACCTGGATTATCACATCCTGTGGCCCCTATCCGGCCTCAACCCCGCTGATTACGTGAAACAATACGGGACTGACCACTTTGCCTCCATCTTTTCCCAGAAGGTGGTTGCCGGCGCGGAGGTGAAATTTGACGGCCGGCCATATTTCTTCTTCCAACAGGAGGTCAAGGCCATCATGGCGCCAGGCTGGACCCTGGTTGATCTCAGATCGACGAGCCTGTTGGTTTTTTACCGCTCCCTGGGGATCGCCACGGCTTGCGTCTTGGTCATCTTAGTCCTGGGCTTTGGCGGCAGCAACCTGTCCATCAGAGAATGGGCCCATCGGGTCATGGCCTCCGAGGCCCGTTTCCGGGCCATATTCACCGCGGCGCCGGAGGCGGTTTTCGTATACGACCGGGAAACCCGGAGGATTTTGGACGCCAATCCCTTTATGTCCCAATGGCTGGGCTACCTTCCCGAGGAATTGGTCAACCTGGAGATCGAGAAGGTTCTGGTCCCTGATGGACCGGAGACCCAGGAAAATTCTCTCCTGGAGGGGTCCCACGCTCCGGATGTCACCACAGTTTCCCGCTATCGCCAAAAAGATGGTTCCGTGGTCGATGTAGATTGTACCGGGGCTGAGATTTTCTATGGCGACAAAATGCGGGAGTTGATTTTTGTGCGGGACGTCACCGACCGCCAGCGGGCCGAGGAGGCGCTCCGAGATTCGGAACGGCGCTTGTCTGATATCTTTGATTTTTTGCCTGACGCCACTTTTGCCATAGATTTAGAGGGGAGAGTCATAGCCTGGAACCGGGCCATTGAAGAGATGACCGGGGTCGAAGCCGAATCCATTATGGGCAAGGGAGATTATGAATATGCCTTGCCTTTTTATGGGCTGCGCCGGCCCATACTAATTGATCTGGTATTTTTGACTGATGCAGAGATCGAGAAAAAATATCATTTTGTCAAAAGAGAAGGAGAAATACTCGTAGCCGAGGCTGAAGTGCCGGTAAGAGGAGAAATCCGCCAACTCTGGGGTAAAGCCAGGCCTTTATATAATAATGAGGGATAGATTATCGGCGCCCTGGAGACTATTAGGGACATCACGGAACACAAGGAGGCCGAGGAGGCGCTGCGCCAGAGCGAGGCCAGGTTCCGGCAGGTGGTGGAGTCTTCGCCCCTCCCCATGGGTATCGCCAGGAAAGACGGGAGCATCGAGTATGTGAATCCCAAGTTCGTGGAGACCTTCGGCTATACCCTAGAGGAAATGCCACAGATAGAGGACTGGTACCGGCTGGCCTACCCTGATCCGGTTTACCGGCAGACCGTGGTGGAACAATGGCAGGGGGAGTTGGAGAGAGCAGTCCGGGAGAATCGCACTACCGAAATCCTGGAATTGGAGATGACCTGCAAGGACGGCTCCAAGAGGATCATGGATATCTTTGCGGCGTCCATGGGAAACAAAACCCTGGCGGTCTTCAATGATCTCACCGAGCGCAAACGGGCCGAGGCAGAGCGGGCCAAGCTGGAAGCCCAGATGCGGGAAGTGCAAAAGCTCGAGAGCCTGGGTGTCCTTGCCGGGGGTATCGCCCATGACTTCAACAACATGCTCATGGCCATCCTAGGAAACGCCGACCTGGCCCTCCTCTCTCTCGCGCCCGCGTCCCCGGCCCGTCCCAACGTTGAGGAGATCGCCCGGGCTTCCCAGCGGGCCGCGGACCTCTGCCGCCAGATGCTGGCCTACTCCGGCAAGGGCCGGTTCATGGTAGCCCGCCACGACCTCACGGAGGTCGTCCAGGAGATGGTGCAAATGCTGGAGGTCTCGGTCTCCAAGAAAGCCACCCTGCGCTATTCCTTCGCCAAGGAATTGCCGCCGGTGGAGGCCGACGCCAGCCAGTTGAGCCAGATCATCATGAATCTGATCACCAACGCCTCCGAGGCCCTGGGCAACGAAAGCGGCGACATCTCCATCTCCACCGGGGTCATAGAATGCGACCGGCCCTACCTCTCTCAGACCCTCCTGGGTGACAAACTCCCGGAGGGGAGGTACGTTTACCTGGAAGTGTCGGACACGGGCGAGGGTATGAACGCGGATACCCAGCGCCGCATCTTCGATCCCTTTTTCACCACCAAGTTCACGGGGAGGGGGCTCGGCCTGGCCGCAGTTCTCGGCATCGTCCGGGGACACCGGGGAACCCTCAAGGTCTACAGCGAGCCGGGCCAGGGGACGAACTTCAAGGTCCTGTTGCCGGCGATTTCCTGGGCGCCGGGCGATCGCGCCCCCAGCGCGATCCAGGGCGCTCCCCGGCGCCAGGGCGGGACCGTCCTCCTCATCGATGACGACTCCTCCGTGCGCCTGGTGGGATCGGAGATGCTCACGCGACTGGGATTTCAGGTTTTGACTGCGGCCCTGGGCCGGGAGGGGTTGGAGATCTTCCAAGAGCGGGGGAGCGACATCGACTGCGTCATCCTGGACCTCACCATGCCGGAGATGGGCGGCGAGGAGGTCTTCCGGGAGCTGCACCGCCTGCGGGCTGACGTCTCCGTCATCCTCTCCAGCGGCTACGACGAGCAGGAAGTGATCCAGCATTTCACCGTGGAAGGGCTGGCCGGGTTCATCCAGAAGCCCTACACCGTGGCGAAGCTGCAAGAGACCATAGACCGCGTTCTCGGATCTAAATAGCAGTCCTTGCCGATCTAGATCCTGCCCCCAAATTTTGCCAGGGATCTTACGCCGATGATTTGAACTTCTCCCGCATGGCCCGCATCATCTTTTGAGCCACGGCCAGGCGCTCCTCTCCCCGGCGGAGTTAGTCAAGCTCCTCCCCCCCACTGGCTGAGCATTACCCACAAGTCAGGAAGTGGTTGATTAAAGGCAGTCTTTGGTGGCACAGGCTTTCCAGCCTGTGCAGGTTTTTCGGCACAGCCTGGAAAGACTGTGCCACCGGTTAAAAAAGCTTGTGGATAATGATGAGCCTACGAGGGGAGAGGATTGAGAGGGGACCATTTTTGTAGGGCGGTGACTGCCCGCCATTTAAGATCGTCGAGAGAAAAAGGATGTATGGATTTCCCGGATTAACCTCCTCTCCCCCCTCCGGGGGGAGAGGATTGAGGTGAGGGGGGGCGTTATTCCTTTATTTCTTCTTCAACTGGTCCGCCACCGACTGGATGGCCGCCTGCACCCTCTCCGGGTCCCCCAGGTAGTAATGCTTCAGGGGTTTCAGGTTCCCGTCCAGTTCATAGACCAAAGGAATGCCCGTGGGGATGTTCAGGGAGACGATCTCTTCGTCCGGGACCTTATCCAGGTACTTCACCAGGGCCCGGAGGCTGTTGCCGTGCGCGGCGATGATCACCCGCCGCCCGGACTTGACCGCGGGTGCCAGGGTCTCGTGCCAGTACGGCAGGAAGCGAGCCACCACGTCTTTCAGGCATTCGGTGAGGGGGAGCTCCTCTTTCGGCACCTGGGCGTAGCGGGGGTCCTTCCCGGGATAGTAGGGGTTGTCCTTTGTTAAGGCCGGGGGCGGCACGTCGTAGCTCCGCCGCCAGATCTTCACCTGCTCCAGGCCGTGCTGCTCCACGGTCTCCGTCTTGTTGAGCCCCTGGAGCCCGCCGTAGTGGCGCTCGTTCAGACGCCAGCTATGGTGCACCGGCAGCCACATCAGGTCCATCTCCTCCAGAGCCAGCCACAGGGTCTTGATGGCCCTTTTGAGCACGCTGGTGTAGGCCACGTCAAAGACAAACCCTTCCTTAGCCAGCACCCGGCCGGATTCCTTGGCCTCCTCCACGCCCTTCTCGGAGAGCCCCACGTCAATCCAGCCGGTGAAGCGGTTTTCCTTGTTCCAGACGCTCTCCCCATGCCGCAATAATACGAGCTTATACATTAACCGCTGCCTCCTTCCCCGAATTATTCTGTTTTTAAACCGGAAAGGGGCGTCTCTGCAACCATAAGTTCCATGTTTATTCTGATATTGCCAAAACCCTTTCTCCGAGAGATTCCAGGGCATCCATCACCTCGGTGAGAGCTTTTCGGTAGTGGCGGTGGCAGGTTTCGGTCTCTTTCTTAAGCTTCGCGGTCCTTGCCTTTATGTTCTTGGAGGCAACGGGCCTATAGAGGGAAATCATGCTCTTTGTTAATTTAATAAAGGAGGCGTTGCTCTGGGCGATGAGCGTGCGGGTTGCCTCCTCCAAGTCCCTTATGTCTGAAGAGATGGGAAAATATCTGTGGTAAACGGCAATAAAGTGCCGGACCCATCTGGCCAGATTAAGGAGTCCGTCACGATCTCCTATCCAATCGGCGAAGCAGGTAGCCATCAGTAGATATAAGCTGTCCAGCGCTGGATCGTGAAAGCGGTAATCTTCTTTGCCCACCGGACCTATGAGCCTTCCTTCTTTACGGAGTTGCTTTTCAATTTTGGTCTCCGCATAGGGCAGCATTTTGCAAAAAGTTACGGGAGAAGAACCGTCACCGCAAAGATCTTCCAGGAAATCAAGGTTTTGCGCGACTGTATCAAAGGTGCTCCATGGGTCGAAGAGCATAAATCCATAATCATAGACGACCCCAAGTTCCTTGAGAATGGTTGCGGCTTTAAGGTTGATCTCCACTGTGGTCCGTTTTTCCATAAGGCGCAGACCCTCGTCCGTCCCTGACTCGATACCCAGGTAAACTAGAAAGAGGCCATGTTTCTTCATGTGTAAGAAGGCCTCCCGCTCGATCTCGTCCGGCCTGCAATTAATTTTCCAAAGCACACGCTCGCTTAGGCCGGCGTCTCTAAGGCAATTGCAAAACTCTTCTAGCCACGCCCCCCGCCTATAGGTCACAGGGAAGTCGTCGTCTTGGAACATAAAGATGGAGCACCCCAACTGCTCATGAAGGAGTTCCATCTCCCTTACCGCCATCTCGGGTCTGCGCATGCGCTTGATGGGGCCGGGAGGTTTCGAGTAAAACTCCCTTATGCTGCAAAACGAACAGCCATACACGCAGCCGCGACCTGCCAGGATCGTTGCAAACTTCTTCCCAACCGCGAAGTCTTTTAGGGGCATGCGCACCGGCGGCGGGAAGCGGTCAAGGTCCGGCTCCAGAGGGCGAAGTTGGTTGGCTACGGTGCGCCCATTTTTTTATACGCAAGGCCGCGTAGGCCACGCCATTCTTGTCCAGCAGCCAAGGCCCGAACCAACTCCAGGAATGTCAATTCTCCTTCGAACAGGACGACTGAGTCCAACTCGGGGATGAGGTCCAGCAGATCCCGGAACCGCAGGCTCGGATAGTGGCCCCCGGCCGCAAAGTGACACGAAAAGCCGTCACTTCTGAGAAATTCGATGAGGTCCCGGAATTGGTCGATGTAATGTTGGAAGATAATGGAGAAGCCCACAACAAGGGGATCAAGCTGACGCAGCTGAACCCGGATGGCTTCCGCTCCCACCCGGAAATCGACAATCCGCACCGGAAATCCCTCTTCCATCAGGATCGAGGCGAGGTAACCGACGCCGAGATTGTCTTGCTCTTCAAACGCGACGAATACTACCGGCTTTTCATTCATGGGGCATCCGGAGAAACAAGGCAGGCCCGGTTAATATTCTCCGGTCAAGTCACCATGACCTGATCCGTCATGGCGGTCCGTTATCCCGATATCTTCGCCAACTCTTTGGAAATGTCCTTCAGGACTTGAGCTTCCAGCGTCTTTATTTGCGCTTCCAGCTTCGCTCTATCCGCCGCATATCTGATTTGGATTTGCGGCAGATTGGTTTTGTCCGTAATGGCCTTTAAATACGGCGGATCCAGCCTATATATAATGTTAATAATCTTTTCAATAGTTGGATCCAGCCCAAAGACGTCCTGAACACGCAGTTTCATTTCCGGTGGCGCCATACTTCCTTCCTCCTTCTCAAGTTCTTGGAGAATTCCGGGCCTGCCTCTTTATGGTTCTTAAGACGGTTTCCAGACTCAGAGAAGAGTCTTCGATCCGCTAAGCCCCTGTTCTCAATGGATACTTGGAACCTAGCTTAAAATCTGTCTTAATTATTTTAGGTTGGTAAACTTAGAGGGAGGGCCTCTTCAATCACCCTCTGATTAAAAGTGATTTTCCGGGTTATTGCGGAAGCACCATGCATCCGTGCATGATGTTATTCTTGAGGTTGATTCTATAGTTAAATAAAATCAGGTTGGGGATTTGATTAAAAGATTTTGCTCCTCCGGCGGACCATTGCCCTGGGTCCCTAAATTTCTAAAAACCACACCCTTAAGAAAATGTCAAGGAAATTATTTAAAAGTTAACAGCGCGTTGTAAAGAATTATTATCGGTAATAAATATAATTTTCAGTGATATCCGGATCCACTTTCACTTCTGAACGGGTGCTCCTTTTCTTGCCTTACCCGCTGATCCGGTGATTGCTGCGGCTCACCCTAAACCCGGAAACATCATGATAGTACAAGCTTGGGTGATTACAGTTCTGCTCGCGTGAGTCGTCCGCACCATTCCTGTGGGGTGCGTTCCACGCACCATTCATTGCTTTTACGTCTTTGTGCCTTTGCGTCTTTGTGTGAGAACTGGCCTAGTCCCTCCGGCTCCCCAAGATCCGCAGCAACATCAAAAAGAGGTTGATAAAGTCCAGATAAAGGGCCAGCGCGCCCATGACCGCGCTCTTGCCCTCCGCTTCTTCATCCGCAAAACCCGCCAGGGCCATTTCCTTCAGTTTATAGGTATCGTAGGCGGTCAGGCCCACAAAGACCAGAATCCCGGCGTAAGTCACCAACCAGTAAACCATGGGGCTGCGCATAAAGATATTCACCACCGAGGCCAGGATGATGCCGATGAGGCCCATGAACAGAAAACTGCCCCAACTGCTCAGGTCCCTCTTGGTGGTATAGCCGTAGAAACTCATGGCCCCGAAGGTGCCGGCGGTGACAAAAAAGGTGCTGGTAATGGACGTGCTGGTATAGGCCAGAAAGATCACCGACAGGGTCAGGCCGTTTAAGGCGGAGTAGATAAAAAACATCGCCGATGCGGTGGAATAATGCAGGCGGTTGATGGCCGCGCTCAGCCAGATGACCAGCCCCAGTTCGGCGAGAATCAGCCCGAAAAAGACCAGGGAGTTGCCGAAGATCATTTTCAGGAGCTGGGGGTTGCCCGAGGTGTACAGGGCCACCAGGGCCGTAGCCGCCAGCCCCAGGCCCATCCAGTTGTACACCCGGCGGATGAACTCCCCTTGCACTACCGCGGCCCGGTCTCTTTGATAAGCCATTTGGCCGTTCGTCATGTCGCTTCTCCTCAGTTAGCGTTGATAACGCCGATATGTTAGCAAACAGCAATTTTCTGTAGGGGCGCACCCGTGTGTCCGCCCGTTTCAAGGGCGCACACACGGGTGCGCCCCTACATTAGTGTTACCCCTCGGCATGTGCCGGGCAATTTGCCTGCCTAATGTATCGTCCCAGGAAGACTTTGCATTAGAATAAAAGTCCTTCCTCCCTCCCCCTGGAGGGTGTTTGGGCCGGGGTGGGGGTGATATCTTTGCGTAGGCGCGGGCCTCCGTGCCCGCCAGCCATGGCGGCCGAGACGGCCGCCCTACCCCCTCCCCCCTTTAGCCCAGGGGGACCAAAAAACCGTGGTTCTACATACCATAATAATTATGAAGCCCCACAAGACAATCCCTCGCCCCACCGATTTTTTCTATCCCCTGACCGCCGAGGCCTGCCAAGAATTTATTGGTAAGCGAACCGTTCTCAGTGGTTAAGAAGGGGAAATTAAAGGATACTTCTTTCAGGATTGATTGTCTTGGCTAAAAAAATACTTATAGGTCCAGAGCGCGGTAAATATGCCGATATAAGCGCCGAAAAGAACGTCACTGGGGTAATGGTCGGTGACCAGGACGCGACTTACCCCGATGAGCGCCGCCACGGAGAGAAATACCGCGGCGAAGCGCCGATGCAGCAAGGATACCGCGGTCAACAGGGAAAAGGCTCTGACGGTGTGGCCGGAGGGGGTGGAGTTTTCCGCCCATTTGGAGGAAAAGAAATGCAGCCCGTAAAGATTATGCTCAAAAAGCATGACGGGGCGGTAACGTGCCAGGAGATATTTCAAGCCCTCGCCGATGATAATGGCGCTGGCCCCGGTCACGCAGATAAAGAGCAAATTCCTGGTCCATTTCCTTTTTAACCCGGGATCAACCATGATGCTGAGAATAAAGCCCGCGGCGATTCCCAGTTTGATGAAGCTCCCCTGGGCCAGATAGGAGATATACCCGCCCCAGCGGGACACCCAGGTATTGGCCCAATGCTGCTGGACCCAGAGATCGGTACCCCTATCGACGAAAAAGAACAGAATAAGATAAATGATAAAGGTTATTCCGGCCGTAACAGCCGTTTTCTTTGACAAATCTTCCATGTCTTTCTCGGGTGCAAAATCAGTTTAGGTCTCCCGATAGGGTGTTAAGCCGTGCAGCGCCAAGTCGATGGCTTCCTGCTCCCCCGGGTGGGCATAATCCCCCTGCCTGACCAGGGCGAGGGGCTTCTTCCCGGTGGGGGGTCATTCTCATAGCTGCCTCCTTCCCAATAGTAGCAAACCCACGATCTCGAAGGCAACCTTCATATTGCCAAGCGGAGCTTAACGCCAAAAAAATACGCCCCCAAGCATGAGCTTGGGGACGTGATACAACCACTCCTTGCCCTAACGACCTTAAGCCTAACCGATGTCTGACTTCATCTTCTCATTGCACCGGTAAGGTGAGCACAGGCGCTCCTTCTTTGGTTCCCGGCTCCGACAGGGATAGGATTCCTGCTATGGCGGAAAAAATACTTTTAGAGTCATGGTTCTTATCATCGATATAGAACCAATAACCGCTGTACCGCACAGCTACAAAAGCATCTGACGGATGTTCTTTTTTGTAGTCAATTTTGAATTTAAGGTCTCCGCCTGGCCCATCCAACGCGTATTTAGGTGGCAAGATACGCTTTTCTGCACGGTTTTGGCCACCTTCAGCTGGAAGGTGTTCCCCAGGCACCTCGATAAACTGAGATAGGTATAGGAAGGTTTGCATAATAGAGCGGGTGCGCATGACAATTTTATCACAGTATGGGTCTTTTTGCGGTGGCGATTCATTGCCGTCGATGATTCTGTATACTTCATATTTTCCAAAGGCATGTTTGATATAGGCAATGACTCTATTTATGTCCGTTGGTTTCATCTCCAGTTTTTTCATCTTTCCTTTACCCTTCGTAACTACATGGGGTATCTTCAGGTCCAATTCTCCCACCCAGAAATGGGGATCGTTAAAATTAACGGCCTTGGGATCAGCCTTGGGATCAGTAGGTGGGGAGTTATCCGGGCCTTTATGGCACCCTCGGCAATTATCCTTATATAGGTATTTTCCTTGTTGTTGGTTTAAGTTGTAATCTGGCCAAAGAAGATTTTTGAACTCTTCCACCTTTTCTAGCAAATTAGGGGGCTTCTTCCCCGACTGTAGCTTCTGAGCCTTCGACTGAGCATCTATATCCTTTGCAAGCTTCTTATCCAGAACCAATAAAGCAACGGAGGGTTCCTCTTTCTCTTCTTTATCATTTTTATCATTGTCTGTCGTCTTCCCACTCGTTTTCACCTTTTTAGGTTTCCCGCCAGCCTTCGCGGCTGCTTCATCGCCAAGCCCGGCCTTTCCTTTCCCTTTGAAGGTTATATCTTTCGTATGCAACGTAACATCGTATTTGGTGGGTGCCTTCTCTTCTTCGATGATGATCCGAATGACGCCTGCTTTTATTAAATCGTAAAAGCAGTTCGCTATATTAAAAAACTCGTCGTCCTGGGGGTTAACACGATCATTGAGAGATTTGACACAACAGGAGAAGATGTAATCCGCTCTAAAGCCGGTTTGGTAACTTCTAAGTAACTGCATAGGGGGTATCGGCTTTATTAAAACTTTAGCCAACGCCTCGCCTCTCATGGGGGCGTAGGAGATTGTCGGCTTGTCTAAGTAAGTAACAGAACCACTTAGGGTAAACAAATTGCGAAAATCCCCCCAGGCCCCACCCGGGTGCCAGCCATGGGTATAGCCGGCAGTCGCATTAGTCCCCAGCTCATAGCTAGTATTGATGGAGGTCATTTCCAGGAAGGTCAAAGTGTCTCCATAACGGATCCTCACCAGATTACTGAGGAGTTGTTCCTTCCAGGAGGTGGATACGGCCTCAAGATAATTTTGCCGGTCCACAGGGATTTTTTTGGGCGGGATAAGAGCACAGCCGGCGCTGACCAAGACAAACAGCAAGAAAGCAAGGGCATGTTTCCACATATGAAGCTCCTTTCGTATCGGGGAGATGGCGGTCTATATCCTTATCGCCCCGATATTTGCTGGGGCCTACTTGGATGGCATGTTTCCACCCAATATCTTCTATATGATATCATGTTTATTCTTTATAACTTACATGATATTTTAAAACAGAAATAAAGATTGATATCGAGGATAGACTGTATACTTTTTGGGAAATTGTCAAGAAAAATCTTTTAAAGATTTTTAGGAGTATCCAACGTCTCGGTCAGGAATTTTTCCAGGCAGATGCTGCCCCTGGATTGCCAGTCTAAATAACTGCCAATAAATTAGGAAATGGGATTATTAGGTGGGTTATTGGCGATTCAGGCCTTTTCGCCTGGAGATTCAGTGGGAATAGGAAGGTTAGCAATCGCCGAGGGCAGGAGAAACGTCTGCAATGCCTCTTCCACCCGGTCCAGATTCACCTGGGTGTCGTAGCAGGGGCCGTGGGGCCGGAGGTTGAGGATGCCGAAGACCGGGAGGGGATAGCTGTCATGGATGCCGCTGGAGAGGTCCCGTTCGCAGGCCACGGCGATGATGAGCCGGGGCCGCCTTTCCACCACGATGCGCCGGGCCAGGGTGCCGCCGGTGGCCACCGCCAGCCCCACCCCGTACTTGTCCGAGAGCTCCGCCAGCCCCTTGATGGGACACTGGCCGCAGCGCTGGCAATGGACGATGCTGCCGGTGATGCGAAACTTGCATTCGTGGAACTGGAGGCAGTGGGGCATGAGGAGGAGGAGCTTGTCCGGGGTGGTCCGGAGGTGTTGGGCCAACACCAGTTGGTTGTTGATTTCAATGAAAGAGCGCTGCACCTGGTCCCGGGACACGCCGCAGAGTTTGCCCACCCCGCTCATCAGGGGCAGCAGCAGCTTGATCACCAACCCCCGGAGTTTCTTGGAGAAGAACAGGTCCCGGCCCAGGACCACGGTGAGGGCCAGGAGGATCAGACCGGCGCTGACCACGAACAGCAGCCCCCCGAAGACGACGCCCAAGGCCAGAGGCAGGCGGGGGTGGATATTGGTGAGCCCCACGTAGGGGACGTACCAGAAGACGGCCAGAATAATGGTGAAAAGCAGGGAGGTGACGGCCAGGAGCCCCAGAAAGATGCGTTTCTGGGGCCTCAGGGAATTGCCGCCGTTGATGATTTTGGGGGCGTCGTCCATTTATCTTTGGCGCTTTTGCCGTATTTTCCCCCCTCCCCCGGTGGGAGGGGGTTGGGGGGAGGGGGTAGGGCGGCCGTCCCGGCCGCCAAGGGTGGCGGGCACGGAGGCCCCCCCCACCGCAGAATGTTCACCCCCACCCCAGCCCTCCCCCCTCAAGGGGGAGGGAGTAAGACAGACCCTAAAAACTTGGCGTAAAAATATGGGGACTTACTATTTTTCCTAAGTCCCCCTTTGATAAAGGGGGATTTAGGGGGATTTTCCAGCGGTTATAAAATTCCCCCTGACCCCCCTTTAGAAAAGGGGGAATAAAAATAGCTTCAAAAAATTCCGCGAAACTTTGTTATCAGGCAATTTCTGGGCTTTACCCCAATACCTGCTTGAGCAACGGCTGGCCCCGGAGGAATTCCGGCGCGGGCAGGCGTTTATGCCCGGCCAGTTGCAGCTCTTGCACGGTGACGCTGCCTGCGCCGCAGGCGATCTCCAGCCCTTGGGGGGTGAGGCGGAGCGCCGTGCCCGGGGCCGCCAAGCACCCGGAGTCCTTCTTCACCCGGGCTCCGAAGAGCTTCAGCACCGTTCCCTGGCGGAGGGTATAGGCCCCCGGTTTCGGGTCCAGCCCCCGGAGCCAGTTAGCCACCTCGGGAGCCGGCAGTTTCCAATCAATGAGTCGCATCTCCGGGGTAATGAGGGGCGCGTAAGTAACCCCGGCCTCATCCTGGGTGTCCCGGACGGCCTCTCCCCGGCGGAGCATCTCCAGGGCCTGGACCAGGAGCGCCGCGCCCCGGACCGCCAATTTCTGGGCCAGGCTGCCGGCGTTGTCCTCCGCCAGGATGGGGAGCCGTTCCTGCAAGAAAATCTCCCCGGTGTCCACCTCGTATTTCACCCACTGGATGGTGACCCCGGTCTCCCGGTCCCCCCGGATCAAGGCCCAGTTGATGGGGGCCGGCCCCCGGTAGCGGGGCAGGAGCGAGGCGTGGACGTTCAAAAACCCCACCGTGGGCAGGGCCAAAATCTCCGGGGTGAAGATCCGCCCGTAGGCCACCACCACCATCAGTTCCGGGGCGTAAGCCCGGAGCGCGGCCAAAAAAACCGGGTCTTTGAGGCTCCGGGGCTGGAGGACCGGCAGGTTCCAGGCCAGGGCCAGGTCCTTCACCGGCGAGGGGCTGACCTTCCGCCCCCGGCCCCGGGGCTTATCCGGCTGGGTGACCACCGCGGCCACTTCTTCCCCGGCTTCCAGCAAGGCCTCCAGGGAGGGCAGGGCAAAGGCCGGGGTGCCCATAAAGATCAGACGCCAGGGTCTTGTATTCACCCGCGCTTGGCCGCCATCTGCTTCTTGAGTCGCCTTAAATAGAGCCCCCGTTTCAACCGGCCGATGTGGTCGATGAACAACACGCCGTTTAGATGGTCGATCTCGTGCTGCAAGACCACCGCCAGCAGCCCTTCGCCGCTGATTTCCAGGGGTTTCCCTTCCCGGTCCACCCCGGTGACGGTGACCCGGGCGTGGCGGCGCACCTCCGCGGCAAAATCCGCCACCGACAGGCACCCCTCTTCCCGGATGACCTCCCCTTCCCCAGCCTTGAGGCAGGGATTGAGGATGACCTTCAGGTCCTTGGGCCCGTCCCGGTAGGCCACGTCCAGAACGATGAGTTTTTTCAAGACCCCCACCTGGTTGGCGGCCAGCCCCAGTCCGGGCGCGGCGTACATGGTCTCCGCCATGTCATTGATGAGGGCTTGCAGGTCCCCGTTGATGTCCGTGATTTCCTGGGCCGGCTGCCGCAAAACCGGGTCCGGCAATTGGCGAATGGGTAATTTAGCCATGATAAAGTCTAACTAGTGGTAATAATGTTTGATTCTACGGGAAATGGAGACTTTTTTCAAGGGCTAGCTGCGCGGGGACGGGAAAATAGCGGTGGCGGGGGTGCAGGAGCCGCCCCGCTTCCGGCATAACATCCTGGCTTGCCAGGGCTGGCAAATCACGCTTATATCAATTTAAACCTATTAAGCGCCTTTGGCAGCCCCCGGGGCGCGGCCTGCCAGGAAGCTGATGAACGCCAATAAATAATGATGGTCGTACAATTGGTTCCCTTCCCAATGCTGGCGCATGGTCCACAATGCCTCTTTGGGGGAGATGGGCGGGTGACCGGGGCGTTCGGCTGTTAATTCTTCATAGTTGTCAATAATCCGCATGATGCGGGCCCAGGGATGGATGGCACTCAACTTTAAGCCCTCCGGGTAACCGGAGCCATCGCCGTTCTCATGGTGCCGCAGCACCATCTGTAAGGCTTCCCAGGGAATGTGAGCCGTGTTTTGCAACATACGGAAACCCTCGATGGGATGCCGCTTGATCTTATTAATATCGTCTTCATTGAGCATTTCTTTTTTCTTCTCTAATAATTCACGGGGGAGACGGGCATAACCGATATCGTGGATCATGGCCCCCAGGCCGAATTTCCGGGCCTTATCCGGTTTCCACCCCAAATAATTCGCAAAAGCCAAACCCAGTAGGCAGCAACTGACTGAATGGGTATAGATGGAAAAATTCTGCTTCCTGATCTCCAGTAGCATCAAGGAATTAAAATTGACTTGCTTGACGGACTTCATTAAGTCATCCACCAGGGATAAAGCCAGGGTGATCTGGTCCCCGGTGCGGCTCTTCTCGGCAGTAAAGAAGCGCATGACCCAAACCTCTGTCAAGTCACAGACCCGCTCGGCTTTCTCCACTGCGCTGTGATTCTCATCCTCTAACAGACCTTCCAGATGTCCCTGCAGGTATGCAAAGACCTGGTCCACATCCGTCAAAATGAAATAGAGCCATTGGATATTCAATGTTTTCAGCTTCCCGTACCATTCTTGCTGAAAAATATCTCCGGGAGCACAGCACCTGACCATCTGGGGCGCGGCGCTCTCCTTGGCCTTCATCTTCAGATAAAGGTCAAAGGACACCGGTTCCCCCACCCTGATACTTCCCAAAGGCAGAGGGGCATATTTTTCCGCCTCCTCGGACATTACGGAGGCGATAACTGCACTGGACCGCATCTGTTTCTGAAAAAAATCGGACATAAGATATTAGCTGAGATTATGCAGCAGCCATGGCCCCCGCAGGATAAAAGTTTTTGTCGATCTCTCTTCCCGAGTTTAACCTCCGGAAGTTTCGTTCTTTCTATCTAAAGTTAATTTCGGTAAAAAGTTAATTCTCCTCCAGATATTTTCGTAGCCTGCCCTTATAGGCAGATGCAACGTTGATTGGTCGTCTGTGAGCCCCAGGCAAGCACCTCCCACTAAAGGCACGCCAGGCAAAGAAGGCAGCGGACACCTTCGCGCCTCTCCTTTTGAATAATTCTAAACGGCGGATACCTTGCCATTATCAACCCTTTTTCTGGTCTTTTGATCTCTAATATTTCATTAACTCTCATCTGAAAGTTAATAAAATGGAGTGCCCAAACTCCGGTATTTGATCATGCAACTGACTGCTGATAGCTCATAGCTGACATATTACTTAACCTGCCCCCCCCAAAAAAAAAGGGCGGGACCGAAGTCGCCGCCCTCCCATTAATGGTTATTTAGAGTCAGACTGCTATTCCATTATTCCATGCCCATGGGTCCGCAGCCCGGGCCGTCACCCATCATGGCCATGCCCATACCGTGGCCCATACCGTGGCCCATGCCGGGGCCCATGCCCATGCCTTTACCCATGCCCTTGCCGCCCATGGGGCAGATCTTCCGGGCCTGAAGCCGGAAATCCACCATCTTGGCCTGGAACTGCTCCTTGACGGCGTTCAGTTCCTTCTGCTTAGCCACGATCTGCTTGGCGTCGGGGTTCTCGGCCTTCCACAGGGCCGCCAGCTCCGCCCGCTTCATACACATGGCCTTGCGCAAGCCGGCGGTGTCATTCATAAATTGCTGTTTGATGTCGAAGAGCTGCCCCGCCTGTTCCGGGGTCAGGTTCATGTGGCCGCCGCCGAAGGGCCGGGCCCAGGCCGCGGTGCTCAGGCTCAGGACCAGGACCAGCATCAGCATTATGGGCAATCCCTTGGTCAACAGTTTCCGGTTCATGTGCGAAATCTCCTCTTTTTTTTTGCGCTAGGTGAAGGTTGATTAACGGTTGTTATCTATTAAACCCAGAACGACTCCCAACCCGGCGCGGGGGAGGTAAAAAAAGTGATCAGTGATCAGTGGCCAGAGAAAATCAACTGACAACTGACCACTGGCCACCGGCTACTGGCTACTGGCTACTAAAAAGGGAGTTGAGGGGGTGAAGGGCGCTACTTCCTTTTAAACCGGGACCTTATGCTCTGAAGGTGTTCCCGCCAGTGGGGCCAGACTACCGGCAGCAGAGGCAGTTCCCGCACCGTGCGGCGCCAGAGGTAGAGGGCCACCCCGGTGAACAAGAGGTTGGAGATCCAGGGGGCCAGGGAGGGATTCAGGCGGGCGCTCATGGCCAGCCGCCAGGACGCGGTGAAAACTATATAATAAACCAGAAAGACCACCAGACCCAGAATCAGGCCCCAGGTGCGGCCGTGATGGCGGGGGCTCATGCCCAGGGGCATGGCTATCAAACACAGCAGAAACGCGCCGCAGGGCAGGGAAAATCTGCGGCTCAACTCCACCGCCAGCCGGATATATTGCTCCGAACCCCGGGGTTCCCGGTCCAGGTTCCCCCATAATTCCCCCAGGTACATCTCGTCTTCCGACTTCTTTTCCTTCAAGGCGCTGAAAAGCTGCAAGGGCAGTTGGTAGGTTTTAAATTCCACGGTCTGCCACTTGGTCAAGGCCGGCCCCCAGCGAATCACCCGGCCATCCGCCAGGTGGAGCATCAGGGTTTCCTGGGATTCGTCAAAGCTCAACTGCCCTTTGTGGGCGTATACGGTATTGGGATTGTCTTTGTCCCGGTAATCATAGATAAAGATGCCTTCCAGTTGCCCGGTGGCGGAGGGAACCCGGTTGACAAAGAGCATCAGGTCTTGGAAGTCGGTATTAAAGACCTGCTCCTTGATCCCCAAATCGGCCCGGCGTTTGACCACCTCCATCATCAATTGCCGGGTGGCCTTCTGCCCCCAGGGGCTGCCGTAACCCGTGAGGAACAGAGCAAGAATCGCGGTGGCCAAGGAAAATACAAAAATCGGCGGCAACAGTTGAGCATAGCTCAGGCCCGCGGTCTTTAAGGCAATGACCTCCTGGTCCACGCTTAAGCGCATGAGAGCCAGCATGATGCCCACGGTGGCGGCCATGGGCAGGGTGAAGACCAGGAGATAGGGGAAAAGATAGGCGCAGGTCTTGAGCACCTCCATCAGGCCCACGCCCTTGACTACGATCATCTGCGTCACCTTCATCAATCTGCCCAGAAAGACGATGGTGGTGAAGGCCAGCAGGCTGGCCCCAAAGGGGGGCATTATCTCCATGAGGAGATAGCGGTAAATGATGGCGGGCATGGGTAAGGGGCGCATGGGTTAGCTGCCGGGAGATAGAGGAGAACCGGCGGGGATTATTTTTTTCCCCGCATCTTTCCTGACCCGGAGGGACTCTTTCTCATAACTTATTAAAATACTATTTTTCCGCCGGGCCAGGAAGCGAAATTTTCCCGGCAGTTCTTGCTCCAAGAGGGCCCGGTCCTCGGGCCTCAGGAAAAAGAAGACCTGGGGCCGGGACTGCACCCAAGAGGCCATCTCCTGGGGAGTGGCAAAAAACAGGGTGGTGGTCCGGGCCAGTTGCCGGCCGTAATCCAGTTCCGTGGGGAATTCCAGGATATGGAAGATCTGGCCGCTGTAAAAAGACAGACCCTGGGAATAGAGCCGGTAGCCCAGCAGCGCGGCCCCGGGCTGCCACTGGGATTTGAGGATCAGGCCCATCTCCCGGGGAGAGCGCTGCGTGCTCACTCTTTCCATCCCCCAGGGCACCAGGGCGCTGAGCAGGAAGGCCCCCGCCAGCAGCACCCCCAGCCGGGGCCAAATCAGGGTGAAGGTGGGGGTCAGGGCCAGGATTAGCAAAGCGAGAAGAACGACAGGCGCCAGCAAGGCCCCTTTGGCCAGCGTGGGGGCCAAAAAAGGCGGAGGCTGGAAATACAAGCCCACCAACCCCCAGGCCAGGAAGGTCCAGACGCTCAGGAAGATCATGAGACCGCGGCTGCCGGAAAGGCGGCGGCCGGGACCGGCCGCATCCCACAGGCTGTGCCCCAGGAGCAGGGCCAGGGGCAGCAAGGCCGGGAGGATATAAGGAGCCAGCTTGCCCCGGGACAGGGAAAAAAAGAGGAGGATCACCCCGGCCCAGATGAGGAGAAAGAGCCGGTCCGGGTCTCCTCCGGGCCTGCCCCGCGCCAGGGCCCAGGGCAGGAGCCAGCTCCAGGGCAGCATGAATGCCAACAGAACCGGGCCATAATAATAGAGGGGTTGGTGATGGTGAATGGCCGCGGTGAGATAGCGGCCCAGATGCTGTTCCAGGATGAAAAAACGCAGGAAATCCGGATAGCGCAGGGCCGCCAGAATAAACCAGGGCAGGGAGATCGCCGCCAGGAGCGCCAAGCCCCGGGGACGGAACCAGGAGCGGATAACCGGACGCCCCTGCATCCAGGCCCAGGCGGTCCAGATGATTGCCGCCAGAACCAAAGCCACCGGGCCCTTGGTGAGGACCCCCAGGGCCAGGGCCAGATAGGCCCAGGGCCACAGGCGCGGCCGCTCCCGGCTCAGGGCCAGGTACCCCAGCCCCACCCCCAGGTTGAGAAAAAACGCTAAGGCCATATCCAGGATCAGGAGCCGCCCCAGGGCCACGTAGCCCCCGCAGGTGGCCAGGATCAGGGCGCTCAACCGGCCTGCGGCCGGACCCCAGAAGGCCCGCCCCAGGCCGTAGGCCAGAAAAACGCCCCCCAGGGCGCTCAGGGCCGCGGGCAGGCGCGCGGCCCATTCGCTCTGGCCCAGGACCTGGAAACTCAGGGCCGTGAGCCAGTAAACCAGGGGGGGCTTTTCCAGATAGGGCAGCAGGTTGAGGTGGGGTATGAGCCAGTCTTTTAAGAGCAACATCTCCCGGGCGATCTCGGCGTAGCGGCCCTCGTCCGGGTCCATCAGCCCCGGGGCCCCCAGGCGGTAAAAAAATAGAACGCCGCCTACCAGGGCCACCCCCAGGAGGAAGAGCCACCCTCCTCCGGCAGGACCCGGCGTCTGGTCCCCTTTCCCTTTAGTAGTCAAGGCCTTCCTCCTGGTGGGAGGAAATTATTTCCCAGACGCCGGCGTGCATTTCTCTCACTTTTTATTAATAATTTAAAATAGATACCCTAATGGTCCGCTTGTTGCAAATTGGGACTGCCAAAATACCCCCAGGGTCGTCGCCCTGGTGGCAAGGTAACATTTTTGGAAAAAATTTTCCCCTGATTTTCCCATGGATTTTCGTGGTCCCGGCCGGGGGCGCCGGGGCGGCAGAGTTGCGCGCCCCTAAAGGAGAAGGCAGATGAAGGTGGTCATTCTTGCCGGTGGTATGGGCACCAGGATGGCGGAGGAAACCGAATTCAAACCCAAGCCCATGGTGGAAGTCGGCGGGCGGCCCATCCTGTGGCATATCATGAAGGTCTATGCCCATTATGGCTTTAATGAATTTCTCATTGCCTTGGGTTACAAAGGCGATGTCATCAAGCGCTTCTTTCTGGATTATTACCGCCTGAACGGCAGTATGACCGTCAACCTGTGGAACGGCGACGCCCTCATGCACCATAAGAAAACGGAAGACTGGACGGTGCATCTCCACGACACCGGTGCGAGCACCATGACCGGGGGCCGAATCAAGCGCCTGGAGCCCTATCTGAAAAACGAAACCTTCATGGTGACCTACGGGGACGGCGTCAGCAATGTAAACCTGCAAGAACTCCTGGAATTTCACCGCTCCCATGGGCGGCTGGCCACCGTCACCGCGGTGCGGCCCCCAGCCCGTTTCGGGGGTCTGATCTTTAACGGCGATATGGTGGCCCAGTTCACGGAAAAACCCCAGATCGGCGAAGGTTGGATCAACGGAGGGTTCCTGGTCTTTGAGCCGGGGGTCTTCCCCTATTTGCACGGAGACTCCGCCAGCCTGGAAACGGACGTTCTGGAACGATTGGCGGCAGAGGGGGAACTGGCGGCCTACCGCCATGACAACTTCTGGCAATGTATGGATACCTTGAGAGACGTGCTCCTCCTGGAAAACCTCTGGAAAAAAGGGAGTCCGCCTTGGCTGGTGTGGTCGTGAACCCGGGTCAACCCTCTCCTTTCTGGCAGGACCGGCCCACCCTGGTGACCGGGGCCACCGGTCTTTTGGGAGGCTGGCTGGTGCGCCGGCTGCTGGACCAGGGAGCGGAGGTGGTCTGTCTGGTGCGGGACTGGGTCCCTCAGAGTGAATTAATTGCCAATGGCTTACTTTCCCGGGTCAAAGTGGCCCGGGGCGAGGTCCAGGATCAGGGTCTGATGGAAAGGGTTCTGGGGGAATACGAGATCGACACCGTCTTCCATCTGGCCGCCCAGACCATTGTGGGCATCGCCAATCGCAACCCCGTCTCCACATTTTCCTCCAACATCGGCGGCACCTGGGCCCTCCTGGAGGCCTCCCGGCGCAGCCCCACAGTGCGGCAGATTATCCTGGCCTCCTCCGACAAAGCCTACGGCGAGCACAACGGCCAGCCCTATAAAGAAGACCATCCCTTGCAGGGACGCCATCCCTACGATGTCTCCAAGTCCTGCGCCGACCTCATCGCCCAGTCTTATGCGGCCACCTACGGCCTGCCGGTGGCCGTCACCCGCTGCGGCAATTTTTTCGGCGGCGGCGACCTGAACTGGAACCGCCTGGTGCCCGGGACCATTCGCGCCATTCTGCGGGGGCAACGGCCGGTTATCCGTTCCGACGGCAGCTACGTGCGGGACTACTTTTATATCGAAGACGCCGCGGCCGCGTATATGCTGTTGGCGGAAAAGTTGGCGACCCAGCCGGAGTTGGGGGGCCAGGCCTTCAATTTCGCCCACGACACCACCTTGACGGTCCTGGAACTGGTGGAAGAGATCCTGAAGCTCATGGATTCCCGGTTGACCCCGGTGATCTTGAATGAGGCCCAAAGCGAAATCCTGTACCAATCGTTAGATGCGGCCAAGGCCCGCCGGCTTCTGGAATGGCGGCCCCGGTTCTCCCTAACAGAGGGATTGACGCGAACCATCTCCTGGTACCGGGAGTTTCTCGGCGCCGGGCAACCGCTCCTGCAAGCCGTAACGGGAGGATAACCCAGAGGATGGACCTTCTATTTCTGGATATTTTGCGTCTTACTTTGCGCCTTTGCGTCTTTGCGTGAGGTCCATCTTTCGGAAACAGGGACATGATTATTCACCCACTTCCACTAGACGGGGCGGCCCTGATCGAGGCGGAACCCTTCCAGGACCACCGGGGCCTTTTTGTCCGTTTCTTTTGCACCCGGGAACTGGGCCGGCTCTTCGGGGAGCGACAGATTGTCAACGTCAATTTCTCCCTGACCCATCAGACCGGGGCCATTCGGGGGATGCATTTCCAGTACCCCCCGCACCAGGAGATGAAGCTGGTGCGCTGCCTCCGGGGGACCGTTTTTGACGTCCTCATCGATCTGCGGCCCGAATCCCCCACTTTCCTCAAGTGGCACGGGGAGATTCTCTCAGCCGCAAATATGAAAATGTTCTGCCTGCCCGAGGGGTTTGCCCATGGTTTTCAGGCCCTGGAGCCTGACTGCGGGGTGCTTTACCTCCACACCGCCTTCTACGCCCCGGACGCGCAAGGAGGCCTGCGCTACGACGACCCCGGGGTGGGTATCGAATGGCCCCTGCCGGTCACGGAAATCTCCCAGAGAGACGCCTCCCATCCCCTTCTGGAGCTGGACCGGCTTGCCTTGGAGACGGACGGAGCGAACCGGGGGCTCTTAAACTGGGGCCCATTGGCGCAGCAGAAACAGGTTCTCTGGGGGGAGGGAGCGGACGCCGACGGCCCAGGCTTTTCAGCCTGTGGGAACCCCTGCTGGCTCCCTGAACCCAAATCAACCCCTTAAGGCAGCAGACAGGAGTGCCAGAGTGAAGGTTTTGGTGAGCGGCGCCACCGGTTTTATCGGCAAGCAGGTAGTTAAGTTCATGCAGGGCCAGGGAAAGTGGCGCATCCTCACCAGCGCCAGGAACGAAGAGAAGCTCCAGGAGCTCGGCGCGGATTATCTGGTCTACGACCTGAATCACGAGCTGGAAAATTGTTATGACCGGCTGGGGCAACCGGAGGTGTTGATTCATCTGGCCTGGGAAGGCCTGCCGAATTACCAGGAATCCTTTCATCTCGACCGGAACCTGGTAAACCACTACCGTTTTCTGAAGAGCATGATTGAACAAGGGCTGCCCAGCCTCACGGTAACAGGCACTTGCTACGAATACGGTTTGCAAAACGGCTGTTTGCAGGAAACTAGGCCCACCAACCCCACCACTTGTTACGGCCTGGCCAAGGACGTCTTGCGGCGCCGGTTGGAAGCCCTCCAACAGGAGCATCCCTTCCGGCTGCGCTGGCTCCGCCTTTTCTTTATGTACGGGGACGGCCAGCCGGCCAGGACCTTGATGGCCCAGGTGGACCGGGCCTTGGCCGCCGGCCTGGAGGCCTTCGACATGTCCGGGGGCGATCAGCTCCGGGACTATCTGCCCACCGGGGAGGTGGCGGCCATGATCGCCAAGGTGGCCCTGCAACCGCGCCATGACGGCATTTTTAACATCTGTTCGGGCCAGCCCATTTCGGTGCGCCGCCTGGTGGAAGAGCATATTGCCGCCAAGCGCGGCCGGCTGCGCCTGAACCTGGGGGTTTTCCCCTACCCGGCCCATGAACCCATGGCCTATTGGGGCGACCCCACCCGAGTCCGCCTGGCCCTGACCGCGTTTGAGGAGGAAGAGAATCATGCCGCAACCCCCTGAATCGGTGATTAAAACTGACTATAGATTGATGGAAAAAGCTCATGTCCATCAGATAGACAATCACATTAAGGAAAGTTTGATAAAGACAAAAATAAAGCCGCGGATCGAACTGGAGAACAGAACTAAATTAGAAGAAGTCATACCTCTGGAAGTGCCTTTTGTTGTGTTCCTCGATCCTGCTAATATTTGTAACTTTCAGTGTAAGTTTTGTCCAACTGGCAACAGGGCTTTGATGAAAAATATTAATCGAAAGTCTTGTCTAATGGATTTTGATTTATATAAGAAGATCATTGATGACTTATGTGAGTTTGAAAAGCCCATAAAGGTTTTACGTCTTTATAAAGATGGAGAACCGCTGTTAAATCCCAGATTTGCCGATATGGTTCGCTATGCCAAGGAACGCGGCTGTACCTTGCAAGTTGATACGACTACGAATGGCTCGCTTCTCAATCCCGAAAAGAGTCTTGAACTTATTGAAGCAGGACTGGATAGGATAAACATTTCCCTGGAGGGGCTGTCCGCAGAATCATATAAGGAATTTGCCGGATACAACATTAATTTTGCTAAATTTGTGGGAAATATCCGTCATTTTTATGAGCACAAAAAGGATTGCACTGTCTGCATAAAAATTGTGGGCGACTTCCTTTCTGAAGAAGAAAAAAACCGGTTCTTCGACATCTTTGGTGATATTGCGGACAGGGTATTTATCGAGCACGTCGCCCCCTGTTGGCCCGATTTCGAGATGAATGAGGTCGTTCCGAATCAGGAGGTCGGCATCTATGGCCAGGAGATACGAGAGGTCGATGTTTGTCCCTATATATTTTATTCCTTAAGTATCAATGCGGATGGCAAAGTTAGCCTCTGCTTTCTGGATTGGTCCTGGAAGCTTATTGTGGGCGATGTTAGAACCGAAAGTTTTAAGAATATCTGGAATAGTGAAACTTTGTTTAAATACCAAAAAATGCATCTTCTCAAGAAACGCAAGGAGCATCCGATTTGTGCGGTTTGTGGCCAATTATCCCACTGCCTGCCGGATGATATTGATCCTTTTGCGGAGATTTTACTGAAACGGTTGGAATCTTCCAGGGGAATCAACACCAAGAGTCCAGGATAATAACATGATGAAAATGGAACGCATGGCCCAGGGAACGCAGAAAATCATATTTATCATTCCTCCGTTTTTTCACATCCGTGACTATATCGCCGGGGAACATACATCTCAGCAGCCTGTATTTACGATTCCTTACGGTGTGCTTTCTTTGGCCGCTTATTTAAAAGCAAATGCACATTGTGATGTGCAGATAGAAATTATCGACTTAAATCTTGAAGCATATAAGCTTTGCAATAATTCCGCAGATCTTGAAGCCGGATTAAAAAGCCTTATCAGAGATAAGATGCTTGATGTTCAGCCTGATATTGTCGGTATTTCGGCATTGTTCAATACTTGTTTCAATCACCTGGAGCTTATTTCTGTGTCGGTAAAGGATATTAATAGCGATGTCCTGATTTTAATTGGGGGAGGGTTGGCAACTAATTTATCCAAAGAAATATTAACGAGCTTTCCATATATAGATGCATGCTGTTATGGGGAAGGGGAGATACCTCTCTGTCAATTGGTGAATGCCATTGACGCCCGGCAATATCTGCAGTCGAGTCCTTCCTGGATTACCCGGGAAAGTCTCCGAGAAGGGCGCAAACCGCAGCACGCCTTCGTGCAAAATCTGGATGAGATCCCATTTTTTGATTATAGCTTAATTGATCTCAACAATTATATGGGCAGATCTTTGGACAAAAGCTACGCTCAGAAGTCTTTAAGAGAAATAAGCATCCATACGTCTCGAGGATGTCCTTTTAATTGTGTTTATTGCTCCAACGGAACGGTTCATGGAAAAAAAGTCAGATATATGAGTGTCCGGAAGGTTATTGATGAAGTGGAGAGAATGGTGAATTTGCATGGCGTTGAAGTATTATTGATTGAGGATGACCATTTTCTGAGTAACAAAAATAGAGCAAAGGAGATTTTAAAGAAGCTAAGTGACTTTAATTTGAAAATAGAATTCCCTAATGGCATTGCTGTTTATGGTATTAATGAGGATATTGGCAGGTTGCTGAGTAAAGCAGGCGTTACCACCATCTCGCTGGCCGTGGAATCGGGTTCCGATTTTGTTCTTAAAAATATTATCAATAAGCCGCTCAAGGTTGCTGAAATAAAGCCCGCGGTGGAAATATTGAGGAAAAACGGCATAAGTGTGCATGCATTCATCGTCATCGGCTTGCCGGGTGAATCGGAAAAGCACCGGGAAGAAACCATGCAAATGATCTTCGACGTGGGTTTTGACTGGGTGAAATTTTTCCTGGCGGCACCGATTGCCGGCAGCAAACTTTACGATATCTGCAAAGAAAACGGATATCTCATTAATGAAGATTTCAGCCAATATGTCGTTACCAAAGCTAACATAAAAACACCGGAAATAGATCCCGACTATATAGAGGACCGCGTCTATTTGATGAATCTTGAGGCCAACTTCGTTAGAAATTTTATGTTGAAGACCGGAAATTACCACCGCGCCTCTTTGCATTTTGAGAACGTAGCCAACAGGTATCCGAACCACGCCTTCGCGCATTACAGCCTGGTAAAAGCCAACGAAGGCCTGGGCGGGAGCGAAGAAATAAACAAGTATCATCAAAACAAATTTATGGAATTAATCACCACCGATAGCACCTGGGAAAGATATGCCAGACATTTTGAATTATCTGTTTCTTAAAAATATACGAACTTTGCATGACAATGGTCAAAATAATGTGGGAAACGGCCAGACGACATCCAAATTTGCCGGGAGTGACTGAGGCCTGCCGGCTGCTGCGAGAACTGGCAAGCGAGAAAGTGTGTTGTGCTCCGCGTAAAGTGGACAAGGCTCTCATACTCTATGGGGCCGGCAACCTTGGGGAAATGGCCAAAGATTTATTCGGCAGACTGGGAATTCCTTTTTTGTATGTTGTTGATGCCAATGCTGATCGATATGCGGGGAGTACAACCTGGCATGGCATTTCCGTGGTGAAACCTGCCGATGTTCCGGAGGAGCAGCGCGCCGGGTGTTTATTGGCAATTTGTATAGCGACCGCGCCCTACACGAATATTGCTGCCCCGCTCATAAAAATGGGATGGCAAGACATTGTTCCTTTTTACGATATTACGGAAGCATATATTGATAAATGTCCGTTGAGCAATGGCTGGTTTACCGGAACTCTCAGCCCTGATGATCTGGAAGGAATTGAGTATGTCCTCGATAATTGGGCTGATGATATTTCCAGGGCTCATCATCTACAATTTCTCGCCTGGCACGGGCTGAGAAAGGAATTGGTATTTGATGGCGCACCGGTAACTACGGATGACAGGTTTTTTATTCCCCAGATTCTTTCATCCTTGCATGAAAAAGAAATATTTCTGGACGGCGGTGCGCATCACGGTGAAGTCAGCTTACGCTTTCTGAATAAGGTTCACCACAAATTCAAGAAGCTTTACGCCTTTGAACCGGACAAACACAATGTCAAAGTGTTACGTACTAAACTTTGCTGCGAAAATGGATCGAGATCGCCGAATATACAAATCATTGAATGCGCCTTAGGCAAAAAGTCAGGCAACTCGCCTTTTTTTCACGGACTCGATTATGCCTCGCAATTCAGTGCTATGGCCCAAGAGTCTGTGCCCGTGCGCACCCTTGATGAACTGGATATTCCTGCGACCATCATCAAGTTGCATCTGGAAGGATGGGAATATGACGCCCTTCTGGGTTCAATGGAGACCTTAAAAAAATACCGTCCTCTTCTGATGGTTACTACTTACCACAAACGCAACGGACTTTGGCAAATACCTTTTTTGCTCATGAAGAATCTTCAAGATTATATTTTTCTGCTGAGACTCCACGGATGGATGGGGACCGGGTGCGTTTTGTATGCCATTCCACGTAAGAGATAATCATGCTAATATTTAGGAATACCTGACAGGTCTTGACATTGGAGAGTGGATATAATGATAGGCAATAATCTTATTTATGATTTAGGTTTTCACAACGGAGATGATACTGATTTTTACCTTGCAAAGGGATTTCGGGTCGTAGCGGTTGAGGCCGACCCCAATCTGGTTCAGAGAGGAATTGAACGATTTAACAGACATATACGCGACGGTCAATTAATTATTTTGCATAAGGCAGTTTCAGACACTGTTGGCGTACAGAATTTTTATATACATCCCGTAAAAAGCGACTGGAGCAGTTGTTTTCAGGAACTTGCCGAAAGCGATGGATCGAAGGCAGAAGTTATTACTGTTGAGACCACATGTCTTGCTAGTTTATATAAACTATATGGCGCGCCCCGATACTTGAAGGTTGATATTGAAGGTTGTGATTTGATGGTGGCGCGACAGATTTCTCAGCTACCAGAAAAGCCCTTATTTGTTTCTTTAGAGACCTCCAAGAGAGACTATGCCGGACTGTTCGCATACCTATATGTTGCAGGATATGTAGGCTATCAGTTGGTAAATCAAGCCAACAATGTAGAAAGGGCAGCACCCAGTGTGATTGGTGAGGGTAAGGCGATTGATTATAAGTTCAGCCAATATTCAAGCGGTTATTTTGGTGAAGATTTACCCCACGACAAGTGGCTTTCCTATGATGAAGCACTGACCCGCTACATAAAATATAAAGAATTAAAACAAATTGATAATAAAGAACTAGGTTTGGGATGGGTTGATCTGCATGCCCGTCGCGCCCAATAATTGGGAGATCAAAATCTAAATGTACACCATTCTTCATATAACTCCCCACTTGGGCGGAGGCGTCGGCAGGGTTCTGCTGAATTATCTTGCCAAGGTTAGAGGGAGCCCCGATTTATTGCACCAAGTCTTATCTCTGGAATATGCGAACGAAAAAGCTCTTTTGGCGGCGCGGACCACCGGGTTTCCTCTGATGGATAAGATGTCCTCGGACCACGAGGGCATTCTGGCCGCGGTGGCCGCAGCCGATATTGTCTTGATCCATTGGTGGAATCATCCTCTGCTGTATGCCTTTTTGGTCCGGGAGACACTGCCCCCGGCCCGCATCATTTTCTGGAGCCATGTATCCGGATTTCATGCGCCCTATGTGTTTAACGAAACTCTCCTCCTTTATCCCGACTTGTTTGTCTTTACTTCGCCCCTCAGCTTGGACGCCACTGAAGTTAAGAATCTGCCGGAAAACCGGCAGAGAAATTTGCGGGTCATCTGGTCCACCGGCGGCATAGAGCACGTCGCCTCCGTGCAACCCAAGCCGCATCAGGGATTTAAGGTAGGTTATATCGGTACTGTTGATTACAGTAAGATGCACCCTAATTTTTTAAAAATGAGCAGCATGACCAATATACCTGAGGCGCAATTTATTGTCTGTGGCGGTCCCAGTGAAAAGCAGATTCAAAAGGAATCATTACAATATGAACGGGGAGAAAGTTTTATTTTTACCGGACAAGTCAACGACATAACGCCTTACCTGTCTGAATTTGACGTGTTCGGTTACCCCCTTGCGCCTTATCACTGGGGAACCTGTGAACAAGCTTTGGGTGAAAGCATGGCGGCAGGCGTGCCTCCGGTAGTTCTATCTAATAGGACGGAGCGTTATATCGTCGATGATGGAGTTACCGGGATAGTGGCGGCGGATGCAGAAGCATATATTAGGGCCCTAGAGGAATTGTTCCGGAATCCGGAATTGCGCCGGCGTCTGTCCGGCAATTCCAGGGAAGCAGCCGGAAAACTATTTTCCCTGGACCTGATGGTCAGCCGTTGGGAGAACGTTTTTAACGAAGCCTTGAGTTTTCCCAAAACCCGAAGAAAGTGGACCGGCCCATACCACGGGAAGAGCGTATCCCCGCACCATATTTTCTTAGAATCTCTGGGAGAGTATGGCCAGGCATTCCTTCGCAGCCTGAACGCCCACCATGAAAGAGATGAGAAGGCGGCGAGAAATGGTATCAGAAAACTTTGCGAGTCTTCTTATCTCTGGAGATCTGATACCCGGGGAACTCCGCATCACTATCACCATTTTTTCCCCGAAGACAATTTCCTGAAACTCTGGAGCGGTTTTTTAAAAGTGGAATCGGTCGTCCATTAATAAGTCCCCACCTCACTGCTGGCGGACTCTTCGTCAAAAAAGCCTTGTTCTCACCCAAATCAGATCTGGTCTCTAAAGAAATCACGGAAAACGTTCAAGACATATTCGAGATGGTTTCTATTAAGACCCGGATAAACACCGATCCAAAAACTCTGGTTCATCACCCGGTCTGAGTTGGGAAGGCTGCCCACCACCCGAAATGGCAAACCCTTATATGCGGGCTGGCGGATCAGATTGCCTCCGAAAAGCAAGCGGGTGGCAATCTTGCGATCCTCAAGATAATTCACCAGATCATGGCGCGTAAAGGGCGCTTCAGGGCGGATGGTGAGGAGGAAACCGAACCAGCTGGGGTCGCTCTCCGGCGTGGGTTGAGGCAGGAGCAGAAACTCCTGAAAAGGTTGCAGCCCCTCAGAAAGAATGCGCCAGTTTTGTTTTCGCTTCTCAATAAATTGCGGCAGCTTGGTCAGTTGCGCCACACCCACCGCGGCCTGCATATCAGTCAATTTTAAATTGTAACCCAGGTGGGAATAGATGTATTTGTGATCATAGCCATACGGCAAGTCGCCCAGTTGCCATTGGAAGCGCTTGCCACAGGTGTCATCCCGGCCCGGATCACACCAACAATCGCGACCCCAATCTCGAAAAGACTCCACCAACTTTTTCAGCTGCGGTTGCTTCGTAAGCACCCCGCCACCTTCACCCATCGTCAGATGGTGCGCCGGATAGAAGCTCAAAGTGGCCAGGTCCCCGAAGGTGCCGGTTAGCCGGCCCTTATAAGTAGAGCCCAGGGCATCGCAATTATCCTCCACCAGCCAGAGGTCATGCACTTTGGCCAACTCCATCACGGCGTCGAGATTAAAGGGGTTACCCAAAGTATGCGCCAGCATTATGGCCCGGGTGCGCGGGCTTAAGCCCTCTTCCAGATAGCGTATGTCGATATTATAGGTCTCCATCTCGATGTCCAGAAAGACTGGCACCAAGCGGTTCTGAAAGATAGGGTTCACCGTGGTGGGGAAGCCGGCAGCTACGGTAATGACTTCGTCTCCAGGCTGCAATTGTTTCGCTCCCAGCTCCGGCGACGTGAGTGCAGAGAGCGCCAGTAAATTGGCGGAGGAGCCGGAATTGCATAAAATAGCATGCCGCACTCCCATAAAATGGGCCAATTCTTTCTCGAAGCGGGCGGCATAGCGTCCCGTGGTGAGCCAAAAATCCAGGGAAGCGTCCACCAGGTGCGCCAATTCCTCCGCATCAAAAACCCGGCCGGCGCAGGGGACGGAGGTCTCGCCGGGCAGAAAAGGCTTTTCCGGCCAGGCGGCCCGGTAATATTGAGAAACCATCTCCAAAATTGCGGCGCGAATCTCATCTGCGTTCACCTGTCCCCCCCTTTTCCGATGCCGTCGCCCTTAAGCCCGTGCGGGGAAATCCGAGATTATGCCGCAGTCTTGGACGCCGCCTTCAAAAAATGGTCTTGAAACTTCCCTCGGGGATTCCAGCCCGAAAAGGTTTCTATTGCAATCATATTGTTTTGTGGGAGGCAAGATAGCACAAATTTCCTTAAAAAAGCAGTTTCACCAAAACTTTGGGCACGCCTGAGCGACCAAGCCCTTTCTCCTTGGATGGGGAGGCAAGTTTTTCCTACCGGCTCCTCCACCTATCTCTCTTTTACTAATTAATTAAAATAGATAGCTTATTGGTCCACACATTGCAAATTGAGGTACAAGTAATATCTGTAGAACCGGAGCCCTGATTGCCAGGTGGTGGGTTTTTTATCATCGTGCGTAGTGCGCCCCCTACTTTAACTTTGAACCTGGAACTTTGCGGACCAGGCTGTAGGCGCGTCTTACGCGCCAATTAAGCGGTCGAAATTTCCCGGACATCATTAATGGTGCGGCAGCCGCACCCAACAAGAACTCTTCGGAGCAGGGTTTTTGGGTTAACGCCCCCTGACACCCGGAGCCATCGAGCGTGATTCCCAGGGACCCTGGTTTCACCCTTGCAGGAAGCCAATTAATTAAGGAGAAATGCACATCATGCCATCCCCAAAGATAACCGAGCAGCCGCTGGTGACCATCGGCATGTGCGTCTTCAATTGCGATCGCTTCTTAGTGAAGGCATTGGATTCATTGCTTTCTCAAGAATATAAAAACTTTGAACTTATCATCTCGGACAACGCCTCAGAAGACCGGACCCAGGAAATTTGCCTGGAATACCAGGCCAGGGACCCGCGTATTCAATACTCTCGCAATGAGACCAACATGGGAGCCATTTTCAATGGGGTCAAGGTAATAAACCTGGCCCGGGGAAAATATTTCATGTTCGGCTCGGATCATGACCTATGGCATCCCTCCTTTATTACCAAGTGCCTGGAAGTAATGGAAAATGATCCCGGAGTGGCCGTGTGTTGTCCCCGGGCGCTACGGATCGATGCCGCGGACCAATCCTTGGGACTGGCCCGCAACCAGATCGAAACCCGAAACTTGTCTCTCTTTGAGGGGTTTCGCCGCATGATTTGGGATGTGTCGGGCGGGGATATGATCTATGGCATGATGCGCACCCCGCTTATCCAGGGCTTGGGGGTGGAGAGCCTGCCGATATGGGCCCAGGACCAGTTGATCTTGGCGGCCATGTCCCTTAAGGGCGCCATCGCCCATATCCCTGAGCCCTTGTTTTGCTGGCGCGTAATTCGTGACGAAGCCACGGATTATCGGATCAAGACTGTGCCCCTGCGCATGGATCCGGTGAAGGGCGAGACCTTGACCCAATTGGAATTGCCCCAGCTTTGGCGCACCTTTGGCGAGGGCTGCCTGGCCATCATTGACCGCAGTTCCCTGTCGGATCAGGAAAAAGTGGGGCTGCGCGCCGACACAAAACGCTGTTTAACGACGCGCTACGGGGTCAACTGGGAAGAAGAGCCACCCACCCTGCAACCTGAAACCAAACCCCGAAAAAAGGGGGCGAATGTTCTTCTCACCACTTCGGCGGCCCCGTGCCAATCCCCCTTTTCCACCAGCGAGAAAAGGCCACCCATCGGCCTCGGCTTTTTGCTGGCAGTGCTCCGGGAGGCCGGGCATGAGGTCTTCTTCATCGACAATTATCTCCAGCCCAGCAATTTCCTGGAAACCGACTATCTGCAGGACAAAAAAATCGATTTCGTGGGCATCTATGCCAATACCATCTGTTTCCGGGACACCCGGCGGATGCTGCACCGCTTGGAATATCTCCGGCAAACCGGCCAGTGGCAGGGAAAAATCATCGTGGGCGGTCCCCATACCAGCGTGGCCCTGGACACTATCCCTCCCTTTGTTGATTACGTGGTCCAGGGTGAGGGGGAACAGGCCATCCTGGATATCGTTGAGGGCCGGGCCACGGAGCGGGTGGTCAAGTGCCGCCGCATCCAAAACCTGGACGACCTCCCCATGCCGGCCTGGGACTTATTCATCCACCAGCCCTACAACTGGGGGGGCGATTGGTTTCCCGGGACTCCCGTCTTCACCATGAACACCAGCCGGGGTTGCCCTTTTCATTGCACCTTTTGCTCCGTGGGCTCCATCTGGGGACGGAAATATACCTGCTTCAGCGCCGAGCGGGTGGTGGCCGATATTGAATACCTGATTGAGACCTATGGGGCCAAGGGCATTTATTTCCGGGAGGACAATTTCACCGTCAACCGAGAGCGGACGGAGAAATTCTGTCATCTGCTCCTGGACAAAGGCATCAAGATCGCCTGGGCCTGCGAGACCCGGGTGGATTCCCTGGACCGGGACCTGGTGGCCTTGATGCAGCGGGCCGGCCTCTGCGCCCTCTATTTCGGGGTGGAGAGCGGCTCCCAAAAGATTCTGGATCTCTTGAGAAAAGGCATCACCCCGGAGCAGACCCGCACCGCGTTCAGTTGGTGCCATGAATACGGCGTCAATACCGCGGCCAGCGTCATCGTCGGGGTGCCCGGAGAAACGCCCCAGGACCTCCAACAAACCCTGGCCTTAATCAATGAGATCAAGCCCACGGTCACCTGGTACAACGTCTTTGTGGGGATTCCCCGGAGTCCCTTGTATCGGCAGGTGTTGCAAAACCATTTCTATGAATTCATCGACGACCGGGGCCTGGTCTATCTAAAAGGCCATAACCAGAGGGTGAAGGATTTTTATGGCGGCCAGTGGGATGCCGCCATCCCGGTATGTAAAAATGCCCAGGGAGAGATCGCGGACCCCCGGATCAGCGTGGTGATGTCGGTTTACAACGGCGCGCCTTACCTGGAAGCCGCCATCAACAGCATCCTGGAGCAGACTTATGCCAATTTCGAGTTCATCATCGTTAACGATGCCTCCACGGATAACACCTCGGAAATCCTCCAAATATTTGACGACTGCCGTGTCCGGGTAATCACCAATCCGGAGAATCTGGGGCTAACCAAGTCTTTGAACCTGGGGATAAACGCGGCCCGGGGACTGTATATCGCCCGCATGGACGCCGATGATCTTTCCCTGCCCCACCGCCTGGAGAAGCAACTGGAATTCCTGGAGAAAAACCCTGGGCACGCCCTGGTGGGCAGTTCTTACTACCAGATTGACGAATCCGGCGGCATTAAATCCCTAATCCGGGTGTTGACCGACGACCGCGACCTGCAGACCGGTTTGTTGCAACAGAACTGGTTCGGCCACGGCAGCGTCATGATGCGGAAAGAGGCCTTTGTTCAATTGGGGGGTTATGAAGAACGTTTCAAGTACGCCCAGGATTATGATTTGTGGCTGCGCCTGGCGGATAATCACCGGCTGGCCAATTTAGCCGAGCCCCTTTATTGCTGGAGAGCCACTTCTTCTTGCATCTCTAATGAAAAGGCCCAAGAACAGCAACATTTTGCCCGCCTGGCCCAGAAAAGGGCCCGGGAGAGGCAAAACTTGGCCGGGGGCGACGCCCGCCAGCAGAAACCCGGGGCCCCTGCCCTGCCCCTGGTCTCGGTGATCGTCCCCACCTACAACCGCCCGGATATGCTGATGGCCAACCTGCAAAGCATCCTTAACCAGACGCACCAAAACCATGAAATCATCGTGGTCAATGACTGCGGCCTGGATGTGGCCGACATCGTGGGCTGGCTCAACCAGGGGCAGAACATCACCTATGTCAAACATGACCGCAACCGGGGGCTGGCCGCGGCCCGGAACACCGGCCTGAAATTGGCCCGGGGTAAATATATCGCCTACCTGGATGACGACGATCTCTTTTATCCTGACCATCTGGAAACCCTGGTGACCTTCCTGGAAACTACCGAATACCGGGTGGCCTATACGGACGCCTTACGGGCCCACCAGGCGAAGGACAAGGGCAGATATGTGACCACCTGTAAAGACCTGCCTTACTCCCGTGATTTTGAGCAAGATCACCTGCTGGTGACCAACCAATTCCCGGTGCTCTGCGTGATGCACGAAAAAGCCTGCCTGGAGAAATCCGGCCTCTTTGACGAAAGCCTTACCACCCACGAGGATTGGGATTTATGGATCCGGCTTTCCCGCCACTATCCATTTTTCCACATCAAGAAGGTCACCTGCGAGTTCACCTGGCGCCAGGACGGTAGCACCATGACCAGCCAAAAGGCCGCGGATTTTGTCCGCACCCTGGAGATCATCCATGCCAAATATCAGGAACACTTGCAGGACCGGCCCCATTTGAAAGTCTGGCAGCAGCAATTTTTACAGAAACAAAAAGCGGCTTTAAGAATCCCCACCCCCGAAACCGAGGCTGCGGCCTCTCGAGCCGGGCACCTGTTGGGGATGGCCACCGCGGCCATGGAGCGTCAAGACTGGGGGGCCGCAGAAAATCATCTGCGGGACCTCACCCAAGGCTATCCGGACCTTCTCGATGCTCACCTCTCTCTAAGCGACGTCCTCACCTTGCAAGGGAAACACCGGGAAGCCGGGGAAGTCTTGCGGGCCGCCCAGCAAATAGACCCGGAGGCCTTGCCCCTTCTGAAACGCCTGGGCCTCAATTGCCGCCAACGGGGCGACCTCAGCGGCGCCATGGCGGCCTTCACCAAGGCCTGGAACCAGACCCCCGGGGACCCCGAGATCCTATCCCATCTGGGGGCCTCTTGCATCGATTTGGGACTCTTTCAGGAGGCCCAGGGCTATTTGAAAGAAGCGGTCCAAATCAATCCCAGGAATATCGAAGCCTGCCTGGGTCTGGCCCGGGTGGCCCAGCACCTGGAGGACCAGGACGCCTTTGACCAGGCCTGCCGCCAGGCTGCGGCCCTCAATCCCCACCACCCCCGGCTACGGGAGCTGACCAAAGGCCGGGTGCCCGGCAACGGGGGAGCCGCGCCGCCATCCCCGGAGGTAGCCCAGGAAGACCCTCCCTCCGGCCCGCAGCGGGTTCTGTCCTCTATTATCATCCCGGTTTTCAACAACCTCTCCCTGACCCGTCAATGCCTGGAGTCCATCGGCGAAAACACCGACGTCCCCCATGAAATCATCGTGGTGGACAACGGCTCCAGCGATGGCACCCGGGACTATCTGCTCCAGTTGGAAGCCGAGGGCTGGGTGCGGGTCATCTACAATCGCACCAACCTGGGCTTTGCCCGGGCCTCCAATCAGGGAGCCCAGGCGGCCCAGGGAGATTTACTGGTCTTTCTCAACAACGACACCATCGTCCAACCCCGCTGGTTGGAGGAAATGGCGGCCTGCGCCCGGCAGGACGAAAACATCGCGGCCGTGGGCGCCAAGCTGCTCTACCCCGACGACACCATCCAGCATGCCGGGGTGGCCTTTAATGATCAAAAACTGGTGCATCACATCTACCAACACTATGACAAAGACCACCCCGCGGTTAATAAGGAAAGGGCTTTCCAGGCCGTGACCGCGGCCTGCATGCTTATAAAAAAGGACCTCTTCTTCGCCGCAGGTGCTTTTGACGAAAGCTACCGTAACGGTTATGAAGACGTGGACCTTTGTTTCACGTTAAGGGAACAGGGCTATAAGGTAGTCTATAATCCCCGGGCGGTGGTCTATCATCTGGAGAGCAAGACCCCGGGAAGACACGACTACGGTTTGGAGAACTCCCGGATCTTTAGAGACAAGTGGCTCGACAAGATCATTATGGATATGGATCATTACTATCAAGAAGACCACATTGTCGTCGAAATTTTGGACCGCCAGGGAAATACGGATGCTATTCTGGCCCATGACGCCAATGCCAATGTTTTCTGGGGAGAAGCCAAGAAATATCGTCAGCAGGGAGACTTGGATAAGGCCGAGGCTGCTTATCTCCGGGCCTTGAAGTTCAATCCCTTTGACCCCAAAAAGGGCCTCATCGCCCAGGAATTGGCGGAAGTTTATCAAACCCTGGGCCAATACTCCCAGGCTGACAAAATGCTGCGCCTGGCTGCGACTCTGATACCGAGAGTTCACCGGGCCGCCCCGGAGGAATGCGGTCGCAGCGCCGAAGCCTCTTAGGACACAGGTAGCCCCGGTGGGACTGGCCTCCGGCCCCGCCTGGAGCGCCTGATCTCTCAACCTTAAACTAAAAAGGCCGGCTCTTAAAGAGCCGGCCTTTTATTTATCTAAAGTTACAGGTTTACTTAATGAGCAAAGGCACGATCAACAGGGCCACAATGTTCACGACCTTGATCATGGGGTTGATGGCCGGGCCCGCGGTGTCTTTGTAGGGGTCGCCCACGGTGTCGCCGGTGACCGCGGCTTTATGGGCATCGGAGCCCTTGCCGCCGTAGAGGCCGTCTTCGATGGCCTTCTTGGCGTTATCCCAAGCGCCGCCGCCGGAGGTCATGGCAATGGCCAGGAACAACCCGGTGACGATGGAGCCGATGAGCATGCCGCCCAGGGCGACGGGACCCAAACCGGGCATGAAGCCTACGATCAGGGGCGCACACACCGGGATCAGGGCCGGGAGCATCATCTGGCGCAGAGCGCTCTTGGTGACGATGTCCACGCAGGTGCCGTATTCGGGCTTGGCGGTGCCTTCCATGATGCCCGGGATTTCCCGGAACTGGCGCCGCACTTCCTCCACCACGCCGCCCGCGGCCTTACCTACGGCCTCCATGCACAGAGCGGCAAAGAAGTAGGGCAGCAAGCCGCCGATGAACAGGCCGGCGATCACCCGGGGATCGGAGAGCTCGAAGGACATGACCCCGGGGAAGGACCGGGAGTACTCGGCAAAGAGCACCAACGCGGCCAGACCGGCGGAACCGATGGCGTAACCCTTGGTGACGGCCTTGGTGGTGTTGCCCACCGCATCCAGGGGATCGGTGATGTTCCGAATCTCTTCCGGCAGTTCCGACATTTCGGCGATGCCACCGGCGTTGTCGGTGATGGGCCCGTACGAGTCAATGGCCACCACGATACCGGTCATGGAGAGCATGGCCACCGCGGTCAGCGCAATGGCGTAGAGGCCGGTGCCGGCGTTGGCCAGGCCGCCGCCCAGATGGAAGGCCGCCAGGATGGCCGCGACGATGACGAGAACCGGAGCCGCGGTGGACTTCATGGACATGGCCAGACCCTGGATGACGTTGGTGCCGTGGCCGGTGGTGGAGGCCAGGGCAATGGACTTCACCGGGTTAAAGCTCTTGGAGGTGAAGTACTCGGTGATGCCCACGATCAGACCGGTCAAGGCCACGCCGATGACCGCCAGCAGGAAAATGTTAAAGGTCGGGATCACATGACCGGCAACCCCTTTGGCGCCGGCCTTGGCAGCCACGCCGGTCATGAACTTGCCGGCCAGGGGATAGAAGGCGATGATGGCCAGGACCGCGGCCACGATGAGGCCTTTATAGAGGGCGCCCATGACGTAGTCGGATTTCCCCAGGCGGACAAAATAGGTGCCGATGACCGAGGCGATGATGGACACGCCGCCGATGACCATGGGGAAGACGATGGCCGGGGAGCCGGCGCCATAGATGGTGGAGGCCAGGAGCATGGCGGCCACCACGGTGACGACGTAAGTCTCGTAAAGGTCGGCGGCCATACCCGCGCAGTCACCCACGTTGTCGCCCACTTGGTCGGCGATAACCGCGGGGTTCCGGGGGTCGTCCTCGGGGATCCCGGCTTCCACTTTACCCACCAGGTCGGCGCCCACGTCCGCGGCCTTGGTGTAGATGCCGCCACCCAACCGGGCAAAGACCGACACCAGGGAGCAGCCGAAGCCCAGACCGATCAGGGCGTGCATGGCGTCCTGGGGAGCAGCCGTCATCAAGAATTTGTAGTAACCGGCCACGCTCAACAGGGCCAGGCCTACTACCAGCATGCCGGTGACGGAGCCGCCCCGGAAGGATACTTTCAGGGCGTGGGCCATGCTGGTAAAGGCTGCCTGGGCGGTGCGCACATTAGCCCGCACCGACACGTACATGCCGACGTAACCGGCCAGGGCCGAACCCACCGCGCCGATGATGAAGCCGATGGCAGTGTATTTACCCAGAGCGAACAGGAGCACGAAGACGACCGCGCCCACCATGGCCACCGTTTTATACTGCCGGTTCAAGAAGGCGTTGGCCCCTTCCCGCACCGCCGCGGAGATCTCCTGCATCCGGGGATTCCCCGCATCCTGTTTCAGGACCCAGGTGGTGGTGAACAGCCCGTAGGCGACGCCCACCGCGCCGCAAATCAAGGCAAAAGTCATAATATCCATCCGCTACCCTCCTATAAGTAATAATTCCCTAAGGTTTTAAGGATTTGCAAGCCAACGGGAAAAAACCATCACCTCCCTACCCTATTTTTTGCACCTAAAAAGCCTATCTTTAGTCGAATGACAATACATATCCTAGTTTACCACCCCCTGTAAAGGAAAAATTTCACAAGTCTAGATTACTGGGAATCCGGTTTTTCCGGGAATTTTTCTGGGGCAGGAAGGGATGAAGCCCTAGAGGGAGCAATTTTTTTTCTAGCCCCGGATGGCGCCACCCCGGGGGGGAGCTCCCGGTCCTTCAGGACCACCCCGTAGCGTTCCGCCAGGGTCAGCAGATACTGGTATTCCAGGGCCTTTTTCTGCAAACGGTAGCGCAGCAGCAAGCGGAGGGGAAAATATAACAGGGCCAGAGCCAAAAGCGCGATGAGCAGATACGCCCCCCCCAGCCCCAGGGACTTGATGGCGTTGGTGAGGAAGGTAAACCCGGAGGTGCTCCCAAGAATAATCAGGACGGCCAACAACGCCAAAGGCACCCAGAGATAGCCGCGGATTCGATTTTTTAGGCCCTTTGCCGGGCTTCCCCGGTCCTGTACCGGAGATGACCCTTCCCGGGAAATCAGCTCAAAGCCCCGCACCACCACGCCAAACAGGAAAACCAGGACGATGGGGGCAGTAAACGCGGCCACCAGGTACTCTTTCCAGGGAAAGGGGACGACCTTCACCTGCTCGGTGAAAATGCCCTCATCTATCTGCCAGATGAGGGTGAAGACCAGGATGAGGACCTCCACCAGGGCCACGATCACCAGAAAACTGTTGAAGACGTAGCGCTTTTCCAGGGGATCGTAGAAATTGAAGTAACGGGACATTTATTTTGTTCCAAGTTCCAAGTTCCTGGTTCCTGGTTCCTGGTTATGGGTCTTGGGTTTTGAAAGAAACCTAGTTATCTGCTCACTGCTTACTGCTCACTGCTGTCAATTCCCACCAGTAAAGCCCCCCGGCCCAGACCAGGAGGACCGTGTCTTGCAGCATGGACACCGGACCCACCTCGGTTTGAAAAAAGAGGCCGCAGCCGCAGTCGATCTTCAACCCCCGGGCCATGGTCACCACCAAGATGACCAGGAAAGAGGCGGTGAGCAGGGTGAGGAGCAGGAGACAGGAACGGCGTTTGAGCCCCGCCACCAGCAGGCCTCCTGCGATCAGCTCCACCCAGGGTAGCACCGCGGCCACCACTCCCGCCAGCCACATGGGCGCCAGTTGGTAGGCCAGGACCGCTTCCGCAAATTCATAGGCATGGTAATGCTTCTGCAACCCAGCATAGAAAAAAATGCCCCCCAGGACCACTCCCAATAGGCGTAGGAGAAACCAATTTCTTTTCTTTGGCAAAATCAGCCCACCTTCTTTAACCTGGGGCGACAAGGAGCAGAATGACGGAGGTTCGCCCTTCCCCTTTTCGCCTTATTTACTCGTGTCCGCGGGGTAGCCCGCTTCGTCCCAGGCCTTGAATCCTTCCAGAAAGGCCGCCACCTGGGTGAAGCCCTGAGACTGGAGCTTCTCGGCCACCTGCAGGGCCACGTCACAATTGGCCTCGCCGCAATAAACCACGATCCGCCGGGCTTTGTCGATGCTGGTGAGGGCCGGGTTGTCCGGCTCCCGGAGCTTCTCCGGGGGAAGATTCACCGCGCCCTGGATATGCAGCTCCGCGTATTCCTGGGGTTTGCGGGCATCGATGAACAGGGTTTGGCCCTGCTGAAAAAGCTCGTAAGCCTGGGCTAACTTGAGAGTCTTTACGCCCTGGAACTGCACCTGGCGGCGGTGGGCCCGCACCTCTTCCAGGTGCGCGGCCAACTTCCCTTGGAAGGAGAGGTTCACCAGACCCCAGTGCTTGACCAGGCCGAACGCGGCCGCCAGGATTAGCAGAAAAGCGGCCCAGACCAGGTCCTGCTTTAGAAAGCGGCGCAGCATCAAGGGCTCCTCTCTCCAGCCTTGCCGGATTCCACTTCCCCGGCGCTGGGGTATTTCTTGCCGCCGAAGAAAAAGGGCAGGGGCAGAAAACCTTCTTCATCCTTCAGGTGGCCGCCTTCCCGGGTATAATGGAAATAGCGCCACACCCGCCCCTCCTTGAGGTCCGCCAGGAAGGTCTGCTTGCCGTCGGTGACCACCTGGTAGCGGGCCCCCGCAGCCTGGGAGCCCGGACCTTTCAATTCCAGGGGGGCCTTGCTGCCCGTTTCCGCACTCCGGGAAGCCTGGCCTTTTACGGCCTCCTCCACCTGGCGGCTCACCTCCTGCTGCAGATAGGGGCCGTAGAGCCAGAAGGCCGTGGCCCCGAGAATGCCCACCAATAAAGCTGTCGCGGTGCGCCAACCCTGATTTCGAGCAGCCACCTGCCACCCCCATTTTCTCTTGGAATTTTAGGGTGTGGAGGGAAGAGGAGACAGGCCCGGCGGCCTCTACCCTCCTCCCCGTCTCCCACTCCCACCCCCGCGGCGGAGGGAAGAGTTTTGTCGGCTTCAGTTTATTAAAGATTATCGTCAGATAAGGCCAAGTCTATAAAAGTTGGTTTTGTTTATCTTCCGGCGATGGACCCTTGGTCTGCCGGGGAGCTTTCTTAAAAGTGGCGTTGGGGGCCAGCCGGGGGTAGCTTAAGCTCTTGTCCGCCAGCAAATCGGCTATCGTCAACATCTGAATTCTGGGGAATTGCTGGCCCGGAAAAAACTCCGCCTCATAGAAACCCGCGGCCGCCGCTTCCTTCATCATGGGAGCGGTGGGCTCCGCCAGGGTGATAAACGCGCCGATGGCGGCCTTCTCCCGTTCCAGCACTCCTTTCAGGTCCCTGATCTGGCTTACGGTAACGTGGCCGCTCTTCACCTGGACGACTACCCTCTTGGCCTTGCCGCTTTTATCGTCAATAAAATTGATAACCCCGTCAATCCCGGAGTCCGCTCCCTTTTTCTTGTCTTGTGCGGGTCTGGCTTCCACCAATCCCAAGGCCCACCACTCGAACTGGTGCCGGTTGTGCCGGGCCAGAGCCCGGGCCCCGGCCAAGTCCGTGGGCGCGCCAATCATCTTATATTCCGACAATTCCGGTCCGAAAGCGTCGTGCAGCCGGTTTTTGATCAGGGTGATGGCCAGGTGGGTGATGTCGATGCCGATCCAGCGGCGGTGAAGGCGTTCCGCCACCGCAATGGCCGTGCCGCAGCCACAGAAGGGGTCCAGCACCACGTCTCCTTCGTTGCTGCTGGCCTTAATGATCCGCTCTAACAAGGCTTCGGGCTTCTGGGTGGGGTATCCTAAGCGTTCTTTGGATGCCTTGTTTATAATATTAATTTCCCACCAATCTCTTGGAGCAACACCTATCCTATCTTCCAGGTAATCACGATATGTTAATCCAGGATACTTTTCTTCATGTTCTGGCCTTAATCCATCCGCAGCACGAATAGGGGAATCTTTAATGTTTCTCCCTCAGTGCTGTCCGGTTAACTGATTAAAAAAAGTCCGAAAACTCCCGGAATCTGTTAGAATGGGTTAGCCATAACTCACTAAACAGAAAGGAGATTTCGGACTATGGCCCATTGTAACACAATCTTTC
>Ga0299912_10000194_pt1 | contig 63308 bp, 70 predicted proteins | sample RVTome_2_FD_207667 | JGI IMG/M metagenome (GOLD analysis project Ga0299912, IMG submission 207667) | Soil microbial communities from uranium-contaminated site in the Upper Colorado River Basin, Wyoming, United States - RVT95D214 (version 2) ... | reverse complement strand
TGGGGCGGTTGTTGTTGTGGGTTTCCCCCCCCCCGCCGCGCGGGGGGGGGGGGGCGGGGTGGGGGGGGGCGGCCCCCCCCCCCCCCCCCCCGCGTCCACGCCGGCGTTAGGGCACCCCCACCCAACCCTCCCCCTCAAGGGGGAGGGCTTCTCAGCTCACAGCTTCGCGGTCAGCTCCGGCACCGCCTGGAACAGGTCGGCGACGAGGCCGATGTCGGCGACCTGGAAGATCGGCGCGTCCTCGTCCTTGTTGATGGCGACGATGGTCTTCGAATCCTTCATGCCGGCGAGGTGCTGGATCGCGCCCGAGATGCCGATGGCGATGTAGACGTCGGGCGCGACGATCTTGCCGGTCTGGCCGACCTGGTAGTCGTTCGGGACATAGCCGGCATCGACCGCCGCGCGGCTGGCGCCGACCGCGGCGCCGAGCTTGTCGGCGAGCGGGATGATCAGCTGCTCGAAGGTGCCTGCATCCTTCAGCGCGCGGCCGCCCGAGACGATCACTTTCGCGCTGGTCAGCTCGGGCCGTTCGCTGGCTTCGGCTTCCAGGCCGACGAAGCTGGACAGGCCGGCATCGCCGGGGCCCGAGACTTCCTCGATTGCCGCCGAGCCGCCTTGCGCGTCCGCCTTCGCGAACGCGGTGCTGCGCACCGTGATGACGAGCTTCGGATCGCTCGATTCGACCGTGGCGACGGCGTTGCCGGCATAGATCGGCCGAGTGAAGCTGCGCTCGCCCTCGACCGAGATAATCTCGGACACCTGCATCACGTCGAGCAGCGCGGCGACGCGCGGGGAGACGTTCTTGCCGGTGGTGGTGGCGGGCGCGAGGAAGGCGTCGTGATCGGCCATCAGCCCGGCCACCAGCGGAGCCAGGTTCTCGGCCAGCTGGTGCTCGTAGGCGGCGTGGTCGGCCAGGTGGACCTTGCCCACGCCGGCGATTGTCGCCGCGGCTTCGGCCACCGCGCGGCAGCCCTTGCCGGCGACGAGCAGGTGGACCTCGCCCAGCTTCGCCGCGGCGGTGACGGTCGCGAGGGTCGCGTCCTTGAGGTGCCGGTTGTCGTGTTCGACCAAAACGAGAGTTTTCATCTCAAGTATCCCAATTCCGTTCGGGCTGAGCCTGTCGAAGCCCTGTTCTTTCCTGCTTCCGCTGCGCCCAAGGTGAAGAGCGGCCGTTGGGGCTTCGCCCCAGCTTCGCTTCCGACAAGCTCAGGGCGAACGGGGGTTTGGTTCAGTTTCTCAGGCGACTCCGAGCGCTTTGAGCTTGGCGACCAGTTCGTCGACCGAGCCGACCTTGACTCCGGCCTTGCGCACCGGCGGTTCGCCGACGTGGGTGACCTTGAGCCGGGGCGCGGTGTCGACGCCGTAATCGGCGGGCGACTTAACGCCAAGCGGCTTGGACTTGGCCTTCATGATGTTGGGCAGGCTGGCATAGCGCGGCTCGTTCAAACGCAGGTCGGTGGTGACCACCGCCGGCAGCGCCAGCCTGACCGTTTCGAGCCCGCCGTCGACTTCGCGCGTCACGGTCACGTGGCCGCCCTCGACCACGACCCGCGAAGCGAACGTCCCCTGCGGGCGCCCCCACAGCGCGGCGAGCATCTGCCCGGTCTGGTTGCAATCGTCGTCGATCGCCTGCTTGCCCATGAGAACCATGCCGGGCTGCTCCTCGTCGACGATCGCCTTGAGGATCTTGGCCACCGCGAGCGGCTCAACCTCGTCATCGGTCTGCACCAGGATCGCCCGGTCGGCGCCCATGGCGAGCGCGGTGCGCAGCGTTTCGGCCGCCTTGGCCGGGCCGATCGAGACGGCGACGATCTCGCTCGCCGCGCCCTTTTCCTTCAGGCGGATCGCCTCTTCGACGGCGATCTCGTCGAACGGGTTCATGCTCATCTTGACGTTGGCGAGGTCGACTCCGCTGCCGTCGGGCTTGACCCGCGGCCTGATGTTGTAATCGATCACCCGCTTCACGGGGACGAGGATCTTCATGGCTGCTCCTTCCGAGGACAATTCTGAAATCCTTTCGTCATTGCGAGGAGCCCCGGACTTGATCCGGGGCGACGCGGCAATCCAGGGCTGGCGCGTGCCGCCCTGGATTGCTTCCCCCGGCACGAGGCCGGGGTCGCAATGACGAAGGAGGGTTCAATAGATCATTCCAATTCCAGGATCACCTGGTCGACCGCCAGGCTGTCCCCTTCGGACGCGCGGATTTCCTTGACCGTTCCGGCCTTTTCCGCGCGCAGGATGTTTTCCATCTTCATCGCCTCGACCGTCGCCAGCGGCTGGCCGGGCTCGACGTGCTCGCCTTCGCCGACATGGAGCGAAACCAGCAGCCCGGGCATCGGGCAGATGAGGTATTTCGACAGGTCCGGCGGTTCCTTTTCGAGCATGTGCCCGGCGCGTGGCGCGATTGCCGCCGGCAGCACCAGCGCGCGATGCGTCGCCCCGTGCGTGGTCACGCGCCAGTGGACGCCGTCGCGGCTGACGATCAGGCCAAGCTTCTGGTTGCCGCCGGTGGCGCTCGCGGTCGGGCGGCCGGGCTGCCAGTCGCAATGGCCCTCGACCCGGTGGCCGTCGACCATGGCATGGCCTTCGCCGAGCATGACCGCGAAATCGCGCCCGTCCATCCGGACCGCCCAGTCGGAGCCCGGTGGCGGCGCGCCGTCGATCTTGCCGCTGGTCCGCCCGGCGCGGGCGCGCGCGGTGCATTCGATCCCGGCGGCGATCGCGGCGAGGGCGCGCATGGTCTCCTCGCTCGCCGGGGCGCCATGAAAGCCCTCGGGCCATTCCTCGGCGATGAACCCGGTGGTGAGCTCGCCCGCGAGGAACCGCGGGTGCTGCATGATCGCGCTGAGGAAATCGACGTTGTGGCCGAGCCCTTCGATGCGGAACTTGTCGAGCGCTTCCACTTGGCAAGCCGCCGCCTCCTCGCGCGTCGGCGCCCAGGCGATCAGCTTGGCGATCATCGGGTCGTAGAACATGCTGACTTCGCCGCCTTCGGCAACGCCGTCGTCGAGGCGGAGATACCCCCCTCCCGCATGCGGGAGGGGCTGGGGGTGGGCTTGTGCTTCGCCCCCGGAAAGGCCCACCCCTGACCCCTCCCGCAAGCGGGAGGGGGAAAAGGGTGCCTGATGAAAAGTTGCGCTTGGCGGCCGATACCGCACCAGCCGCCCGGTGCTCGGCAGGAAGTGGCGATAGGGGTCCTCGGCATAGACGCGGGTCTCGATCGCCCAGCCGTCGAGCCGCACGTCGTCCTGACCGAACGCCAGCTTCTCGCCCGCGGCGACGCGGATCATCTGCTCGACCAGGTCGATCCCGGTCACCGCCTCGGTCACCGGGTGCTCGACCTGGAGGCGGGTGTTCATTTCGAGGAAGTAGAAACTCTCCCCGCTCGGGTCTGCGCCGGAAACGATCAGCTCGACCGTGCCGGCCGAATGGTAGCCGACCGCCTTGGCCAGCGCGACGCACTGCTCGCCCATCGCCTGGCGCATCGCGGGCGTGACGAACGGGCTCGGCGCTTCCTCGACCACTTTCTGGTGGCGGCGCTGGATCGAGCATTCGCGCTCGCCCAGGTAAAGCACGGTGCCGTGCTGGTCGCCGAGCAGCTGGATCTCGATGTGGCGCGGGTTGTCGATGAATTTCTCGATGAACACGCGCTCGTCGCCGAACGAGCTGAGCCCCTCGCGCCGGGTCGCCTCGAACCCTTCGCGCACGTCCTGCTCGCTCCACGCGAGCCGCATGCCCTTGCCGCCGCCACCGGCGCTGGCCTTCATCATCACCGGGTAGCCGATCTCGCCGGCGATCTTCACCGCGTGGCTTGTGTCGGCGATCTCGCCGACGAAGCCGGGGACGACGTTCACGCCCGCTGCCAGCGCCAGCTTCTTGCTTTCGATCTTGTCGCCCATCGCCGCGATCGCGCTCGCCGGCGGGCCGATGAAGGCGATCCCCTCGGCCTCCAGCGCCTCGACGAAACTCGCCCGCTCGGACAGGAACCCGTACCCCGGATGCACGGCTTGCGCCCCGCTCGCCTTGCACGCCTCGATGATCTTGTCGGCGCGCAGGTAGCTTTCGGCCGCGGGCGAGGGCCCGATATGCACCGCCTCGTCCCCCATCTTCACATGCGGCGAACGCGCATCGGCATCCGAATAGACCGCCACCGTCGCGATCCCCATCCGCCGCGCGGTGCGGATCACGCGGGCCGCGATCTCCCCGCGATTGGCGATGAGGATCTTATTGAACATCGTCATCCTTCGCGAACGAGCGGAACAGGAGATACGCGAGGATCAGAAGGAGCGCGACGCCCAGCCCGCGCCAGAAGATGAAGCCTTCGACATATCCCCGGTAGAACTTGCAGGGCGCATCGTCACCGCAATCGCCAAGAGTAGTCGCGAAGAGTTCGAACGCGACAAAGCCGAACCAAGCAAGCCCGAGAACGGTGAACACGACGCAGCCAAGGCGGTGCTTCACTCCCCCGCCCCCTTCTTCGTCACCCCCGCGAAAGCGGGGGCCCAGTAGGCTCTGGAGGTCGCGCCATGAGGCGCGACTGGGTCCCCGCTTTCGCGGGGATGACGAATGTCGGTGGGCGATCCGCTCACTCAGCCGCCTCCGTCCTCGCGCAGCCCCGCATCGGCTCCTCGCCCGCCAGCGGCACCAACCCCAGCTTTGCGAACAGCGCCCCGTCCGCGCCGTCCCCCGCATTCGGCGCGGTGAGCAGCTTGTCGCCGGTGAAGATCGAGTTCGCGCCCGCGAGGAAGCACAGCGCCTGCGTGGCCTCGCTCATCGACTCGCGGCCGGCGGAGAGGCGCACCATCGAGAGCGGCATGGCGATCCGCGCGGCGGCGACGGTGCGGACGAATTCGATGTCGTCGATTCGCTTTTCGCCATTTGGGCCAAGCGGCGTGCCTTCCAGCATGTCGCCGAGCACCGTGCCCTTGACCGGGACCAGCGCGTTGACCGGCACGCTCTCGGGGTGGCGCGGCAGCGTGGCGAGGGTGTGGATGAAGCCGACGCGGTCGGCGCGGGTCTCGCCCATGCCGACGATCCCGCCCGAGCAGACCGCGATCCCTGCCTCGCGCACGTTTTCGAGCGTGTCGAGCCGGTCCTGGAAGCTGCGCGTGGTGATCACCCGCTCGTAGTACTCGGGGCTGCTGTCGATGTTGTGGTTGTAGTAATCGAGCCCGGCCTCGGCGAGCTGCCCGGCCTGTTCGGGGGTCAGCATGCCGAGCGTCATGCAGGTCTCGAGGCCCATTTCGCGCACGCCGCGCACGATCTCGACGATCGCCGGCATGTCGCGATCCTTGGGGTTGCGCCAGGCGGCGCCCATGCAGAAGCGCTGGCTGCCGGCGTCCTTCGCCCGCGCTGCCGACTGCAGCACCTCGCGCACGTCCATCAGCTTGGTCGCCTCTACGCCGCTGTCGGCCGAGACGCTCTGCGCGCAATAGCCACAATCCTCCGGGCAGCCGCCGGTCTTGATCGACAGCAGCGTGCACAGCTGCACTTCGCCCGCGCGATGAAGCGCCCGGTGGACCTCGGCCGCGCGGAATACCAGCTCGGTGAACGGCAGCTCGAACAGCGCGGCGATCTCCTCGCGGGTCCAGTCGGTGCGCACCCTCGTGAGTCCCTGCGCAGGCAGGGACCTCGTTCCGCTGAGGTCGACCTGGCGGCCTGGGGCCCCTGCCTGCGCAGGGGCGCACGTCTTGTTTGCGTTCTTCACTCCGCAGCCTCCCCCATCTCTGCGCCCGGCGGCGGCATGTTGTGCCCCAGCAGACGCAGCAGGTCGGCGGCGCATTCGACCACGTTCGAGCCGGGGCCGTAGATGCCCTGGACCCCGGCCTCGCGCAGGAAGTCATGGTCCTGCGGCGGGATCACCCCGCCGGCGACGACCTTGATGTCGGCGCGGCCCGCCTGCCTGAGGTACTGGATCAGCTCGGGGATCAGCGTCCGGTGCCCGGCGGCGAGCGAGCTGGCGCCGATCGCGTCGACGTTTTCGGCGAGCGCCATCTCGCAGGTCTCGCGCGGGGTCTGGAACAGCGGGCCGGCAAGCACGTCGAAGCCCATGTCGGCAAAGGCGGATGCGATCACGTTGGCCCCGCGGTCGTGTCCGTCCTGGCCCATTTTGGCGACCATGACCTTCGGCGCCCGCCCGAGCCGGCGGCCGACGGCGTTAACGCCTTCGACCACCTGGGCGTAACGCGCCTCACCGGCATAGGCCCTGGCATAGACGCCCTTCACCGGGGTCGGGACGGTCGCGTAGCGGCCGAAGGCCTGTTCCAGCGCGGCCGAGATCTCTCCCAGCGTGGCATTGTGACGCGCCGCTTCGATGGCGAGCGCGAGGAGATTTTCTCCCCGGAACGGGGAGGTGGCGGACGCCGAAGGCGGCTGACGGAGGGGACTCGCGTCCTGGCCCGGCGCTTGCGGTGAGTCCCCTCCACCATGCTGCGCATGGTCCCCCTCCCCGTTCCGGGGAGGATTTCCGGCCGCCTCGGTCAGCGCTTGGAGCGCCGCCTGGCACGCCGCCTCGTCCCGCGTCGCCCGAGCCTTGGCGATGCGGGCGACCTGGCCGTCGCGGACCTTGTGGTTGTCGATGTCGAGCGTGTCGATCGGCGCATGCTCGTCGAGGACGTACTTGTTGACCCCCACCACGACATCCTCACCCCGGTCGACCCGCGCCTGCCTCGCGGCGGCGGCTTCCTCGATCATCCGCTTGGGGCTTCCGCTGGCGACCGCCTCGGTCATGCCGCCGAGTTCGTCCACCTTTTCAATCAGTTCACGCGCTTCCTCGACCAGTCTGGCGGTCAGGGCCTCGACGTAATAGGAGCCGCCGAGCGGGTCGACCACGCGGGTAAGCCCGGTCTCCTCGGTCAGCACCAGCTGGGTGTTGCGGGCGATCCGCGCGGAGAAGTCGGTCGGCAGCGCCAGCGCTTCGTCGAGCGCGTTGGTGTGCAGGCTCTGCGTCCCACCCAGCACCGCCGCCAGCGCCTCCACCGTCGTGCGGATCACGTTGTTGTAAGGGTCCTGCTCCTGCAGCGAGACGCCGCTCGTCTGGCAATGCGTGCGCAGCATCTTGCTGCGTTCGTCCTGCGCCCCGAGCCCTTCCATGATCTCGCACCACAGCGTGCGCGCGGCGCGCAGCTTGGCGACTTCCATGAACAGGTTCATGCCGATGCCGAAGAAGAACGACAGCCGCGGGGCGAAGTCGTCGAGCGCGAGGCCCGCGGCCATCGCCCGCTTGGCGTATTCCTTGCCGTCGGCGATGGTGAAGGCGAGCTCCTGCACCGCCGTCGCCCCGGCCTCGTGCATGTGGTAGCCCGAGATCGAGATGCTGTTGAATTTGGGCATGTTTTTCGAGCAGTAGGCGATCACGTCGCTGACGATCCGCATGCTCGGCGCGGGCGGGTAGATATAGGTGTTGCGGACCATGAACTCCTTCAAAATGTCGTTCTGGATGGTCCCCGAAAGCTGCGCCTGGCCGACGCCCTGCTTCTCCGCGGCGACGATGTAGAACGCCATCACCGGGATCACCGCGCCGTTCATCGTCATCGACACGCTCATCTGGTCGAGCGGGATGCCCGAGAAGAGGATCTCCATGTCCTCGACGGTGTCGATCGCCACGCCCGCCTTGCCGACGTCGCCGACCACGCGCGGGTGGTCGGAATCGTAGCCCCTGTGCGTCGCGAGGTCGAAGGCGACCGAGAGGCCCTTTTGCCCGGCGGCGAGGTTGCGGCGATAGAAGGCGTTCGATTCCTCGGCGGTCGAGAACCCGGCGTATTGCCGAACGGTCCACGGCCGGCCGGCGTACATGCTCGCCTTCACGCCGCGGGTGAACGGGGCGAAGCCGGGCAGGCCGGGCCCGCCGGCCGGCACGTCGTCGGCGGTGTAGAGCGGCTGAATCGCGAACCCTTCGGGCACGCGCCAGGTGGCGTCGCGGCCCTTCAGTTCGTTCTCGGCGCGGGCGCGCCAGTCGTCGTGAGTGGGCTTGCTCATGCTCCCCCTCCCGCTTGCGGGAGGGGGCTGGGGGGTGGGCAAGTGCTGCCCGCCTCGGTCAGGCCCACCCCCGGCCCCTCCCGCAAGCGGGAGGGGAGATATAGGCCCTTACCCATGCGCCGGACTTTCCATGATCTCGGTCAGCACGCCGCCCATGTCCTTGGGATGGACGAAGAATACCGGGGTCCCGTGCGCGCCGATGCGGGTCGGGCCGAGCACGCGCTTGCCCATGGCTTCGAACTCGGCGCGGGCGGCGGCGATGTCGGGCACTTCGAAGCACAAGTGGTGCTGCCCGCCGAGCGGGTTCCTGGCGAGGAAGCCGGTCACGGGGCTTTCATCGTTGAGCGGCGTGAGCAGTTCTACCTGCGTGCCCCCGTCCGGCGTGTCGACGAAGCACACGCGCACGCCCTGCGCGGGCATGTCGAACGGCTCGCCGATCCGGCTCGCGCCCATGACGTCGCGCCAGAAGGCGCGCGCCGCCTCCATATCGGGCACGGCGACGCCGACATGATTGAGTCGCCCGAGTTTCACCTGCCCTAGATCCTCCCTGCCGGAACAAGTTTCGGCTGCAACTACCCAAAGCCGCGGCGAAACGCCAGCGGTGCGTGATGCCGAGCCAAACACCGGATTCGCCCGGGCTTCAAGCGCCGCGAGGGGTCACGGCCATGTTGTCGATCAGCCGGGTGCCGCCGATTCGCGCCGCGACGAGCAGCCGCGCGGGCCGCTCGCCGAGCTCGGAGAGGAGCGAGAGGCTCTCGGCATCGGCCAGCTCGGCATAGTCGACGCCGGCAAATCCGCCTTCCGCCAGCGCCTGCCTCAGCGCCAGGAGCACGGCCGGAACCGCTTCGCCGCGCTCGATCCGCCCGACCGCTTCGCGCATGGCGCGCGGCAGCGCGGCGGCGCGCGCGCGGTCTGGCGGCGACAGGTACCGGTTGCGGCTGGAGAGCGCGAGCCCGTCGGCCTCGCGCACCGTCGGCACGCCGACGATCGCATCCACGTGCGGCCGGGTGAGGTCGAGGTCGCGCGCCATCCGGCGGATCACCGCCAGCTGCTGCCAGTCCTTCTCGCCGAATACCGCCAGGTCGGGCCGGACCTGGTTGAACAGCTTGGCGACCACCGTGGCGACGCCGTCGAAGTGCCCGGGCCGGGCCGCGCCGCACAGCCCCTCGCTCACCCCGCTCACCGACACCGTGGTGGCGAAGCCGGGCGGGTAGACTTCCTCGACCGGCGGCGCCCACAGCAAGTCGACGCCTTCGGCCTCGAGCAGCCGCGAATCCTCGGCCAGCTGGCGCGGGTAGGCGGCGAGGTCCTCGTTCGGGCCGAATTGCGCCGGGTTGACGAAGATCGAGACCGCCACGCAAGGCGCCCGCGCCCTCGCTTCGCGCACCAGCACGAGGTGCCCTTCGTGCAGCGCGCCCATCGTCGGCACCAGCGCCACCGGGCCGCGCGCGCGCAGAGTGTCCACAGCTTCGCGCAAGGCATCGAGGCGGTTGACGGTATGCACGGACGCACCCCATGGATAAGAGCAAGGAATGAGCGGCCCTAGCCGCCCTGCCGCAACAGAGAAAGCCCGCCCGAACGTGTCCAGGCCCGCCCCGCACCGCATCGTCTTCGCCAATGAGAAGGGCGGTACGGGCAAGTCGACCACCGCGGTGCATGTCGCCGTGGCGCTCGCCTACCAGGGCGCGAAAGTCGCGGCGATCGACCTCGATCCGCGCCAGCGCACGCTCCACCGCTATTTCGAGAACCGCGCCGAGACCGAACGGCGGCGCGGCGTCGCGCTGCCCGGGGCCCGTTTCGCCGTGTTCGACGGCGGCTCGGTCGACGATCTCGAAGCGGCCGTGGCCGGGCTGGCGGCGGAGGCCGGCGACCTTTCCGGGCCGTGCGACTTTATCATTTTCGACACGCCCGGCCGCGACGACCCGCTTGCGCGCCATGCCGCGACCCGCGCCGATACGCTGGTCACGCCGATGAACGACAGCTTCGTCGATTTCGACCTGATCGGCCAGGTCGATGCCGAAACCTTCAAGGTCCGCCGCCTGTCGTTCTATGCCGAGCTGATCTTCGAGGCGCGCAAGAAGCGGGCGATGACCGAACGGCGCGAGATGGACTGGGTGGTCGTCAGGAACCGCGTCCACCATGTCGATGCGCGCAACCAGCGGCGCATCGACGACGCGCTGATGGAACTCTCCAAGCGAGTCGGCTTCCGTGTCGCGCAGGGCCTCAGCGAGCGGGTGATCTACCGCGAGCTGTTCCCTTCGGGCCTGACGCTGCTCGACAAGGGCCAGCTCGGCGAACTCGGCACGAGCCATCTCGTCGCGCGGCAGGAACTGCGCGAGCTAGTCGCCAAGCTGCGCCTGCCGGGCTTCGTGCCGCGGGCCGAGGCCGCCTGAGCGATGCTGCGGATCGTCCTCCTCGCCGCGCTGGCGATGGTCGTCTGGAAAATGGCCATCGGGCGCTGGCCGTGGCAGCCGAACGTGTCGACCAGGGCGCAAGCGGTGTTCCGCGCGCGCAAGCTGCTCGGCGTGCGCGCAAATGCGGAAAGGTCGGAAATAATCGAGGCCCACAAGCGTTTGCTCGCCATGGTCCACCCGGACCGCGGCGGCAGCAACGACCAGGTGCACGAGGCCAACGCCGCGCGCGACCTGCTGCTCGGCGAATTGCCCATCGACGCGAAGGACGCAGGATGAGTCACAAGTTCCACCCGAGCGTGCTGCGCGAATACGATATCCGCGGGATCATCGGCGAGACGCTGGGGCCCGAGGACGCGCGGGCGATCGGCCGCAGCTTCGCGACGCTGCTGCGCCAGGCGGGCGGCAAGACGGTGGCGGTCGGCTACGACGGCCGGGTCAGCTCGCCGATGCTCGAGCACGCGCTGGTCGAAGGGCTCACCGCGAGCGGGTGCGACGTGGTGCGGGTCGGCATGGGGCCGACGCCGATGCTCTATTACGCGGAAGCCTCAATAGAACAGGCGGATGGCGGCATTCAGATAACTGGCAGCCACAATCCCGCCAATTACAACGGCTTCAAGATGGTATTTCAGGGCCGGCCGTTCTTCGGGGAGGATATCCAGGCGATCGGCCGGCTCGCGGCGGAAGGCGCCTGGCTCGATGGAACCGGCGAAGTCACATCGCGCGAGATCCTCGAGGATTACGTCGATCGTCTGCTCGTCGGCCTCGACGGCCTCGACGCCGATCGGCTGGCCGGGCTTCGGGTCGGCTGGGACGCGGGCAACGGCGCCGCCGGCCCCGCGCTCGAAATGCTCGCCGCGCGGCTCCCGGGTGAGCATTTCACCCTCTTTACCGAGGTCGATGGCAATTTCCCCAATCATCATCCGGATCCCACTGTCCCGGAAAACCTGGAGGACCTTCGCCGGCTTGTCGCCGAAAAGAACCTCGATTTCGGCATTGCCTTCGACGGCGACGGCGACCGGATCGGCGCGGTCGACGGCAAGGGCCGCATCATATGGGGCGACCAGCTGCTGATGATCTATGCGGAAGACCTCTTACGTAGTCGCCCAGGGGCCACGGTAATCGCCGACGTGAAGGCAAGCCGCACCCTGTTCGAACGCGTCGCCCAGCTCGGCGGGAAGCCGCTGATGTGGAAGACCGGGCACAGCCTGATTAAGTCCAAAATGAAGGAAGTTCATGCGCCGCTGGCCGGCGAGATGAGCGGCCACGTGTTCTTCGCCGACACTTATTACGGCTTTGACGACGCGCTCTATGCCGCGGTGCGGCTGATCGCCGCCTCGGCGCGGCTCGGCAAGTCGGTCACCGAGCTGCGCGGCGCGATGCCCCAGGTGCTCAACACGCCGGAGCTGCGCTTCCAGGTCGACGAGAGCCGCAAGTTCGCCGCGATCGACGAGGTCAAGGCGCGGCTCAAGGGCACCGGGGCCGACGTCGACGACACCGACGGGGTGCGCGTGACCACCGACGACGGCTGGTGGCTGCTGCGTGCCTCGAACACGCAGGACGTGCTCGTCGCCCGCGCCGAAAGCGAAACGCGCGACGGCCTCGACCGCCTGCTGGCGCAGATCGACGAGCAACTCGAGGCATCGGGGCTGGAGCGCGGGCCGCTGGCCGGGCACTGACGGCGTGGTCCGGCCGGCACCCCTCACGGACTCGGCCTTTCGCCGGACGGTGGGCGCGGTCGCGGCGCTCAATCTCGGCTATTTCGGGGTCGAATTCGCCGTCGCGCTGGCGATCGGTTCGGTCTCGCTGTTCGCCGATTCGGTCGATTTCCTCGAGGACGCTTCGGTCAACCTGCTGATCCTCGCGGCGCTCGGCTGGAGCGTGCGGGCGCGGGCGCGGGTCGGCATGGGCCTCGCCGGGCTGCTGCTCGTACCCGGCCTGGCGACCTTGTGGACCGCATGGCAGAAGCTCAGCTTGCCGGTCGCGCCGGAGCCGCTGCCGCTGACGCTTGCCGGGCTCGGCGCGCTCGCGGTGAACCTCGCCTGCGCCGTCATGCTGGTGCGCTTCCGCCACCATTCGGGCAGCCTCAGCCGCGCTGCGTTCCTCTCCGCGCGCAACGACGCTTTCGCCAACCTCGGCATCATCGGCGCGGGGCTGGTGACGGCGTTCGCCTGGCGCTCGCCGTGGCCCGACCTGGCCGTCGGCCTGGCGATCGCGCTGGTAAACCTCGACGCCGCGCGCGAGGTGTGGGAAGCCGCGCGAAAGGAGCACAAGGCTGCGGCCTGAACCCGACAAGCGAATGCCAGGATTGCCGCCAGCATTGCCGCTCGAGATCGCCGGCTGGTTCGCCGGCCGCGGCTGGCGCGTGCGGCGCCACCAGGCGGAAATGCTCGGCGCGAGCGACGCCGGGCGCCACGCGCTGCTCGTCGCCGATACCGGCGCGGGCAAGACCCTGGCCGGATTCCTTCCCACGCTCGCCGCTTTCTGCCCGAGCCGCGGCGAGATTCCCGGCGATGGCCTGCACACGCTCTATGTCTCGCCGCTCAAGGCGCTGGCGCACGACGTGCAGCGCAACCTCGTCGCGCCGGTCGCGGAAATGGGCCTGCCGATCCGGATCGAGACGCGCAGCGGCGATACGCCGGCCGAGCGCAAGAAGCGCCAGCGCGCCCGCCCGCCGCATGTCCTGCTGACCACACCCGAATCGCTTTCGCTGCTGCTGAGCTATCCCGACAGTTTCGAGCTGTTCCGCGGCCTCAGGCGCGTGGTGATCGACGAGGTCCACGCCTTCGCCAGCGGCAAGCGCGGCGACTTGCTGGCGCTGGCGCTCGGCCGCCTGCAGGCGATCGCGCCGGACATGCAGCGCGCCGCGCTTTCGGCCACGGTCGCCGATCCGCAGGGCTTTCGCGAATGGCTCTCTCCGTGGGGCGAGATCGACGCGGTCGAGCTGGTCGAGGGCGAGAAAGGCGCGCCGCCCAAAGTCGAAATCCTGCTGCCCGAAGACGCGATCGTGCCTTGGGGAGGTCACGCGGCGACCTGGGCGATTCCGCAGCTCTACGAGGAGATCAAGCGCAACCGGACGACGCTGGTGTTCACCAACACCCGCTTCCTCGCCGAATACATCTTCCAGGAGTTGTGGGACGCGAACGAGGACACGCTGCCGATCGGCATCCACCACGGATCGCTGTCGAAGGAAGCGCGGCGCAAGGTCGAAGGGGCGATGGCGCGCGGCGAGCTGCGCGCGCTGGTCGCCACCGCCAGCCTCGACCTCGGCGTCGACTGGGGCGACATCGACTGCGTGGTGCAAATGGGCGCGCCCAAGGGGTCGAGCCGCCTGCTCCAGCGGATCGGCCGGGCCAACCACCGGCTCGACTGCCCGAGTCGCGCGATCCTCGTCCCCGGCAACCGCTTCGAATTCCTCGAGGCGACCGCGGCCAAGGACGCGGTCGACGAAGGACAACGCGACGGCGAGGACTTCCGCCCCGGCGGGCTCGACGTGCTCGCCCAGCACGTCATGGCCTGCGCCTGCGCCGCGCCGTTCGACGAGCAGGTGCTGTTCGCCGAAGTCCGTTCGAGCCTCGCCTATGCCTGGCTCGACCAGGCAACGTGGCAACGGGTGCTCCGTTTCGTCGCCACCGGCGGATACGCGCTCGAGGCCTACGACAAGTTCAGGCGCATCGTCCGCGGCCCCGACGGCACCTGGCGCCTGACGCATCCCGAGCACGCCCAGCGCCACCGGATGAACGCCGGGATCATCGTCGATTCGGAAATGATCGAGATCCGCTTCAGGAACGGCCGTTCGCTCGGCAGGGTCGAGGAGCAATTCGCCGCCTCGCTCAAGCCCGGCGACACCTTCCGCTTCGCCGGGATGGACCTCGAGGTCGAGGCCTTGCGCGATCTCGAGCTCGTCGTCCGTGCGGCGAAACGGTCCGCCACGATCCCGAGCTACATGGGCCTGCGCCTGCCGCTCACCACCCACCTCGCCGACCGGGTCCGCGCCATGCTGGTCGATCGCGCCGGCTGGGCGCGCTTTCCCGACGACGTGCGCGAATGGCTCGAGGTGCAGGACTGGCGCAGCAAGATGCCCGGGCCCGACAACCTGCTGGTCGAAAGCTTCCCCCACGCCGGGCGCCACTACACCGTTTACTACACATTCACCGGGTGGAACGCGAACCAGTCGCTCGGCATGCTGATCACCAAGCGGATGGAGCAGCGCGGCCTGCTCCCCGGCGGGTTCGTCGCCAACGACTATTCGTTCGCGGTGTGGGGCCTGAAGCCGGTCGAGGACCCGCGCCCGCTGCTCTCGCCCGACATCCTGGCCCACGAGTTCATCGATTGGGTCACCGAATCGCACCTCCTGCGGCGCGCGTTCCGCGAAGTCGCGGTGATCTCGGGGCTGGTCGAACGCCAGCACCCCGGCCAGGGCAAGTTTGGGCGCAAGAGCGGCCGGCAGGTCACCTTCTCGACCGACCTGATCTACGACGTGCTCCGCAAGTACGAGCCCGACCACGTGCTGATCGAGGCCGCCTGGGCCGACGCGCGCGCGCGGATGACCGACATCGGCCGCCTCGCCGGCCTGCTCGACACCGCCGCCGAACGGCTGGTCCATGTCAGGCTCGACCGCGTCAGCCCGCTCGCCGTGCCGGTGATGGTGATGCTCGGGCGCGAGAGCCTGCCGCAGGGCGCGCTCGACGACGAGTTGCTGCTCGAAGCCGAAACCCTCGCCGGCGCGGCGATGCGGCTGACGCCCGACACCTGCGACGAGGATCTCGACTGAGCGTCAATCGGGGCGTCAGTAAGACCGGTACTTGTCGTTGCCGACAAAGCCGAAATGCGTGACTTTCGAGGCCTTAACGATCCGGAGGGTGAAAGCGGACGCCTGATAACTCGCTTGAGCTTCGGGCTCGAACAGCACCGCCGGCTCGGGCCTCATGTTGCGGACGCGCGCCAGTGCACCGGCCAATTCGGCGTGGCTGACGGAGCTGCCGTTCCACAGCAGACGGTCGTTTGCGGTCAGCACCAGCGAATTTTTCATTGCGTCAGGCTCGGGGGCGTCGATACCTGGTCGCGGAAGGTCGAAGTCGAGCGAATTGAGGGAAATCGGGATCGTCAAGATCAGCATGATGAGCAGTACCAACATGACGTCGATCAGCGGCGTGGTGTTGATTTCGCCCAGCGGCCTGCCGGCAGAAGAGAAGGACATAGCAAGCTCTCCTTCAATCAAGAATGATATAACATCACAAGTTTGAAGCAGATGCAAGAGAGATGGGCGTTTGCGCCGCACCGTGCGGACATAAAAAAGGGGGCGGATCGCTCCGCCCCCTCCTGCTGATTCGAATGGCCGCTTCCGGCTAGGCCCCGGGGGCCTTGCCGAAGACCCGGTATTTCTCGTTGCCGACGAAGCCGAACTTGGTCACCTGCGAGGCCTTGATGATGTTCAGCACCTTGGCCGCGAGTTCGTAGCTCGCGTTGGGCTCGGGCTCGAACTGCAGCTCGGGCTCGACCGCGTAGGTGAGCGAGGTCTGCAGGTTCGCGATCAGCGTACTCGCGTCGATCGATTCGGCGTTCCACAGGATCTCGTTGCTGCCGGTAAGCACGATCTTGTTCTTGATCGGGTCCACCATGTCCGGCGGAGGATTCGGGTTGGGAACCGGCAGGTCGATATCGACCGAGTGCGTCGCCACGGGGATCGTGATGATGAACATGATGAGGAGCACGAGCATGACGTCGATCAACGGCGTCGTGTTCATTTCCATCATCGGCGAGCCATCGTCCCTGCCGCCTGACATTGCCATGGGGAATTACTCCTGAATGTGTCTCGTCCAGCCCGGTCAGCCGTTGGGGTCGACCGGGTTGGAGATGAAGCCGACGGTCGGGTAGCCGGCCGCCTGGACGTTGAAGATCGTGCCGGCGATGCAGCGCCACGGCGCGTTCACGTCGCCGCGGATGTGCACCTGGGGGATCTTCTCCGGATCCTGCATGATCGCCTCGATCCCGCCTTCGCGCTTCACGATCGCGTCGAGCCGCTGGAACGCCTGGTCGTACAGCTCCTGCGAGTCTACCGCAGTGATGTTGTTGAAGTAGACCCGGCACTCGCCGTTGCGCGAAGCGCCTTCGAAACCCGGCTCGCCGGCGCTGCGGCCCGCGCTGTCGGTCGTGCTCACGGTCAGCAACAGGTTTTCCACCTTGTCCTTCGATTCGACCGATACGAAGACCGGGAGCTTGAGCTTCTCGATCGTCTGGATGGCGATCGGGACCGCGATGAGGAAGATGATCAGGAGCACCAGCATCACGTCGACCAGCGGCGTGGTGTTGATGTCCGACATCGGCCGTTCTTCACCGCCTCCGGGCATCGAAATTGCCATGTTCTCTCGTCCTATTTCAATACGTCGTTGCGGTTCGCGGGGCGGGCAGCCCGCATGCCGGAAGGCCCGCCCCGGGGAACCCTAGTTCAGGCCTTCGCGCCCGTCGCCGCCGGCTTGGCGGTCACGGTCACGGGCCGGATCGTGCCGCGCGAAGTCAGGTTGGCCAGGATATCGGTCGAGAAGCCCGAAAGCAGCTCGGCGATGCGCTTGTTGCGCGCCTGGAGCCAGTTGTAGGCGAGCACCGCCGGCACCGCGACGAGCAGGCCGAGGGCGGTCATGATCAGCGCTTCGCCGACCGGGCCGGCGACCTTGTCGATCGAGGCCGAACCGGCGAGGCCGATGTTGATCAGCGCGCGGTAAATGCCGATGACGGTGCCGAGCAGGCCGACGAACGGCGATGTCGCGCCCACGGTAGCGAGGAACGGCAGGCCGCTGGCAAGCTTCGAATTGATCGAGGCTTCCGAACGGGCCAGCGAACCGTGCAGCCAGTCGTGCGCTTCGAGCGAATCGGTCAGCTTGTCGTGCTGGGCTTCGGCGGCGAGCGCGTCGTCGACCAGCTGGCGCCAGGCGCTGTCCTTCTCCAGCTTGGTCGCGCCTTCGCTGAGCGAATTTGCGCGCCAGAACGCGGTCCGCACCGACTTGTGCTGGCGGAAAACGCGGTTCTGTTCGAGCAGCTTGGTGATCAGAATGTAGAACGAGCCGACCGACATGATCACCAGCACGATGAAAATCGAGTAGGCGATCACGCCGCCCTGATCGAGGGCTTCCTTGAAGCCGAACTTGTTCTGGGGCGCCGCGTCGGCAGCCGCGGCCAGGATGTCAATAAGCATGCGGGTAGTCCTTTTCCTAAACTTCCTAAACTCAAAAAAAGTCAGTCAATCGTGACAAGAAACGGCCCGCCGAGCGATCGGCTGGCCGCGAATTGGGTTCAACGCTCCGGCATCTGCCAGCGAACCGAGTTGCTGTAGGTTCCGGTCGTCGGTTGGCCATTGCCGTCGGTCGCCGGCTCGAAGCGGGCGCGCCGACTGATCGCCTTGCAGGCGGCATCGTCGAGGTCGGGCGAACCGCTGGAACCGGTAACTTCGCAGCTGGTGACCCGCCCGCGGGTATCGACGGTGACGCGGAACCGGGTGACGCCTTCGCGCTCTTCGCGCAGGGCGCGCGCGGGATAGTCGTCGGTCGTGGCCCAACTGCCCGGATTGCCCCTGGGATTGGGGGCCTTGGGCTGGACGCGCGGCGCCGGCGGCGCCGGCGGGGCCGGTGGCGGAACGACGCGCGCCGGCGGCGCCGGCGGCGGGATGTTCGGCTGCGTCTGGAACTGCGGCGGAGTTACGTTGAGGGTGATCGGCGCCGGCGGCGCGACCGGCGGCGGCGGCGCGTTTTCCGGCTCCGGCGGCGGTGGCGGCGGCTCTTCTTCCGGCTCGGGTTCCTCGATATCCACCGTCGTCACGCGCTCGACGAGTTTCTTGGCCGCCGAATAGGCGAGGCCAGTGACAAGCGCATACCCGACTAAAATGTGGATGATTGCAACGATGATAATCGCGATAATCTTGTTACCGCTCATTTGTTGGTCAGCGTAAGCCATCCAGCTGCATCACTCCATTCCAAAAAAATCACCGGGTCATGCCCGGCAAGGCCCCCGTTCCCGCAGGCCTTTCCACCTGTCGGGCACAACAGCCCTTGTCCAACCTGAAGGCCGCGGCGCGATTCGGGCCTGTGCCCTTCCCGCGACCGCCACGGCCCGCACCCCATATACTCTTTTTGGCTTATCAGGGGTGCCGTTTCGGCGATGCCTTAGCCGCGAAGCAAAGCATGGGCAAACGCTTTATCGGTTAACGCCCGATTCATTGGGAAGCGCCTTCGAAGCGTGCCAAATGGAAGCGAAACGACCCGGCTGCGCGTTCGCTCAATGGAGATGAGACCGATGCGACTTTCCTGCCCCGGCCGCCCGGACTGGCTGCGCGCGCTGGCCGTGCCGCTTGCGCTGGCCGCCTGCACCGCGCCTGCGCGGGCGGCCGACGGCCCGCTGCCGCCGCCTGCCGCCGGGCTGACCTATGCCGATCTCGCCGACCTCGCCGAAGCAGCCGCGATCGTCGCCCGGGTGACCGTGGCGGAGCAGGCCGAGGTCAAGCCGGAGCGCGCGCCCGGCCTCGCCCCGGGGCATGCCCGCCTCTACCTCGAAGTGCAGACCGAACGCGTGCTCAAGGGCCCCGGGGCGCTTGCCGAATCGCTCAAGTACCTCGTCGACGTCCCGCTCGACGCCAAGGGCAAGCCGCCCAAGCTGAAGAAGCAGTCGCTGCTGGTCTTCGCCCATGCCGTGCCCGGCCGCCCCGGCGAGCTGCAGCTGGTCGAGCCCGGCTCGCAATTCGCCTACGACCAGTCGCTCGAGGCGCGGTTGCGCGCGGTGATCGCCGAGCTCGTCGCGCCCGGCGCGCCGCCCGCGGTCACCGGCGTGCGCGACGCGATCTCGGTCGCCGGCAACCTCGCGGGCGAATCGGAGACGCAGATGTTCGTCGAGACCGCCGACGGGACGCCGGTTTCGCTGACCGTGATCCGGCGACCCGGCATGGCGCCCGAATGGGGCGTTTCGTGGAGCGAGATCGTCGACCAGGCGGCAAGGCCGCCGGCGCGCGGCACGCTCGCCTGGTACCGCCTCGCCTGCTACCTGCCGCGGCGGCTCGACCGCGGCGCGTTCCTGCAGGCCGACGAGGCCGGCCGCCGCCGGGCGGAAGCCGACTACGCGCTGGTCCTCGACCAGCTCGGCCCGTGCGAGCGCACGCGGCACTAGCCAAGCCGCGCGCCAGCTTATAACGCCCGCCGCGTTTCAAGAGAGGCATGGCAATGGCCGAACCGCTTCGTATCGCCCTGGCCGGGCTCGGCACCGTCGGCGCCGGGCTCGTCCGCCTGTTCGAGACCAACGGCGCGCTGATCGAGCGGCGCGCCGGACGCCCGCTGCGAATCGTCGCGGTTTCCGCGCGCGACCGGTCGAAGGACCGCGGCGTCGATCTTTCGCCCTTTGCCTGGGAAGACGACATGACCGCGCTCGCGGCGCGCGCTGACGTCGACGTTGTGGTCGAGCTGGTCGGCGGTGCCGACGGCCCGGCGCTGACCACCGCGCGCAATGCGCTCAGGGCCGGCAAGGCGCTGGTCACCGCCAACAAGGCGATGATCGCCCATCACGGGATGGAACTGGCCGAGCTGGCCGAGGCGAAGGGCACGGCGCTCAAGTTCGAAGCGGCGGTGGCGGGCGGCATCCCGGTGATCAAGGGGCTGCGCGAAGGCGCCGCGGCCAACCGCATCGAGCGAATCTACGGCATCCTCAACGGCACCTGCAATTACATCCTCTCGACGATGGAACAGACCGGGCGCGACTTCGGCGAAGTGCTCGCCGAAGCGCAAGGCCTGGGCTATGCCGAAGCCGACCCGACGTTCGACGTCGAAGGCGTCGATGCGGCGCACAAGCTGGCGATCCTCGCGGCGATCGCCTTCGGCACGCGGATCGACTTTTCCGCCGTCGGCATCGGCGGCATCGGCCGGGTGCGCGCAGCCGACATCACCCAGGCCGAGGCGCTCGGCTATCGCATCCGCCTGCTCGGCATTGCCGATCGCGAGGAGGAAGGGCGCCTGTTCCAGCGCGTCCAGCCGTGCCTCGTGCCCCACGGTCACCCGCTGGCGGCGGTCGACGGGCCGACCAACGCGGTCGTCGCGGAATGCGATTACGCCGGCCGCCTGCTGTTCCAGGGCGCCGGCGCGGGCGACGGGCCGACCGCCAGCGCGGTCGCCGCGGACATCATCGACCTTGCCCGTCACGGCGGCGAGGTCGGCGCGCCGTTCTCGGTCCCGGTCGCCGCGCTCGAGGCGCTCGGCGCCGCCGACGCCGGGCACCGCACCGCGCGCACCTACCTGCGCTTCACCGTCGCCGACCGGCCGGGCGTGCTCGCCGAGATCGCCGCGGCGATGCGCGACGCCGGGGTCTCGATCGAGAGCCTCATCCAGAAGGGCCGGCCCGAGGAAGGCGGCGAAGTGCTGGTGGCGATGGTCACGCACGAATGCCCCGAAGCGCGCGTCACCGAGGCCCTGCGCCTGCTCGAAGGCTCGCCGAGCCTGGCCGAGCCGCCGCTGGTCATGCCGCTGCTCGGCTAGGGCTAGTGACCTGAATCTGATGTTCGCCCAATAATTCGCCGTCATGCTGAACTTGTTTCAGCATCCATCGCGCCGCCGGAGACGGCGGTTTGTGGGGCACGATGGACCCTGAAACAAGTTCAGGGTGACGATTGGCTAATGTAGCGAACTTCGAATCCACCACACTAGGGCGCGGCCATCTCGCCCCGGGCGATCCGCTCGGCGTCGGAGCCCGGGGGCGGCTCGGGTATGCTGTTGAGATCGATGATCAGCGGATTGGGCGGGTCCTTGCCGATCCGCATGCAGCCCCTGCTGCAGTCGGGCAGGCCGGAGACGTTCGGCGCGCGCGGCACGCCGTCGTCGGTGTCGCCGAGGTCGGCGTCCGACGGCACCCGCAGCTTGTCCGGATCCTCGCGCCGGGCGCAGACGACGATCTCGTCGCCCTGCGCATCGGGGCAGGCCGCCGGCCGCTCGCGCTCGACCGCATAGAGCGCCCGGGCATTGGCCAGCGCTTGCTCTGCGGTGATGGTCGGGCCAGGAGCGGTCGCCGCGGCGGCTGCCGCCAATAGCATGCTCGACATCGAACGGCCTTTCGCCCAAAGCGCTGGCCAATCATGCCCCAGGGACTGAATTCGCCATGAACAAGATCGCCGGTTCCGCCAGCCCCGTCGATGCCAGCCATGTCCTCGACCGGGTGCTCGTGCTCGAGATGGTTCGCGTGACCGAGGCCGCCGCGGTCGCCGCGTCGAAGCTGATCGGGCGGGGCGACGAGAAGGCCGCCGACGCCGCCGCGGTCGAAGCGATGCGCAAGGCGTTCGACGAGCTGGCGATCGACGGCACGGTGGTGATCGGCGAAGGCGAGCGCGACGAGGCGCCGATGCTCTATATCGGCGAGAAGGTCGGCGGCGCGATCGGCACCGGCCCGCAGATCGACATCGCGCTCGACCCGCTCGAAGGGACCACCATCACTGCCAAGGCCGGGCCCAACGCGCTCGCCGTGCTGGCGGCGGCGGAGAAGGGATGCCTGCTCAACGCGCCCGACGTCTACATGGAAAAGATCGCCGTCGGCCCCGGCTATCCCGAAGGGGTGATCGACCTTGCCAGGAGCGTGACCGACAACGTCAAGGCGGTCGCCGCGGCCAAGGGCGTCAAGCCGGGCGAGCTGATCGTCTGCGTGCTCGACCGCCCGCGCCATGCCGCGCTGATCGCCGAATTGCGCGCCATCGGCTGCGGCATCCAGCTGATCCCCGACGGCGACGTCGCCGGCGTGATCGCGGTGACCGATCCGGATACCACCGTCGACATGTACATGGGCTCGGGCGGCGCGCCCGAAGGCGTGCTCGCGGCGGCCGCGCTGCGCTGCGTCGGCGGGCAGTTCAACGGCAAGCTGATCTTCCGCAACGAGGACGAAAAGGCCCGCGCGCGCAAGTGGGGCATCGAGGACCTCGACCGGATCTACAAGCTGCACGAGCTTGCCAGGGGCGACTGCATCTTCGCCGCCACCGGCGTCACCGACGGCTCGCTGCTCGAGGGGGTGAAGTACCGCAAGGGCGGCCGCATGACGACCGAAAGCGTGGTCATGCGCGCGAGTTCGGGCACTGTCCGCTGGGTCAAGGGCGATCACCGGGTGGGGTGAGGGCGGGGAGCATTCCGCTCTGGTCGACGGTCTGGCCCGGTTCTCATTCGTAGCGAATTCCGGGAATCCCGGGGACCGTATATTGAATATCGGTTCCCCAGCGCGAGGTTCAAAGGCGCAAGCTTTCCTACATGCCGCTGCCCTGTTAGCCCGGTCGTGGCTCTTTCCACCGTCGATCCCCACGCTCACCTAACCTTGGGGCGCGCCCTTCTCCGCGCCTCCGCGTCTCCGCGTGAACCCACGCCGCCGCAACGCCGCCCTCGTGCGTCCCGCTTCCACCATTCCCGACACCTTCCTCCCCGGGGGAGATTTTCAATCCCAGGACTGTGTTCCATGTGTTCCATGTCTCCCCGCGCGGCGCCTCCGCGCGGTCTCGATCCACACATTCCCCCACGCCGCCTGTTGCAATCGCATGACGCTCCACTAAGGGCGGTCGCATCCAGCCAGGACGAGGGAATCAGCGCGCGATGAAGATCATGGCCGGCAATTCCAACCTGCCGCTCGCCCGGGCGATCGCCGGCTATCTCGAAATGCCGCTGACCGACGCCAGCGTGCGCCGTTTCGCCGACGAGGAGATCTTCGTCGAAATCCACGAGAACGTGCGCGGCGAGGACGTCTTCCTGGTCCAGTCGACCAGCTACCCGGCGAACGACCACCTGATGGAATTGCTGATCTGCATCGATGCGCTGAAACGCGCCTCGGCCCACCGGATCACCGCGGTCGTGCCCTATTTCGGCTATGCCCGGCAGGACCGCAAGCCCGGACCGCGCACGCCCATCTCCGCCAAGCTGGTCGCCAACCTGATCACCGAGGCGGGCGCCAACCGCGTGCTTTCGGTCGACCTCCACGCCGGCCAGATCCAGGGCTTCTTCGATATCCCGACCGACAACCTCTATGCCGCGCCGACGATGGCGGCGGACATCCAGGCCCGGCTCGGCGACAGGGACCTGATGGTCGTCTCACCCGACGTCGGCGGCGTGGTCCGCGCCCGCGCGCTCGCCAAGCGGCTCGACAACGCCCCGCTGGCGATCGTCGACAAGCGGCGCGAGCGCCCCGGCGAATCCGAAGTGATGAACATCATCGGCGACGTGAAGGGCCGCTCCTGCATCCTGATCGACGACATCGTCGATTCGGGCGGCACGCTGTGCAACGCGGCGCAGGCGCTGCTCGATGCCGGGGCCAAGAGCGTCGCCGCCTACATCACCCACGGCGTGCTTTCGGGCGGCGCGGTGGCGCGAGTCGACAAGTCGGCGCTGACCGAGCTGGTCATCACCGATACGATCCTGCCGACCGACGCGGCCAGGGATTCGGACCGCATCCGCATCCTGCCGATCGCCCCGCTGATCGGCGAGGCCGTCCGCAGGATCGCCGACGAAAGTTCGGTCTCGAGCCTGTTCGACTGACCGGCTCGCCAATTCAGGGGGGATTGCAATGCGTCTTGCCGTTCCGTTCGTCCTCCCGCTCGCCTTGCTGACTGCCTGTTCGAAAGCGCCCGAAGAGAAGGCGTTCCAGGTTCCCGAGGGGCTGCTGCCCGGCTCGAACGAAATGCTCAAGGCGCCGATCCAGGCCGCGCCCGATCTCGAAGTGACCGTCTCCGACGTGATCATCCCCCCTGGCGCGACGGTGCCGGCGCATTCGCACCCGGGCGAGGAATTCGTCTACGTCGTCGAAGGCAGCGCGGTGCACGTCGAACAGGGCAAGCCCGACCGCCCGGTCGAGGCCGGCGAAGCGATGGTCATCACTCCCGGCGCGGTCCACGCCCCGCGCGGCGGGCCCGACGGCGCCCGCGCGATCGTCTTCCGCGTCCACAAGAAGGGCCAGCCCGAGAGGATCGACGCGCCCGCGCCGGACGCGACCGCCACGGCCTCCCGGGATTAGCCGCCGTAATGCTTGCCCGTCCGCGAGTTTGCGGGCACTGGCGCCGCCAATGAACCTAACCGCCGAAATCGCCCTTGCGCACCGCCTGGCCGACGTCGCGCGCGCGGCGATCCTGCCGCATTTTCGCGCAGGGGTGGACCACGAGCGCAAGGTGGACGCCACGCCGGTGACGATCGCCGACCATGCGGCCGAGGAAGCGATGCGCCGGATCCTTGCCGCCGAAGTCGCGCAGGACGGCGTCACCGGCGAGGAATTCGGTACCAGCGAAGGGCGCTCGGGCCGGCAATGGGTGCTCGATCCGATCGACGGCACGACCGCCTTTCTCGCCGGGAGGGCGACGTTCGGCACGCTGATCGCGCTGCTCGTCGACGGCTTCCCGGTGCTCGGCGTGATCGACCAGCCGGTGCTGGCCGAGCGCTGGGTCGGCGTCGCCGGAAAGGGAACGACGCTCAACGGCATGCCGGTCCGGGTGCGGGCCTGCGCCGACCTCGCCCACGCCGCGCTCGCCACCACCGGGCCGCAGTATTTCAGCCAGGAAGAGGGCGACGTGTTCATGGCGCTCGCCAAGGCGACCGACCACAAGCGGATGATCATGGGCGGCGACTGCTACAACTACGCGATGCTTGCCTCGGGCCACCTCGACGTGGTCTGCGAGGCAGGCCTCAAGCTGCACGATTTCGCCGCGCTGGTGCCGGTGGTCGAAGGCGCCGGCGGGACGATGTGCGACTGGCACGGCGAGCCCCTGCATGCCGGCTCGAGCGGCCACGTGCTGGCGCTCGGCGACCCGGCGCGACTCGACGACGTGCTCGAGGCGATGGCCGGCGGCGGACACGGCCACGCGCACTGAGCGCCGCGCCCCTTGCCATCCGGCGGACTAGCGCCTAAAGGCGCGCCCTTCACCGACACGTGATTCATCTGCCGGTCTGGCCGAAAGGGCTGCCAGGGCTGGCAAGGACGTGTCCCCGAAAGGAGACGAAAATGCCCAAGCTGAAGACCAAGAGCGGCGTGAAGAAGCGCTTCAAGCTCACCGCCAGCGGCAAGGTCAAGCATGGTGTCGCCGGCAAGCGCCACCGCCTGATCAGCCACAACGCGAAGTACATCCGCCAGAACCGCGGCACCACCGTGATCTCCGACGCCGACGCGAAGACGATCAAGAAGTGGGCCCCCTACGGCCTCGACTGAGCCGGGTTTGTAAGACAGGAGTATTTCGACATGTCCCGTATCAAGCGCGGCACTACCACGCACGCCAAGCACAAGCGGATCCTCGACCAGGCCAAGGGCTATCGCGGCCGCCGCAAGAACACCATCCGGATCGCCCGCCAGGCGGTCGAAAAGGCCGGGCAGTACGCCTATCGCGACCGCAAGGTGAAGAAGCGCAGCTTCCGTGCGCTGTGGATCCAGCGCATCAATGCCGCGGTCCGCGCCGAAGGCCTGACCTATTCGCAGTTCATCCATGGCGCCAAGCTCGCCGGGATCGAACTCGACCGCAAGGTGATGGCAGACCTGGCGATGAACGAGGGCACCGCCTTCGCCGCGATCATCAAGCAGGCCAAAGGCGCGATTCCCGCCTGATCGCTACCCGGATTCGACCAGATCCGCAGGGCGCGGCCGGCGATTGCTGGCCGCGCCCTTGCTTTTTTGCGCCCAAATTTCTTCCGCCGCGGAGAGTGATCACGGGATCAATATTGGCCCGTTTCCCGCGACGTTAGTCACGCCTGGAGCCGCGATTGACGCCATTACGTGCGATCAGTCGCTTACGTTCGCGACATTTTATGTTACCGACTGCGCCGCCGGCTAATTCTTTCGAACGAAGCTGGCGGATTGAAGGCAACAAGGCCGGGGCCGCATCCATGACCGCGCCATTCGCGCTCGATGTGCGTTATTATCGCCTGTCGGAGGGGTTGCAGCCCTATTTCACCGCGCTCTACGCCTTCGAATTCGATTGCGGGCCGGGCCAGATCATCGAAGATCACCTGCATCCCGAATGGGCGCAGATGCGCTTCACGGTCGGGCCCGTGCCGCTCGCCACCATCGGGCCGGGCCCGCTCGTGCCGCAGTGGCCGTTCGTTGCCAGCGGCCCGACCAGCCGCCCGATCCGCTTCGGGATCACGACCGGCCGGGTCTGGGGCCTCGGCCTGTTGCCCGCGGGCTGGGCCAAGTTCGCCACCGGCCCTGCGCGGGCAGTGGCGGACAAGACCGTCGATGGATCGACCCACCCTTCGTTCAAGCTGTTCGCCCCGATCCAGGCAATGGTCCAGGACAGCGCGGCCGAACCCGACGAAATCGCCGCGCGGATCAATGCATTCCTGATGGGCCAAATCGAACGGCCGGTGAAGCAGCTCGAGCTCATCATTGCCTGCCATGAGGCCCTGCGCGACCCGGAAATCGCCAACGTCGGCGAACTCGGCGAGCGGCTCAGGCTGGGCGCTCGCTCGCTCGAAAGGCTCTGCGCCCGCTATTTCGGGTTCCCGCCGAAGCTGCTGCTCCGCCGCCAGCGGTTCCTGCGCAGCCTCGCCCAGTTCATGCTCAACTCGACACGCAGGTGGAGCGCGGCTCTCGATGAGCAGTACTATGACCAGGCGCAGTTCGTGAAGGATTTCCGCTCGTTCATGGGCATCACGCCGAGCGAGTACGCCGAGATGCCGCATCCCATCCTCGAGACGATCATGGCCCAGCGAATGGCCGATGCCGGTGCCGCGCCGGCGACCGACCTGCCGACGGTGCTGCGCTACGGCGGAGGCGAGGCAAGCGCCGATTAGGGCTTGGGCGACGCCCGCTTGCCCGCTAACAGGCGCGCCGATGGAAGACTTTCGCACCCTCGAAGACCAGGCGCGCGATCGGATCGGCGCGGCCGGCGACCTCGCCGCGCTCGAGGCATTGCGCGTCGAATATCTCGGCAAGCAGGGCAGCGTGTCGCTGCTGCTCAAGACGCTCGGCGCGATGGCCCCGGATGAACGGCAGGACAAGGCTCCGAAGATCCAGGCGATGAGGCAAGCGGTTTCGGATGCGCTGGCGGAGCGCAAGGCGGCGATGGAAGCCGCCGAGCTCGAACGGCGCCTGGCGGCGGAGACACTCGATCTTTCGCTGCCCGCGCCCGAGGCGCCGAAGGGCTCGGTCCACCCGGTGAGCCAGGTGATGGACGAGCTGGCGGAAATCTTCGCCGACATGGGCTTCGCGGTCGCCACCGGTCCCGAGATCGAGGACGACTGGCACAACTTCACCGCGCTCAACATGCCCGAAAGCCACCCGGCGCGGGCGATGCACGACACCTTCTATTTTCCCGAACACGAGGGCGCACAAGGGCAGCAAGAGGGCGCACAAGGGCTGCGAATGCTGCTGCGGACGCACACCAGCCCGGTCCAGGTGCGCACGATGATGAGCCAGGGCGCGCCGGCGCGCATCATCGCCCCGGGCCGCGTCTACCGTTCGGATTCCGATGCGACGCACACGCCGATGTTCCACCAGGTCGAAGGCCTGGTGATCGATCGCGGAATCCACCTCGGTCACCTGAAGTGGACGCTCGAGACTTTCCTCAAGGCGTTCTTCGAGCGCGAGGACATCGTGCTGCGCCTGCGGCCGAGCTACTTCCCGTTCACCGAGCCTTCGGTCGAGGCCGACGTCGGCTTTGCGCTGGAGAACGGCAAGCGGGTGCTCGGCGGATCGGGCGACGCGCCGGGGCACGGCTGGATGGAGCTGCTCGGCTCGGGCATGGTCAACCGCCGGGTGATCGAGATGAGCGGCCTCGATCCCGACCAATGGCAGGGCTTCGCGTTCGGCGTCGGCGTCGACCGGCTGGCGATGCTCAAGTACGGGATGGACGACCTGCGCGCCTTCTTCGACGGCGACGTGCGCTGGCTCAGGCATTACGGCTTCTCGCCGTTCGACCAGCCGACGCTCAGCGCCGGGGTGGGAGCGCGGACATGAAGTTCTCGCTCGAATGGCTCAGGTACTTCCTAGAGACCGATGCCTCGGCCGCGGAGATCGCCGCTGCCTTGAACCGCATCGGCATCGAGGTCGAGGGGGTCGAGGACCCGGCCGAAAAGCTCGCCGGATTCCGCGTGGCCGAGGTGCTGACGGCAAGGCCGCACCCCGACGCCGACAAGCTGCAGGTGCTCACCGTCAGCACGGGAGAAGGCGAGCCGCTGCAGGTCGTCTGCGGCGCGCCCAACGCGCGCGCGGGAATGAAGGGCGTGCTCGGGCTGCCCGGCGCGATCGTCCCGGCGAACGGGATGGAGCTGCGCAAGAGCGCGATCCGCGGGATCGAATCGAACGGCATGATGTGCTCGGTGCGCGAGCTGCAACTGGGCGACGAGCACGAGGGCATCATCGAGCTGCCGGCCGATGCGCCGGTGGGCGAGGCTTTCGCCGACTACCAGGGCACGAGCCCGGTGTTCGACGTGGCGATCACACCCAACCGGCCCGATTGCATGGGCGTGATGGGCGTGGCCCGCGACCTTGCCGCGGCAGGCCTCGGCACGTTCAAGCCGTTCCCGGCCGAACCGGTGGCGGGGACGTTCCCGTGCCCGGTCGAGATCCGCACCGACGATCCCGCTGGCTGCCCCGCGTTCTACGGGCGGGTGATCCGCGGCGTGACCAACGGCACCTCGCCCGAATGGCTACGGCGCCGGCTGATCGCAGCGGGCCAGCGGCCGATTTCGGCGCTGGTCGATGCGACCAACTACCTGATGCTGGCCTTCGGACGGCCGGCGCACGCCTACGACCTGGCCCAGCTCAAGGGCGCGCTCGTCGCCCGCCGCGCGAAAGACGGCGAGCAGGTGCTGGCGCTCAACGAGAAGACCTACACGCTCGATTCCTCGATGACCGTGATCGCTGACGACGTGCAGGTGCACGACATCGCCGGGATCATGGGCGGCGAGCATTCCGGCGTGTCGGACGCGACCGCCGACGTCGTGCTCGAAATCGCTTATTTCGACCCCGAGCGGATCGGGGCGACCGGCCGCCGCCTCGGCCTCGCCAGCGATGCCCGTACGCGGTTCGAGCGCGGGGTCGACCCGGCGTTCCTCGACGACGGGCTCGAAATTCTCACCGCGCTGATCCTGAAGACCTGCGGCGGCGAGGCTTCGCAAGTGATCCGTGCCGGTTCGCCGCCGAGCGAGCCGAAAGTGATCGCCTACGATCCGGGCCTTGCCGAGCGGCTCGGCGGCGTGGCGATCTCGGAAGAAGAACAGCGCCGCACGCTGACCGCGCTCGAATTCGACGTCTCGCCCCCCGGATCAGGTCCGGGGCAGGCTTGGAAGGTGACCGCGCCGCTGCGCCGCCGCGACATCGAGGGCGCGGCCGACGTGGTCGAGGAAGTGGTCCGCATCCACGGGCTCGACAGCGTCGAAAGCGTCGCCCTGCCGCGCGCGGACGGGGTCGCCCGGCCGACCGCCACGCCGCAGCAGGCGCTCGAGCGCCGGTTGCGCCGCGCCGCCGCCGCGCGCGGGCTCAACGAGGCGGTGACCTGGTCGTTCATGCCCGAGGCCGACGCCGGCCATTTCGCCGAGGGCCCAAGTTCGTTTGGGGGCGGCCTGTGGCTGCTCGAGAATCCGATCAGCGAGGACATGAAGGCGATGCGTCCCTCGCTCATCCCCGGCCTGCTCGCCGCCGCCAGGCGCAACGTCGACCGCGGCGCGGCAGGCGTGCGCCTGTTCGAAGTCGGCCGCCGCTATCTGCGCGGAGATGCCGGGCGCAGCGACGAGCGGCCGACGCTCGGCGTGCTGCTGGCGGGCGAGAAGACCCCGCGCGGCTGGGCCACCGGCAAGGCGCAGGAATTCGACGTGTTTGACGCCAAGGCCGAAGCGCTCGCGCTGCTCGAAGCGGCCGGCGCCCCGGTGGCGAACCTGCAGGTCTTGGGCGAGGCGGGACCGCAGTTCCATCCTGGGCAGTCGGGCACCTTGCGGCTCGGGCCGAAGGCCGTGCTCGCCCGCTTCGGCGCGCTGCATCCCGCAACGCTCGCCGCGTTCGACATCGAAGGCCCGGTGATGGCCGCCGAGGTGTTCCTCGACGCGATCCCGGCGAAGAAGGGCGGCGGCAGCTTCGCGCGCCCGCATTACAGCCCGCCAGCGCTGCAGGCGGTGCTGCGCGACTTCGCCTTCCTGGTCGATGCCGGCCTTCCGGCGGGCGACCTGGTGCGCGCGGTGAAAGCCGCCGACAAGGCGAACATCGTCGAGGCTCGCGTGTTCGACGATTTCCGTGGGGCCGGCGTTCCCGAAGGCAGGAAGTCGCTGGCGATCGAAGTCACGCTTCAGCCGGGCGAGAAGAGCTATACCGACGAGGACCTGAAGGCGATTTCCGACCGGATCGTCGCCGCCGCGGCCAAGCTCGGCGCGCAATTGCGCTCCTAACCGGCCGAATAGGCCTCGTTCAGCGCCGCCGCAACGAGGGCGTCGATCGCCCAGCGGCGCACGTCCCGCGCCTGCTCCCGGTCCAGCCCGACCACGTCGCTCAGCGCGATGAAGCCTTCGGTGCCGACGATCATCGCCAGGGCCTGCGCCAGCCGTTCGAGGCGCGGGCGGCCGAGCCGCGCCTCGAGCGGGGCAAGCGCCTTTTCGAGCAGCGGCACGCGGCGGTTCTGGCGCAGCGGCGGGTCGTCCGGCCCGCGCCCGATCGAGCGTTCGAGCAGGCGCGCGAGCATCAGCCTGAGCGGCAGTTCCCGCTCGCGGCAGGCCTTGTCGATGGTCTCGTCGACCAGCGCCAGCCGTTCGAACGGGTCGGAGGGCGCGCGGGCATCGAACAGCTCGCCCGGCTCGGGCACCATGAGGTCGACCGCGGCTTCGCTCAGCAGGGCGTCGAGCCCCGGGAAGTAGCGGTAGGCGGTCGCCCGCGAAACGCGAGCCTCCTCGGCGATTTCGTCGAGGCTCGGCTTCACCCCGCGCGCGAGCAGTGTGCCGGCGGCCTTGACGATCGCCTGCCGGGTTCGGGCCTTCTGGTTGGCTCTCATGCCAGTTGCTGCGCGATGGCGGCGCTGTCGAGCCAGACGTTCTCGCGGCTGATGCGCCCGTCCCCGGCGAATTCGAGCACGTGCAGCAGGCGGAACTCGAGCGGGCGCCCGCGCCCCTCGAAGCCGAACGGGCGGCCGACCGCGGTTCCGCTCCAGATCGATTCGTCGACCATGAAGTTCTCGCCGTAGAGCCGGCGCACGGTGCGAACCTTGCCGTCGGCGAGGTCGGCGAACAGGCTTTCGTAGAATGTGCGTGCTTCGGCGGGACCGTGGCTCGGGCCCAGGGGCCAGCCGACGATGTCGTGCTCGACGTCTTCGGTCAGGGTGGCAAGGACGCCCTCGACGTCGTCGCGCGCTTCGAAGCCGAAGTGCTCGTCGAGCTTGGCGTCCATCAGGTCACGGGTGAGCATGCGAATCTTACCCTCTAATTGAAAGATGTGATTCGTATAATGAGATTTAAGTCTCATGTAAAGACGGTGGACGCCGCGATGAGCGGACGCTAACCGCGCGCCTCCCTATGTCGAACTCCAAGACTTCCAACCGGCGCACATTCGCGATCATCTCGCACCCCGACGCGGGCAAGACCACGCTGACCGAGAAGCTCCTGCTGCAGGGTGGGGCGATCCACCTGGCCGGCGAGGTCAAGGCGCGCGGGCAAGCGCGGCGCGCGCGCTCGGACTGGATGAAGATCGAGCAGCAGCGCGGCATCTCGGTGACCAGCTCGGTGATGACTTTCGAGCGCGACGGCATCACCTTCAACCTGCTCGACACCCCGGGCCACGAGGATTTCTCGGAAGATACCTACCGCACGCTGACCGCGGTCGATTCGGCGATCATGGTGCTCGATGCGGCCAAGGGCATCGAGCCGCAGACGAGGAAGTTGTTCGAGGTCTGCCGGCTGCGCTCGGTGCCGATCATCACGTTCGTCAACAAGGTCGACCGCGAGGGGAAATCGCCGTTCGAGCTGCTCGACGAAGTGGCCGACACGCTGGCGCTCGACGTCAGCCCGCAGAGCTGGCCGGTCGGGATGGGCGGGACGTTCCAGGGCGTGCTCGATTTCGCCAGCGGCACGATCAGCCGGCCCGAGGGACCGAGCAAGGAATTTCTCGGCAAGCGCGACGCCGCCGCAGATCTGCCCGAAGCGATCGCCGAGGAAGTCGAGCTGGCCCGGGGCGGATATCCCGAATTCGACCTGCAGGCCTACCTGAGCGGCGACCTGACCCCGGTCTATTTCGGCTCGGCGCTCAAGAACTTCGGCGTCGCCGAACTGATCGACGCGATCGCAAAATATGCCCCGCCGCCGCGCCCGCAGCCGAGCGAGCAAGGCCCGATCAGTCCGGATCGCGACGAAGTCACCGGTTTCATCTTCAAGGTCCAGGCCAACATGGACCCGCAGCACCGCGACCGGATCGCTTTCATGCGGATGGTCTCGGGCACCTTCAAGCGCGGCATGAAGCTCACGCCCTCGGGCCTGGGCAAGCCGATCGCGGTCCATTCGCCGATCCTGTTCTTCGCCCAGGACCGCGAGCTCGCCGACACCGCCGAGGCGGGCGACATCATCGGCATTCCCAACCACGGTACGCTGCGGGTGGGCGACACGCTGTCCGAGCGGAACGACGTGCGCTTCACCGGACTGCCCAACTTCGCGCCCGAAATCCTTCGCCGCGTGCAGCTGAAGGACCCGACCAAGACCAAGCAGCTGAGGAAGGCGCTCGACGACCTCAGCGAAGAAGGGGTGATCCAGGTGTTCTATCCGGAGATCGGCGCGCAGTGGATCGTCGGCGTGGTCGGCCAGCTCCAGCTCGACGTGCTGGTCTCGCGGCTGGCGGCCGAATACAAGGTCGAAGCCGGGCTCGAGGCCTCGCCCTTCGCGACCGCGCGCTGGCTCAAGGGTCCGCTCGCGGCGCTCGAAGCCTTCGCCGGGTTCAACCGCGCCAACGTCGCGCGCGACCGCGACGGCGACATGGTGTTCATGGCCAAGAGCCCGTGGGACGTCGGTTACCAGCAGGAAAAGAATCCCGAGATCACCTTCAGCGCCACGAAGGAGCGGTGACAATCGGGCGGGCGCGTCCTAAATCCCCGGCATGGCCGAATTCTTCGACAAACTGGGCAACGCGCACGTCGCGATGATCGTCCGCCAGCCGGTGTTCTTCGTCGCCACGGCGGCAGAGGGCTCGCGGATCAATCTCAGCCCCAAGGGCCTGGCCGACACCTTCAGGGTGCTTTCGCCTTCCCGCGTCGCCTATCTGGACCTTGGCGGCTCCGGCAACGAGACTCATGCGCATCTCGGCGTCGACGGCCGGATCACGCTGATGTTCTGCAATTTCCAGCAACCGGCACTGATCCTGCGCATCTACGGCCACGGCAAGGCGGTGCTGCCTGCCGATCCGGAATGGGCTGAGCTCGCCGCGCATTTCACCGTGCTGCCGGGCACGCGGCAGATCTTCGATATCGCGGTGGAAAGCGTGCAGACCAGTTGCGGCTGGGGCGTTCCGGTGATGACGCTCGAAAAGGAGCGCGAGACGATGGTCAAGTGGCATGTCCAGAAGGACCCGGAGGAATGGGTCAGGCTGTACCAGAGCCGCACCCACAGCATCGACGGAATCCCGACGCGCCCGACCGACCGCTACATCGCCGGCGGCCCCGGCACCAAGCCGGATTGAGCGGGGCGACGCCCGCTCGTGCAGCTCACCTTCGCCAGCTACAACATCCACAAGGCCGTGGGTCTCGATCGCAAGCGCGATCCCGACCGCATCATTTCGGTGCTGCACGAGCTCGACGCCGACGTCGTGGCGCTGCAGGAAGTCGACCGCCGCTTCGGTGTGCGTGAATCGGTCCTCCCGCGCCAGGCACTCGAAGAGCAGGGCTGGCAGATCGCCCCGCTGCGGACCGGCCCCGCGAGCATGGGCTGGCACGGCAACGCGATCCTGGTCCGCCGCGGGATCGCGATCGCCCATGCCGAGCCGATCCACCTGCCCCGGCTCGAGCCGCGCGGCGCGGTCTGCGCGCACCTCATGGTCGAAGACCGGCCGGTCCACGTCGTGGGCATGCACCTCGACCTCTCGGGCATCCGCCGGCTGCACCAGATCGAGGCGGTCTGCGCCCACCTGCGCGAAACGCCGGTTCCTGCGGTGCTGCTGGGCGATTTCAACGACTGGTCTGCGCGCAGCCGCTCACTGGACGCGTTCGGCAAGGGCTGGACGGTCCTCGCCCCCGGCCGCAGCTTTCCCAGCCGCCGGCCGCTCGCCCAGCTCGACCGGATCGTCCATTCGCGCGAATGGCGCTGCGAGGACACGAAGGTCCACCACAGCGCGCTCGCCGCGAAGGCCTCGGACCACCTGCCTGTCACGGCGCGGCTGGTTCTCGGTGCCCAAGAAATAGGCAGGCTGCCCAATCCACGGGCGGGCAGCGATGCCCCGCCGGCCGGGTCGGGCTCCTGAAGGGAAGTAATTCCGCCCCCGCGGGCATTTGGCACGGAACTTGCGACGCGTACCCCGGCCGGGATCGAACCGGTAAGCAAGAGGGGTTCGTGATGAAGTTCATCATCGCCATCATCAAGCCGTTCAAGCTCGACGAGGTCCGTGAGGCGCTCAGCGCGATCGGCGTCGCCGGCATGACGGTCTCCGAAGTCAAGGGCTTCGGTCGTCAGAAGGGGCAGACGGAAATCTACCGTGGGGCCGAATATTCCACCAACATGCTGCCCAAGGTTAAGCTGGAAATCGCCGCGAGCGACGCGCTCGCGCCGCAAGTGGTCGAGACCATCCAGCAGGCCGCCAGCACCGACAGTATCGGCGACGGGAAGATCTTCGTGCTCGACCTCGCGTCGACCACGCGCATCCGCACCGGCGAAACCGGCGACACGGCGCTTTAAGAGACATGAGGGGTAACAACATGATCCGCAAACTTCTCTGCGGCGCCGGGGCCCTCGGCGCCTCGATGCTTGCCGCCACCGCCGCCTGGGCGGCGGAAACGGCCGATGCCGTGACCGGGGCCGTCACCGATGCCGCGGCCGTCGTTCCGGCCGAAGCGGCCGAGGCGGCCGCCGCCGTCGCCAATCCGGGCAACAATGCCTGGATGATGACGTCGACCGTCCTCGTCCTGATGATGATCCTGCCGGGCCTGGCGCTGTTCTACGGCGGCCTGACCCGTTCCAAGAACATGCTTTCGACCATGACCCAGATCGGCGCGACCGCCGCGCTGGCCATGCTCATCTGGGTGATGTGGGGCTATGGGATGGCTTTCGGGCCGGAAGGCAACCAGTTCATCAGCTGGGGCAAGTTCTTCCTTGCCGGCGTGACGTCCGACAGCACCGCCGCGACGTTCTCCGACGAAGTGATCAGCGAATACGTGTTCATCTGCTTCCAGATGACCTTCGCGGCCATCACTGCCGCGCTGGTCCTCGGGGCCACGGTCGAACGCATCAAGTTCTCCGCGGTGATGGTCTTCATCGCCGTGTGGCTGACGATCGTCTACTTCCCGATCGCGCACATGGTGTGGGCGGGCGGCGGCCTGTTCTTCGAGATGGGCGCGCTCGACTTCGCCGGCGGCACGGTGGTGCACATCAATGCCGGCGTCTCGGCGCTGGTTGCCGCACTGATCCTCGGCAGGCGCAATGGTTACCCGGCCGAGCCGATGCCGCCGCACAGCCTCACGCTGACCATGGTCGGCACCGGCCTGCTGTGGGTCGGCTGGTTCGGCTTCAACGCTGGTTCGGAGCTCGAAGCGGACGGCGTTGCCGGCCTGGCCATGATCAACACCTTCGTCGCGACGGCTTCGGCCGGCCTGTTCTGGATGCTGACCGAGCGGGCGATGGGGCACAAGGGTTCGGCGCTCGGCTTCTGCTCGGGCATCATCGCCGGCCTCGTCGCCGTCACTCCGGCGGCCGGTAACGTCGGCGTGTTCGGCGCGGTCGTGCTGGGCGCGGTTGCCTCGATCGTGTGCTACTTCGCGGTCGCCAAGCTGAAGCCCGCCTTCGGCTACGACGATGCGCTGGACGCGTTCGGCATCCACGGCATCGGCGGCATGATCGGCGCCATCGGCACCGGCATCCTGCACGATCCGTCGCTCGGCGGGCCGGGCGATGGCTCGGTCACGATGGGCGACCAGGTGCTGATCCAGCTCTACACGGTGGGGACCACGATCGCCGTTGCGGCCGTCGGCACCGCCGTCGCGATCTTCATCGCCAAGCTCGTCACCGGGCTGCGCGTCACCCCCGAAGTCGAACAGGAAGGCCTCGACATCGGCGAACACGGGGAGCGCGCCTACAACTGATCGCAAGTTTGGCGAGGCCGGGGGAACTCCTCCTCTCCTATCCCGCGGCCTCGCCATCCGACGTTCCTCCTGCGAACGTAGCCTTGAAGGGCCGGAGCCAGCCGCTCCGGCCCCTTTTTTTGTCCGCACCGGGGGATCATGCCTGAGAAGGTTGGGGATCACGGCGCGCGGGCGCCGGCCGCACCCGCGGCACTCCCCTTCGCGCAGAGACTCGGGCGTTCCGCGACCAGTCGGCGAATCCAGAATCGGGACAGCCCGCCGCCTTGCGGCCGTCTCGTCGGCCTTGGCGGGGAACCGGCGACGGCGGCAGGCGATTGACGCCCAATCCGTGATATTTCCGCAACAGTCGGGCGCTTTACGCACGCTTTTCGCCGGAAATCGCTCAATTCGAGGAACATTTCAGCCGCAACAAGCTACTGCACTTGCAATACACGGGCTTTGTTCAAAGCTTGGAACGCTGTAAGAGGTCAGCGCATTGCAATTTTGTTGTTGTAAAAATTGTCAGACCGTTGCGAAAGATGCGCAGCGGCTATTGAAGGAGGTCCCATGCGTAAAATTGCCCTAGCTATGGCGGTCGCGGCCAGCGCCTTGGCCAGCCCCGCCCTGGCCCGCGATAACTACGGTTATTTCGGTGCCGAAGTCGGCTATGTCGACACGGAGAGTCATTCGATCGTCGGTGACGACTGGCTGGTCATCCATGAAAAAGACGGCTTCGAGCTGGGCGCTTTCATCGGCTATGACTGGGGCGTCATTCGCACCGAAGCCGAAGTCGCCTACAAGCAGTTCGATCCGAAATTCGTCAGCGGCCCCGGCACCGGTAACGATCCGTACGACCTCGATGGCGAAAATCACCTGACGACCGCCATGATCAACGCGCTGTTCGACATCGGAGGCAATGACGGTATCGGCTTGTCGGTCGGCGGCGGCGTCGGTCGCGCCTTCGTTGACTCGTCGGTTTCGGACGGCTCCTTTTCGCTTCTCGACGACAGCGACAGTGCCTGGGCCTACCAGGGGATCGCCGAGATTCGCCTTCCACTCGCTTCGTGGGGCGACGTCGGGCTGCGGTACAAGTATCTCAACACCAAGCGCTTCGCGATGGTCGATGCTTTCGGTGACGACATCAGCACCGAGCTGAAGGTGCACTCGATCCTGGCGACCCTGACGGCCAACTTCGGTGGCCCGGAGGCGGCTCCGCCGCCCCCGCCGCCCCCGCCGCCCCCGCCGCCTCCGCCGCCCCCGCCGCCTCCGCCTCCGCCGCCCCCGCCGCCGAAGGTGGTGTGCAACAAGGGGCCGTACATCGTGTTCTTCGACTGGGATAAGTCGGACATCACGACTGAGGCTGCCTCGATCCTCGACAGCGCGGTCACTGCCTATGGCAACTGCGCCAGCGTGCCGATCATGCTCGCCGGCCACACCGACCGGTCGGGTAGCGATAAGTACAACATGGGCTTGGCCGGTCGCCGCAATACGAGCGTCCAGACCTACCTCACCGGCAAGGGTATCCCGGCTTCGCGGATCACCAGCCAGGCGTTCGGCGAATCGATGCCGCGTGTGCCGACTGCCGACGGCGTGCGCGAGCTGCAGAACCGCCGCGTGGAAATCACTTACGGCCCGGGTTCGGGCAACTAAGCGACTTTCACGAGGTCAAGGAATGGGGGCCGGAGGAGAAATCCTCCGGCCCTTTTCCTATGGGGAGATCGCTTCGCCGGAATTCGCCCGCCGCTTCGCTTCCCAGCGAGCGCGGATGGCATCGGACGTTTCCCGCGCCCCGTCATGGCTCCAGCCGGGCTCCTTCCAGAGATAGGCGAACTTGTGTCGCCAGGGCGCGGCGGCGAAGTCGGCGGCCATCGCCAGCCATTCATGGAATACCGCACGTACGATGTTGAACGTGCCGAGCTGGTGGACGATGCCGTAGCGGATCTTCTCTTCCGGAACCTCGGGCTGAAACGTGCCGAACATCCGGTCCCACACGATGAAGGTCCCGGCGTAATTGCGATCGAGATAGCGCGGGTTCACCGCGTGGTGAACGCGATGGTGCGCAGGAGTGTTCATCACCGCCTCGATGGATGCCGGCAGCCGCCCGATCGCTTCGGTATGGATCCAGAACTGGTAGATGAGGTTGAGCGCCCCGCAAGTGAGGATCATGGCCGGCTCGAAGCCGATCAGCGCCAGGGGCAGGCGGAAGACGAAGGCTAGCGCAACCAGGCCGGTCCAGCTCTGCCGCAAGGCGGTCGACAGGTTGTAGTGCTGGCTGGAGTGGTGGTTGACGTGGCTCGCCCAGAACCAGCGCACCCGGTGGGCACTGCGATGGAACCAGTAATAGGCGAGGTCATCGAGCACGAAGCAGGCGACCCACGCCCACCACTGCCAGCCGATCGCGAGCAGGGCGAAGCTGTGCACCCAGACGAGCGCCGCCGCCACGGCACCGGCACCGGCCGCCCCGATCACGGTGCTGCCCAGCCCGATTGCCAGCGACACGGCGGTATCGCGGACCTCGTAGGCATCGGGCTGCCGCGCGCGCCGGGCCCAGGCCATCTCGGCCGCGACCAGCAGCACGAACACGGGGATCGCATAGGGAAGCGGATCGAAGTGCGGCATATTGCGCTAACCGAGCGCCGAGATGCGGGCGGCCCAATCGGGAGCGGAGTCGCCGAGATCGAGAGAAACGAGGCTTGTCGTGTGCCTCTCGCACATCAGGGACAGCATGCCGCCATGCGCCTGCGCGCGGGCCGGCGGGTCGAGCTCGCGGACGACGAAATGCGCGCCGTGCGGAGCCAGCAGGACGATGCGCCCGGCGGCGTCGCGGAGCAACGCCCCCCGGCCATCGCGATCGAGCGCCAGCGCGACAGGCTCGAATCCCCTGGGTGCGAGGCCGGCGATGTCGCGCGCCTCCTCCTCGCCGGCCAGCCGTGCCTCGCGCACGAAACCGAGCCGGTATGCGCCGAACACGAGCAGCGCCACGGCCGCCAGCGAACCGGCGAACTGCAGCAGCAGGCCAGGCATCGTTCAGCCGCGCGCGCGGGCGGCGAGCATGTCCATTGCCGCGCGCACCGGTGTCACGTCGTAGCCCGCCGCCGCTGCCGCCGCGGCGACGGCGTCCGGGTCGGCGCCGCCCGCCGCCTGCGCCAGCGCCCACAGCAGCGTGGAGCGCGTTCCGGTGCGGCAATAGGCGAGCACCTTGCCTTCGGCGGCGGCCAGTGCCGCGGCCATGGCCTGCACCTGCCCTTCGCCGAAGCCACCCCGGCCGATGGGGATCGCCGCGTAGTCGATCCCGGCGGCGCGCGCCGCGCTGGCTATCTCTGCGCCGGGAGTCTGGTCCTCGGCCTCGCCGTCGGGGCGGTTGTTGACGATCAGCCGCACGCCCAGCCTGCGCGCTTCCTCGATGTCGGAGACGGTCAGCTGCCGCGGGCTCGCGAGGACGTTCTCCGACAGGGGGCGGAAGTCGCTCATGCGCCCGCCCCCGGATGGTGCCGGTGAGCACGGCGGTTCCGCCTGACCATGTTGAGCAGTTCGACAGCCACCGAAAAGCCCATCGCGCCGTAGATGTAGCCCTTGGGCACATGGAAGCCGAATGCATCGGCGATCAGCACCAGGCCGATCATGACCAGGAAGGCAAGGGCCAGCATCACGATCGTGGGGTTCTTGTCGATGAACCGTGCCAGCGGATCGGCGGCGAAGAGCATGATCGTGACGGTGATGACTACTGCCACGATCATGATCGGCACTTCGTCGGTCATGCCCACCGCGGTGAGGATCGAATCGATCGAGAACACCAGGTCGAGAACGATGATCTGCGCGATCGCGGCGGTGAAGCCGATCTCGGCAAAGCCCTTGTCCTTGTCGAGCATTTCCCCCGAAACGCCTTCGGGATCCATGGCGTGGTGAATTTCCTTGGTCGCCTTCCACAGCAGGAACAGGCCGCCGGCGAGCAGGATGAGGTCGCGTCCCGAAAACGCCGTCTCGAAGCTCGTTTCGCCATGCGGTCCCGGCGCTCCTTGCAAGCCCAGGTCGAACAACGGCGCCCGCAGGGTCACGATCCAGCCGATCAGCATGAGCATGGCAATGCGCATGATCAGCGCGAGCGCGAGCCCGATCCGCCGCGCGCGCGTCTGCTGCGACTTGGGCAATTTGTTGGAAAGGATGGCGATAAAGACCAGGTTGTCGATGCCGAGCACGACCTCGAGTGCGACGAGCGTGAGCAGGGCGAGCCAGGCCCCGGGGTCGGCGATAAGCGCGAGCAAGTCCATTCGCCAGCTTTTGCCGAAGCGCCGGGGCCGTGGCAAGCGATGCGGCGCCGGGCATAAGGAAAACGCCCTTCGGGCGCTCCCGTTAAATCGTTCGCACAATGGTTATTTTACGCTATAAGCCCGCGGCGATAATGCGGGGGGATCGCTCCCGCGAGCCGCCTGGCGCGATTTCGTCCACGCTGCCGGGCGCTTAATGAGGGCGAAACGAAGGTACGTTCGTTAGATGGGTTACGATAGAGGCCGTCGCGGCCGGGGGCGCGACAAGCGGGATGGGTTCGGCGAAGAAACCTTTGATCCCTTCAGTGATGGTGGCCCGCCGCAATTCGGCGCCGGTGAGCGTTGGGGCGGCGGCGATCGCTTTGCAGACGACAGGCAGGACCGGGGCGGCTTCGGCGGCGCGCGTGGCGGCGGCGGCGCTGGCGCCGGCGGTGGTTTCCGCGGTGGTGGCGCCGGCGCTCCGCGTGGCGGCGGCGGCGGCGGAATGCCGGCGCAAGTCGTCGGCACCGGCCAGGGCAAGGTGAAGTTCTTCAACACCCAGAAAGGCTTCGGATTCATCCAGCGCGACGAGGGCGGTGAGGATGTGTTCGTGCACATCAGCCAGGTCGAGCGCGCCGGCCTCGAAGGGCTTGCCGAAGGGCAGGAGCTCCAGTTCAACCTCGTCGACCGTGGCGGCAAGATTTCCGCCGCCGACCTGCAAGTCGTGGGCGACGTGATTGCGGTGCCGCAACGCGCTCCCCAGCGCGAGCTGACTGGCGAAAAGGCCACCGGCACGGTCAAGTTCTTCAATGCGATGAAGGGCTTCGGCTTCATCACTCGTGATGACGGCAAGGAAGATGCATTCGTCCACATCAGCGCGGTCGAGCGTTCGGGCCTTCCCGGGATCAACGAAGGCGACCGGTTCGAATTCGATCTCGAGGTCGACCGACGAGGGAAATACTCGGCGGTCAACCTTGTGCCCGTTCAGGCCTGACACGCTCGCGCAGTGCCCGGCGGTTTGACCGGGCCGACGCAAGTCCATAAACGGACGCAGATGGCGGCCCACCGGGGCCGCCATTTGTCGTTCCGCCGTTTGTCGGCTCGCCCATTCGAGGATTCTTGGAAATGTCGATCACCCCGCTCATGCCCGTCTATCCCCGGTGCGGCGTTCGGCCCGTTCGCGGCGAGCACTGCCACCTGATCGACGAGGATGGGACGCGCTACCTCGATTTCGCCGCCGGCATCGCGGTCAACCTGCTCGGCCACTCGCATGCAGGGTTGATCGGCGCGATCCAGCGGCAGGCCGCGACATTGATGCATGTCTCCAACCTCTACGGCAGTCCGCAGGGCGAAGCGCTGGCCCAGCGCCTGGTGGACCTGACTTTCGCCGACACGGTGTTCTTCACCAACTCGGGCGCCGAGGCGGTGGAGTGCGCGATCAAGACCGCGCGCGCCTATCACCAGTCGGCCGGCAATGACGAGAAGTTCGAGCTGATCACGTTCAACAATGCCTTCCACGGCCGGACGATGGCGACGATCAGCGCCTCCAACCAGGAGAAGATGCACAAGGGCTTCGCGCCGTTGCTGCCCGGCTTCAGGTACGTCGAATTCAACGATCTCGAAGGCGTGAAGGCGGCGATGGGGCCGCATACGGCGGGCTTCCTGGTCGAACCGATCCAGGGCGAGGGCGGCGTCCGCACCGGCACCGATGAATTCCTCGAGGGGCTCCGCCGGCTCGCCGACGAGAACGACCTGATGCTGGTGCTCGACGAAGTCCAGACCGGCGTCGCCCGCACGGGGACGATGTTCTTCTACGAGCAGGCGGGAATCGTTCCCGACATCATGGCGATTGCCAAGGGCATCGGCGGCGGCTTTCCGATGGGAGCGTGCCTTGCCACCGAGAAAGCCGCGCGCGGGATGACGTTCGGGACGCACGGATCGACCTATGGCGGCAACCCGCTGGCGATGGCGGCGGGCAATGCCGTGCTCGACGCGGTGGCGAACGAGGAATTCCTCGCCTCGGTGCGCGAAAAGGGCGAACGGATCCGCACCCGGCTGGAACAGTTCATCGGGAATTACCCCGAACTGTTCGAAAGCGTGCGCGGGAAGGGGCTCATGCTCGGCCTCAGGATGAAGGGCGAGCCGCGGCCCTTCATGCAGCACTTGCGTGACAACCACCAGCTGCTGACGGTGGCGGCCGGCGATCAGACGCTGCGCATCCTCCCGCCGCTGGTGATCGGCGATGCCGAGATCGACGAATTCTTCGACAAGCTTTCGGCGGGCGCCGCCGATTACGCCCCGGCGGAGGCATGACCATGGCGACGCGGCATTTTCTCGACCTGTCGGATGCCGGTGGCGATGCTATCGCGGCGATGATCAACGATGCGATCGACCGCAAGGCGGCGCGCGCGGGATGGCCGAAAGGACAGCCGGATTCCGACCAGCCGCTCGCCGGCCACGTACTGGCGATGATCTTCGAGAAGAATTCGACCCGTACGCGCGTCAGCTTCGACATCGCCATCCGCCAGCTGGGCGGCACTTCGCTGGTGCTCGATTCGGCGACCACCCAGCTCGGGCGCGGCGAGACCATTGCCGATACCGCGCGCGTGCTCAGCCGCATGGCCGATGCGATCATGATTCGCACCGACGATCATGCGAAGATCGAGGAGATGGCGCGCCATGCCACGGTGCCGGTGATCAACGGCCTGACCGACCGCTCGCACCCCTGCCAGATCGTCGCCGACTTGCTGACGGTCATCGAGCAGGGGAAGGCCTTGCCGGGGCTCGAGCTCGCCTGGCTGGGCGACGGCAACAACGTGCTGCACTCGATCCTCGAGGCGGCGGCGCTGATGAAGTTCAACGTCCGCGTCGGCACGCCCAGGGGCTACGAGCCGGACGACGAATTCGTCGCCATGGCGCGCAAGGCCGGCGCGCAGGTCACGCTCACAAACGATGCCGCCCAAGCCGTCGCCGGAGCGGATATCGTTGTCACGGACACGTGGGTCTCGATGGGCCAGGACCACACGCACAACAAGCTGGCGGCGATGGCGCCGTTCCAGGTCAACGATGCGCTGATGGGCGGGGCCAAGCCCGACGCGCGCTTCCTGCACTGCCTTCCGGCGCACGTCGGCGAGGAAGTCAGCGAAAGCGTGTTCGAGGGGCCGCAATCGGTCGTGTTCGACGAGGCCGAGAACCGCATCCACGCGCAGAAGTCGATCCTGTTGTGGTGTTTCGGCAAGCTCTGAACGCCAGCCTTCAAACGGCCATCTCGATCACCATATGATCGGCCGATGACCGAGGAAATCGACAGCGGAGATGGGACCGGCTTCGACCGCCTGTTGCAATTCACCTTGCCCGATCGCAATGCGCGCGGCCGCATCGTGCGGCTCGGTCCGGCACTGGAGGACATCCTCGCCGCGCACGACTACCCGCCGGCGCTCAAGCATTTGCTCAGTGAAGCGCTGGTGCTCACGGTCGTGATGGGGGCATTGCTGAAGGATGTGGGCAGCCAGCTGACGCTCCAGGCGCAATCCGACGAGGGGATCGTCAGCCTGCTGGTGTGCGATTATCGCGATGGGGAATTGCGCGGATACGCACGGCATGACGAGGATCGTTTCGACGAGCTTGGCGCCAATCCCGCGCTGGAGACGCTGTTCGGCGGCGGCTATCTCGCGATCACCTTCGACCTGGCCGCGACCGGCCGACGCTATCAGGGCGTGGTTCCGCTGGAAGGAAGCTCGTTGACCGAAGCGGTCGAGCGCTATTTCGCGCAGAGCGAGCAGGTGCCGACGCTGATCCGCACGGCTGTCAGGGCCGGGCATGGCGGCATCATCGCCGCGGGGCTGCTCGTACAGCACTTGGCCGAGGGGGAGGAAGGGCGCGAACGGTTGCACGTGCGCATGGATCACCCCGAATGGGAGCACGTCGCCGTGCTCGCCGGCAGCCTGACCAGGGAGGAGCTGGTCGACCCGGAGCTCAGTCTCGAAACGCTGGTGTGGCGGCTGTTCCACGAAGAGCGTGAAGTTCGCGTGCTGCAGGGCGACGCGATCGTCCGCGGCTGCCGCTGCTCGGTGGTGCACTTCGAGGAAGTCTTGGCCCGTTTTCCCAAGGAAGACCGCAACGACATGCGCGACGAGCACGGGATCATCCGCGTCGATTGCGCCTTCTGCTCGCGCGAATTCCTGATCGAGGATTGACGCGAGGCGCTTGCGGCTCGCGCACGCGCGGCCTAGCGCTCCGCCATGGCCGGGACGTCGGATATGGGGGGGAAGGGGCGCAGCGCGGTCGTGCTGCTGTCGGGCGGCCTCGATTCGATGGTCACCGCTGGTCTCGCGCGCGAGATGGGCTTCGCGCTCCACGCGCTGACGATCGATTACAAGCAGCGCCATCGCCGCGAGCTCGAAGCTGCGCAACGGATCGCCGAACGGCTGGGCGCGGCACGCCACGTGGTGCTGCCCCTCGACCTTCGCCGCTTCGGCGGATCGGCGCTAACCGACGACATTCCCGTGCCCAAGCACGGAGTGGGGACCGAGATTCCCGTCACCTACGTGCCGGCGCGCAACCTCATCTTCCTGTCGCTTACGGTGGGGTTTGCCGAGGCGACGGGAGGATCCGATATCTTCATCGGGATCAATGCGCTCGACTATTCGGGTTATCCCGATTGCCGGCCGGAGTTCATCGCCAGCTTTGCCGAGACAGCGCGGCTTGCGACCAGGGCGGGCATCGAAGGATCGCCATTCGCGATCCATGCCCCGCTGCAACACATGACCAAGGCGGATATCGTGCGCGAGGCGGTCCGCCTGGGGCTCGACCCGGCGTGGAGCTGGTCGTGCTACGATCCGACGCCCGCGGGCCTCGCCTGCGGATTGTGCGACAGCTGCCGGCTGCGATTGAAGGGCTTCGCCGAAGCCGGTCTCGACGATCCGATCGCCTACGCGACCCGGCCGGGCGAAGGCAGCTGATGCGGAAGGGGGGTGGAGCCGCCGAGGATCGCGCGCCGCCGTACGGCTGGTACGGTCTCGGCGTCCTGTTCCTCGTCTACCTGCTCAACTTCGTCGACCGGCAGATCCTCTCGATCCTGGCCAATGACATCAAGGCCGACCTTGGACTCGACGATGCCCAGCTCGGTTTCCTCTACGGGACCGCCTTCGCGATTTTTTATGCCCTGTTCGGCATTCCGCTCGGCCGGCTCGCCGACGGATGGCACCGGACCAGGCTGCTCGCCATCGGCATCGCGCTCTGGTCGTGCATGACCGCGCTCAGCGGCTTTGCCCGCAATGCCGCGACGCTGACGGTCGCGCGGATCGGGGTCGGGGTGGGCGAGGCGACTTCGGCGCCGTGCTCCTATTCGCTGATCGCGGACTGGTTCCCGCCGCGGATGCGCGGGACGGCGCTCGGCATCTTCTCGGCCGGACTTTTCACGGGCAGCGGGCTGTCGCTGCTGATCGGCGGTTCGATCGTCGAGGCATGGAACGCGGCCTACCCCGTCGATGCGCCGCTTGGCCTGGCCGGGTGGCAGGCGGCGTTTCTCGCCGTGGGCCTGCCTGGCCTGGCACTCGCCTTGTGGGTGGCCACCCTGCGCGAACCGGCGCGCGGCGTGCTCGACGGTGTCCCGACGGCCGGCGCCGAGCGGCCCTTCGCCGATTTCCGCGACCAGCTCGGCCAGTTGATCCCGCCCTTCACGGTGGTCGCGGCGGGCCGGCGGGGTGGCGGCGCGCTCGCCTTGAACCTCGCCGGCGCGGCCGGGCTGGCGCTCACTGCCTGGATGGCCTCGCGCATGACCGGCAATCGCGAGCAGTTCTGGTTCCTCGCCATCGGTTTCTACGCCGTGTTCAGCTGGGCGTGCGGCTTGTTCTCGCGCGACAGGGAGACGTTCGACACCACCTGGAAGTCGCCGGCCTTCATGGGAATCGTGATCGCCTACGGGATGATTTGCTTCCTCGGCTATTCGGTGAGCTACTGGGCCGCTCCCTATGCGGAGCGCACTTTCGGCCTCGGCAAGGCGGAGCTCGGCCTGCTGATCGGCGCGCCCAATGCGCTGGGCGGTTTCATCGGCGTGGTCTTCGGGGGACGGCTGGCCGATCACTTGCACGTCCGTCACGGCGGAGGCCGGGCGATGGTCCTGCTGATCGCGCTGCTCGGCGCGGTGCCGGCGATCGCGATCGGCTATTCGACCGAAAACGTCTCCCTGTTCCTCGCGTGCAATTTCGCGGTTCAGTTTGCAACGTCGTCGGCGCTGGGAGCGGGAGCCGCGGCGAGCCAGTCACTGGTCCGCCCACGCATGCGTGGGGTCGCGACGGCGATCTATTTCCTCGGTGCGACGATGCTCGGGCTGGCGCTCGGCCCGTTCACCGCCGGCTTCATTTCGGAAACGACAGGCAGCCTTGCGCAAGGCGTGATCGCCACGCTGGCGGTCGTCCCGATCGGGCTCGTCGCGGTGGCGGTGGCCGTCCGCAAGATGCCTTCAGCGCTCAGCGCAGGGTGAGAACGCCGCAGGCGATCCTGTCGCCCGATGCGCCGGACGGATCCGTGCGGTAATCGTCAGCCATCGCGTGGACGACCACGGCAGTTCCGTCGGCATCGAAGATCGCGGCAAGGGCGGCTTCGCGGCTGCCCTGCAATGTCGCGCTGACAGTGCCCGCGCCGCCAACGCCGATCGTCACATTGGGCAAGTCGCCGAGGTGGGCGCCGGCGGGATTCTCGGTGCCGTGCTGGTGGCCGCCAGGGTTGAGGTGGCCCCCGGCGGACTTGAAGTCGGGGCCTTCGCAAGATCCGACCATGTGCAGGTGGACGCCATGCGGGCCGGGCGTAAAGCCTGCCAAGGCGATCGAAATGGCGAGTTCGGTTCCAGTGCCGATCAACTGAGCCGTGCCGGCCGGCAGGCCATTGCCGAATTGGAGCGTGGCCGAAGCCAGCCTTTCGGGGGGCATTTGGTTGATCGTTTGGCACCCTGCCAGCGCAAGGCCGAATGCACCGATCGCGGCATAGCGGATGGAGGGCATGCGTTTCTCCTGCGGAACCCAACTGTTCCTAACGCAACAACGCCGCAATTGCTCCTGATCCTCAGATCGAGGGAAATATTCCTGCCTCGGTGAGGGCAGAAGCGATGGCCGCTATTGCCGTGCGCGCTTCGATATCGACCACCACTCGCACGGCGGGCTCGGACAGCGGCTCGCGGCAGCGTTCGAGCAGTGCCCGGGTCCACAGCGCGCCTTCGATATCGGTCAGCAGTTCGCCGTCGAGCTCCTGCCGGCCGAGCGCGGTGCCGCCGAATTCGCGCCGCACCGAACGCAGGAAGCCCGCCGGCAGGTTGCGCCGGTTGACCTCGGTCGAACCGCGAGTGATCGCGACTTCCGGGCTGGCGACGATCCTGTGCAGCAGCGGCACCGCGCGCGGGGTCGTCGTCGCGACGACTTGCGGGAATTCGCCGAGGCGCAGGCCGAGCAGCAGGTTGTCCCACGCCGCTTCGGCCCGCCCGCCGGCCTGGTCCCACTTGGCGATCTCGTCGCACCACGCATGGCTGTGCTGCGGGCCGCGCAGGCTGTCGGGCTCCCCGGCCGAGTAGATCGCCGCACTCGCCCCGTTGGGCCAGGTCAGCTTCCGCTTCGAGGGTTCGAACGCCGGACGCATCGTCGCGGGAGCGACCGACAGCAGCCCGCTGGCGCCCTCGATCATCACCATCCTCGCCTCGGCCAGCGAGGCGGAGACCAACGCGATGCGGGCGGCGGGATCCTTCTCGGCGACCGAGCGGGCCCATTCCGCCCCGGCCCGCGTCTTGCCGAAGCCGCGCCCGGCCATGATCAGCCAGGTCTGCCAGCAGCCGGCGGGCGGCAGTTGGCCTTCGTGGGCCCAGAGGCGCCAGTACGACCTGATGTTGCGGCGCTGCTCGCTGCTCAGCCGCTTGAAGGCGGCGCGGCGTTCTTCCAGCGGCAGGGCGAGCAGGGATGCGGCGCGGCTGTCAGCGTCCATCCGCCCCTCGGGCGGTTTCGGCGATGATCGCCGCGTTGGCGGCCGAACGCGCGCGCATCTCGTCGATGAACGCATCGATCGAATCGAGCACGGCCTGTTCGTCGTCGTCGCCGGCCAGCGCCCTTTCGCGGGCGACGGTTTCGCGGTGCGCCGCCAGCAGCCTCAACGCCGCGGCGACGTCGATCCGCCTGGCCGGGTCGGGGTCGCGGAGGTAGCCGAGGACCTCCATTTCGAGATGCTCGTAGCCTTCGAACAGGGCGGCGCGCCACAGCGCGGCGAAATCGGCATCCTCGCGGCGGGCTTTGTAGGCCCGGCTCGGCGAAATCTGCGCGCGCGCGGCCGAAAGCTTCACGTTCGAGGTTTCCGCCAGCGCCTGCAGGAAATAGGTCCGCCAGTGCTTGTCCAGCCTGCCTTCGCCGGCTTCCTCGCGCTGGCGCGGAGTCAGCTTGACGTACTTCTTGCGCTTCTTCTTGGTCGCGGCGCGCGGGGACGCGACGCGAGCGGGGGTCTCGCCTGCCATGCGGGCCTCGTCTGCTGTTGTCGGGAGGGGATCGGCGGGCGAACCGCCGAATCGCACTATCGCGATGTTCAACCTGTCTAACCAAATAGCGTGACGATGTCAACGAGAAAGTGCCAGATAGGTTATTTAATCGCCGTTGCGGTGCGTTTCGCTCTCGCGTAATCGCGACACCTCTGCTTCGTCATCGCGAGGAGCGGAGCGACGGAAGCGAAGCTGGCCCCGGTCAACCGATCCAGGGCGGTGCGTGCCACACTGGATTGCCGCGGGACCTGTGGTCCCTCGCAATGACGAGGCGGACGGGAAGGCCGAACCAACAATGCTGCGCCGGCTGTACGACTGGACGATGGAAAAGGCCGCGCACCGGCATGCCGAATGGTGGCTGGCCGCCTTCGCCTTCATCGAGGCGAGTTTCTTCCCGATCCCGCCGCACCCGCTGCTCGGCCTGATGTGCCTCGCCGAGCCGAAGAAGGCGATCCGCTTCGCGGCGATCGCCACGCTGGCCTCGGTCGCCGGCGGGCTGCTCGGCTATGCCATCGGCGCCTTGCTCTACGATACGATCGGCCAGCAACTGCTGGCCCTGCTCGGCCTGACCGAGAGCTTCCCGCAGGCGGCCTGCTACCTGCGCGAATACGGGGCCGAGATCATCATGATCAAGGGCGCCACGCCGATCCCGTTCAAGCTGCTGACGATCACCGCCGGGTTCATCGGCATGGCGCTGGTGCCGTTCATCCTCGCGAGCATCGTATCGCGCTCGATCAGCTTCATGCTCGTCGGCGTGCTGTTCCGCCTGTTCGGCGCCCCGATCAAGCGCTTCATCGACAAGTACCTCGGCCTCGTCACCGCCGGCTTCGTGGTGCTGGTGGTCGGCGGCTTCCTGGCGGTCACGCTGATCGAGGGCGGCGGCGACGAGACCGCCGACAAGTGCGCCGCGGCGGCGAAGGCCGCGGCAAATATTTCGACATCTTTCGAAATGAGCGCTTGACGGTCGCTTCACATATTTCGATAAACGTCGAAATGAGGTCCGCCGAAGCCGTCACCGCGCTCTCCGCCCTGGCGCAGGAGCATCGCCTGGCGCTGTTCCGCCTGCTCGTCCAGGCGGGGCAGGCGGGGATGCCGGCCGGGCGCATCGCCATGGCACTCGGCGTGCCCAACTCCTCGCTTTCGCACCACCTCGCCCAGCTCGCCGAAGCGGGCCTGGTGCGCCAGCGGCGCGAAGGGCGCAGCCTGATCTATTCCGCCGATTACCCGGCGATGGACCGGCTGCTGGGCTTCCTCACCGAGAGCTGCTGCGCCGGGGCCTCGTGCGAGGTGCCGGCGCGCAACAGGAAGGAAACGACCGCATGAAACGCCTGCACGTTCACGTCGGGGTCGATGATATCGAAACCTCGACCCGCTTCTACGCCACCCTGTTCGGCGCCGAGCCGACCGTGACCAAGCCCGACTACGCCAAGTGGATGCTCGAGGATCCGCGGGTCAATTTCGCGATCTCCGCCGGCCGGAACGCCGCGAAGGGCATCGAGCACCTCGGCATCCAGGTCGAAAGCGCCGAGGAACTGGCCGAGGTCTACACCCGCCTGCGCGTGGCCGGCCGCCCGGTGCTGGAGGAGGGTGCGACCACCTGTTGTTACGCGAAGTCCGAGAAGAGCTGGATCGCCGACCCGCAGGGCGTGGTCTGGGAAACCTTCCACACCACCGGCGAAGCGGTCGACTACGGCCAGGGCCCCGAGCTCGGCCAACTCGTTTCCGACAACGCCGCGACCGGCGCGTGTTGCGCGCCCGACCTGACGCCCCGGAAGGTCGATTGCTGCGGGTCCGACCGGTGACCGACACTCCCCGCACCGTGCTGTTCCTGTGCACCGGCAACTCGGCGCGCTCGATCCTGGCCGAAGCCTTGCTCAATCACATGGGCGCGGGGCGCTTCCGCGCGTTCTCCGCCGGCAGCCAGCCGAAAGGCGAGCCGCATCCGATGGCGCTCGCGGTCCTGCGCGAGAGCGGGTTGCCGACCGAGGGCCTCTCCTCGAAGAGCTGGAGCGAGTTCGCCGCGCCGGGCGCGCCGCCGATCGACCTCGTCATCACCGTTTGCGACAATGCCGCGGGCGAAAGCTGCCCGGTCTGGCCGGGCCGGCCGATCGCCGCGCATTGGGGGATCGAGGACCCGGCGGCAGTCGAAGGCGAGGGGCAGCGCGCCGCGTTCGAGCGCGCGCTGCAATTCTTGCGCAACCGGATTTCGCTGCTGCTGGCCCTGCCGGACGAGGGCATCGACGCGCTCGCCTTGAAGGCCATCGGCAAGGCCGAGGGCGCGAGCGAAGCGGTGAAAGCAGGCGGCTGACATGAACGATGCTTCCCTTGCGGCACCCGCCGCGCGCCCGCCAATGTCGAATTTCGAGCGGTACCTGTCGCTGTGGGTCGCCCTGTGCATCGTCGTCGGGATCGCGCTAGGTGCGGCACTCCCCGGCCTGTTCCACGCCATCGCCGCGGCCGAGGTCGCCAGCGTCAACCTGCCGGTGGCGGCGCTGATCTGGCTGATGATCATTCCGATGCTGCTGAAGATCGACTTCGGCGCGATGGGGCATGTGCGCCGGCACGCCCGCGGCGTGGGGGTGACGCTGTTCATCAACTGGGGCGTGAAGCCGTTTTCGATGGCGCTGCTCGCCACGGTGTTCATCGGCTGGCTGTTCCGCCCGCTGCTGCCCGAGGCGCAGATCGAAAGCTATGTTGCCGGGCTGATCCTGCTGGCGGCGGCGCCGTGCACCGCGATGGTCTTCGTCTGGTCGAACCTGTGCGACGGCGAGCCCAACTACACCTTGTCGCAAGTTGCGCTCAACGACGTGATCATGGTCTTCGCCTTCGCGCCGCTGGTCGGCCTGCTGCTCGGTGTCGCCTCGATCACGGTGCCATGGGACACGCTGCTGCTGTCGGTCGGGCTCTACATCGTCGTCCCGGTGATCGCCGCCCAGCTCATCCGCCGCCGCGTGCTTGGCGCGGCCGGGGAAGCGGCGCTGCAGCGGCTGCTCGGCGCGCTCGCCCCCGTCTCGCTCGTGGCGCTGCTGACCACGCTGGTGCTGCTGTTCGCCTTCCAGGGCGAGCAGATCCTCGCCCAGCCGCTGGTCATCGTCCTGCTGGCGGTGCCGATCCTGATCCAGGTCTACTTCAACGCCGGCCTCGCCTACTGGCTGTCGCGCCGGTTCCGGGTCGCCTGGTGCGTCGCAGCCCCGGCGGCGCTGATCGGCGCCTCGAACTTCTTCGAGCTGGCGGTGGCCGCGGCGATCTCGCTGTTCGGCCTCAACTCGGGCGCGGCGCTGGCGACGGTGGTCGGTGTGCTCGTCGAGGTGCCGGTGATGCTTTCGGTGGTCACGATCGTGAAACGCACCCGCGGCTGGTACGAAGCGCGCGCCGCGGCCTGACCCGTTGCCGCCCCGGCTGACGGCTCAGATGATCCCGACCGCTTTGCCGGCGCGCTCGAACATGCCGAGGATCGTCTCGACTTCCTCGGCCGAATGCTCGGAGCAGAGTGAGCAGCGCAGCAGGGTCATGTTGGCCGGCGTCGCCGGCGGGCGGGCGAGGTTGACGTAGAGCCCTTCCTTGAGGAGCGCTTCCCACATCGCCGCGCCGCGCTCGAGGTCGGGCATGATCACCGCCACGATCGCGCTTTGCGGCTTGTCAGTCCCGAGCGTGAAGCCGAGCTCCTTGAGCCCGCCGTGGAGGCGCTTCGAATTCTCCCACAAGTGCGCGCGTTTGTTGGAGCCGTGCATCAGCTTGCGGATGCTGGTCGCCGCGGTGGCGACGACGCTGGGCGGGAGCGAGGCGGTGAACACGTAGGGCCGGCAGACCAGCCGCATGATCTCGAACTTCGGGTGGTTCGAGACGCAGAAGCCGCCGACCGTGCCGACGCTCTTCGAAAAGGTGCCGATGATGAAGTCGACCTGGTCGATCACTCCCTGCTCCTCGGCGACGCCGCGGCCGTGGGGCCCGATGAAACCCATCGAATGCGCTTCGTCGACCAGCACCATCGCATCGTATTTCTTGGCGATCGCGACCATTTCCCTGAGCGGCGCGACGTCGCCGAGCATCGAATAGACGCCTTCGAGCACGACCAGCTTGCCCGCCCCTTCCGGAATCCGCCGCAGCCGGTTCTCGAGCGCCGAGAGGTCGTTGTGCCTGAACGGCACGATCTCGGCATTGCCCAGCGCGCACCCGTCCCAGATCGACGCGTGGCTGTCGATGTCGAGCACCACGTAGTCGCCCTTGCCGGCGATGGTCGAGATGATTCCGAGGTTGGCCTGGTAGCCGGTCGAGAAGACCATGGCATGGTCCATCGCGTAAAATTCGCGCAGGGCCTGCTCGACTTCGCGGTGCCCCTGGTATGTGCCGTTGAGCACGCGGCTCCCGGTCGTGCCGCTGCCGAATTCGTCAAGCGCCCGCTTGCCCGCTTCGATCACGTCGGGGTCGAAGGTCATCCCCATGTAGTTGTATGTGCCGAGCAGGATCGTGTCGCGCCCGTTGCAGATTGCCCGGGTCGGCGAGAGGACTTTCTCCATCACCAGGCTGAACGGGTCTTCCACGCCGCTCGCCAGCAGGTCCTCGCGCTGCTTGATCAGCGCGTCGAACTTGCTGAAGAGATCGGGCCTTTCGCCTTCGGGGATGGTCGGCGCGCCGGGCTGGCTGATGCCTTCGATCATGGCGCGATCAATCGTTCTGGAGCCGGCACACGGCATCGACCAGCTGGCCCCAGGTCTCGATCTCGGCCTGCTGGTTCATGCTGATGATGATGTCGAACTCGTCCTCGATCGCGGCGACGAAATCCATCACCGTGAGGCTGTCGAATTCGAGGTCGCCTGCGAACGTCGTCGCTTCGGCAATCCCGACGCCCTTCTTGTTGAAAGGTTCGATCAGGGAACGGATGCGACTGTCTACTTCGGCGCGGTCCATGCAGGAAGGGTCCAATCCAGTGCTGCTGCGGGCGATCTGCCACGCGATTGCGGCGGAAAAGCGGTTCGCACCCCCGCTTGTCAAGCGCCTGCCTCGCTGGCAAGTCGGGCCGACCCCTGTCATGGACCGGTTTCAACGTGGGGAAGGGGCTCGATGAGCGATCAGCAAGTGCCTGGCGAGGAAGAGCCGGAAGTGGACCGGGCGCAGGCGCCGGACCCCTATACCATAAACGCGATCCACCTGCTGCGCACCGCGCAAACCATGACGCTGACGCTGTCCCAGATGGCCGACCAGAAGGCGTCGATCCTGATGGGAGCCACGTTCGTCGTGTTCTCCATTTCCGTCAGTCGGTCGCTTGGCGGGCACTTGCCGTGGTCGCTGGTGATTCTTGCGGTCTTCGCCTTCCTCAGCTCGCTGTGCGCGGTAGTGGCGGTATTGCCGTCGTTCGGCCGTGGCAAGTCGCGACAGGACGCGCCCAACCTGTTGTTTTTCGGGCACTTCACCGCCCTCGACGAAGAGCAGTGGACGCGAAGCGTGCTTGAGCGGCTGCAGTCGGACGAAGCCATCTATCGCACGATGCTGCACGATCTCTACCAGAACGGGCAGGTGCTAGCGCGGCGCAAGTACCGCTTTCTCGGCTATGCCTACCGGTTGTTCGTTTCCGGGTTGGTCGTGACGCTGGTATCGTTCGCGGTCGAAATGGCGCTCAGCTACTGACCGACAAGCCCCTTCACGGTGGTCATGAACGGACCGATCGATACCGGCTTGGCCAGGTAGCCCTCTGCTCCGACCTCGCGGATGCGCTGTTCGTCTCCCTTTCCGGCATAGGCCGTCACTGCCAGCACCGGGATGTCGCATAGCGACGCGTCACGCTTGAGACTGGCGATGAGATCGAGGCCGGAAACGTCCTGGAGCTGGATGTCCATGATTACCAGGTTGGGGAAAAACGCTCGCGCCCGCTCGATGGCTGTTCCGCCATCGGCTACCGGTTCGACGGCGAAACCGCTGGCCTGCAATACGTCACAGAACAGCTTACGGTTCAGATCGTTGTCCTCGACAACGAGTATTCGCTTTGTCATTGCGCCCCCGAGCCCCCCTTCCGTCACTGCGGAAGTTTTGTGAACATCACTGTAGCGTATTTGTGGATAACTGACAATTCTCAAGAATAATCAATTTGTCGCACAAGACCCGGCCGGGCTTGCACTGGGCGCGCTCGCCTGGATCCTGGCTGACGACCGGCGTGCACAACGCTTCCTCGACCTGACCGGGCTGACGCCTGACCAGGTGCGCCAGCGAATCGAATCGCCGGAGCTGCAGGTTTCGGTGCTCGATTTCCTGTGCGCGCACGAGCCGGACCTCGTTGCCGCCGCAGAGGCGCTAGGCATCGAGCCTGCTGACCTTGCCGCCGCCCGCGAAAGGCTCGCGTAGTGAGCCGCCCGCTGGTCGTCACCGACTGCGACGAAGTGCTGCTGCACATGGTCCGCCATTTCCGCGATTGGCTGGGCAGCGAGCACGGGGTCGATTTCCAGCTCGAAGGGAATCCCTTCGCCCAATCCGTCCGCCGCAAGGATAACGGCCAAGCGGTCGAGGAAGGCGAGCTCTGGCGCCTGCTGCAAGCGTTCTTCGACACCGAGATGCCGCGCCAGACAGCGATCGAAGGCGCGGCGGCGGCGATGTCCGAGCTGCAGCGCGAGGCCGATGTGGTCGTGCTGACCAACCTTATCGACCGCTACGGCGAAAGCCGGGTGCGCCAGTTGCGCGAGCATGGGATCGAAGCGCGCGTGGTCACCAACCAGGGGCCCAAGGGCGAAGCCCTGCGCCGGATCGTCGAGGAGTTCTCCCCTTCGAGCACCGTTTTCATCGACGATCTCGCGCAGCACCATGCGAGCGCTGCCGATGTCCTACCGGACGTGTCCCGGCTTCACTTTTGCGGCGAGCCGGCGATCGCGCCTCATGTCCCCTGTGCATTCGAAGCCGGCCACGCCCATGCGCGAATCGACACCTGGCGCGAGGCCTTGCCCTGGCTGCTCGAAACGTTGCATGGAGCGGGCCGATGAGCATCGAAGCCCGCCTCGCCGAACTCGGCATCGTTCTGCCCGAGCCCGCCGCTCCCGTGGCGAGCTACGTTCCGGTCGTCGTCACGGGCAACCTGGCACATGTCTCGGGGCAATTGCCGTTCATCGACGGCAAGCTGGTGTGGGGCCGGCTGGGCGAGGATGTCGATATCGAGCTCGGCATTCGCGCGGCCCGTGCTTGCGGGCTGATGATCGTCGCCCAGTTGAAGGCCGCGCTCGGTTCGCTCGATCGCGTCGAGCGAATCGTCAAGCTTGGCGCTTTCGTCAATTCGGCGGCAGGCTTCACCGACCAGCCGAAGGTTGCCAACGGCGCGTCGGACCTGATGGCAGAAGTCTTCGGCGAAGCCGGGCGCCATGCCCGCAGTGCGGTCGGCGTGCCGGTCCTGCCGCTGGGCGCCGCGGTCGAGGTGGACGCGATCGTTGCCCTGGCGGGCGCTTGATGCGCTGTTCGCACCCGCGCCGAACGAGGCGCGGATCGCCTGGCTGAAAGGCCGGGACTACGCCCATCGGGGCCTTCACGATGACGGCGCGCCGGAGAATTCGCTGTCGGCGTTCTCTGCCGCGATCACCCGCGGGCTCGGCATCGAATGCGATGTCCAGCAAAGCGGCGACGGGCAGGCGATCGTGTTTCACGACTGGGAGCTGGACCGTCTGACGCGTGAGCACGGCCCGGTCGCCGCGCGCGTTCTCGCAGAATTGACGCAGATCCGGATCGGCGAGGGGAGCGACCACATACCTTCGCTGCGTGACGTTCTCGCGCTGGTTGGTGGCCGCGTGCCGCTGCTGGTGGAATTGAAGACCCGGCCTGACCGGCGCGTAAGCGCCTTGTGCCTTGCCGTGCGGCGTGATCTCGAAGGGTATCGGGGGGATGTCGCGGTCATGGGGTTCGATCCGCGAGTGAGTGCCTGGTTCCGATCGCATGCACCCCGCATAGTTCGCGGGCTGGTGGTGAGCGAAGAAGGCTCCCGCACGCTGTCCGGCGCAGTCCGCCGGCATCGTGCGCTCTGGCAGGCCAGGCCCGATTTCCTTGCTTACGATGTGCGCGACCTGCCCAGCGGCTTCGCCGCTGCGCAGCGCCGGCGCGGACTGCCTGTCCTTGCCTGGACGGTGCGCAGCGCAGCATTGCGCCAGCGGGCCGCCGAACATGCCGACGCACCGATCTGCGAGGCTGGGGGTATCGCGGACGCCGGCTCGATCCCCTAGTATCGCCACGATGGCCGATGCCGACCTCATAGCTCGCGTCGCTCCTGCAGTGGGAGCCATCCCGGTCGATCGATGGGACCGGCTGGCCGGGTCAGCCAATCCGTTCGTCAGCCATGCCTTCCTCACTTCTCTTGAGGACTCGGCGAGCGTCGGCCCCGGAACCGGCTGGAGCCCTGCGCCATTGGTGATCGAGGATTCGCGGGGGACGATCCATGCCGCCCTGCTGGCCTATATCAAGGGCCATAGCCAGGGCGAATACGTGTTCGATCACGCCTGGGCCGACGCCTGGCACCGCGCGGGCGGGAATTATTATCCCAAGCTGCAGATCTGCGTGCCGTTCACGCCGGCGACCGGACCGCGCCTGCTGCTCGAGGACGAAGCCTATGCGGCACCGCTTCTGGCAGCGGCCGAACGGCTGTGCATGCAGCATGGCCTGTCGTCCGCCCATGCGACCTTCATCGAGCCTCCCCAGCTGAGGCTGTTCGAGCGGGCCGGTTGGCTCTTGCGGAGCGACATCCAGTTTCACTGGGCAAACCGCGGGTATCGGCAGTTCGAGGATTTCCTCGCCGAGCTGTCATCGCGCAAGCGCAAGGCGATCCGCAGGGAACGGGCCGAGGCGCAACGCGGGGTCGAAATCGTCCGCCTGACGGGCGCCGACATCCGGCCCGAGCACTGGGAGGCCTTCTGGACCTTCTACCAGGACACCGGAGCGAGGAAGTGGGGCCATCCGTACCTGACGCGACGGGCGTTCGACCTGTTCGGCGAGCGCATGGCCGACCGGGTCCTGTTGGTCTTCGCCTTCGAAGGCCGCGCGCCGATTGCCGGGGCGCTCAACTTCATCGGCAGCGACGCGCTCTACGGCCGCTATTGGGGCTGCACGCGCGACAAGCCGTTCCTGCATTTCGAGTTGTGCTACTATCAGGCGATCGACGTCGCGATCGAGCGGGGGCTCAAGTGGGTCGAAGCCGGCGCGCAAGGCGGGCACAAGCTGGCAAGGGGATACGAACCTGTGCCGACGTGGTCGGCGCACTGGATTGCCGACCCGGGCTTTCGCGACGCCGTGGCCGATTTCCTCGAACGAGAGCGCGAAGGCGTTGCGCAGGACAGTCTTTACCTTGGAACGAGGACGCCCTTCAGGAAGGGTTGAGCCCTCGGGCGCGATCAGGCAGCGCGGCGTACCCCGGCGGCAAGCCATTCGCGGGCCCGGCGCTGGGCTTCGGCGATTTCGCGCGCAGTCAGCTCGTCGGAGATGTCGGCCCGACACCATGCGGCTTCCTCGTGTCCTTGCGAGGCTGCGAGATTGAACCACTTGTGCGCTTCTATCAGGTCGCAACGCACGCCGTGGCTGCCGGTCGAAAAGGCCACTCCCAGGTCGAAGTAGGCGCCGCAGTCGCCTCTCGCAGCAGCGGCGAGGCATTTGGCGACGAGTGCGTCCGCAGCGGCCGTGTCGCTGCCACGGGCAATTCCAAAATTCTCGATCCGGGTCATTTCCATGATCGGTCCCCCTTGATCCCCGGAGGCCAACCCCGCCGGTTTCTCGAGGCGCAGTGTTCAGCCCGCCGCGCTCAACAAATGGTTAACGCGGCGGCAGATTTCTTAACCATGCCCGGCGGGGCTTTGTGCGAGCAGGCTGTCGGACGTTCGAGCGGGTTCGCCGTTCGGCATCGCTTAACGTTTTTCCCCGTATTGACCGGGCCATTGCCGCTTGTGCCCTTCAGGCCCTGCCCTTATAGGCGCGCCATCCGGGGCCGGGCGGTACGCGGAAACGTGCCGAAACAGTGCCATATCGGCCCTGGGGTGGGACTTGTTCAGAAGCGGAGAAACCGGGATGGCGTCTGTTTTGGGTGACGACATCGACGTTCTTGCGAAGGCGAAGCGAGCGCTCGACGCCGACTACACGCCCAGCGAAGATGAAGAGTACATGTCGGAGCAGCAGCTCAACTACTTTCGCGTGCTGCTGCTCGAATGGAAGAAATCGATCCTCTCCGCCTCGGAATTCACCTTGCAGTCGCTGCAAGACGGCCCGATCCGCGAGCCGGATCTCAACGATCGGGCATCGAGCGAGACCGACTGGGGGATCGAGCTGAGGACACGGGATCGCCAGCGCAAGCTGATCGCCAAGATCGACGCTGCCTTGCGGCGCATCGACGAAGGCGAATACGGCTGGTGCGAAGTGACCGGTGAGCCGATCGGCATCAACCGCCTGATTGCCCGCCCGATTGCCACAATGACCGTCGAAGCCCAGCAGGCGCATGAACGCCGCGAAAAGGTTTCGCGCGACGACTGACCCAAACTGGGACAGTTTCGCGATTTTCGCCCAAGGATTAAGGAAAGGGTAACCACGCTTGGGCGACAAGGCGCGGTGATTGAATGCGCGCGGGCAAACACTTGCGCCGCCTTAGCGAAGCACGGGGAAGAATTGGGGATGAGCAACGTCGAGACTCGCCAGGTCGAACGCGACAGCCTGTTGCTGCTCGCCCAGCTGCGCGTAGACGGCGGCGACAAGGAATACCGGGTGAAGGTGCGCAACCTTTCCGCAGGCGGCATGATGGCCGAAGGCGATGCCCCGGTGTCTCGCGGCTCGCTCATCTCGATCGAATTGCGCAACGTCGGCTGGGTCGATGGCTCGGTGGCTTGGAAGCAGGACGACCGCTTCGGGATCGCGTTTGTCGAGGAAATCGACCCCAAGCTTGCCCGCGCGCCTGTTGCGGCCGGCGCGCCTGACCTTGCTGCCCCGCGCTTCACCCGGCCTCCGATCGCTGCGGGTGACCGTTCGAACCTGCGCAAGATCTGACCTTTCCCCGCGCTTGGTGAAGTCCTAGGGCTGCCCCATGATCGGGCGGCCATCGTTCAGGATTGTCCTCGGCTCGGCGCTGCTGGCCCTCGCCGGCTGCGACGGCAGTGCCGACGGCCCGCTCGGCGTGGCGATCATCGGCAGCGAAAGTTCGGTATTCACCACCGGCCTTCGCCTCTCGGAAGGCGCGCAGGCCGTTCGTGCGGCCACTGCTGCCGGGCTCGTCGCGCTCGATTCGCAGGGCGAAATCACGCCCGCGCTTGCCGACCGCTGGATTGTGACCGACGACGGCAGAAGCTACATCTTCCGCCTGCGCGACGGGACCTGGCCTGACGGCTCGGAGCTGACCGGCGAAAGCGCCCGCGATTCGTTGCGGCGGGTCATCCGGCAGTTGCGCGGCACGTCGCTCGGACTCGACCTGGCCCCGATTAACGAAGTCAGGGCGATGGCGGGGCGCGTGGTCGAAATCCGCCTGGGCACGCCGATGCCGGACTTCCTGCGATTGCTTGCCCAGCCCGAGATGGCGCTTTCGCATGGTGGTTTCCAGTCAGGGCCCATGGTGTCGGAACGGAACGAGGGCGGCGCCGAGCTTTCGTTCAGGCCGCCCGAGATGCGCGGCTTGCCGGTTGAGGAAGGCTGGCGGGACCACGTTCGCCCGATCCATCTCGAGGCGCTCGACGGCAAGGCGGCGCTTGAGGCTTTCGACGAGGGCAAGTTCGATGTCGTCCTTGGCGGCACGATCGACTTCTGGCCGCTTGCCGATCCCGGCCCGCTGTCGCGCGGGACCTTGCGGCTCGATAACGCGATCGGGCTGTTCGGCTTGCAGGTCATGCGCGAACGCGGCTTTCTTGCGCGGCCCGAAAACCGCGAGGCGCTGGCCATGGCGATTGATCGCCCGGCCCTGCTGTCGCAATTCAACATCGGCGGTTGGGTGCCGACCAACCGCATCGTTCCCTTGATCATCGCTGGCGAAGATGCGCCCGAGCGATGGGACGGCATCGACATCGAGCAATTGCGTGCCGAAGCGGCCAATCGCGTCGCATCGTGGCGCTCGACCCTCGGCAACGGCGAGGCGCCGAAGCTGACCATCTCCCTTGGCGACGAGCCGGGCCTGGTCATCCTGTTCAACGCGCTTGCAGACCAGTTCGCCGGGATCGGCATTACGCTCGAAAAGGTCGGACCGGGCACGGCGGCCGACCTGGCGCTGGTCGACCGAATCGCGCGCTACCCGGCGCAGTCCTGGTTCCTCAATCAGTTCAATTGCACGCTGCGCCGCGGCTTGTGCTCGCCCGAGGCCGATGCCGTGGTGCGCGGCGCACTGGCCGAACCTGACCTGCAGGCGCGCTCCGACGATCTCGCCCGCGCCGAGGCCATGCTGAGCGCCGCCAACGTCTATATCCCGATCGGCGCGCCGCTGCGCTGGTCGCTGGTACGGGGAAATGTCGATGGGTTCGCGGCCAACCCCTGGGCCTTCCATCCCTTGCCCGAGATGGCGACGATCCCCAGATAGGCTGTCCGAAAGGAGGCCCGCATGGACCGGACCGACCAGACTTCGCCGCGCCCGCGGCCCATGGCTGCGACCCTGCCGATCGGCACCGATCCCGCGTCGGTGCGCCTGCGGATCGAGGCGATGGAGCGCCTGCTCGAACGCGGCTTCACCATTCCGGGGACGAAGTACCAATTCGGCTTCGACGCGCTGGTCGGCCTCATCCCGGTGGTCGGCGATCTCGTCGGTGCCGCGCTGGGCGCCTATGTCATCTGGGAAGCCAACAACCTGCGCATGCCGAAATGGAAGCTGTGGCGAATGGCCGGCAATGTCGCGTTCGATACCGCACTCGGCGCGGTGCCGCTGGCGGGCGATGCCTTCGACCTCCTGTTCCGTTCCAACACCCGGAATGTGAAGATCGTCAGGCGGCACCTCGACAAGCATCACCCGGCGACGCGGGTGATCGAAGGATAGTTTCAATTCCAACCGTCTCCGGCCTATAGGCCGGGCATGGGCCGGGACGTCACCTACTCTTCGTACCTCGATCTCGATCGCGTGCTCGCCGCGCAGCACCCGGTGTCGGGGGCGCACGACGAGATGCTGTTCATCGTCGTCCACCAGGCGAGCGAGCTGTGGCTCAAGCTGTGCCTCCACGAACTCGCCGCCGCACGAGCGCTGATTGCCGCCGACGACCTGCGTCCCGCGTTCAAGATGCTCGCCCGGGTGAGCCGTGCACAAGGGCAGCTCATCGACAGCTGGGACGTGCTCAGCACCATGACACCGCACGATTACTCGCGCATCCGGCCGCACCTCGGCCAGTCGAGCGGATTCCAGTCGGCGCAGTACCGGCTGATGGAATTCATGCTCGGCGGGCGCGATCCGGTCATGGTGGCGCTGCACGACGCGACGCCGAACGTGGCCGCGCAGCTGCGTGCCGAACTCGAGCGCCCGAGCCTCTACGACGAAGCACTGCGCCTGCTCGCTCGCCGGGGGTTCGCCGTTCCCGCCGAAGTGCTTGAGCGCGGGCTGGATCGGCCGCACGATTCGCGTGCCGAAATCGTCGAGGCTTGGGCGCGGATCTACCGCGACCCAGAGGCACACTGGGACCTCTACGAGCTGGCAGAAAAGCTGGTCGACCTCGAATACCACTTCCAGCGCTGGCGCTTCGGCCACCTCAAGACGGTCGAGCGGATCATCGGCTTCAAGCGCGGCACCGGCGGAACCGCGGGTGTGCCCTACCTCGAGAGCGTGCTCAAGAAGGGCTTCTTCCCCGAGCTGCTCGCGGTGCGGACCGAGATATGATGGAGCGTGCGGCGCATCTTCCGAGTCCCCCTCCCCAGCGGGGAGGGGTTAGGGGTGGGGGAGCGCGACCGATAGGTCGCGCGTCCCAGTTGACGTGGGAGCGCCCCCCCCCCACCCACCCCCCCCCCGGGGGGGGGCGGGGGGTTTTTTTTTTTTTTAATAAAAAACACGCCCCCAAAAACGCAAAAATTTTTATAAGTAAAAAAAA
>Ga0299912_10000193_pt1 | contig 63833 bp, 64 predicted proteins | sample RVTome_2_FD_207667 | JGI IMG/M metagenome (GOLD analysis project Ga0299912, IMG submission 207667) | Soil microbial communities from uranium-contaminated site in the Upper Colorado River Basin, Wyoming, United States - RVT95D214 (version 2) ... | reverse complement strand
TGTGTATGTGGACGTAGAGCTGAACTACCAAGGCACGCCGTACGACGGAAACATACGTGTCGAGCTCCAGAGGACCACGGACGGCTGGGTATATGACTGGTTCAACGAGAGGACCAACGACCCGGTTGTCGGATGGTACAACAGTTCCCAGGACAACACCTGGCTTGACACATGGGCCGGAATCCCCGGCGACATGATGACGTACGACGTCGTGGTGTACTACACCGGAACTTGGGATGAGATCGCAAGGAAGACAATAGTCGTGAAGGACACTGGGCTCTGGCTAGATCCCCCGGATGACCCATACTACCCGGGAGAACAGGTCACGGTAACGTTGATCACGACCTACACGACCGATGTCTTCTATGTGCAGATCGTGAACGAGACAGGGGCGACCATGAAGAACTGGAGCGGACAGGTCGCTCTCGAGGGATGGTGGCAGACCGTCTGGACCGTCGCCGCTGACTTCCCTGACGGGGACTTCACTCTCAACGTGAGGGATCAGGGGTCGCACGCGATATGGAACCAGGTGTTCTTCGCCGTACAGAAGTATGTCCTGATGATAGACAGGGACAGGAGCAACTTCTTGCCCGGCGAGACGGCGAGGATAACCTACGCCGTCTTCGAGATAGCCACTCTGGCGCCATACACGGGGGGAACGATAACCTATTCCGCGCACTGGCTCAACAACTCCGGGAACGACACCTGGCAGAATGGAACGCTAGTGGGAAGCGAGGGGACGCAGTCATTCATCGTGCCCTCGGACATAGCTCTATACTCGGATGTGGAGATAACCTACTGGGCCAACGATACAGCCGGAACCAGGACTGCCGAGTACACACTCTGGCTGTACATCAACACTCTATCTGCTGACATCGGCCTTGACTATGGCCCCTACATGCCGGGTGACACCGTCATGATAGAGGTTTCTGCATGGGTCGGATGGAGCAACCTGCCAGATGCGAATGTGGACATTGCTGTAATCAGGGCCGGAACTGCAATCGCAGAGTACGGTGCATCCGGGCTGACTACTGACGCCTACGGCGTGGCCATGCACTCGTTCCAGCTGGCCTTGAACGAGAGCAAGGGTAACTTCGTTGTGAATGTGGCAGTCTCCAAGGCAGGGCAGTCAGTAACGCGAATGACATCATTTGAGGTCGAATGGAACGGCGGCCTCACAATTGAACTCGACAGAGAGCGGTACTATTCAGGAGACACAGTCACGGCGTCATTCCAGGTGTTCTGGAATACGGAGTATCTGTCAGGACAGACAGTGACGTACCTAGTCGGAACGAATCTCGGATTGCTTACCATTGGCAACACGACGACCGGAAGCGTCAGCTTTGACCTCCCATCCGACTACTACGGCGTCCTTTGGATGGAAGCTGTCGTCAACCTGAACGGATACCTGCTGTCCGACATCCGCATGGCCGAGGTTGTGCTCGCAGATGTCCTGGTCAGCGCGGTGAGAGACAACTATGACGCATCGGACGTGATCGAATTCGACTATGCCATTGTCTCGATGGCGCCAGGGGCAAACCTGAGATACGAGATCGTCAACTCCATGGGGATACGAGTGGCAGGATCCTCTCTGCCGCTTGTGGAGAACGGCACCATTTCGTTCACAGTCCCGGCAATGCCAGCTGACAGCTACACATGCATTGTCAGCCTTGTTACTCCCGGGGGAACGGTGATATCGGCATATGATACTGCGACTCTGAGCGCCCAGTACGAACTGGTCATTCAGGTCCAAGGCTCTTCGCATCTACTCGGCTCGTTCGAACCTGGTGAGACGGCCGTGATGGAGTACACGATCCTCGAGCACGGCCTGCAAGCGCTCCCGGCGTATGAGCTCAAGATATACACTTCCTGGGACGATGAACGGACTGTGATAACGACAGATACTCGGGGCAATGTGAGTCTCCCCATATCGGAGGATGCGTCGAACGGCTGGGCATGGATTGAGGTGGCGCTATACGACGGAATGAATGACCTATATCTTGCAGGTGCCCAGGCGATGATCTCAATCGACGCAGCGGCTGGCGAGTGGGACCTCGTTATTGAAGGGCTGGAGGAAGATGTTACACTCCTCTCAGAACAGATCTCTGACCAGGGGAACGTCACAAGGGCCACTTTGGCGGACATTTGGGACCAGGTCAACACCACCCAGGCTGCAATCGATGTCCTGAGGGACAATCTCCAGACCACTCTGGATGCTGTGAACGTAGCGAACGCGGACATCGAGCTAATCATGGCTGACCTCGACGCCATGGATGAACAACTGGAGGCTCTGCAGACGCAGCTCGAAACCCTCCAGGAAGACATGGGCGCAGTAGAGGACGATGTCAGCGCGCGACCGACTGGAGCATCTGTCGCAACATGGCTGGCCATCGCTGTTGCCGTGCTGATCGGCGCTGCTGTCGTGATCGCGCTTGTCATGAGGAAGAAGCAGCCGTGAGATTCCGTTGCGAAGTCAACAGGCGCTAGAGCAAGCTCCTCTGCCTCAGGTGCACCTCTAGATTCCTTGGAAAGACCGTGAGGTCCAGGCCGACCCGTCTGAGCCTCCTGTCCATCATGACCGCCTTGGACCCCGTGAACTTCCCGCGGAGCAGGTATCTGGTGTCCTCCTCGCTGAACCTGCCCCGATCCACGAACCAGTCTGCCACATCCTTGTCGTACGGGCACACCCGCTGACAATGCATGCAGCCAACTAGTGCATTGTGGGCGGAATCATCTATCCAATCAGGGAACGGGCATGAGGAGTCGCGCTCGTTGAACCTCGACAGGCAACGCTCCGCGTGAATCAGGAATCTGTCCTCACATATAGCACCTGTAGGACAGGCTTTCAGGCAAGCCTTGCAGGCACTGCATTTGGGCAGTACTATCTTCTCCTGCCAGTGGTCCTCTGGGCTATCGAAGGATGAATACAGAGCCGCGAGGGCGTGGAAGCTGCCGAACTTGGGTATGTAGGTCACATTGTTCCTGCCGTACGTGGCAAGTCCGCTTCGAACTGCCAGTAGCTTCACGGGCATTACCGCGGGGGCCGTCCAGTACTTCTTTGGCGCAAACGCCTCCGCGAGCAACCTTCTCGATCTGGTGATGACGCGCGTGTATTCCCCGTAGGTTGGCGGGACCTTGAGTTGGATCGTCTCCCCCTTCCATTCGAAGCTCACCCTGAGCCCGGGCACGGGCGTTGCGGTGACGAATATCGACCTCGCCTTGGCCATTCCTCGAGGAGTCTTTGGGTCGAGGCGCCCGGCGATCCACTCCTTGAAGAACTCCCCGTCGAGCTTCCCATCCTCCATCAAGGACCTGACCTCGTTTCTGAGATCCTCCAGATGGGCTATGGAAACCACACGGCCGAAACAACCGTTCTTCTCGAGATAGTCAAGTGCCTCGATGCTGAATCCCCCACCGACCTGCGTGCCCGTGCAGCCATACGCCGTGCTCCGACAAATCACTTTCCTCTGATGACTGCCGCAGCCACCCCAGAGAGCCCCGTGCGGTTGGATGCGCCAGTAGTCCGTACGCTCGTTTGGGTTCAAAGCTGAAATACTCAGAATCTGATTCCACATGCCGTGACAGCAAGAAAGATAGACACCATTCTTCCGAGCAGGCCAACGATTGAAGGAGCTGGCGTCCGCCTGAGAAGGGCCTTTGGCCCGCACGAGGTCCCGCTGCTAGATCCGTTCCTGATGCTGGACGACTTCCATTCCGAGAATCCAGCCGACTATATTGCCGGCTTTCCGTGGCACCCCCACAGGGGGATTGAGACTGTGACCTACATGATAAACGGCATCATCGACCACGGCGACAGCCTTGGCAACAAAGGAACCATAGGCTCTGGGGACGTGCAGTGGATGACCGCCGGGAGCGGAATACTCCACCAGGAGATGCCCCGGCCATATACTGGCATGATGCAAGGGTTTCAGCTCTGGGTGAATCTGCCTGCGGACAACAAGATGATGGAGCCAAGGTACAGGGGCATCGATAGCAAACAGATATCATCTTTTTCCCCCACACCAGGCGTGGACGTCAAGGTCATTGCGGGCAAGGTAGGCGACGCTGAGGGACCCGTGCAGGATCTCGTGGTCGCGGCAGAGTACTTAGATGTCGAAATGAAGCCGGGCAAGGAGTACAAGCACAAATCTCACAAGAGACACAAGGTGTTCGCGTACGTCTTCCATGGTGGGGCGAAGTTCCAGAACTCGCAGAAGCACTCTTCGACCGCTGGGCACCTAGTGGTCCTCGCAGATGGAAACGAGATTGACGTGAAGGCAGGAGAAGATGGCGCCCGGTTCCTGCTGGTGTCAGGCGAGCCGATAGGCGAGCCCGTGGCGTGGCGCGGGCCGATAGTCATGAACACCGAGCAGGAGCTGGATATCGCTTTTCAGGAGTACTGGAGCGGAAGGTTCATCAAGAGCGCTGCAAAACAATGAGGGAAAAGGGCTCATTTGTAAGATGAGCCCTTTATGTTTGTTCTTGGAGAAGTTCCTAGATCATAGCGCTTTGACCTCTTCCTTGATCTCCATGCCCATTGATGGCAGCTTCTCAAGGATTTTGTCAACCGGCAGCTGCTCAGGGACAAACAGACCCGGCCCTTTTATGTGGCCGGATAGCAGGATGTCTGCTCCCAAGGCACCGCCGATGCCCACGAGGGCGCCAGTGGCGTTGCTCTTCCACCTGTTGTAGGCATACTCGTGGGACATTGCTCCCCAGACCTTCGAGACCATCTTCTTGCCATTCTTCTTGCCAATGACCTCGATCACAAGCCCGGCATGTCCTTTGACTTTGCCCGGAAGATCGACCGTTCTCGGCAGGAACGATGACACGAAGTTCAGCGGGACAACCTTGCAGCCGCCATAGTCCACAGGCGTAAGGCTGTGCATTCCAAGCTTCCTGATCGCCTTCGCAACCGAGACGAAGTTGTCATCTATGCCTATCCTGAAGTCAGTCTCGGTTATCCCTGGTATGTACTTCGCCATCAAGAATGTCTCCTCGTGGAGGGTCTTGTAGACTGGCAGGCGTCCAATTGGCGCAGGAAAGTCGTATTCCTCCCTCTCGTGCAGGGGCGGGACGAACTTGAACTCCCCGTTCCTGCAAATGGCGGCGGGCACTGTCGCCTCCTCAAGCATGTCCACCGGGGACCACAGGGAGAATACCTCGTGGCCTTCGGCGACGCCGCAATCGCCGTCGTAGACGTGGGCTTCCTTGGGCTCATCGAGCTTGCTGGCCGCCCGGACTGCCATCGCGTCGGATATCCCTGGATCGGCGCCCATGGCGCTGATCGTCGTGATGCCAGCATCCTTGCACTTCTTCATCTGCCATGGGATGTCCTCCACTTTGTCGACAGTCAAAGAGAAGTCAAGGTAGTTGACACCTACATCCGCAGCGGTTTCGAAAGCCCCCCGTAACAGGCGATACGGTAGTGAACACACCACCAGGTCCTTCCCTTTCAGGACACTTCGGACGCTCTTCTTGTCGGATCCGTCAACTTTCTTGACGGACACCTTTTCGTTCTTCAATCTCGAAGCCAGCCTCTCCGCCGCCTCCGTCCTCGAGTCCGCGAGGACAATTTCCGAGACTTTGGGGTTTTTGGCCAGCTCCTCCGCACACACTAATCCGGTTATGCCGCAGCCTAGCTGTACCACCTTCGTGGTCCCACTCGGAACCCCCATTCTGGTTTGGGTTAATAGTCGTTTTCAGAGGGGCTTTATTAGCCCTTCCCTAGCACATGGGGCCATCGGGGGCCGTGGCTCCGGCCAAAGCCTTATTCCAGATGGGGTAGCTGATGTCCGTGTGTGCGGACGTTTCGCGCTGACATTCGTTCACGGGTTCTGGTCCAGGTTCTCGATAAGCGATCCTCCCAATCTGGATCTGGTCGCCAGGTTCAACATCGCCCCGACGCAGCAGGTCACCATCGTGACCAGCGCCAGCCCAAACACTGCGGTCATGATGAGGTGGGGACTGATACCTTTCTGGGCTAAGGATGTCAAGATCGGCAGCAGGATGATCAATGCGAGGGCCGAGACCGTGGCAGCCAAGCCTGCCTTCCGTGCTTCATTGAAGCGAAGGAGATGCATCGTTCCGGCGACCGGGTTCTACGAATGGAAGAAGGATTCAGGGAGCAAGAGACCGTTCTACATCCACCTCAAGGACAACGCGATGTTCGGTTTTGCGGGACTGTATGACCGCTGGAAAGATCAGGATGGCAACGAGACATTGAGTTTCACGATCATCACGACGAAGCCCAATCCGATGATGGAGAAGATACACAACAGGATGCCAGTCATTCTTCGGGAGGAGCACGAGCAGAGTTGGCTTCGTAACGAGGTTCTGGCAAAGGAGAACCTAGGTAAGATGTTCGCAGCGTATCCATCGTCAAGAATGGTTGCCTACGAGGTATCCAAAGACGTCAACAATCCGTCCGTCGACTCGGAGCACCTGATAGAACCCTTAAGAACCCTCAAGGCGGACTGATTACTCTTATGTTGTCAGCGCCCTCGAATTGTGTCGCATCCGAAAGCGATCCCGACACGACCACCTGAACTTCCTGACCGACCTGCAGTGTGCTCGCCACCGAGGCCCTGTCGAACTTCAGCATGAGGTCCGGGATCCCATCCGCGTCATGGTCCCCTATCTCGGAAGGCTTCTCGTATGCCATCACAGCCCTGTTCACTATCACGGAGGATATCACAATATCCGCCACGTCATGGCCCGCAGGTAGCTCGATGTAGACTTGGATCCACTTGCCCTTGCTCCCGAGGTTGAATGAATCCATGTCGAAATCAACGGTCGCCTCGATTGCGTCGGCATTCGTAACGACGAACGCCAGGGTGATCTCGGAATAGTAGTCTCCGAGGTATGTGCACTGCGAGCCGCCGTAAGGCCCCACCTGGTCTACTGCTCCAATGGCATTCCAGATGGATTCCTCAACACCGCCTGTGCCGATCACATAGCCTACGATGGCGCTCGCCCATATGCCATCTGGATATCCGCGGACGCCGTTCAGCTTGGCCGCCACAATGTTGTTGCCCGTGTCCACACCCTCGAGCGGCTCCGGGGGTATCCGCTCGCACGATATCGTCACATAGACCCCGTCGGAGGTGACGACGTAGTCCTCTGACAAGATCGCGAGGGTCGAGAAGGTCCCCCCATTGGCCATGAGCACATCCTCGAGGAACGTGTACTCGCCAACCTCGCCTGTCTGCTCATATACGGTTACGCTCACCCCTGAGGACACCGGTATGAGACTTTTCTCCAAGACCACAAGGTCGGTGTGTGGAGGTGCCGACCCCGGGAAGGTCATGGCAATCGCCAGGACTGCTCCTAGCGCCAGCAATGGGGGGAGGGAGAGTGACATGAGTTGCCCAACTGATTATCTAGCGGGCCGTGTGATATAAATAGGAGCCGCGAACAGGGAGAAAACGGGACCTTCGCCGAATCAGCAAGTATTTCTATGAGTTGTTCAGGCCAGGGCCGAATGGATTTGTACGATTGTTTATTATGCCGCCTGCAATCACGCACTTATGAGCGGTAAGAGACAGTTGCTTCCACCGATTGCCAAGAAGATCCCGAAGAGGATGGTCGAACACGGTAACATCAGGGTCGATGACTATTTCTGGATGAAGCGCAGGGAGAACCCAGAGGTCCTCAAGTACGTGAGGGCCGAGAACAAGTACGCGGACTCGGTCATGAAACGCACCGAGAGACTTCAGAACAAGCTCTTCCGTGAGTACAGGTCGCGGCTTACAGAGACCGATGTCTCTGTACCCACCAGGATAGATGATTACTACTACTACAAACGAATGCTCAAAGGCAAGCAGTATCCCGTGTACTGCAGGAAGCATGGAAGCCTCGGTGCGAGCGAGGAGGTGATCCTCGACGGCAACGCGATTGCCGGCAGGAACAAGTTCTTCGACATGTTGGTCCATAAGGTGAGCCCGGACCACAGGTACGTGGCTTACCTGACCGACAGGGAAGGGTCAGAGCGATACTCACTACATGTGAAGGACCTTCAGACTGGGAAGTTGGTCGGCAAGAGCATACCCAGCACGGCCATGGTCGTGTGGGCGAACGACAGCAGGACCATATTCTACTCAACCAAGAACAAGGTGTTCCGGGCGTCCAGAGTCTACAGGCATGTCCTGGGAACGGACTCGAGGAAGGACAAGTTGGTCTTTCAAGAAAAGGATGAAATGTGCTACTACCTGCACCTTGAGAAGACTAAGAGCAAGAAATACATCACCATCACCACTGAGAGCGCGACGACATCGGAAGTCAGCTATCTGGATGCGGACCGCCCGGAGCAGGACTTCAAGATCCTCTACCCGCGCAAGCACAATCACGAGTACTACCTGTTCCACCACGGGAATAATTTCATCATCATGACCAACGAGCGCGCACCGAACTTCAAGCTGGTCCAAGTCCCAGTCTCTGACCCTTCCAAGAAGAGATGGAAAGAGCTCCTGCCCCACAGAGAGGAGGTCGCGATTGACGTGAGCCATCCTCTGCCATGGGTGGAGGTCTTCAGAGACTACATGGCCGTGTTCGAGCGCTCGAACGCTTATGGCAGGATACGAGTGATGAGTTTCAAGGACGACAGCTCACACTTCATCGAGCTCCCGGAGGACCTGTGTTTCGTCACGCCCGGGGACAACCCGGAGTACGGGTCCTCAGTCTTCAGATTCAACTATTCAGCGATGGTCACTCCTCCAACGGTCTACGATTATGATGTGGCGACGAGGACCCTGGTCATGAGGAAGCAGGATAAGGTCAAGGGGCTCGATCCGAGCAAGTACAAGACTGAGCGAATACACGCCAAAGCCAAGGACGGGACGCTCGTGCCCATATCGCTCGTGTACAAGAAGGGCCTCAGGAAGAACGGCCGGAACCCCGGGTATCTGTACGCATACGGCGCGTACGGGGACTACGAAGGAGCCGCACCCAGGTTCAATCCCTACTGGCTTAGCATGCTCGACAGGGGGTTCGTCTGCGCCAACGCGCACATAAGGGGAGGAGGCGACCTCGGGAAGAAGTGGCACGAGCAGGGGAGGATGCTCGGGAAGATCAACACCTTCACGGATTTCATCGCGTGCGCGGAACACCTCATCAGACAGAAATATACCTCGGCCGACAGGCTGGCAATCAGAGGAGCTAGCGCGGGCGGGCTGCTGATGGGTGCGGTCACGATGATGAGGCCAGACCTCTTCAAGGCAGTGGTTGCCGAGGTCCCCTTTGTCGATGTGATAACCACGATGTTCGACGATTCCATCCCGCTGACGGTACCGGAATTCGAGGAGTGGGGCAATCCGAAGATCAGAAGCTACTACCAGTACTTCAGGAGATACTCCCCATACGACCGAGTCGAGCGGAGGGAGTACCCGAACATGCTGATGACAGCCGGCTGGAACGATTCGAGGGTGCAGTACTGGGAGCCCACGAAATGGGTTGCCAAACTCCGGGCAACGAAGACGGACGACAACGTGCTTGTGCTCAGGACGAACATGGTAGAAGGGCACGCGGGAGCGAGCGGAAGGTACGACACTTTGAGGGAGTACGCTTTCAAGTACGCATTCATCATGGAGATCTTGGGAATCAGGAGCTAGGCAGAGAGGAGCTTCTTGTAGACGGCCTCGGCCACCCTGATGTTGGACTCAAAGGTCCCCTGGTTGCGCTCGTCCAGCACTTTCTCTCTCGCACGCCTGCCCACCTGAGGGAGCATCGCCCTTACGGAGTAGGCCTTCCTCATCTTGTCAGCCAGCCTGGCCGGATCAATCGCAGTCAAGTAGCCGTTGGCCCCCTCGTCCATCCAATCCCTCATGCTGGGTATGTCGGAGGCAATCACAGGCAGTTCGCAGGCCATCGACTCGAGGACGCTTGCCGCGGCGCTGTCGCTGTTCGGAACAGAGACGGCGATATCCGCTGAGTTGTAGAGGTCGACCATCTCTCCGTGAGGCCTCATAGGGACGAACCTGACATGATCCTTCAGGGATTGGTCGGAGTCGACCTTGGCACGTATCGTATCTATCGAGTTACCGAAGTCGAGCATATAGAGATATGACTTCCCCAGATGAGGCTTCACTGAACGGAAAGCATCAAGCACAACATGCGGGTTGTATATGGAGGAGCAGGGGCGGATCGACAATATCCGGAACTCGCCGGTTCCGTGCGGCGCTTTCTTCTTGAATACGGCCGCGTCGACCCCGAACCTGAATATCGCGATATCCCCGCGATATCCCAGATTCCTGGTTTCCTGAGCCATGTCATTTGTCCCCGCAAAGACGAGGTCGCACTTGCGAAGGACATACTTGACGATCATGCGCTCGGTGAACGACCTTCTCGGTCCGAAGTAGACATCGGATCCCCACGCGCTGCCAACTCGGGGTTTCGCACCGCTGAGCGCTGCGTACAGGCCCCCGACCGTGAGGTAATGGCCATGGACTATGTCAGGGGAGAACTCCCTGACCAAGCGTCTCATCCTCGGGACGCGAAGGAGATTCCTCGCGCCGGCCTTCGCCGTGAACAGCTTTTCGACTCTGACTCCATTGATCGGGGCGTCGGTGTCACTTATGACCAACACATCTGCGGTTCGAGAGAAATGCTCCGCCCAGCGCCTCATATGGATGCTTCCTGAGTCGCCTATGAGACAGAGCCTCGTCAGACCACCTGACCATCGGTCAGAGGTTGTTACGTACATAGAGCTTTTTGCAGTCTGCGCCTCAGGATGTCAAGAGGCTGTAAATCATCTCGACCGCTGCCAGATACACGCCACAAGTGAATATCGTCTTCACGACTTTGGTTCTCAACTTCTCGAGCCCCCAACGGGAGCCTACGAGGGCGCACAGAAGGACTATCGGAGTCAGGACGAGCGCGATATCGTAGTTGATGACGAAATCCCCTACGACCGATTCGTTCCAGGCATATGCAAGGAGTGCGACAGGGGTGAGGACCGCACCCATCATGGCCGATGTTCCGATGGCCTTTCGCGTCTCGAACTTGAACACATAGATCACCAGGGGAACACTGACTACTCCCCCGCCGACCCCGAACATGCCGACCAGGACGCCGGTTATGATGCTAACGCACATTCCCGCAATCAGGAGCCTCGCGCCTGGTTCGGGAGCGGCCGCCGGATTCTCCCTCTTGTTTGTGTATATATCATACATCATCTTCGTCGCCACGATGACAAGCATGGCGGCGAACGCCCCCTTGACCAAGTCCTCGGAAGCATTGGTCGTGATCGCCACTCCCAGAAGCACCCCGAAGACACCCGCAGCTGCCAACTTGGTGCCGAGCTTGAAGTCCACGAGGCCTTTCCGGCGGTGCATGTAGGTCGCTGACAGCATAGTCACGAACGCGAAACACAACGACAGGGGGATTACCTCGACCACAGTGAGCGTGACGAAGAATAGGTCCATTATCGGCACGTAAAGCTGCCCACCTCCGAGGCCCAAGTTGGAATAGAAGAAAGCGACGACCCCGACGAGGACCGCGACTACGAGCAGGCTCTCGGTTCCGACGCCTCCGAAATCCATATCGAATGTGAACGATTGATGTCTATTAAAGCCGTATGATTGTACAATCGTTCGAAAACGCTCCCCGTTTTCCGCTTCCCGTGCGAAGAAAGCCCGGATGAAATTGAAACGAGCCAAATCCTTTTATACGCTATCGCAATTCGTTCGACCGCAATTCTAGGAGACTGATTGGATGCGACTGCTGAGAGTTGACCTGACTAGCGGGAAGATCTCTGAGCAGGAAGTTGCGAAGGAAGATTGTGTCAAGTTCCTGGGAGGAAGAGGGCTCGCCGCGAAGATACTCTACGAAGAGAACAAGCCGAAGGTGGACCCATTTGACCCGGAGAACCGACTCATATTTATGGCAGGGCCCTACACGGGCACATCCGGATCATTCACCGCGTTCTACAACATCACGACCAAGTCCCCGTTGACAGGGGGCATCCTGTCGGCGCATTCAGGAGGCCACTGGGGCCCCGCATTCAGGAGGACTGGCTATGACGGCATCGTAATCAAGGGGAAGGCGCAGAAACCCGTGTATCTTCTGGTCACGGACAATGGTCCGGAACTCAATGACGCTTCAGACATATGGGGCAAGGATGTCTTCCAGACGATCGACACACTTGAGAAGAGACACGAGAAATCCAAGGCTGCGGTCATAGGCCCTGCCGGGGAGAGGCTCGTCCGTTACGCAGCCATCATGAACGACATGCATAGGGCGGCTGGTAGAGGAGGCGTGGGAGCGGTCATGGGTTCCAAACACCTCAAAGCGGTCGTCGTCCGCGGAACGAAGGAAATCCCCCAGGCTGACGCTGAGAAGCTCAAGGAGACTTTCAAGACAGCGACAGCGACGGTCAAGGAGAAGTCCGCCGCCTTTGCAAAGTACGGCACATCCATGGTCGTGGGGATAACTGGAAAGGCCGGCGCCATACCAACCCGCAACTTCCAGACCGGGTACTACCCCGAATACGAGAAGATAGGCGGGGACTCGCTGATGGCGCTGAAGACCAAAGACACCGCATGTTACAGGTGTCCATTGCACTGCGGGAACGAGACGAAGGCGGAGAAAGACTACCAGACAGAGACCGAAGGGCCGGAGTACGAGACCCTCGCGATGTTCGGCTCCAACCTCGGCAACTCGAATCTCGAATCGATCATAATGGCGAACAACATATGCAACATGTATGGCATGGACACGATATCGTGCGCGGACACCATTGCGTGCGCGATCGACCTTTTTGAGGATCACGTGATTTCTGAGAAGGATACCGGGGGGCTCAAGCTCTCTTGGGGCGACCACAGGACGATCGTCAGGCTGGTCGAGATGACAGGTAAGGGAGAGGGATTCGGGAAGCTGATCGGCGAAGGCTCGAGGAGGCTCGCAGCCAAGTTCGGACCGAAAGCACAGACTTACGCCATGAACGTCAAGGGAATGGAGTTCCCTGGATACGACCCGAGGGGGATCCAGGGCATGTCGCTCGCGTTCGCAACATCCACGAGGGGCGCGTGCCACCTGCGGGCGACCATGTACGTCCCCGAGCTGTTCCAAGGGGTCCTAGACAGGTTCACGGTGAAGGGAAAGGCCAAACCCTTGAAGGATCTTCAGGAGCTGTTCACCGTCTACGACTGTATGGTCCTCTGCAAGTTCGGTGCAAGGAACGCCTTCGCGAACAACTGGGACAACATGGTCATTCTCGTCAACGCAGCTACTGGCCAGGGATACACCGTGGATGAGCTCAGGAAGGTCGGCGCCAGGGTCTGGAACGTCGAGCGGCTCTTCAACCTGAGGGAGGGGCTGTCCAAGAAGGACGATACGCTGCCTGAGAGGCTTTTCACGGTGCCCATCCACGATGGCCCGTCGAAGGGGGCTGTGGTCAACAAGAGCGATTTTGACCGGGAGCTCGAGGAATACTACAGGCTTTGGGGCTGGACGAGTGATGGGGTGCCTACAAAGGAGACCCTCGCGGACCTTGGAATCACGGGCTAGGCACGCACATTTCGACCCCCTGCGAAAGGCATTAAGTAGGACGGATTGCCGTGGAGTTGCGGTGATTCGGAATGGCCAAGCCCAAGCTGGAAAAGAGAAAGGCTCAGACGATAGCGTACATTGAGCATAGCGGTCCCTACAACAAGGTTCCCTGGGACAAGTACATAGAAAGCCTGTATGGATTCGCGAAGGCGAAGAAGGTCATGCCCGGGTTCTACCCGCTTGCGATATACTTCGACAACCCTCAGGAGACGCCCGAGAACAAGCTGAGGAGTCACATCGCAATCCCCATCCACGGCAACCCCAAGCCAGACAAGGACATCAAGATCGGGAAGCTCCCCGCGATGACCGTGGCATCTGTCTCGCACAAGGGTCCCGGCGAGGAGTTCAAGAACACTTATCAGCAGCTCAACGACTTCATCAAGGAGAAGAACCTCAAATGCGCTGGCCCGCCCATGGAGATCTACACGAAGAAGCCTGAGGTGGTCGGCGGAAAGACAATCCTGTTCGCGAAGGTGATGATACCGACGAAGAAAGGCTAGGACATGGGCATCCTGGTCGGCGAAAAGGATAGTCGGAGGAGCCGCTATCGCAAGGATCGTTGAAGGTCTGCATCCCCTGCGCGTTCCCCGGCGGCCCGGAAGCGGCCATAGTCGACTCCCTGGAGCTCTCTGAGATTTTGGACTACTACGAGATAGACCGTGCGGGTAGTTTCGTGCACACCGCACAGATGAGGCAGTGCACCGGAGGATGTTCAGACCCCATCGACTCGATAATAAGGAGAGGTGTCGAGGCGATTGTCGTCACCACCCTGTCCCCGAGCTCCCTCGTGAGGCTCACGAACGGGAGGGTGAGGGTCTACGCAACGACGAATCCCTCGGTCCGCGCGACGATAGACCTCCTCGCCTCAGGGAGACTCGAGGAGATAGGAATCGACCAGTTCTCGAAACTTGACAAGAAATGAAGAATGGATTTTGGGAAGTGGTTTTCGGGCAGGTCCCTCGACCTAGAGCGCTTCCAGCTTCGCCTTGTTCGCCAGGCTTTCCTTGCTCAACTTGTCCAAAAGCCTCGAACCCTCCGACATGAGGGGCTTCGCGATCCTAGCAGCATCGGCGTAGAACTTCGCTGAGGTCTCCTCTATCTTGGCCGCGAACCTGCCGGCTGTCTTGGCATCGGCACCCTTCGGATACTCAGTGCTGATCAGGTAGTTCTCGCGGTGCATGTCCTGGATCGGCTCCAGTATCATCTCGTTGAGCTTCTGCTGCCTCATGTCCTCTATCGCCGTCCCGCGCTTCTTGTGAGACTCCGCGAGCGCCCTGAATATCTCGGCGGCAGGTCCCATTTTGGGTTCCTTCGCCAGCTCTTCGCACACACCAGCAGCTCCCTTCTCGAGCTCCAGCGCGAACCTGATGACTGACCCAAAGGTTGTGCATTCCGGGAACTCGCAGACCACCATCAGAACCACCTAGTGATTACGACCTTCCTGTCCGTGAAGAACGAGATGGCATCCTTACCCTGTCCATGGAGCGTCCCGAAGAAGGAGTCCTTGTAGCCGGCGAACGGGAAGTAGGCCATCGCTGCCACGATTCCCACGTTGATGCCGATGTTCCCGCACTGCACCCGGTACCTGAAGTCCCTCGCCCACTTGCCGTTCTGCGTGTAGATGGAAGCCGCGTTTCCGAACGGACTCTTGTGCATGAAGTCAATCGCCTCGTCCATGTTCTTCATCCTCATGAAGCTCACGACAGGGCCGAAGACCTCCTCCTTGGCGATCGTCATGTCGGGCGTGACGCCGTCTATGACCGTCGGGCCTATGAAGTAGCCCTTCTCGTAGCCAGGGACCTTGGCGTTCCTGCCATCAAGCAGTATCTTCGCACCCTGCTTCTGGGCACCGTCGATGTACTCGAGGACCTTCTTCTTCGCCTTGGCTGAGACCACGGGTCCCATGTTGACGCTCTCGTCCAGGCCGTAACCCATCCTGATCCTCTTCGAGGCCTCGACCCACCTGTTGAGCAACGGGTCAGCGATGTCGCCGATTGCGATCATGTTGGACCCAGCGAGACATCTCTGGCCTGCGCAGCCGTAGTACGATGCGAGCATGTTGGAGACCGTCCTGTCCATGACGGCGTCCGGCATGACCACCAGCGAGTTCTTCGCACCACCCTGCGCCTGAACCCGCTTCCCGTTCTCGGACGACTTCTTGTAGATGTACTTCGCGACCGGGGATGAGCCCACGAATGAGACTCCCTTCACGAGCGGGTGCTCCATGAGGGTGTCGGATACCTCGTGGCTGCCGTTCACGAGGTTCATGACTCCCGGCGGGAACCCTGCCTGCTCGACGATCTTGGTGAGGTACCACTGCGTGAGCGGCACCTGGCTCGACGGCTTGAGTATGTACGTGTTGCCAGTGGCAACCGCGTAGGGCCAGAACCAGTATGGAATCATCGCTGGGAAGTTGAACGGGCATATCGCGCCGAACACTCCGAGGGGCGACATGATCGCTTCCTCGTCGATGCCCTCTGCGGCTCCGTCCTCCAGGCTGTAGCCCATCATTAGCGAGGGAATCCCAGCTGCGACCTCGACGTTCTCGATGGTCCTTCTGGTCTCTCCTCTGGCCTCATCGATCGTCTTACCCTGTTCCTGAACCATGATCCTCGCGATGTTCTCGAAGTGCTGTTCCATCAGTTCCTTGAGCTTGAAGAAGAACCGTGCCCTCGCTATGGGAGGGGTCTCTCTCCAGGCCCACCAGGCCTCCTGGGCAGCCTCTATCGCGGCCTTGGTCTCGTCCACCGTGGACATCGGGACCTTGGCTATCGACTCGGTCGTTGACGGGTTCTCCACGTCGATGACCTTGTCGGAAGTGGAATCGATCCACTCCCCGTTGACATAGTTCTTCAGCTTACCGTAATTCTTCTGTACTTCAGTCAAGAGCGCCATCCTATCGGTTCTCCTTGGCTATACGAAATCTCCGCATCCGCCGGAACAAGGGATATCCCGGACGAACAGCTATCTCGAATCGATTTCGCAATTCGTTCAGCTTTTCGGCCCTAAATTAGCAGATATCCCAAGATTTCTCGGCCTTGTTCGCAGGGTAATAGCTGCCACTCTAAATACGTTGTGGTATTAGTTGCCTTTCTGTAACCCGTGCAAGGCAGGGCTTCATCTAGACGCTGGCCGGGGAATCGGTCATAGGTCGAGGATCATCACAGGGAACCGAACTCAAATCATGCGAGTTCTGTCTCCAGTTCCTCGATCCTTCTGTGATAGCGTTCGTGCACTCCAGGTCCCATTATCTTCTCTTCGACCTCCTCAAAGCCCTTCTCGAGCTCGTCCTGATCTCTGGAAGAAAGAATCTGATTTGCCATTGGATAGAGGATCTTGTCTTCCTTCTGTATGTGCTGTGAGAGCAGCTCAACATAGGCGCGCGCGTGTTGGACTAGCTTCGCGCGCGTCTTGTCCGTGAGCACCTTCGCCGAGACCTCAGCGATGTTTCGGACGTGCATCCTTCCATCCTCGTGCTCCCTGAGCATGACAGCGACCGGACCGGTCTCCCCCGATATGCCACGCTCGACCATCTTCACGAACAGCAGCTTCTCCTCCTTGCCGTGATGGCATTTGTCGGCGAAGTTCTTGAAGAAGTCCGCGGCGTCGACAAAGACTCCGGAGTCGACGCTCTCTCCGTCCTCCAGCTTGGTCGCAGCCTTCGACAACACATCAAGCATGCGCTCGATCACACGGTGCTCGTTCATCAGCTCCTCAGTCGGCAGCACTTCTCTCACCACCTAGCACAGTGAAGCGCACGCCAGAGCCATAGGCATTGTCCCTTCGATGTTAGGTTCAATTCTCTCAGGGCGGCTGCCGAAAAACAACGGACAAAGGGGTTTATGAATGGGTTTGCCAGATTATGCGAGGCCCGCTTTCTTCGTCTCCTCGACGATCGCGTTCTCGATCATGTCGAGGCCTTTTACGAGCAGGTCCTGCTTGATGATCAGCGGCGGGTGCAGGCGGATGACATTGTTGTACTGCCCGGCGGTGAGGATGTACAGCCCGTGCTTGAAGCAGTTGAGCTGTATGTTACGGGTCAGCTCGACCACGGGCTCCTTGCTCTTCTTGTCCTTCACGAGCTCGAAACCCATCATCGCGCCGATGCCCCGCACATCGCCGACCACCTCGTACTCCTCCTTCCACTCGTTCAGGCGCTTCTTCTCCACCTTGTTGATCATCTTCGTGTTCGGAAGCGCCTTCTTGGTGAGCTTGATCGACTCGAGGGCGCCGGCGCAGCACACGGGGTTCCCACCATAAGTCCCGCCAAGGCTTGCGGGCGGCGGGGACGCCATGATCTCTTCCTTGCCAGTGACCCCTCCTAGTGGCATGCCGAGGGAGAGGCCTTTCCCAGACACGAGCATGTCGGGGTCGCATTTCCAGTGCTCTATACCGAACATCTTCCCGGTCCTTCCGAAGCCTGTCTGCACCTCGTCGTCTATGAACACTATGCCGTTGTCATCGCAGATCTTGCGTATCTTCTCCCAGTATCCCGGAGGTGGAGGCACGAATCCTCCCTCTCCCTGGACAGGCTCTCCAACAAGGGTGCAAATGTCACCCTGAAGAGGGGCGCTCTCGACCACTGTCCTGATGGTGTCCGCGCATGCTAGGTTACAGGACGGGTACTCGAGCTTGAGCGGGCACCTGTAGCAGTAGGCATAGTCCAAGTGCTGCACGTACGGCACGAGCGGGTGGAATCCGTCTCGATAGGGCTTCTCCTTGCCCGTGAGAGATATGCCCAGGAGAGTCCTGCCGTGGAATGACGTCTTGTAGGACAGGATCCACTTCTTCTTCGTGTAGGACCGCGCGATCTTGATCGCGTTCTCGATTGCCTCGGACCCGCTGTTCAGGAATATGCTCTTGGTCAGGTTACCAGGGCATATCTTCGACATCTCCTCGGCCAACTTCAGATAAGACTCGTAGGGTGACACCATCACGCAGATGTGAATGAACTTATCCAGCTGGTCCTGGCACGCCTTGACCATGGCTGGTGCCCTGTGTCCGCAGTTGTGTACCCCTATCCCGACAGTGAAGTCGAGAAAGACGTTCCCGTCAACGTCCCGCATGAATGGCCCTTCGGCCACGTCGAGCTCGGTTGGCAGGCCGATCCTTATGCCGTTCGTGACGTATTTCTCCTTCCGCTTCAATGCAGCCTGTGACTTGGGCCCCGGCGGCTCTACCACTATCTTCGGGCCCTTCAGCTTCCACGATTTCACCAAACTATCGCACTCCTTCATTCTTCTGAGTTATAGAAAGCGTAAGGGGTTTCGGACGAGTCCCCTTCCTTGGGACTCACTTCGCCTTCATTACCTCCTTGATGGATTCCTCGAGCATTTCCAGCCCGGCGTCCAAGAGGTCCCTCGTGATCACGAGCGGAGGCGCGATCCTGAAGCAGTTCTCGCCTGCTCCGATTGCGACCAAGCCTTTCTTCCAGGCATGGTGGATGATGTCGTGAGCGGCATCGCCGTCCTTGGCGTTGGTCTTCTTGTCCTTGATTATCTCGACCCCGATCATCAGTCCCTTGCCTCTGACATCGCCCACAATCTCGTACTTGTTCTTCCACTCGTTCAGGCGCTTGAGGCAATACTCTCCCTGCTTTGTGGCGTTCTCCCTCAGCTTCTCCTTCTCGATCACGCGCATCGTGGCCAACGAGGCCTGACACGCGACCGGAGTCCCGCCGAGAGTTGTGCAGTGAGAACCCGCGGCCCAGTCGTATATCTCCGCACGGCCGATGGTCGCGCCCAGGGATATCCCGCTTCCGATGGCCTTTGACATGCACACGATGTCAGGTGTGACGCCATAGTGCTCTATCGCGCACCACTTGCCGGTCCTGCCCATGCCGGACTGGACCTCGTCGACTGCGTAGAGTATGCCGTACTTGTCGTACAGCTTCTTCAGGCGCCTGTGATAGTCCTTGGGCGGAACGATGTATCCGCCTTCTCCTTGGATCGGCTCGATCAAGGAGGCCGCGACCTCCTGCGGGGGAACATATTTCTTCAGGACGTATTCGTCGATGAAGTCCACGCACCAGTAGTCGCACTCCGGGAATGTCTGCTTGTACGGACACCGGTAGCAGTACGCATATGGCACATGGTATACTCCCGGCATCGTCGGGAAGTACCTAGCCTTCTGGACGATGGAACTGGCCGTGAAGCTCAGGGCTCCCATCGACCTGCCGTGGAACGCACCAGTGTAGGCCAAGAAGAGCGGGCGCTTTGAGTGCCATCTTGCGACCTTCGCAAAGGCCTCTATGCTTTCCGCGCCGCTGCCGCTCAGGAAGACCTTCTTCTGGAAGCTCCCTGGCGTGATCTTGTTGAGCTTCTCCGCCAGCTCCACTGCGTACCGGTAGTAGAAGTCCGTGTACGAATAGTGCAGCAAGCGCTGCGACTGGTCCGATATGGCCTTGACCACCTCAGGGTGGCAGTGGCCAACATTCATCGCCCCGAGCCCGCTGTTGAAGTCGATGTATTCGTTGCCGTCTACATCCTCTATGATGCAGCCCTTGCCCTTCTCGACCACCATTGGGTAGTAGTAGGGCCGGTTGTACGGGGACAAGACAGCCTTGTCCCTCTGCACCCACATCTTTGCCTTCGGTCCCGGGGGCTCGCACACCTTTTTCAAAGAAACCTTTGTCTTTCGATTTGTGTTCAATTTACCCCTCTTGGGTTCTTCGAATGCGTGAATGCGGAACCCCTAGTTTAGACTTTCGTACTACCCACTGCAATACACGCCGGTACCTGCCAACCGTAAAATAGGCCAAAGTCCGCTCCCGGGTCTTGAAATGCCCGCTTTGGATGAGGGGCTGAGGGCAAGGATCCGCAAGGAACTGGAAGGTACCCTGGGAGAGGACAGGGTTCTGTGGCGCAAGAGTGACCTCCTTCCCTACACGACAGACGCCAATATCCAGACCATAAGGCTCGGCGACGCGTGCAGGTACTTCCCGGACCTGGTCGTATTGCCAGGGACGACAGGGGAGGTGCAGGCGGTAGTGAAGCTGACGGCCAAGCACAAGATTCCCCTCCTCCCAAAGGGTGGCGGGTCGAACCGGACTGGCATGCTGGTTCCAGAGAGGGGCGGGATCGTGCTGGACACGATCAAGATGAACAGGGTCCTGGAAGTAAGCGTGCCAAACCTCTACGTCACGGTCCAGCCAGGCATCACATTGAAGGATCTCGAGGAACGCCTGGAGGAGCACGGGCTTGCGCTGAACCAGGAGCAGGGTTCATTCAAGGTCGCAACTGTAGGCGGATCGATATCCACTGCAGGATTCGGAAGAAAACACCAGAAGTACGGTACGATCTCAGACAGGGTGATGTCGCTCGAGGTGGTCCTGCCGGACGGCCGCATCCTGAGGACGGGCCCGAAGGTCCTGTACACCTCGACTGGATACAGGCTGAGCCAGCTATTCATCGGAGCTGAGGGGACGTTGGGCGTGATCACAGAGGCCACACTAAGGGTCGAACCTGTGCCCGAGGCGAAGGGGCTGGTCATGGGATTCTTCGACGATTTCTCACATGCCTTCGAGGCCGCGGGGAAGGTGACAGGGTCGGGGGTCACGTTCGCTGGGGCAGAGGTATACGAACTGAGCGACAGCATGTCGCTGGGGGCGCCCGAGGGAAAACACGGCGTGTTCTGCGTTTCTCTTGAGGGCACCAAGGGCGAGGTCGAGGCGGAAACGGAATTCATTCGCAGGATCATATTGGAGTCTGGAGGAGCGATTGCGAGCGACGAGGCCGCGCGCCAGCAGTTCGAGAAGTACACCATACAGTGGTGCGGGTTGCGCGCGGTCGTAGGCTTCGAGGACGATTTCATGCCGTACATACCTGCGAAGAGAGCCGAGGAGTTCTACGACAAGGTCTGGAACGACATCATGCCCAGGTACGGCATCTCACCCTCAGAGGATGGGAAGTACGGGGCTGATATCGGCAGGTACAGGATGCTCTACGGCAGGTTCATCATACCCGACGGTGAAGTCGGCTGGGAGAACTACAGGAAGGCCTTCAGGGAGATACTCGAGCTGGCGATCAACCTTGGGGGGTCGATTGCGGGATGTGCGGGAATCGGAATCAAGCACACGGATGACCTGCCCTTGGAGTACTCGGATGCCGCCTTGGACCTCATGTGGCGGATCAAGAAGGCTTTGGACCCGGACGACATAATGAACCCTGGCAAGAAGCTTCCGAAGCGCAAGCCGGCGGCCGGCAGCTGAAACGTTTATTGCCGGACATGGGCATGCGTCGACCCATGCCCACGCTCCTGGTCAGGTACGGGGAAATCGGCCTGAAGAGCGCTTCCGTGCGGAGGAGGTTCGAGCACGCGCTCGTCGAGGACATCAAGCGAAGGCATGCGATGGCCAGGACGGCGTGCGTCATAAGCTCGACAAGGGGAAGGATCTACGTCGACTCGGATGACTGGAGGAGGTCATGCGAGCTGCTCTCAAAAACATTCGGCATTGTTTCCTTCAGCCCGGTCGAGAAGGTCGGGAGCAACATCTCGGATCTCACCAAGGGAGTTCTGGCATACGCGGAACCTTTGCTTGCCAGAGGGACAACATTCGCCATTCGATCCAGGAGGACGGGCACTCACACGTACACGAGTCAGACTCTCGCCAAGGAACTTGGGTCAAGGATCCTGGAGAGGTATGGGAACATGGGGATCAGAGTCGCGCTGGATGAACCCGAACTCGAGATATCAGTCGAGGTGCGCGACAGGGAAGCATTCCTTTTCAGCTCGATCCTGCCAGGGCCTGGAGGGATGCCGCTAGGGACACAGGGTAAGGCACTGTGCATAGTGGAGAACGAAGCCGGGCTCGCCTCCACTTGGCTGATGATGAAGAGGGGATGCACGGCAATGATATCTGCGAGGGATGAGTCATTGGTGGAGCCTCTTAGAACCTGGTGCCCGGACCCCAAATTGGTGGCCCCTGAGTCCGATATGTTCTCGCTTGCGAACAAGCACTCCTGCATAGGAATCTCGCTCTCGTGGCGGCTGCAGGAGATATCGGAGAAAGGAGCCCCGAAAGGAGAGCTACCTGTGTTCTATCCCCTTGTGGGGATGAGCGATGAAGAGGTTTCGAAGCTCCTGGAAAGGATCCGGGGCTAGGTTCCTTGTCTGTCGTGCGCTCGCAGAGAAGGCCTGTTCTTCTCGACGCCCATGCCCTTGGTCCTCACGAGCCCCCTGCCCTTCTTCCCTGCAGGCGTGAGGCCTCTGCCCGCCCTGTCTCCATGCTTCGGGCTGCAGATCCAGTTCATGTTCGGGTCAGACCTGATCACGGGATGGTTGGGATCGACTAGCATGACCTCGTACCATCTGTGCCTCCCGTCCTCTCCGACCCAGTACGAAGCGAGCACTTCGAGGTTAGGATAGCGTTTCGAGGTCCTCTCCTCGGCTATCCTCTGAATGCTCTTCCTTGTCACCATCTTCAGGATACCTTTTCTCTTCGGCCTGCGCCCTTTGCGTATCCTGTGCTTCCTCAACCCACCCTTCCGGACCTTTGCCCTGACAATCACAAAACCCGGCTTTGCCTTGTATCCCAAGGTCCTGGCACGGTCGAGCCTTAGCGGCTTGTCAACCCTGACAAAAGAGCCTTCCTTTCTCCAATCAACAAGGCGTTGCCACATGATCTGTCTCATGGCATCGCTCGACGGGTCCTTCCAGGCCTCGCCCATGTAGTGATACATATTCTTCGCGCCGCCCTTCTTGGCCGCATCTGGAGCCGCAGTTGCTTTGGTTGCTGCGGGTACCGTCGCGGGTGCCGAGGGGGCCGCGGTTTTCGCCTTACGCTCCTTCTTGGGAGCTGCCTTTGCATCTTCTGCCATCGAATCACGTCCAGCCGTTTGCGGGTTCACGCGTTAGCGCACATCCCCTTGCGAGACCAGGCGGATCTCGCCGCTGCGGGAGACACCAAAATGAACTAGTTATATAAACCTGTTGGGGCAGCTACATGAAGTCGTCCAGCTTCAGTTTCTTGTCTGTCTTCCTGGGCTCCGCCGGAGGAGCTTTCTTATCCGGCTTCTTCTCGAAGTCGTTCCTGAGGAACGTAGACTGCTGCACACCCGACACCAGCGACCTTTCGTCCCAGTTAAAGGATTCCGTCACGCGCGCGATGGTTGCCGCGACCCTCGAAGCGTAGTACCTGTAGTCCGGCTTCACATTCTCGGAGAGCGGTCTTCCCTCCACCCAAGGCTCGAACTTCTGCGGGGATGCCCTGCTGTCCGTCACGATCCAAGACACCTTCATGCCAGGAACCACATCGTACCCGAGCTCTTTCAGCTTCCTGTAGACGCGGACATTGATCATGCTGTTGCTGGATTTGTACTGGCTCTCCTCGCGCACGGACCGCGATATCACCAGCTTCGAGGGGTCGATCTCACCCCTCACAAGGGATTCAATGACGCCTCTCGTGTAAGTCACCGCACCTGCGTTGTCTCCGTCGAGCACCTTCTCGAAGACCTTCGACAAGACCTCGCTCTGAAGGTCAAAGGAATCGGTCCGCCTCATCTCGTATCCTCGGATGATGAGCTCCTGCCTCGGCCAGACCATCCTGCCAACATAGCGCTTCTTCATGCCGTGCGAGAAGAAGGGCTCCATGATCTTCTCGAACTCGAGCACTATGTCCCCGGACGAGAAGCGCTCGGCGATCTGCTGTCCCAGCTTCACGCTGTCTTCGAGGTTATCGTGAGGAGACAGGAAGAACACTGAATCGGTGTCGGAGTAGATCACCTTCAGATTCTCCGCTTCCAGCTTCTTGATGAGATCCTTTGTGGCCTCCCTTCCGAACGCGGTGATGCTCGCGCCTATCTTAGGGTCTGTGAATCTGTAGAACGATGACGCGAGCACCCCATAGAAGGAATTCATCAGTATCTTGATCGCCTCCTGAAGACCGTTGTAGTACTCCCTCTCGTCGGTGGTCTTCGCATCCCTCATCGCCTTCTTTGTGACGGCGCGTTCGTCCATCAGCTTGCGCAGTATCCTGGGTAGCAGCCCTTCCCTGACGTTCCTGTCATGGAACCTCGCACCAGTCGGGGATACAATCGTGCCTTCTGGATGCAGTGTAGTGAAGCAGATGTTCTTGGAGATTATCATGCTCGGGTACATGCTCCTGAAATCGAGCGTGAGGACCCAGTGATACAGCCCGGGCTGCATTTCGTGGACATAACCGCCTTCGATAGTCTCCGCCTCTTCGTAAACCCGCGTGGTCATGGGCACTGCGACCTTGTTCCTGTCCGCCTCTCTGATCAGTATCGAATCGACGAGTTGGGAGGTGGTGCCGTTCACAACGTCGTCGAGGGGCAACATCGACACAGTGGCGAGGTCCATGCTCCTCTGGAGCACGGCTACCTTCTCGAGGACCTTGAGCGCCAGGACCGCGTCCTGCTCGCAGTACTTCATAACCCTGTCCCGGTCAGCGGTCCATTCGTCATCCATCTTCTTCGGGTCGACATCGTGCTTCTCCTCGCCCAGGAGCTGCCTTGAGACCGCATTCAATGTCTCCTGCTTGGGCCTCAGGATCTTCTTGACCGCCCACCACGCATCCACGATTATCCTGCCCTCGGTCCACCAGAACCTGTTGTTGTACTGGTCGAGACCACCGGGATATCGACCCCAGGACATCTCTGGCATTCTGAGGGCGTTCGCACGTTGGATGATCTGGGGGATGTCGAACCCGTCGATGTTGTAGCCCGTGATGACATCTGGATCCACCTCGTGGATGTACTTGACGAAATCCTCGATCATCTTCTTCTCGCCGCCCGGGCCGTCTCCAGGGAATTGCCTGCCCTCGAGTTTCTCGCCTTTCTTCACGACGCAGCAGATGCAGAATATCCGAGGTTCCTTCAGGCTTGTCTCGACGTCAAAGCTGAGGATTGTCAACTTCGGGTGGAAGGCTCTGATGGGCTCGAACCTCTCTGCCTTAACGACCATGTCCGTCCTGTAGAGCTTCTCGTCCACCTCCTCCCCAATGACTCTCACGCAGGAACCGATGTCCAGGTCGTAGACGAACCTGAAATGGAACGGAATGTCCGCGGCCAGCACCACCGCGCTTGGCATGATCGTTTTCCTTATGTCCGGAACTAGCCATGGATATGTGGCCACGACCTTCTTGCACTTCCTGACCTCGCCCTTGTGCAGGAGCTCCGCATCCTCGAGACGTCTTACCCTCTCGTCCTGGCCGAGCATGTCGACGATCTGCTTCCTGACTTGCTCTGACTCGGGCTCGACGTAGAAGAAGTACGGCTCGAAACCGATGTACTTGACAGCAACGGACCTGCCGTCCTGAGTCTTTCCGTACAGGTGGACCGCGAGGTCCGATTCCATCTTCTTGTACGAGGCCCCGATGAGCCTTATGTCCCATGACCCCATCGAAATCAAGCTCTCGCGACTATCTTTATCACATCGCCTTCCTTCAGCACGTGATCATGGCCAATGGCCATGTGGGTCCTTCCGTCAATCGCCCTAATAAAGTTATCACCCAGGTCGGTATGGACCTTGAACGCGAGGTCCTTGGCATTGCTCCCGCGTCGCATGAGATATGCATCTGGGAGCACCCGGTTCTGCTTGTCGAGCCACTTGTGCTCGTCCTCGACGGGGTAGACGATCATCATGTCCAGCACCTTGAACACAACCTGTTCGAGGATCGCCTGAACTCCCGTGCTCTCATGTGCCTTGAGCCAATCGCCCATCTTTTCGCAGGCGGCAATCTGTTTCTCGTTGAGCTTGGACTTGTCTTTGAACTCGTACTCGGACTGACCTGGCACGTAGTTAATGAGGCCGGCCTTGGCCGCTCGTCTGAGGGCAAGCTCGTACTCTGCGCTCGTTGGCACGACGGGGTAGCCTGTCCCCCTCAGCTTCTCGATGAAGTCGGGAGGGGCGATGTCCGCCTTGTTCGCCGCGATTATCATCGGCTTCGCAACCTTCTGCAACGATCGGCAAAACGCGAGGAGGTCGTTATCGCCCCAGAGCGTGGGATCGGAATCCGCGGCAGTGGACCGCAGTGCCGCCAGGATCTGGTTCTCTGTTATGGAAAGCCCTGTCAGCTTCTCGTGGAGCATCTTCTCCAGCTTCGTCCCAGTCAGCTTGGCTTGCTTGGCCAGTTTCTCGAAATGCTTCCCGAGAATGCCGTATATCCAATACGATATCTCCTTCTCGAGGAAGTTGACGTCGAGCACGGGGTCGTGGGTCCCCACGCCGACTGGGTTGCCTTCGAAATCAGTCCCACCGCTTGCATCGACGACATGGATGAATGCGTCCGCCTGGCGGAGATCATCCAAGAACTTGTTGCCCAGGCCTCTTCCCGCATGCGCATCGGGCACGAGGCCCGCCACGTCAAGGACTTCTATCGGCACGAACCTGGTGCCATTCTCGCAGATGGAGTTGTGCGGGTTGCAGGGCTTCCCGAATTCGACATGAGGACACTGTCCTCTGACATACCCTACTCCTCTGTTAGGCTCGATGGTCGTGAACGGATATGCGGCGATTTGGGCGGTTGCGAGTGTCAGTGCAGAAAAGAAAGTCGACTTGCCGACGTTGGGTTTCCCAACTATTCCAACTAGCAACTATCTCCCCTGTAGGCCAATGGCCAAATGGCTAGAAATAATGCTCGGTGGGCGACCCAGACCGATGAATGCAGCTCAAGGGTTTTATACGGTCTCGTAATTGTGCCATCCGATGGAGACAGCACTCGTACTGGCGGAGAACGCGTTTGGCAGGCCGCCAGGCAAGACGGCTCACGGCCTTGTCAGGCATTCTCTGAGGTTCAGGATCCTAGGCATCATCGACAGTTCGAGAGCGGGCAATGACGCGGGTGAGGTCCTGGACGGCAAGAAGGCGGGAATACCGATATTCAAGTCCGTCAAGGAGGCTCTGTCAACCGTCGGGCAGAAGCCAGATTACCTCATCATAGGGGTGGCAACGATCGGTGGCATGCTCCCCAAGGAATTCAGGCCGATCGTCAAGGAAGCCATCAGGAACAAGATAGATGTGATATCAGGGCTGCACGAGTGGCTAGCCCTTGATCCTGAGCTAGGGAAGCTCGCGGAGCGCTACGGTGTGAAGATCACAGATATCCGGAAGGAACCGCCCCTTGAGAAGATGCATCACTTCAGAAACCTGTCCAAGGACCTGAAGGCCGTGAGGATACCCATTCTGGGAACGGACGCGGCAATCGGCAAGAGGACGACTGCTGTGATGTTAACGAAGGAGCTCAATAGGCGCGGAATCAAGACCAGCTTCGTCGCCACCGGCCAAACCGGCCTGTTGCAGGGCTCCAGGTTTGGCATACCCCTTGACGCGATCAGAGGAGACTACGTGGTAGGGGAGCTTGAGAACGCAATCGTCCAGGCATACGAAGCCGAGAAGCCCAAGGTGATCATCGTCGAAGGCCAAGGGGCGCTGAGCCACGAGGCTTATGTAACAGGATCCAGGACCATCGTCAATGCATCTAGTCCGAACGCGGTCATAATCCAGCACGCGCCTGGGAGGAAGTACAGAACGTATCACATGGACGAGCTTCACCTGCCCAACTCGACGATTGACCGCGAGATGGAGCTTGTCAAGGTGTCTGCGAAATGCGACGTCATAGGAATCGCAATAAACCATGAGGAGCTGACGAGGAAGCAGGTAGAGAAATACATCAGGCAGTACGAGAGAAAGTACAAGATGCCCGCCTGCGACCCGCTTGTCGACGGCCCTGGAAAGCTGGCCGATGCAATCATGAAGAGATTCTTCTCGGGGAAGAAGTGAGCTCAGTCCTTCTTGTTCGAAGCCGTCATCGCGAGCAACGCATCCGCCAACTGTCCCATCATCTCAGGCGTGAGCTCCTCCGCCCTCTTCGAAGCGTAGGGGAGGCTGCCAAGGTTGCCAACCACCTCAGTGCTGAGAGTCCGCCTGAACGGCCCGTCCGAGGCCAATGAGTTCGCTATCTTCTTGCGTCTGTGGGAGAATATCGCGCGCACGACCTCGAAGAAGAAGGCCTCGTTGCCGACGACGAACGGGGGTTCCTTCGGGACGAGTCTGACGACGCATGAGTCTACTCTGGGCTGAGGCCAGAAGGCGCTTGGTGGCACCTTGAAAAGGATCTCGCAGTCCGCTCGATAGTACACCCCGACCGAGAGCCTGCCGTATTCCTGCGTCCCCGGCTTGGCGACCATCCTCTCGGCGAATTCGAGCTGGAGCATCAGGACCGCGGACTCGAACCCGATCTCGAGCAGCTTGAACACTATCGGCGATGATATCTGATACGGCAGGTTCGAGACGACCTTGTCGAACTCTGGCAGGAACGCCTTGACGGCATCTGCCTGAATCAATTGGAGCCTCGGCCCAAATCTCTTCTGAAGGAACCTCACGAAGTCAGGATCCTTCTCCACAGCGACAACCTTGGCGCCCGTTGCCAGAATAGCCTCCGTGAGATTCCCCAGCCCCGGGCCGATCTCCAGAACCGTGTCCTCAGACGAGATCTCGGCGAAGTCGACCTGCCTGGATATGACGGACTCGTCGAGCAGGAAGTTCTGGCCTAGGCGCTTGGTTGGTTTCTTGCCGATCGAGCTGAGGACACCTTTGATGTGTTCGGCTTTCATCCCGACCGATCCCCAAAGAACGCCTCACCGCGCCACGAACAGCCGGTACTTCTCGTCCGGGTGGGACAGCTCCTCCTCGACTCTCTTGGCGACCAACTTGTCGACCTGATGCGCCAGCTGCACCCTCTGGTGCAGCTCAGCAAAATCCTTGAAGGGCCCCTTCTTCCGTTCCTCAACGATCGCCCACATGGTCTTCTTCCCCAACCCCGGGAGAAGCTCGAGCATGTGGAACCTGCTAGTGATGGCCTGCGCCTCGTTGAAGAACTGGACGAACCTTGGCTCCTTGTCCTTTATGACCATGTGTATCACCGAGGAGAGTTCGCTCTGCGCGCCGTGGGTCAGCTCGCCGAAGCCTATCCTCTTCTTGACGTGGAGGATCTCCTGCCTGAGGTCGAGGTCCTTCCCGATGTATACCCTGTCGCCCGGGGTAAGGTTCACGCCTGTCTTCGGGACCAGCTCGAAAAGCTTGAACTGATCCTCCCCCAAGGCATACGCTACTGGTTCCCGCTTGAAGGACCTCTCATCGGGAAGTCCTTGAGGTAAATAATCCAATATTCTCGCGTAGTCCTCCACGGCAACCCCCCAGCGCGTTAGAGATACTTCTGTACGATGCTAAGTATCTTTTCGATGTCTTTCTTCTCCACGCTGGCTCGTTCCTTGGAGAAGACCAGCCGCACATCATCCGGATGTGTCGGCATGATGTCCGCGATCTTGACAGCATTGGTCTCCGAGACGAAACCGAGCTCGGTGAGCTCCTTCACCAGCTTCCTCGACTTCTTGGAGTCAATTCTGGCGAATTTCTGGGTGTGCTCCATCGCGAGCTTCTGCTCTGCCGTGAGATCGCCGTCGTTCTGGCGCTCTCCCAGAATGTCTTTGACCTCTGCCAGTGTGACGATCTTCTTGTCCTCCATCCGAAAACACCACCGTCACTTAGCGACCTTCCCGAGGTGCTCTGGCCTCACGATGACCTGCTTCTTCATGCTGCCAACGATGACCGTGATCAGGTAAGACTTGCCCTGGGCGCCCGTAACCGTCCCCGTAAGCCCGTGAAACCGCACATGAGGTTGTCCCTTGTGGATGCCGGGGTCGATGCTGATGTGAGCCTTCTCGCCAACATCGAATTTCTGGAACCTCTTCGTGATCGGAGACAGACCTCTGGCTCGCGCTCTCTTCTGCATCAAATAGCGCGTCCTGCGCCTGTAACCCTTGGACGCCTTTACCATTGTGTCACACCTCCTGGTCTCCGACGGCTACAACGTCTAGCTCCACCACCGCACACGGGATACCCACAAGACCGGCCACGCTCGGCCTTGTCCGGCCTTCGTCACCATGCATCAGTTCCTTGATGTATGTTCCGCTGTCGGCCTCGACGACGAACACGACCTCGGGACCATCGGCCGACTCGACCCTCAGGTCTCGGATGGTCCTGATCCTGTCGAGGTTGGCACGTCTGTGAGATACCCTGTTCGGTGTGAGCTGACTTATGGGCTTTCCGGCCAATGCTTCCACTACTTCATTAAGCTTTCCGTGGTCGAATTGGGCCTGGAAGCGCACCCTGACCCGGTATGTCTTGGGGTGTGCCGACTCCTTGATTTCCCTCATCTCCGAGCGAGTCGAGATTCGAAGCCCCTCGACCTCGATCAGCCCCTTCGCGCCTTCATTGACCTCCTGCTGTATCAACGCGAGGTTTAGAGTCCTCTTGGCCGGCCTCCTGATTTCCACGACGAAAGGCCTGCCGTTCCCGAGCATCCTGGCGTCGATGTCCTCCCGGCCCATGCCGTGGAAGAAATCCTCCTCCCCGCCAGCGTATCGCATCACTATTGGCCCTATCTGGTCCTGGACGCTGCTCTCGTACATCCTTCCCCTGCCGCCGCATCGGGGACACCCTTTCCCCCTGCACTCACGGCATGGCCATCTTGTCTGGGGCAGCTCGCGCGAGAACTTCCTGTAGCGGCCGTAGACAAAGAGCGGGGCCACATCCAGGGTCACCTTGTCGAACCGGGTGTCTACCAGGAAGACCAGCTCAGGATTTGCGAAGTCCACGGGTTTGTTCAACTGAGCCTCAAGCAACTTGCCAATCTCCCGGTTCATCTCAGCCTTGATGGCTTCCGTCTCAGTTGCGCCAGTATCTGTCCAGAACGACTCTTCCCTTTCTGACGTCTCAGCATCGATCTTGGTGCCCACCAGGAAGCTGGAGAACTCATGCTCAGCCGAGGATTCCTCCGCCAGGAGCGCGAACTTGGACAGCTCGGTGAACAAACCCTCACAGATGTAGCATCCGGAGACGCTCTCCGGAGGAGCGTTCGCCAGAGACGCCCTTACCATAACACCCCTCTGCTCGTTGGACAATCCTCTGGAGACGGATGCAAAAAGCCTTCCCAGGCAGTGGTTGCACAAGGGGCGCTGCAGCGCTCGCCCTGCGATCTCTAGCCTATCGGACATGCGATGCTGGACGACATCACGCGCAATCGGTATAAATCGTTTCTGCTCTGACACGGAGGCAGAACGGAGATGGCCCGGCCAGGCACGTTCATCCATGAGTCTCCGACTATATGCCCACGCACTCGAGGTTGTCCTTGCAGTATGTCCAAAGCGGTCCGGCGTCCGACTGCGCGATGGTCGATATCCAGGCTGGCATTGCGGGCTTGAGTGAGTTCATCGCGGCAACTGCCTCGAACCCCTTCAGGGCTTCGTCGTAGACGAGATAGTTGACCATAAGTGACTGAGCCTTGACCTGCTCTTCCTCGAGGGAGAACACCAGCCTGACCCGTTCATCGTTTCTGACTGCATACGTCTCCCCGACCAGGGAATGCCTCCGTCCGATTGTGGTGCCGAGCTCGATATCTGCCAGGTTCATGAAATCGACACTCGCGCTCAAGACCCACCGCATCTGCCCGTCATATGAGCCGAGCACGAACTGAGACGGAGTCAGCCTAAGCCTCTTTCCAGTCTCAATGGCCATTCTCGTCCAGAGTCTGAGGAAGACGTGTGCCAGAAGCTTCATCGTCCGCTCCCTGTCGTTGCTCCCGCGGATTTCGGCAGCCGGAATGGCAGAGACATCCGCATCAAGCATCTTGTACAGGCCATCGGACATACGGCCCGAACAATGCGGTCTGGGATATTTCAATAGTGCGTGGCAAACGGGCGCTCAGAAACCCATGCCGTCGACCTTCAGCTGCGCCCGGCTGTTCTCCAGGAAGTGATACACCGTCGCGTGCTCGCTCCCGGAGAGCAGCATGTCCATCCCTCGCCTCGCTATCTCTACCTGAAGCTCCATGCCGATGATCGCGATGGTGTTGCCGTAGACGGATATACTGGCCCCGGTGATTTCCTCGAATATCGATCGCGTCCGCCCCCTCGTGCCGATCACTCGCGAGCGCATGCGGATCACATGTGACTGCTTCTTCCCGACATAGTCTCTGATATCCATCATCTCAAGCAAGTACTCATCATTGAGCAATCGAATGGCTTTTTCCGGCGAGAACCCCCTTCCGATTGCTATAACTACGTTGCTGACTGAGAGCGCGGTGCCCGGGTCTTTCGCATGGGTCATGTCTATCTCCACATCGCCCTCTTCCGAGTCCACCGATATCCGGACGCCGGTTATCTTCTCAATCTTCTGCTTGGTCGACCCGCCCTTGCCAATGAGGACCCCCACCCGCTCGGTCGGGATTCTCACTATCTGTATCATTTCTTCCTTATCTCCGCGAGTTCTTTGGAGGCATCGATTGCCATCTTATACCTTCTAAAATACCTTGCCAAGTTGCGGACATCTCGTTCGAGGAGTTCCCCCGACAGAGGGTGGTCGAGCATCACGGCCTGGCCGACATCTATTATCACGGGCTCTGACCCGAGCATGAGCACGTTGAACTCGCTGATGTCTCCATGCACGAGCCGGGCCTTCTGATAGGCCGTCTTGATGTAGCCAAGGATCTTGCCGGCTATCTCCTCGGGGTTGTCAAGCGGCACATCGCGCATCTCTCTTGCTGGCATGACCTCGTCTCCGATGTACTCCATCACGATGATGTTGTCCCTTATCGCGATAGGCTTCGGGACCCTGATTCCATACCTGTGGAATCTCTCCAGGTTGAGGTACTCCTTCCTTGCCCAGTCCATGATCAGCTTCTGCTTGTTCCTCGTGGTTCCCTTGAACCTCGGATCCCCCAACACATACTTCGCCATATCCTTGAACGTCGCGGTAGAGGTCCTGTATATCTTGACGGCAACGAGCTTGCCTTCGGGATTCGAAGCGCGAAATACGTTACCCTCCTTGCCCGTCGCTATGGGGAAGTCGAACCTGTCAATCACGCCGTCGCTGAACAGCTTGTAGATGCGCATGAGGTTCCTCTTGTCGAACACCTCGTCCACGGATTTCCGGTCGTCAGCATCCTTCCTGCGGATCCGCCACCGGTCTATCTCCCGCTCGAAACGGTGGTACTCATCAACAGGAGCCAAGGGCACACACCAATCTCAACATGGGACTCTAGAATATATCAATAGTCTTCGGGAGCATCTTCTTTCTGCTCAGGTACATCGCCTGCGTGCGCGTGTACCTGTACATTATGTTCGCCTTCTCGTCCTGGAAATCCCAGGGCTGCACGATGACCAGGTCGCCCTCTCGAATCCACATCCGCTTCTTTATCTTGCCCGGGATCCTGCCCATCCGGGACTTGCCATCGGCGCACATGATTTTGATTCGGGACGCGCCAAGGAGTTGGTCAGCGATCCCGAATATCTCGTTATCCTTTTTCCGCGGAAGACGCACTCTGACGAACTCGGGCATCCCGTCGGGGCCAATCTGAGGCACTTCTTCGCTGTAGCGTGGTCTAGGCACCAGTGCGCACCATCCAGAATAGGGAGAAGTAACATTGTGGCCCTACTTAATAGTAGTGGGGTTGCTGAGCTAGCCAGATGCTCGCGAACGTGATTCAGCAACAAGGTCAGTTTTGGCCTCATGCACCGCATGTCCGATTTCAGACATGCCAACTCGAGGCGTGTTTTCGCCCTGTCATCACAGCAATATACATCGCCGGGGTTCGACTGGTCGGAGGCGACTTGCCATGGATGGCAAACCCCACTCAAAGGACATCGAGAAAATCCTGTTAGCGTACTCGGGCGGCCTGGACACGTCAGTGGCGATCCACTGGCTGAAGGAGAAGTACGGCTGCGACGTCGTCGCCGTGACCGTCGACGTCGGTCAATCTGACGACCTCAAGGACGCCATGAGGAGGGCCAAGGCCATTGGCGCGTGCAAGTCCTGGGTTATCGACGCAAAGAAGGAGTTCGTTGACGAATACGTGCTCCCTGCTCTCAAGGCGAATGCGCTCTACGAAGGCAACTACCCCCTGGGAACAGCGATTGCCAGACCCCTTATTGTGACGAAACTGATTGAGATGGCAAAACGCCTGGAAATTGACACGATCGCGCACGGGTGCACCGGAAAGGGGAACGACCAAGTCAGGTTCGAGGTGTCGATCATGACGCTCTCGCCAGAGACCAAGATCCTGGCCCCAACTAGGGACTGGAACATGACGAGGGAGGAGGAGATCGCGTATGCCAAGCAGCACGACATACCCATCCCCGTCTCCGTCGAGGCACCCTACAGCATAGACGAGAGTCTCTGGGGAAGGGCGATCGAGTGCGGGGTCCTGGAGGATCCTTGGGCTGAGCCGCCCGAGGACATATTCGAGTGGACGAAATGTAACAATGAATCTCCGTGCAAGCCTGAATATGTCGTCATCGAGTTCGTGCAGGGAAAGCCAGTAGCTATCAATGGGAACAGAATGGACCTGCTGGAGATAGTGCAGGCGCTGAACGAAATCGCAGGTAGGAATGGCGTTGGCAGAGTGGACCACATCGAGAACAGGCTCGTCGGCATCAAATCCCGCGAGGTCTACGAGGCGCCCGCAGCCATAGTCCTCATCAAGGCCCATCAGGACCTCGAGAGCCTCGTAATGACGAAGGATCTCCAGCATTACAAGAAGCTTGTGGAGCAGGACTACGCGGACCTTGTCTACAACGGCATGTGGTTCTCTCCTTTGAAAGAGGCCCTTGACGCATTCATCGAGAAGTCCCAGGAGCTAGTGACTGGAAAGGTCAAGATGAAGCTGCTTAGCGGAAGCGCGATCGTAGTCGGTCGGGAGTCTCCGTATTCCCTATACAGTCCGTCGCTCTCGACATATGCCAAGGGCGACGAGTTCGACCATTCCGCTGCGAAGGGGTTCATCTATGTCTGGGGGCTCCCCTTGAAGGTCGGCGCCATGGTCAAGGCGATTGGAGCAGGAAGTGGTGTGTCGAATGAAGGCGCGGTCACAGAGGATACTTACACAGTCTGCAAATGAGGAGTTCCTCAGGTTCACTTCGTCGGTTCACACCGACTCCGCCCTGTGGAGATTCGATATTGCGGGATCCATAGCGCATGCGCGCGCGCTGAACGAGGCGAGCATCCTGAACGACGCCGAACTGAAGACCATCGAGAGATCTCTCAGAGGAATCGCGTCGAGAATCCTCGAAGGGAGGGTCACATTTGACCCGCGCCTCGAGGACATCCACATGAACATAGAGAAGCTGCTGACCGATGAGATAGGCGACACAGGTGCGAAGATCCATACGGGCAGGAGCAGGAACGACCAGGTCGCCCTTGACCTGCGCCTGTGGACCAGAGAGAGGCTTTTCCATGTCATGGAACAGCTGCTGTCCCTGCAGCGAATCCTGCTCAAGAAAGGGAAAGAGGAACATCATACGATTCTGCCTGGCTACACGCACCTGCAGCACGCCCAACCAGTTCTGCTATCGCATCATCTCCTGGCGCATCTATGGAGGATGAGCCGGGACATGGAGAGGCTTGCAGAATGCTACCGGCGAACGAACATCTCACCTTTGGGATCAGGTGCGCTGGCCGGGACTTCGTTCAAGCTCGACAGACTCGAGACCGCCAGGATGCTTGGGGCGAGCCGCATCTCGGAGAACTCTTTGGATGCGGTCTCGGACAGGGACTTCGCCGCGGAGGCGGCCTTCGCGCTCTCCCTCCTCATGATACACCTCTCATCACTCAGCGAAGAGCTCGTCCTGTGGTCATCAAAGGAATTCGGGTTCCTGAAGCTCCCCAAGGAGATGTCCGGCGGATCGAGCATGATGCCTCAGAAAAGGAATCCAGACCTGCCCGAGTTAGTGCGTGGGAAAACTGGCAGGGCTGTTGGAGACCTAGTTGCTTTCCTCACCTTGTTGAAATCTCTTCCCCTCGCGTATAACCGCGACATACAGGAAGGCAAGGAGAACCTCTTCGATGTCTTCGACACCGCAGAGCCCTCTCTCCAAGCCCTCACAACCTTCCTGGCATCAGTAGAATTCGACAAGGTGAGGATGAGGATGTCGGCCGAGGCCGGGTTGATGACCGCGACCGACCTCGCCGACCTCCTCACAACCCGTGGAGTGCCGTTCAGAAAGGCCCACTCTATAGTGAGGAACATATCAGAAAAGGCCAACGGATCCGACGCCGAGTTCGCGCGGCTCTCATCGGACGTCATAAGGCAACATGCCGGAGATTTGGATGCATCTCGTTTCCTTGACGTCGAGAACGCCGTTGCCAGGAGGGACATCGATGGCGGCACTTCTTGGAGGGCCGTGAAAAGGCAGATGGTGTTGGCGGAAGATTCCATGAGGTCCGCGGAGCGCGCCCTCAAAGACATGGAAAAACAGGTTGGGGCGGTGGACAGGCTCCTGGGCTTCTAGCGCGGCCCTTGCTCCTGCTGCACAATCCTTTCTTCTATACATGCCGAGAGGATATCAAAAGCAGACATCATGTCCTCGCGGCTCACTATGAATATGGTGTCGGTGTAACAGCTGACGGCCTCTACAAGGTTGATGCCTTGTTCGGACAGCATTCCCGTCATGAAAACGAAGGCCCCGGGGGTTTCCTCTATCCTTGCTGGGCTCTTCACCGTGATCTCGGCGAGATTCTCCTTGATGCTGATCACGTGGTCCTGGCCAATGGCTTTGATGATGCTCGGAAGGTGCTTGTCCTCGGAGATCACAGTAATGCCGTTAGTGCTCTGGAGGACCTGCATGGTGCTCTTCTCCGCCAAGATCCTCTTCACGACCTCCTCCAGGTTCCTCAGCACGATCCACTCGTTCTTCGCGATGACAATGCAAATCCTGGTCTTGAGCTCCAGGCGGCTCTCCTCGAGCAGTCTTATGATGTCTCCCTCGAAGTCGGTCTTGGCGAGCTTCATCGCATACCTTCTGCTCGCCGCGAGTACGGCCTCCTCGTTCTTGATGCCGGTCTCTTTCATGATGAGCCGAGAGAGCGAGGAATAATTGATCAGATCCTTGCTGATGCAGTCTCTCACGCTCGGGTGGCGGTCTATGTACTTCCTTGTGAGCTCGGCGGCCGTGAGCTTCTCCTTCGCTCGCTCCATGCGAAGGCGGAATCCGCAGGATTTGCTATAAGCTTTGGCTTTGCCAGTGATGGCGACTCCCAGCCGAGAAGCATTAAATATGGACAGCTCATAGGGCCGAAAAGTGATTCGAGATCCCGGAATCGCTCCCGTGGTGTAGTCCGGTCAATCATCCCAGCCTTTCGAGCTGGTTACCCGGGTTCAAATCCCGGCGGGAGCACTCTCTCGTTACTAGTTGATACTTGACTCGAGACCCGATTCAGATAGTGGGCGCTGACCTCGGCAAGAGGTTCCTTTGTGTCCCACTATTGCTCTCGGAACACTCCCGTGAATCAATTCCGAGGCTGAATCGTCATTGGGAAATGTGATATCGAGGTTCAGTCATATCGGAATCGGGGAGGATAGCGTTGAGTTTGAATGGGATAAGTCAGTCAGCTGATTCTGGAACAAAAGCCTCGAGAATCGTGCTCTCTGCCGCGGTTGCGATCCTCATGGTCGCTTTGGTGGCATCGCCAATGGGATTGTCGAGCGGCGGAAAGGCGCCGACACAGCAGGAGTACGTCATAGCGGCGGCGGGAGATCCGACCGGAAGACATCTTCCGATGAACAACCCGTACCGCCATCAATACGACGATGTCGCGGATCTGATCGAATGCATGGACCCAGACCGGTTCCTCATGCTAGGCGATGGTCAGCACGAGAATGGCCTTCTCGAGGATTACTTGGAGTACTACGATTCCGAATTCGGCAAGCTTCTCGACATAACCTGTCCTGTGCCCGGGAACCACGATTACTACTGGGATTGGGAGCAGTTCCAGTTGCACGATCATCCGTTCGCTGGATCGAATGGATCTGGTTACTTCGGATACTTCGGCGATCTCGCCTATCCGCCGTTCGGATTCTATTCGTTCGAGCTGGGCAACTGGCACCTGATAGCGCTGAACTCCGACCTCGTGTTCAACTACGACTACATGGAGCCTGGGACGCCCGCGTACGTTCAGTATGAATGGCTGAAGGATGACCTGAAGGCACACCCCAACAACAGGTATTCTGGCACGATAGTCTTCTTCCACCACCCGCTGTATTCCTGGGAAGTCCCGTCGTCACCGACGTGGTCGAGTCCGGAACTGGTGCCTATATGGGAGCTCATGTATGCGAGCGGGGTCGACATTGTGCTCAACGGTCACAGCCACAACTACCAGCGCTGGGAGCCCCAAGATGCATACGGCAACTACCAGCCAGATGGCATCAGGGAGTTCATCGTGGGGACTGGAGGATACTACCTCAACCCGATAGGGCACCCGCCCCAGCCTGACAACTTCGTGTGGGGTCAGGCGGACATCTTCGGCGCGTTGAAGCTCACGCTTCTGGAGGACTCATACCGGTTCGAGTTTGTCTCAATAGACGGGGTCGTCCTGGACTCCGGCTCATTTGACTGCAACTAGGAATGCGGAAGGGCGATACATGTCAGGACCACAGGGTCCTGACTTCCTCGAACACGGGGATTTCCTTCTCGGGCAGGTACCCGCAGAACTTGACCGGGTCGACCACCTCAGGAGACCTGACCCCTGTCGCACCAATCTCTCCCCTGGCCATCATCTCTATGATCACGGCGACCGGGCTTCCCGTCTGGTATGCGGTCGCATGAATGCCGCACAATTCATAAGCCCTCTCGTGAGAGATGTATGTCCATGTCCTTATCAGGGAGTCCTTTCCTTTGAGCTTGCCCTTGACCTCCGTGAGGACACATGCAAGGCCTTTGATCTTCCCGCTCAGCTGGTCCGGCCTTGGCATAGCAGCAACGATAACGTCCAGGGGCTTCACCTTGACCCCCTTGACATCGATCGGTTTGCTGCTTGTCAGCCCCAGCCTCTTCAGGAACTTGACGTAGTTCACGAAGCCCTCATCGAGGGTTATCCGGAAATCCACGAACCTGACGGGTTTCCCGATGAACTTGGGAACGAGCTCGCTCTCCTCGTGGTCCGTCCTGTAGACCTTCTGAGGGCCTATGGGGGCAGGGAAAGGATAAGTATCCGACACTTCGAGCGCAGGGCTGCGCTTGAACTGCCCATCCTCCCAGTAGAGTGGATCCCTCAGGACCTCTTCGAGCATTGACTCTGGAGAGAAGTATGTGGCAAAATCGTAGCCTTCGAGCTTTCCCGTATCAGCATCCCTGACTTTCACGTACTCGATATCTTCCATCCTGTCTGCAGCTCGCTTGGCGAAGATGTTGGACGCTCCGGGGTCGATCCCCATCGCGCAAAGAGCTAGGAGGTCTTCCTTCTCGAACTGCCTGTCGTACTTGAACTGGTCTTCGAACATCGGGTGGCCGAACTCCCAGTCGCCATTGGCCATGTCGATGTAAGATGACCCACCTTTCAGGCAACCCTCCATTATCTTGATGTTGAAGGCCGGGATCGTTCCATTGACAACCAAGTCGACCTTCTTGGCAACCTTGGCCACTGCCGCGCTGCTGGAAGCATCCACTTTGGCAATCTCGATCTTTTCTGACTTGGTCCGGTTGAAGACCGATTTCGGGCCGCTCAGGTTGATGTCCGCAAGAATCAGCTTCGAAATCAGCTCGCTCCTGGCCAAATGCTGTCCAATTACCTGACCCACTCCGCCGCATCCTACTACTGCCGCACAGAATTCCTTGCCCATTTCATTCGAGCCTCGAACTCGGGTAGTACAGTCCAGAGACCCATCATAAACCTTACAGGCATATATGCCGAATTTGTCGCCTTAAATACCCAGCCTGACCCCAGAACAGGCCTATTGACCAAGGTCTAGCACGGTCATGCAGTAGGTCTTCACGAATCTCTCGAGCTGCGCGACGGAGATCGATTCCTCGCTCTGATGATACCTGGCCTTCTTGCCCCATTCGCCAGGACCCATGCACACAACAGGCACACGCGTGTAGCGCGCGACTAGGTTGTCATCGGCCTCGGATACGCCACATACGAGAGTTGGGGTGCTACCTGAGTAATGCCTCAACCACCGGGTGCAGGCCTTGACCAAGGGGGATTGTGGCGGTGTCAGGAACGGATGATACCATTCCGTGGGACCCTTTCTGAGCGAGACCTTCACCCTGCTCCTGAGACCAAGTCGAGATATCATCCTCCGGTATTCGCCGGCGAAATCCTTCGTGCCGCCCGGGATCGTTCCCCGGACGACCTTGAATCTGCAATTCTCGGGAACGCTCAAGCTGTCCGTTCCCCCCGATATGCTCAGAACCGTCTGGCTCTCGCCCAGTGGGCGGAAGTCGTCGCCCATGAGACCCGATGCTTTCCTTAGCTTCATGCCATCGATGGCCTCAATGACTCTCGCGGCATCGGAAACCGCGTTGACGCCAAGGTGCGGCAAGGCTCCGTGGGCCGCTTTCCCCGTCACCTCGAAGTCGTAGTAGGACCCGCCTCGACGGCCAATAGTGACTGCCTTATGACCACCGAACCCCTCCCCGACGATCACATATCTCGCGCCCCGGAACCCGCCCATCTTGATGAGCCTCATCGTACCCGCGCCGTTGAATTCCTCGCTCGCGACTGCCTGAAAGGACAGCTTAGTGCGCTTCAACAATCCTGATTCCGACAAGATCCTGTATGCTATCATAAGGCAGCCCAGGCCGCACTTCATGTCAAGAGAGCCCAGGCCATACAACCGACCCTTCTCCACGGATGCTTCGTAGGGATCGTGTTTCCAACCGGCCATCACCTCGACCGTATCCATGTGGCCATTCAGGACTATCAAGGACGAATCCCTCGGTCCTTGATGCGAGACCACATCGGGGCCCGCACCCGGCACCTCTATCTGTCCTGCAGGAAGGCCCCATCTCCGAAGGGTCTCCGCAATGAAGTCGGAGAGCTTAGATTCCTTTGAATAGACGCTCGGAATCCTGATCATATCCCTGCACAGGGCGAGCAGTTCCTTCGAGTCCACCATTTCTTCTACTTTGCTTCTCCCTGCCCTGTCGAATCTCATTCGCACACCTTTCTACCGTGAAACGCTCAGTTGGACAAGAACCTTGGGGGCACATCAGGACACGGCCAAGCTATTTGACAGGCGAACACCATCCGCAACCCAATGAGGAAGAAGTCGAAGAAGCCTTCCCAACGCGTGCCGGACAAGAGTCTGCTTGGACCTTGCGGCGTCTATTGTGGCTATTGCCTAGCATACAAGTACGAGAGGTGCGACGGATGCATCGCAATGAGCGAAAGGGCTGAGAAGATGGGCGAGGTCTTCTGTGACATCTACCCGTGCTGGAAGGAGAAGAAGATCGTGATGTGCGCCGAATGCGAGCTCTACCCTTGCGACAAATACGACCCGCACAAGGCAAGCATTTTCTCAGAGAGTTTCGTCAAGTGGATAAGGAAGGAGATCAAGACGAAGGGGCCGAAGCGAACGGCCTAGGCAGCCGCTACAGAACCTGGCTCACCTCCCTCTCGATGAGGGATAGATCCTTCGAGTCCATCGCCGCCACGTCGACTGGCACCAGCAGGTAGCCCTTGTCAAGGACGACCTGGTCATTGATCAGTTGTATGAACTTGAGCACACTCCGGAAATCGTTCTGGGTGGTCAGATACTCGACGCCCTCCATGATGACCGCGCCACCAGGACCTCTGGATAGGAAATCCCGGATCGACGACGTCAGGTGAGCGAGGTTGTTCGGAGACACGTACTCGACGCTTCTGATGGTCGCAGGTGGGTGGGAATTCTCCGTCTTGGTGAGCCATAGGACTTCCGCATCGAAACCGTACTTCTGTTTCAGTGTGTCCGGATGAGTCCTTGAAATGCAGAGCCCGGGCGACCCTCCCGATACGAGGCCAGCGAACAGGGCAAAACTCCGTTCGGGGCGCTCCTCCTTGATGACGTAGCTCCAGCCCGGCTGGAGCTTCACCGATGACTGCGCAGACAGTGCGATGTGATCAACTGGGGCCTCATGAACCACAATCTTCCGCCCCAGCGCTCGTTCTAGCTCGTCAATCTTCTGCTGGACCCGCTGGTACAACATGGACCTCTTGGTCTTAGCCATTATCTGGAGTTCTCTGGATGTGTAGCCTTTGGTGGTGAGCTTGATTATCTCGTCCCAGGCTTCCTGAAGGCCTTCCTGGAAACCTTTCAGGTAGCTCTTGGCGGAATCCTCGTCCTGAGACATCTATCCCATCCGTTTCCTGCATCCCTCTAAATGGTGTGGCCAGACTAATAACCTTTTCCGGACGGGCATCGTTTCGCTTGGGGTCCTGGTCAGCGAGAAAAGCTATTATCATTGCTGTTCATGGCCTGATGCACCCGCCATGAGGAAGAAGCGAATCCCGCGACTCAAGATCAAAGGAAGGATTGCCTCGAAGGTTATGGAAGATGACCTGATTTCCAAGGCAAAGATGCTCAGGGACAACCCGGGACTGATAGTCCCGGATTGCGAGATGGACTGCCTTTTCTGCCCCTTCAAGAAGACCGAGGCGCGGCTTGAGAAGATAATCAGGTTCAAGGATGACCCAGACGTGCTTGCGAAGTTCGCGAGGAGGGGGGACAAGCTGGCAAGGGCCTATGCGGCCACAATCGGCTTGATCCATGAGAAGAGGATGCCGTATCTGGGGACGGCGACATATCCTGGAGGCACAATAACATATGCAGCTCGAGGCAAGACCTCCAAGGAGAAGCTCATAGGAGTGCAGAACCTCGACTCTCCAAAGTGGCGTGTCCTCAGTGTTCTCGACCTCGTCCAGAAGAAAGGGCTTCATTTCTACTCGTGGGGGGACAACTTCGTTTGCACGGGCAGAATAGCGAAGCCTCCGGAGGACTATGTCAGAAGCGCTGCTGACTCGGTCGGCGCCTCCAGGCTCGAGGGCGAGTCTTTCGTATGTCCCCACAACCCCGTCGCGGGGAGCAACGTTACATTCGATTGGTTGACCGCGGGCAGGAAGGTGGTCCTCTGCCATCAGTGTGCCACGAAATCGAAGAACACCCTCAGGGAACTGGCTGAAGGAATGGCTGTGCCGAATGCCCTGAACGAGTTCGAGATCTCGATCTCGAGGCCGCTCAAGGTAGTTGCTGGCGAAGCAGAGTGCAGGAATGCCCTGGACGTCCCACTCGACAACGACCTGGTGCAGGACTACGCCGGAGGCAAGCTCGGCGACAAGGAGCTCATCGAGAAGCATCTGCAACGGGCGAAAGAAGATCTTGCGGAGAAACAAATGAGGCTCTTCATCCAGGGCGAGAATTGCTTCGGAGAGGACATGGAGGCGTTCATCAAGAACCTCACAGACGACGACCTGGAGCAGAAAGCCCTCAGCGGACTTCTCGCGGAAGTGCACAATCCTGTGGTGGTCGATTCTGGAGATTCGGTGAACAAGATCTTGACGAGCTACTGGTCAGGCCACGGAAGGCAGGCCCTCGCAGTCGTGGTCTCCGAGGAACTCGCCGAGAAATACTACGGTGACGGCGAACTAGAGAAAGAATCCCCCCTCAAGCTGATACGCAAGGCGATTGAGGAGTCCTCGCACGCTTCTGCGTCAGCAAGAATACCGAAGTATTCCCAGCTGTCTCAGTACGGATCATTCGTAGACAAGATCGTCCGCGCTTACAAGACCAGGGGCACGTCGAATGCGGTGGCGATCCTGGATGCTGAGAAATCGGCAGACCACAGAATGCGCTCGATCACGCATGGCTTCTACCTGGCCTTGGGCATAACCACGAAATCATGGAAGTTCACGGACGAGGAGAAGGAATACGGGAATCACTTGCAGAAGTACGCCGCAGTCCTCCTCGAGAGCAAGGACGCGGAACAACATCATGAGGCTTTCTCGAACCTGCTGAGAGAAGCCGGAAGCGTTGAGGAGCTCAAGAGGCTCTGAAGACACGCGCGTCAATGACCACGTGCGTGACCCCTGGCGAATATGACTTCAGATGCTTGAAACGGCATACTTCGACCCTTCGACCCTTCGCTCCCGACAGTATCCGCTCCAGAGGCCGGTTTGGGAGAAGTTCGTTGGGACAGGTCTCGTGGTAATGAATCACGCCTCCGTCCCGCAGGTATCTCATAGCGGTCGGGACGAATTCGTGGGTCGTCCTCACATATCCCATAATGATCCGGTCCGCAAATCCTGTCCCCGGAAGATCTCTATTGTCGCCCAACACTGGCTCGACGACCCCCTTGACTCCGTTCAAACCTATGTTCTCGACGAGGAACTGATGGGCTACGGGGTTTATCTCGCACGCAATCACCTTCTTCGGATTCTGATACACCGCAATGGGGAGCGAGAAGTATCCTATTCCTGCGAACATGTCCAGAACAGTCTCCCCCTGACACGGAATCTCGGACATCCGCATCCGCTCCTCCACGTTGCCCGAGGAGAACATGATCTTGGCCGCGTCGAACCTGTAGTTGATGCCGTTCTCGAGGTGCGTTGTGACGGTGTCAGTACCGAACAGAAGCTTCGTGACTGGCTCTCTGTACTGCCCGGATACCCCTCCAACGTCCCTGAGGACCGTCTTGGTATCCAGGACTGACGCATATGCTCTGGCGACCTCCTTCTCGTATCGGTCCAGCTGATGATCCAGTCTAATCACCAGAACCGTCCCGAAACGTTCCCACTTGTCCGGGAGCAGGCCCTTCACGTGCCCCGGGACCTCCGCGCACTCCCTTATCTGATCTATCGGGTCTTTTCTGGATTTCCTAGAAGGGAACGAGAGCTCGATGTATTGAGCGCAGTACTCCCTGAGGAGACTCCCGTCGATTGACCCTAGGAGCGGAATCATAACGAATGAGTTGTCCTCCAAGATGGCGTGCGTCTTGTCTACCTTGCCGGCCTTCGTGAGAATTGCGCGGAAGCGTTCCGCGCGCTCTTTAGGCACTTTTGCGCCGATCACGATTCATGCATTATCTGGATGCGATATTAACACTTCCCGGAAACCTCGCCCAAGGATACCGAAAACCATATAGTCAGTCCGGAGGTTCTCCGCAGGGATGATTAGACCGGTGGCATGGATTGCGCTGGCTGTCGCGTGCATCCTATTGCTACCCAGCGGCGTTCTCGGCGACGTGAACGATGCCGGTGCCCCGAAGTACGCCAATGGAATCCTGAACGGATTCGTCACGCCGACGGTGAAACCCGGACAGGTAGTGGAATTCTCCCTGAATCTCACAAACACATACAGCGACGATCCGACTGCCAACATGACCGATGTGCGTCTGACTGTCGGCGTCTACATGTATGCGACCTCAGAGGAATCCGAAGAGGTAGGAGACGACTTCCGTGACCCTCCGTTGCTTTTCGGGCTGGGGACCGAGCAGGAGATCGATATCGAAGATGTTGATGTCGGTGCAACTCTCAGAATCGAGATACCCATCCAGACGGAGCGCGACACACCGCATGGCTCGACATTCTCGCCCAGCACCTATTTCGTCAGGTTCAAGCTGGTGTTTGAGTTCGAAGGGAACGCGACAGCTGTCGTCATGCAGTCGAAGGGATATTTCACGGACGAGCAATGGGACACGATGGTCTCTTTCGAGAGCGACGAACCCATCGTCAACAGGACATACATGAAATCCCTCGGGGTCGACGGACTGATCCCTGACTCGTCCTTCGGGCTGAAGGTTCCCATCCCCCGTTGGCCTCTTGGCTTGCTGATATTCGGATGCGTATGTGCCTCGGGGATGGCCCTGTACTACTACGTGATGGGGAACCCCGGGAGGTATCCGAGGCTAGAGAAAAGACTCTATTATCTCCGGGGAAAACTGGGCGAGCTTAGGGGCAAGCTTCAGGACCGTGGAGGTAAGTGAGGCTGGATAGTCGATATCTCCCTTGTCCTGGAGCAGGGCGATCACCTCCGGCTGAGCGAGTATCTTGAGCGCTTTGTCGATCTTCTTGTCGGACAGCCCCACGAATATCCGCCTCAGCCTGAATGCGCGTGACAGTTCCTTCCCGAAGGCCTCCTTCCAGAGCTGATCGTACTCCTCGAGCCCCGCCGTCCCACCGTCTGCCACGAACTTGTCCATCACCTGGGCACAGAGCTCCGCCCCGCGTATCCCGGTGTACACCCCCCCTCCGGACAGAGGCTTGGCGTGACATGCAGCGTCCCCAACGAGCGCAATGCGCCCTCGTTGGGCGGTCCTTCCTGCTCCAATAGGTATCTTGCCGGATGTGATGGATACCCGCTTTCCTCGCGAAAGTTCTGGCCTTGAAAGGAATTTCCTGAGGTAGGTCGCGGGAAGATCCTTGGCGTGCCACGTGCACACACCCACCCTTGTCAGGTCTCCAGCAGGGATTATCCAGGCGAAGAAACCAGGGGCCACTGATCGGCCCACGTAGAGCTCGACGAACTCTGGATCGAAATCCAAGCCCTTCAGATCGACCTGTATTCCCTTTATCATGTGCCTTGGTGGCCTCTGCTTGGCCTTCCTCCTGCAGATGGACCTGTATCCGTCAGCTCCAATCAGGGCGCTCGCCTGGAGCTGGCTGATGTTTCCGTTGGACCTGAGCTCGCATGTGACATTGCTGCTGTCTTCGATGACGTTCCTGACTGATGATCCGAGCATCGCAGAGACACCCTCGTCCACAGCTCTGTCGAAAAGCAGCTTGTCGAACCTGGACCGGTCGATCACGCAGGCGCGTGTCCGACTTGCCTCCAGGTCGATAACGAATCCAGAAGGCGAGTGAATCCTAGCGCCTCGAACCTTGGAGAGCACACTCTCTCTGGCAAACTCCGGGATTCCCCGCGGGCTCACCAAGCCTGCGCACTGGAGGGGCTCTCCGGGACGCTCGTGTTCTTCCACGAGAACGACATCATGGTTTCTGGCAAGAAGCCTGGCAGCCGTCGACCCTGAAGGACCCGCCCCGACGACTGCAATATCCGCGCGCACGAGGTGACAGGGCTTTGGGCGTTATTTCAGGTTTGTTCCGCGGCAGAGGACACTACTTTCAAAACGTTTGGCGATTCAGATATATCCGTGAAATGACAAATGGTAGTTCCGTGAACCCCTCAAATCCGTATGCGAGTCAGCTGAACTCCGCCAAGGACATGGTGGACATATTCGAGATAGTCAAGAAGGTCGTCTGGAAGACGACGGGCAAGGAACGCGCAGGGCTGATGCTGGGCCTGGCCAATCTCGGGGGAGGGCCTAGGGGATTCGTGGGAGCATTCTATCCGCTTGCCACTAACATCATCGTGGTCAACAGCCTTCCTCTGAGGAGGATCAAGGAGACCGATCCTGCGCTGTACAAGCCGTACATTTTCCACATCCTCCTGCATGAGTACCTGCACACCCTCGGCATAATCGACGAGGCGGCCACGAGGGCCAAAGCATACGAGATCAGCGCGGCGACCTTCGGCAAAGATCACCCAGTCGCCCAGTTCGCAGCCGACCTCTCGAGGTTCGTCCCGAAGCTGGTCTATCCGTACTACGGCTGGCAGCCCTCAGAGGATTACGTGCTCGAGCTCGTGAAAGGGTTCGACCGGTCCAGCACCGCGAGCTACATCAACTAGACTGGCCCCGGGAGATCACTTCTTTGGGACCTTCTCCCAGTCCTCGAGGAACTTCTTGATGCCCTCGTCCGTCAGGCTGTGCCTGATCATCTTCTTCAGGACATCGTAGGGAATGGTCGCCACATGCGCGCCCGCAAGCGCGGCCTCGGTAACGTGCACAGGGTGCCTGATGCTGGCGGCGATGACCTGTGTCTTGAAACCGTAGTTGTTGAGGATCGTGACTATGTTCCTTACGAGGTCCATGCCATCGTGGCTTATGTCGTCAAGCCGGCCCACGAATGGAGATACATATGTGGCCCCGGCCTTGGCTGCGAGCAGCGCCTGGTTGGGAGAGAACACGAGCGTGACGTTTGTCTTCACGCCTTCCTTGGATAGTATCTTGACAGCCTTGAGGCCCTCTGAGGTCATGGGAATCTTCACGACTATGTTCTTGTGCATCTTCGAAAGCTCGCGGGCCTCCCAGACCATGCCTTGGGCGTCCATCGAGACGGCCTCGGCACTGATCGGGCCGTCGACCACGGCGCATATCTCCTCTATCCTGCACCTGAAGTCGCAGCCTTCCTTTGCCACGAGCGTGGGGTTCGTCGTGACGCCATCAAGGATCCCCCAGCTGCTTATCTCCTTGATATGGTCAATGTTCGCGGTATCTATGAATATCTTCATCCAAACACCGTCCTCACTTCTTCCTCCTGAGCACATCGTGCGCCGCCTCGACCACCGAGTCGACGTTCAATCCGTACTTGTCCATGAGCTCGTCGCATGCCCCCGACTCCCCGAACACGTCGGGTATGCCCACACGCTTCATGGGGACATGGAAGTTCTCTACCAGGACCATCGCGACTGCGCTTCCCATGCCCATCATGACGGAGTGCTCCTCCGCGGTAACCACACCCCCAGTCTCCCTTGCGGCCCTCACTATAGTCTTCTCGTCCATCGGCTTGATCGTGTGCAGGTTGACAACCCTGGCATCCACTCCGTGCTTCGCCAGCTCCTCTGCGGCCTCGAGGCACCTCGAGACCATTATGCCCGTCCCTATCAGGGTCACGTCCTTGCCCTCCCTGAGCACCGGCGCCTGGTTGATCTCGAACGAGGTGCCTTCGTCTGTTATGGTGGGGACGTCCGACCTCCCGATCCTCACGTAAACCGGGCCATGCAGCTTCGCGATGGCCTTGACCACCTTTCCGGTCTCGGGGGCGTCGACCGGGACTATGACCGTCATGTTGGGGAGGACGCGCATGAGCGCGATGTCCTCGATTATCTGATGTGAGGCGCCATCGCCCCCGACCGTGATCCCCGCGTGGGATGCGACGATCTTGACATTGAGTTTCGGGTACGCGATAGATTGCCTGATCTGGTCGTAGCATCTGCCCGTCCCGAAGACCGCGAAGGTCGATGCGAACACGAGCTTCCCGGACGCAGCCAGTCCGGCAGCCGTGTCCATCATGTTCTGCTCGGCGATGCCCACGTTGAAGAACCTTTCTGGATACACTTCGGCGAAGTCAGCCGTCCTCGTGGAGCTCGACAGGTCGGCGTCGAGGACCACGAGGTCCTTCCTCTCCTTCCCGATCTCGACGAGCGTCTTCCCGTACTGCTTCCTCTGGCTCTCCATCTTCCAGTGGATAACCATCTCAACCACCGAGCTCCTTCATGGCCTGTTCGTACTCCTGCTTGTTCGGAGCCTTGCCGTGGAAGTGCACGGACCCCTCCATGAAACTGACACCCTTCCCCTTGATCGTGTGGCAAATGATCATGGTGGGCTTGCCCTTGATGCCTCTGGCCTCGTTGGTCGCCTGGATTATCTCCTTCATGTTGTGCCCGTTTATCTCCATCACGTGCCATCCGAAGGCCTTCCACTTGTCCGCGAGCGGCTCGAGGGACATGATCTTCTCCGTTGGCCCATCCAGCTGGAGCTTGTTCCGGTCCAGATACGCCGTTACGTTGTCGAGCTTGTAGTGAGAGGAGAGCATCGCGGCCTCCCAGGTCTCCCCAACGTCCATCTCGCCGTCCCCGCAGAGGACATAGATGCGATACAGCCTCCGATCCAGCTTGGCGGCCAGCGCCATGCCGTTCCCCGCAGCGAGGCCATGGCCGAGGGACCCCGTGGACATCTCCACACCGGGAGTCTTGGTCATGCACGGGTGGCCCTGCAACCGGCTTCCCAGCTTGCGCAGGGAGCGGAGCTCGTCGGTCGAGAAGTACCCCGCCTCCGCAAGAACCGAGTACAGCGCCGGAGCGGCGTGGCCCTTGCTGAGGACGAACCTGTCCCTGTCCGGCCAATCAGGCCGCTTCGGGTCGTGCTTCATTATGTGGAAGTACAAGGCGACAAGAATGTCCGTTCCGGACAGAGACCCACCTGGATGCCCCGAGCCAGCCTCGTAGATCATCTGGATCGTGTCCCTGCGGACCTTCTTGGCGATCCCCTCTAGCTCGGATATGAACTCCCCGTCGTAGATCTCCACGTTCGCCTCCCCCGCGCGATTCCTTTAGGGTACAAGCCGGATATCCGCTGACTTCGCTTAAAGCATTCGAGTTGAATCGTTTCCTGGGCCGCTCACGTCTCGAGCACCCGCACCCTGCGGCCGTCGAGCTTGAGCTTGCCCTGGGCGAACAGCTGGACCGCCCTGGGGAAGAGCCTGTGCTCCTCCTTCAGCACCCGTTCCTGCAGCACCTCGGCGGTGTCGCCTTCCAGGACGGGCACTGCCTTCTGCAGTACGATCGGCCCTCCGTCGACCTCGAGCGTCACAAAATGGATCGTGCACCCCGAGACCTTGCAGCCGTAGTCCAGGACCGCTTGGTGGACGTTCAGCCCGTGCATCCCTTTTCCACCAAAGGCGGGCAGGAGTGCAGGGTGCGTGTTCATCAGCCTGCCAGCATACTTGTTTATGAAGACTGGAGTGAGCATCCTAAGGTATCCGGCCAGGCAGACCAGGTCGACCTTGTGCTGCTCAAGGCACTCTATGACGTCGGCCTCGTGGGCTTCCCTGGTGACCCCCTTGTGCGAGAAGCAGTAGGCGTCGATCCCGTGCTTGCGCGCGCGCTCGAGCGCGTACGCCTCCGGAACGTTGGATATCACGACCACTACATCACCGTCTATCTCTCCTCTCTCGCACGAGTCTATGATGGACTGAAGATTCGTGCCGCCGCCGGAGGCCAAGACACCAATACTGATTCTCTTCATACAAAGCCCACTAGCCGATGCTTCCGCTCATGGCTTGCGACAGAGCCGAAAAATGAGCCTGGTCAGTGCTTCTGGTGCGTGCGTGTCGGTCAGTCACCGCTCTCGATCCTCGGGGCAAGCAAGTATCTCACTTCGCCCTTTCCTCCGGCGATCTTGAACTCAACCTTGACCGGGTAATCGTTTCCCAGATGCATCGTGACGTCGCTCCCGGACGGAACCGCTCTGAGCATGTTCGCGAAGTACTCCAGCGGAAAGAGGCTCCTGACGGTGCTCGGGGCCTCGAGCTCCGCCAGGTCCTTCTTCAGCTTCTTCCATTGGACCTGGTCCAAGTCCCCCTCGCAGGTCATCTCGAACCCTTCTGGGCTGACGACGAGCGCGAGGTGGTCGGAGACTGTCTCGCTTGCCTTGATGCCCTGCACGAGATCGTCGATTCTCAATGTCACCTTGGCTGGCAGGTTCAGGCTCGGAACCTTGGGGTCGCTCATGCCCGTGGTGTCTATCAGGCTCATGCGCCTTGTGATGTCTCCCACGACGATGGTGAGCCGCCTCTTGTCCTCGTCATGCTTGATGTCCACCGAATCATCCGCGCGGGCGAGCTTGAGGAATTGGCTGAGCTTGTCGATGTCAAGGCCTATCTCTGCATCCTCGGCTTTGAACTCGTCGAAGGCCTCTTTGTTGAGCTTGAGGTCGACCATCGCGATGTGCGCGGGGTCGACCGCTCTGATGGTCAGTCCGTCACCGTTGACGGTGAACTTCGCCTCGTCAACAAGGGTTGAAACGACGTTGACAACTTCCTTCAAGATGTCAGCTCTGGCTTTCGCCTGAAACATTAACCCCCCTTCCGTACCTACCTGTAACAAATCTACCGCTTAAAAACTTGCGCTTACATCCAGCTATGCATACTCGCGCCAAGAATGCGAACATTTCACGCATCTGAAGATCCGCGTCTCAGGCTCGTCCGCACCTCTCGTCTGCCTGAGAACCCAATACGCTTTCCCGTGCCCGCAACCCGGACACTCGACGTCCGCAGTCGGCAGGGTGCCCGATATGTCGCCGACCACCGCCAATTCCTTCTCCGTGCTCTTGTGCGTTATGACCTGTCGCTTTCCCTTATTGTTCTGTTCCACGACGGTCCCGCACTTCCTGCAAACCAACTTTCCCTCCGATGGAAAAAGCAGGCTCCTGCAATTCGGACAGAACATAGGATTTCCGCTCCGCCCACATGTGGCGTGTAGTGGCGCGAGCGAAGCGGTCAACGAATAAAAAGGTTGTCCTGTGACTCGTGGCGGTCGAATCAGATCGTGTCCCAGTTGTCGTGCTGTTCTCGCCTGTGGCGAACGATGGCCTCTGCTTCGACGACTGGAGGACCATCGCGTTCTTCGCCCTCAAGTTGAGAGTACGAAGAGTACCTGTGCCTTCCGTCCCATTCCCTGTCAATCATCCTCTGTGCCCTCCTGATCGACTTGGGATTCGGCGAGATGGCGAATTTGGCAGGACCTTTCTGATGCTTCAGGACCCGTGTCCCTCCGTTGTAAGACGAGTTGCGATTCCCGTCTTCCCTCTCGTAGTCCCCGTAGGAGAACCTGGGCTTGGCGGCGTAGTTGGGCCTTCCGCGCCTCCTGTGCTTCCATCGATGACCATCATTGGACGACACGGGGTAGTCCCTGCCTCCCCTCGAGTCCTGGTAGTCCTCGTCATACACCTCCATCTCCTGGTTGCGCGAGCGAGGGCTCCTGCCGTACCATTGGTCAGGATACTTCATTTCAACCGCATTTGCCCAGTCATCCCTGATGTGTCTCCGACTGGAGTATCCAGCGCTCAGACCCTGGTCGTCGTGTCCAGGCAAGTGCATGTGCGATGCGATGGATGCGAGAACGCCAGGGTGAGGCCGCGGCAAGTCCTCGAGCTGATGGCTCTTGTTGCCGCTGTCGTGCACGAGGACCGTCGTGCTTGAGACGACAGCTCCGGACGCGAACTCGATCTCGCGCCTGTGCTGCTCTGCGATTATGCCGCCCACGTAAGCGAAAACGACTGTGAGGACATAGGGGTTGATTCCGTAAGGGCTGACCCCCTCGAGGGAGCTGACGAAGCCGCCCAGGTAGTCCGATGAGAAATAAACGTAGGGTGCAAGCAGGGAATTGTTGCCGAGCAATACCCCTATCGCTGCGGGAGCTATCGCGATCCCCAGGACATGCGAGGGGAAGAACCCGGTCTCGAAAGCAGTCAATATGCAGTAGAGCGACACAACGGGGATGACGGCAGCGGCAATTCCCTTCCACGGGCCACCGGCCCTCCGCCCGCCGACATAGCCAGCAATCATTGGGCCGAATAGGGGAAGCCAGTAGAGTATGATCGAGAGCGTGAATATGTACTTGGAGGCGCTCCAGAAGCTGTACGCCACGTTGCTGGACTTGAATCTCTTCCCCTCGGCGTCATGCTCGTAGGACGCGAGCCTGTAAGGGTGCTGCTGCTCGGGTGCAGGCCTGCTCTCCTGATCCCGTTGTTTGTGCTTCTTGCGAGAGCCCTTCCTGAGTGCACGGAATACCATGCCCATCCCTTCAGTCCGACGATTGTCGGACAAAATGCAGATATGACCTTCATCGTATTTATTTGTTATGAGATGCTGGTCCGAGCGTGAATCATCAACTCGGCCTGTCGGACAAGAATGCCTATGGCATTCTTACCCAAGGTCTCCAAGGGGGACGCGCAATCGAGCCACGGCAGGTCCCTGATACCCTGGGACATACCCCAGACTATCCATCGCAATGCACTGACTGGAGCGATGCCGTTCCATTGTTATCGCATTCGATAATCGAACTAGCCAACTTATATATGCCCGCTTTCTTTTTCTTACCCTGCAGATACTCGGGTGGACTAATGGCCAAGGTACTGATAGTCGAGGACGCTCCGTTTATTAGAGAAATGATCCGCGACATCCTCGAGTCCCACGATCATGAGATTGTGGGCGAGGCTGCCAACGGACTTGAGGCGATTGAGAAGTTCAAGGCCATGAAGCCGGACGTTGTGCTCATGGACATCCTCATGCCCGGCATGGATGGCCTTTCCGCGATAATGAAGATCATGGAGCAGGACCCGAAGGCCAAGATCATCGTGGTCAGCGCACTTGTCAAGGAAGCGCTGAGAAAGGAAGCCATGAGGGCGGGCGCGGTGGACTTCGTTGCCAAGCCGTTTCAGGTGGAGAGACTGCTGGAAGCTGTCCGAACCGCCACCACGGCCGCGTGAGCTGCACATCTTTTGCGGGGCGACGGACAGGGAGAGGCAGTTGCGATAGAGACTAGCTCTAGCAAGAACCGAGAGGGCGACAACAATGGCGGACCTCATCTGGATAGCTTCGACCGCCGCAGGGGCGGCCTGCTTGGCAGCCGGGCTGCTCGGTTGGTGGAGGGCTAGGTCATCTCACGCCACCCAGATGTTCCTCATCGCAATGTTGGGCATATTCTTCGCGATGTTCACGGGTGGGATGTATTCCTACATGGACACCTCGCAGGTCAGGGAGGCGGAGCTGGTGATGAAGTCGTTCGCCATATCGTCTCTGCTCGGCCTTGCGTTCCTGTTCAACACAGCCATCGCCTTCCCGATAGACCGAGGGATCGCGCTCAGGCCGATGAATAGGAACGGCGCTCTGGTCGTCCTCACGTCGAGTGTCGCCATAGTCCTCGGGGCGACAGCCGAACTCGACGTCCCCGAGATCGGCGGACCGTCGCTTGACCACTTGACTGCCGGGCTCATGATAGGCTTTGCCGCGTTAGTGGTCAGCCTCGCCACTTACCTGATACTTGTCTCCACGAAGGTCATCAGCGCGAAGGCAAGGAAGGCCTCCATCATCTACCTTGCAGGTCTCTGGATCACTGCACTCACTGGTTTCGTTTTCGCTGTTGTGGCAATGGCATTCGAGCAGGTTGAGCAAGAGATGGGACTCGCGCCTGTGCTGCCTCCGGTGTTCGGGGTCGCAGTCACGGGTGTGCTATTCGCAATCTCGATCGCATCTGGACAGATGAACATGGTCCTGCCGGCCGCCGAGAAGATGGCCTCGAGCGCCAAGGCGAAGTTCAACTTGCTTCACAGGCGCGTGTACCTCGTGGAAGAGCGGAAACCGGAGTTCTCGTTCAGGATGTTCTCGGACATACTCAAGGGCAGATGCTTCGACTGCGAGGACGACGAGAGCTTCACCTGCGAAAGCCTCGAGTGCGGTTCCTGCAAGCTACCCTGCCCGTGCAGGGATTGCACGAAGTACAAGAGCAGGACGCAAGGGCTCATCATAACGAGGCAGTACCCGAACGAGATCAGATCGAAGTTCTTCCTGCAGACCACTCCGATACTCTGGGTGTCCACCGTCTCAGGGAAAGACAGCATCGACCCTGCGAAGCTGAACCTCATGACCGATTACATTGTGAAATTCATCGAGGAGTCCGAGAACGGGGTAGTCCTCGTGGATGGGATCGAGTATCTCATGACTGCAAATGATTTCACGAGGCTGCTCAAGTCGGTTGACCGATGGACTGAGACCGCAGTGACGACGACCTCCAGGCTTATCATATCTCTAGATCCACAGGCCTTCGAGGGCAAGGAGCTGGCCCTCCTCGAAAGGAACCGCGAGGTCGTGCGGCCTGACGCGAGTGAGGAATGGATGATCATTCCCGAGTCCGTTTGAGGATGGTGAAAAATGGTCCCGACTCCCGGATTTGAACCGGGGGCCTGCTGATATCAGCGACTGAAATCGGTCATGCCGATTGCCATACTACAGTCAGCCGCTCTTGCCAGTCTGAGCTAAGTCGGGATTGCTGCTGCCAGAAGGTATGCCGCGCGCACCCTATTATGAATATCGTATAAAGTGTTTTTCGGGAAGGAAATGAGACGACCCGCATCGTTTTCGTAGGTCTTTGGGAAGAAAAACCGAGGTTTTATATATTTTATAAGAATATAAGGTCCCGTCCGACGCTAGTAAGGCATTAGGGGTACAAGAGGCGTCATGGGGAAAGCGGGCCAAGCGGGGGCAATCAGAATGGAACCGGACACCGAGAAGATAACCATCCGCATACCGCGAAGGCACCTGCGTGGGCTTGATTTCCTCGTGGAAATCGATGATTTCCCTTCGCGCTCCGAGGCGATCAGGGCCGCGATCAGGGACCTCATCTATGCCCGGCTGGAGTTGGTAGTCGACCGCATGAAGAAGTTCGAACACGCCGAACAAAGCCTTGCGGCCATCAGAACATACGAAGAGAAGTACCTGAAGAAGTAGTCAGAAACGGGATGGGATGCACTCTAACTACTCATTTCAGCGGATTCACTAGTCAACATCAGGATTACCTCCCCCCTATTTTTTTATTTTTCTAACAGAATAAAAGTCTGGCCATCAGCCGATGTAGCCCAGATCTTCCCTCTTCGGCTCCGCCGGGGGTTCCGTCTCCCTCAGCTTGGAGGTTATCATGTCTATCTGCTCTGCCTTCGACTCGAGCTCCGAGAAGTCCAGCTTGACGCTCAAGACGTTGGCCAGGATCTCCAGGACCGCTTGGGCCGCCTTCGGGTCGACGAAATACCCAGAAGTCTCCCCCATCAGGCACACGCTCCGCATGTCGTAGAGGTTGCCGAGCCCCAGGAGAAGCCCGCTGGCGCCGACTATGCCGCTGCCAGGCTCGCCCTTGGAGAAGGTCACGCCTTGCTTCTTCATCTCCTCGACGAGCTCGGGGTCAGTGGCTGCTCCGAGGACCCTCGGCTTCTCGATCATCTTGCCCAGGCCGTAGCCACCAAGAGTGAAAATCCTCTTCACACCGAACTCCTTGGCTATCCTGAGGGTCTTGTCCGACAGCTCGTACTGCCCTTCCGGTGTCAGCCCCTGGTAGTCCCCGATGAGTATGAGCAGATCGTTCGTCGCGTCTGGCCTCAGGACGTAGTACATCTCGTTGCTGACCAGCCTGATCGTGCCCGAGTCGTTGACCAGGATCTGCGGGGGGAAGAACTTCGAATAGATGTCCGCGAACTTGACCGCCTTCAGCTGATCCACCAGGTGCTCAGCTGCGAGTTTGCCCACATTGCCAACACCCGGCAGCCCCTCCACGAGGATGGGTTGCCTGAGGGTCGGCTTCTCCTTGTAGACTACAACAATCTCGTCCATCTAACCCTCCCCCGACATCTCCTTCCTGAGTCTGCGCCTGTACTCTCCGTACTTGTCCTCGGGAGAGTACTTCGCAGGGATGGGCATTAAGGTTGCCCCTCCACACTTGGGGCAGCTGTCCCTGAGAGTGTATTCCCTGCACGATGGGCATTTCCTGAGAAAAGTCTTCACTTCTCCTCAGTCCTCTTGAACGAGGCCTTGCCGCCGGCCTTCTCGACGACGCTGCTTATTCTGCCGACGGATTGCTTGAGCTCCTGCTCAGCCGTCTTGTAATCCTCGGCAACGACCGAGACCTTGTACCTCGGCGCCCCAACGTAGTGAATCTTCACATCGACATCGCCTGATTCAATCCCCGCGGCCAGGGACTCCTTCACATGGTCGATGCCGTCCGAGCCCGGACAGGACAGCTCTAGGATGCCGTCAATCTCGACCGAAGGCAGCTCTATGTTCTCCTTCGCAACTTCCGTCAGGGCCGATGACCACTTCTTGTCTATCCCCATGCCCTTGAGTACCTCGGGGTTGGCTGTGATGTCCTCGAATGCCGCGTATAGGGCGCCGTATTCCTTGGCGAGCGTCTCTCCCACTTCTTCGTACGACACGTCGAGGCTCTTGCCGAGCTTCGACCCTGCAATCTCGAGGAGCTTCTCGGCCTTCTTCTCGTTCTTCCATTCCTGTATCTTCTCTCGCCGCGCGTGTTCGTTGACCTGCTTCAGCGAGAGATCGATGTGACCCTTCTCGCGGTCGACGCCCAGGACCTTGCAGACCACTTTCTGGCCTTCGCGTACGTGGTCCCTGATGTACTTGACCCATCCTGTGGCGACGTCGCGGACGTGTATGAAGCCCTCTTTGCCGTCGTACTCGTCGAGTGTGACAAAAGCGCCGAAGTTCTTGATGTTGGATACAGAACAGACAACCAGGTCGCCTGGCTCCGGGAACTCGGCCTTGCGCGCCATCACTGAACCTCGCCGAGCATCTGGCCCCTGATCACGCCCTTGCCGCCCGTCGGCTTGATGAGCGTGGCGCCACACACGTTGCACTTGACCTGAGTGGCAGGCTTGTTGAACGCGATCTGCTCGTTCCCACAATCCTGGCACTTGACAGTGATGAACTTGCCCCTGGGGGTCGGGATGCTGGCGCTCATTGATCATGCCTCCTTAAACTCAAAATGCTTGGCCCGGATGCACGTCCTCTGATGGGCCTTCTTGCAGACCTTGCACCTGTACCTGAGCGGCACCTTGGTCGTGGGTTTCTGCCTCCCCTCGTACTTGGGACGAGGGAAGCCCCCGTAGCCCGCGGTAGCCCTTCTGTATCTCCTCTGTCCCCACTTGAGCTCGCTCCTCTGCCTCGTCTTGACCCTCTCGACCTCGTGGTCCGTGTGCTTCTTGCACTTGGGGCAGAACTCTTTCGTAACCCGTGGCATCTTCATTTCAATCAGCGGCCCTGAAGGGCAGGAACCGAGTAAGATACACCCTGTATTAAAGTATTCTCCGGCCGCTCAGTCCATGACGTTGCGAGAGCTAGTTCGCGGTTTCGACGCATGCTGGCCGAAATGAATGCATCGGTAAATATATGCTGGCTCTAATGGAAACTAATAAATATTAGGTAATTAATAAATGGCTGGGCACATAATATGACGGACAAAGGGCTCACTAAGAAGGATGAAACGCTCGTCGAGCTGCTCATGCGCACGGGCCTGTCCAAGAACATAGCCAAGACACTTGTCTTTCTGCGCAAGAAGGAGGAGACCACGTCCGTCGAGATTGAGAGCGCCACGAGCCTCCGCCAGCCCGAGGTCTCCATAGCGATGCAGGAGTTGAGGAGGCGCAAGTGGGTCTCGAAGAGGGACATCAAGAAGGAGGGCAAGGGCCGGCCCGTCCACTCGAACAAGCTCGCGACTCCCTTCGAGAAGATCGTCGAGATCATCGAGACCGAGGAGCGCAAGAGGATCGAGATGATCGAGGACACGATCAAGCAGCTGAAGGAGCTGGCGAAGTAGAGCGACCGACGACTCCTAGGTCTTCTTTTCGAGAGTCCGTACGCCTTCTCTGGAGGACACTATCACGCTGTGGGCGAGACCGACAAAAAGCCCGTTGTCCACGACTCCAGGTACCAGGTTCAACTCCCACTCCATCTTGGCCGGGTTGCTGATCTTGGAGAATTTGCAGTCCGCGATGTAGTTGCCGTTGTCGGTGACGAATGGTTGCCCGTCCTTCGTCCTAAGGACAGGCTTGCATCCGAATCTTTCTAGCTTCCTCAAAGTCGCCTCGTGAGCGAACCTCACAATCTCGACCGGCAGCGGGGCTTTCTGGCAGATGTAGTCCACGAGCTTGGACTCGTCGACGACTATTATTTCCTTCGCGGTGCAAGCCGCGACGATCTTCTCCCGCACGAGCGCGCCCCCGAGCCCTTTGACGAGGTCCAGCCTCGGGTCGACCTCGTCAGCGCCGTCAATCGTCAGGTCAACGTCTGGATAATCCTTGAGGTCGCCAATCGATATCCCGACAGATCTGCCAAGGACCTCCGAGTCCCTGGAAGTCGGGACTCCGACCAGCTGCCAGCCTTCCCTGACCTTCTCGCCGATCAACCTTATCGCGACGCTCGCGGTGGAGCCGCTGCCGAGCCCGACCACCATCCCATCCCGCACATACTTCACGGCCTCACGCGCGGCCATCTCCTTCAGGTCCATCTGCTACCTCCCACGCCTCGCGTGAAGGCCGAAGTTCTCCGCAACGAGCCTGCAAAGCTGCTCCACGACGTAGTCATCTATCTCCCTTCCCTTCTTCTTGGATGCGCCGCTCGAATCCCCTATGACCCCAGAAGGGAAATGTCTCTCCGGGTCCCGAAGGACCATGAACCTCGGAGGCCGACTCCTGCCAATGGGCCTGGAGCTCCCAACGCTCTCGGGAAGGATGTTGAGCATCCTCGATGTCTCGATCTCTCCGGCATGGCCATCGTTTTCGGGGAAGGTCTTGCCTCTGAGATCGTAAGCTATCTCATAATCGGAAAGTACCATGACCTTGAGACCCACACACTCCTCGACAGCCTTGAACGCCCCCTCGCGAAGAGCAGCCATGTGGCCCGAACCAGCATGGCCGGATATCATCAGGATCTTGTCAACTCCGTTCCTCGCGAGTTCGGATGTGATCTCGTACGCGATCGCCCTGACGGTGTCGCTGCTCAGGGATATCGTCCCCGGGAAGTTTAGGGTGGACCTGCACTCCCCATATCTGATCGGGGGACAAATCAGCCCGTCAAGAGCCTCTGCGACTCTGCGCGAGACCTCCTCGGCCTGGAACGAATCCGTGCAGAGCGGCAGATGAGAGCCATGCTCTTCGCAGGAGCCCACTGGTATGATCACCAAGGGCTTCCGCCTGACCGCCTTCGCGAACTCGTGGCTAGTCAGCCCCTCTATCAACCTATGATTCCTTGCGGGCTTTCCCGACATGCTTCTTTCCTCTGGCCTTGACTGCTTCAAGATCTATGTACTCAGTGTCGCACACGGGGCATCTCAGGTGCGAGAGCTTGTCGATCCCGAACCTGTTCCTGAGCTCACGGTCTGCCTGGTCGATCCGTTCCTTCTCGATGGTGCGATCGCATTTCGGGCAGTAGTACACGGTCCGTCGGCATCGAGATGCGCGGATATAAACACAATCCAGATGAAGGTCCAGGACAGTCTTATTACTGGTGAAGCTGATACGTTCGTCGGAGAATACGATGAAGGTCGCGGCTCTCTTCTCCGGAGGAAAGGACTCGACTTATGCGATATATCTGATGCAGCAGCAGGGCTGGGAGGTCTCGAGCCTTCTGACTGTAATCCCGCACGCCGAAGACTCGTACATGTTCCACTATCCCAATATCAGGTGGACGAAGCTGCAGTCGGAGGCGTTGGGCATACCGATAAGGTACCGCGAGAGTGAGGGGCTGAAGGAGAAGGAGCTGGCAGACGTGGAGGTTCTGATGAAGGCCGAGGCCGTTGATGGATATGTCTGCGGAGCCATCGCGTCCGACTATCAATGGTCGCGCCTGAACTCCATATGCCACGATCTCGGAAAGCCCTTGTACTCGCCCCTCTGGCGGAAGGACCAGGTGAGGCTGCTCGAGGATATGGTGGATGCTGGCTTCAAGTTCATGATCGCGGGCGTCTACGCATACGGGTTCGACGAGGGATGGCTTGGGAAGATCATCACCAAGAACTCTATCAAGGAGCTCGAGAAGCTGAGGGACAAGCACCGCATCAGCCCGTCCGGAGAGGGGGGAGAGATAGAGACTTTCGTCCTTGACGGTCCGAACTTCGCGAAGGTGATCCACGTCGAGGAGGCCGAGACGAAATGGTTGAGGCACTCCGGCAACTTCACGATAAAGAAGGCATCCCTGGAGGACAAGCCTGGTAGGGTCCGATAGAGCACCAGATTAGAACTCGGTACACTTGGCGGCTGAAGAGCCTTTCCTGTAACTCTTTCTTCGCTCCGCCCTGAGCGACCCCTCGGGAACAAGGCACAACTTCTTGCCAGAAAGGACTGCCGCGACCCCCTCGTTCGATTCCAGATGGCTGTAGTCCTTGCACATCTTGCACGAGGAAGGACACTTGCTGGTCCTGTCGCCCTCGACCTCCGGAAACTGGAAGACACCGCCTTCGTAGTTCCGGAGAATCACTCTCTTGTCGGACATGGATATCAGGTAGTTCGGACCGACCGGTATCTTGCCTCCCCCCGTGGGGGCGTCGATGACGAACTCCGGGACCGCGAACCCGGAAGTATGCCCTCTGAGGTTCTCGATTATCTCGATGCCCTTCGAAGTGGCCGTCCTGAAGTGCTCCAGCCCTTTTGCGATGTCACACTGGTAGATGTAGTATGGTCTGCACCGGATTGCCACGAGGTCCTGGCAGAGCTTCTTGGTTATCACCGGGCAGTCGTTCACGCCTTTCAGAAGTACCTGCTGGTTCCCCACTGGGATACCGCCATCAACTAGCATCTCGACCGCGCGCTTGGATTCCTTCGTGATCTCCTTCGGATGGTTGAAGTGGGTGTTCAGCCAGATGGGATGGTACTTCCTGAGCATCCTTACAAGCTGCGGCGTTATCCTGTACGGGAGCACGCAGGGCGTCCTCGAGCCGAGACGCACTATCTGGACGTGCTTGATCTTCCTGAGCTCGCGGATGATCTTCTCGAGGTACGCATCTGACACCAGGAGCGGATCGCCTCCGGAGAGCAGGACATCCCTCACCTGCGGAGTCTTGCGGATGTAGTCCAGGCCCTCCTCGATCTCGTCCCAGCTCCTCTGATGGTCCGTCTGCCCGACGATTCTTCGCCTGCAGCAGTGCCTACAGTACATGCTACACTGGTCTGTGATCAGAAACAAGACCCTGTCCGGATACCTGTGGGTAAGACCCTCATGTGGGGCATCCGTTGTCTCACCCACCGTGTCCTCCATGTCATCCTTCGACACGTGCAGCTCCTTGGACGACGGGATTCCCTGCATCCTCACCGGGCATTCGGGATCATCTGGATCCATGAGGGACGCGTAGTATGGCGTGATGGCCATCCTGAGATACTTCGTTGAATGCCGAATCTCCTCCTTCTCCTCTCGGGTGAGGTTGACGACCTGCGAGAGAGCGTCGACGTCTGTAATCCTGTTCTTGACCTGCCACTTCCAGTCTGTCCATTGCTTTATGCTGACGTCCTTCCAAAGTGGAATGTCTTTGTATCTTCTCATGAAGGCGCCCCCAGATGCTCCGTTCTTAAGTCGGTATATGCTTCCCGTATATGAGCCTGAGCGTTTGCGGGCAGATGCTCCGAACGAGGGGGCACTGCTTCTACGCGGCAATGGAATGAATTCATGGGAGCCCGACTGAGGACTGCGAGGACTCCTGGGCACGAACCTCTGTCTGGAGGATACCTACGAGACGGGCGGCGGTTCGGAGACTCCACGGTCGCCCGATGTCCAAGCATGGACATTGGTTGTGCAAGAAACCAGACTTTGTCATGTATTAGTGCACGAAATCTCACAAGCGAGAGAAAACTTCAGGGTTCATCAAGTCAGTAGCCCGAAATCGTTTAATAAGATGCTGACTATGACTGGCCGGAAAGTTGAAGTGATTCCGCTTGGAACGCAAGGGGGAGGCGTGAGGGGACACTGATTATCCGACAGCCTCGGGCATCACTCTGTGCGTACACTGGGATTGGGATTACAACACAAGGGAGGAGGAAAATAGTTGAGAAGAACGGCAGCAGCAGCACTGCTAATGTGTGCCGTTATGGTTCTCGTAGCTGGTGCTCCTCTGGCAATGGGAGTGGTAGGAGACGTCCACTCGATTGTCAAGAAGGATAGGGGCCCCAGGGCGAGCGCCGTAACGTGGGAATTTGCAACTGGAGCTGATTATGGAGTCTGGAGCGGATACATAGTGAACAGCGGCCTGCGGTCACTCGTGGTCGATGTCGCGGACAACACCACGGGAACGCCAGAGGAGGTATCCCACCAGAGGATAAGGTTCGCCGCGTACGGCATCTACCCGAGCGGAACGATGACCA
>Ga0299912_10000192_pt1 | contig 63883 bp, 64 predicted proteins | sample RVTome_2_FD_207667 | JGI IMG/M metagenome (GOLD analysis project Ga0299912, IMG submission 207667) | Soil microbial communities from uranium-contaminated site in the Upper Colorado River Basin, Wyoming, United States - RVT95D214 (version 2) ... | reverse complement strand
GCCCCTTTCCGGCCCTGGGGCACTTCCGGTTCGTTGGGGGGGCCGCCCCCCCCGCTTTCCCCCCCCCCTTGCGGGGGGTGCACGCCGCTCCTACAAGATTGTTCGGCCAGATTCATTTTTCAGCGAGGAAAACGCGGTCGACGCGATCCCATTCAAAGTCGTTCAGCAATTTGCGCAGCCTGCCGGGCATGCGTTGCAGGTTGACGTAATGGCGGAAGCGCGTCTTCGCGGAAAGCCCTGGCTGGCGCGGCTGTCCGGCGTCGAGTTCCCAGGGGTGGAAATAGAACATGCAGGGCGCCTGGTCGTGCGCGTTGACGCGCCGCAGCATCCAGCGCGACATCTCGTAGGGCAGCAGGCGGAACCAGCCGCCGCCTGCTGCGGGCAGGTTGCGCCCCAGCAAGGGAAACGTGGTCGGCGGCAGTTCGAGGATGCCGGCCTCGCCGTTGGGGCGGTGCGGGAAGCGCGGCGCGTCGGGCATGCCGTAATGGTCGTGTTTGACCGGATAGATGCTGGAGCTGTACGCATAGCCGGCGTTTTCCAGTTCCTCGACCGCCCACCAGTTGTTGCGGTTGATGGAGAAGCTCGGCGCGCGATAGCCGCGCACGGCAACGCCGCCGAGGTCTTCAAGCAGGGTCTTGGCACGGGTGATGTCGTCGCGGAATTCGGCCGGCGTGAGGTCGCTCGCACGCTGGTGGCCATAGCCATGGCTGGCGAGTTCGTGGCCGTTGTCGACGATGCGGCGCACCACCTGCGGATAGCGTTGGGCGATCCAGCCGAGGGCGAAGAAGGTGGCCTTGGCCTCAGCGTCGTCGAGCAGGCCCAGAATCACGTCGACGTTGCGCTCGACCCGGCACGGCAGGCTGTCCCAGTCCTCGCGCCGGATGTGCGGGGCGAATGCCGAGACCTGGAAGTAGTCCTCGACGTCGATCGACATGGCATTCCTGATCCGCTCAGCCATACGCGATCCGCTTTCCCTTGTGCGGCGGCAGCCAGCCTTTCAGCGTATGCGCGATGCGCATGGCCGCACGGCCATCCCAGAATTCGGGAATGCGGCCGGCCTTGCCGCCGCCCGCCATCACCTCGTTGAACGCCGCCCGGATCGCATCGGGGTTGGGGCCGACCAGGGTGTTGGTGCCTTCGGTGATGGTGATCGGACGTTCGGTGTTTTCACGCAGGGTCAGGCAGGGCACGCCGAGCGCGGTGGTCTCTTCCTGAATGCCGCCCGAATCGGTAAGCACCAGTCTGGCATCGCGCATCAGGCCGAGCATTTCCAGATAGCCGATCGGCGGCAGGATGTGCAGGCCGTCGAGCTTGTCGGTAAATCCGAATTTCTCAATGTTGCTGCGCGTTCGCGGGTGCAGCGGCATCGCCACCGGCAGGCTGCGGTTGATTTCGCCGACCACATCGAGCAGCGCACCGAGCGTGTCGCGGTCGTCGACATTAGACGGCCGGTGCAGGGTCAGCACCGCATACTGCGGCAGCGCAGTACCGAGGGTCCGGCTCGCCGGCACCGCATTCTGGAGATTGCGGTACAGGGTGTCGATCATCACGTTGCCGACGAACTCGACGCGGGCGGGGTCGATGCCTTCACGCGTGAGGTTGGCCAGCGCGCTCTTTTCCGTGATGAAGAGCAGATCGGAAATCTGGTCGGTCAGCACGCGGTTGATCTCTTCCGGCATGCCGCGATCGTAGCTCCTGAGGCCGGCCTCGACGTGGATCACGCGCACGCCGCGCTTGGCCGCCACCAGCGCGCAGGCGATGGTGGAATTGACGTCGCCCACCACCAGCACGGCCTGCGGCTGAACGCTTTCGAGCACCGGCTCGAAGCGCTTCATCACCTCGGCCGTCTGCACCGCGTGGCTGCCGGAGCCGACTTCAAGATGATGGTCGGGGCGCGGAATGCCGAGATCGGCAAAGAAACTGTCGCTCATCGCCGCGTCGTAGTGCTGGCCGGTGTGCAGCAGTTGCGCGGCGATGCCGGTCTCGGCGAACGCGGCCATCACCGGCGCGATTTTCATGAAATTGGGGCGGGCGCCTGCGACGCATAAAACCTGGGTCATGGCCAACCTTAATACGTGCTGTCGTGTTTGTCGGGCGACGCGGCTTCGTCTGCTGCCGCGTTGCGCTCGCTGACGGTGTAGAGAATCTTGCGCACAATGGGCAGGATGCGGTTGACCGAGCGCTCCAGCTGATCGATGCGCTGCCCCAGCCGCAGGCCGTCCTCGTTGTGCAGCATGCCGCCCTCTGGCTGATGATTGTTGACGCCGGTGGGGCCGTGGTAGTCCTGGTGCGCCACTTCGTTCTTCAGATCGGCGATCACCTCGTCGACCTCGGCCTCGCCGAAATGACTTTTCTCTTCCAGAAAACCGAACAGCAGCAGGCGGTCGCAGGTGGTGTTCAGCCGCCGCGGAATGCCGGCGGTAAAGCGGTGCAGCGCCGCAAACGCCGCGTCGTCAAAACCCGGCGTGCCCTGCCAGCCGACCGTGCGCAGGCGGTGCTCGATGTAGCCGCGCGTCTCGTCGGCATCGAGCGGCCCCAGATGGTAGGAGGCCACCACGCGCTGGCGCAGTTGCTGCATGTCGGGGCTTTGCAGGATGCCACGGAATTCGGGCTGCCCAAGCAGAAAGGTCTGGATCAGCGAGCGTTCGTTGTTCTGGAAGTTGGACAGCATGCGCAGTTCTTCCACTGCGCGCGGCGTCAGGTTCTGGGCCTCGTCCACCACCAGCAGCGTGCGCTTGCCCTGGCGGGCGGCCGCCGCCAGAAAATCCTCCAGGTTCTTCAGCAGGGCCGACTTGGTCAGGCCCTCATGCTCCAGACCGAAAGAGGCGGCAACACTGCGCAGCGTATCCTCAGCGTCGAGCTGGGTCGACACCAGCTGGGCCGCGAGCAGATTGCTCGAATCGAGCTGGCGGAACAGATTGCGCACCAGCGTGGTCTTGCCGGCGCCGACCTCGCCGGTGATGACGATGAAGCCTTCGCCCAGCGACAGGCCGTAATCCAGATACGCCATCGCCCGCCGGTGTCCCTTGGAGCCAAAGAAAAAACGCGGGTCGGGATTGAGCTGGAACGGCTTGGCGCTAAAGCGGTAATAGTCTTCGTACATGGACGGTCCGTTATCTCTGAGTGGGGCACAGCCAGTGTGCGCACAAAATGCGAAGCAACGGCCATGCCATGCCGGCAGATCGGTCAGAAGCGCATGTTGGCCGACGCCGTAATACTGTTTTCTTTGTAGTCGGCATTCGCTGCGTTCGAATCCCGTTCGGTGTGGCGGAAAGTCAGCGCGCCGCTGAGCTTGTCGGTGAAGCGGTGGTTGAGACCGAGGCTCAAGCTGATGAGATCGTCCTCTCGGGCCGTACCGCCTGCCAGCAAGGGATCCGCGCTGGTACGGGTGAACGACAGAGCGCTGCTGGCTGTGGTTTGGGGAGACATCCGATAGCTGACGAAACCGGTCAGTCCCCGGACATGGTCCTCTGCGTCGCCGAACAGCTGATAGAGACGCCTGGTGTCGCGTGCCGACAGGCCAAACCCCAGGCGGCCGATGTCCCATGACACCCCTGCAATAAGACTCTTAATGATGAAAATACCACTGGCTGTCCCAAGACCGATATCACCCCTTAACGCCAAATTAGTTGCCAAATTAGCCAGTTCCTCGGGGGAGGCCAGACTAATTAATTCAAACGGTGCATATGGCCCCTCGCAATTTGATGCGGGCGGCTGTGTTGGATCGGTCACCAACTGATACAGATTCAGCCCCCCTATAGGACACTTCCAAAAAGTACGGCCACTCTGTTCCAGAAATTGCTGGGTGATATCGCTGACATCTTCCGAGTAGCGCACCGTCCAGTGTGACAAGCGAGTGCGATGGCTGCCGGAGAAGCTGTAGGTGTTTCCGAAATAGCGTTCACCCACCGAGGCCTCGACGCTGGTGCGGCGCGTGGGCGCCCAGCCGAAGCCGACGCTGTAGGACGAGCCGTCGATGTCACTGGCGCTGAGGTAATCGTTCCAGTCCCGCCCCACGGTGCCGAACACCCGGAACTTGCGGGTGAGCGCATAACCGACGGTGGCGCTGGCGCGCTCGAAAGTGGTGTCGGCATTGGCGTCGGGGGTGGCCGCATTGCGGTTCTCCGCCTTGCGGATGGAGTAATTGAGGCCCCAGCTCAAATCGTCGAAACGGGTGCCGCTGGTTAGCGCCGCGGAAAAGGAATTCACGCTGGAATCGGCAGCAGCCTGATTCTCGAAAATCGCGCCGCTGGTGGTGTAGCGCGCCTGAACATTGGCAAAGGTGCCGAGGCGCTTCTTGATGTAGGGGCTGACCGAATAGGTGCCGACGGTGGCGCGGTTGCTGTCGTTGATGTCGGCGTCGGCGGGCGAGCCGAACAGCGAAATCAGTTCCTGCGAGATGCGCGCAGAGCCGTCGATAAACAGGAAATCCTCGATCAGCTCGGCGTTGCCGACAGCGCCCAGATTGTGATTGAGATCGGTGCTGTTGTCTTCGCTGAAGCGCGCTACCCCGCTCAGGCCATAGTGCAGGGAAGCCCGCACCCGACGCGATCCTTGGGAACTCAGGGTAAAGCCCGGCGTCACTCTCAGGATCAGCGCATCTTCCGGGTCGGTTTCACTCTGGTTGGCATTGTCGGTGTAGGTGGCCGACCCGCTGACGCTGGGTTCGAAGCGCCAGTCGAGAGCATGCGCAGTCGATGCGAATGCCATTGCCATGAATACAGAAAAAGCGCCCGCCAGGGGCGCTCGACCGTGCGGCGCCGCTTCGGCGCTGCGTGTATGTAGCTTATTTGCCGTAACTGCCATAGTAGCCATAGTAATAATCTGCGCCCGGGGTCGGTGTGGTCTTGTTCAGCAACATGCCCACCACTTCACATGACTGGATGTGACTGAGCGCTTCGCGGACTGCCTCCTGCGAGGTTTTTTCGGCTTCCACCACCATGACGATCTGGCCCATGTGGGTGGCCAGCACGCTCGATTCGCTGGTTGCCAGCAAGGGCGGCGAGTCGAACAGGATGATGCGGTCCGGGTAGCGGTTGCCGATGTCCTCGACCAGGCGGGTCATGGCGGCACTCGCCAGCAGTTCGGTGGCGCGTTTGTAAGTGCGGCCCGCGGGCAGCACGGTCAGCTTGGCGATATCGGTCTTGATCAGCACGTCGGACAACTTCAGATCCTTGTCCTGCAGCACATCGAGAAGGCCCTTGTCGGCATGGATGCCGAGGTATTCCGGGATGCGCGGCTTGGCGACGTCGGCATCGATCAGCAGCACGGTGCGGTCCATTTCCATCGCCATCGAAATGGCGAGATTGATGGCGCAGAAGCTCTTTCCCTCGCCCGGCAGCGAACTGGTGATCATGATGAGATTGCCGTTTTTGACCCGCGCGGTGCCCTGGCCGAAGGCATTGGCAATCAGCGGACGCTTGATGATGCGGAACTCTTCGGCAATCTGGCTTTTTTCGGCGTCCGGCGCCACCACGCCCATGCGGTGCAGGCGCGCCAGGTTGATCGACTGCACTTGGCTGCCGCCTTCCATTGCAAGAATGTCCGGATCGTTGAACATCGGCTCGACCGGCGTGGCGACGAAGGGGGCCCCGTGGCTGCTGCGCTGCTTGTTGAGCGCATTTTCGATCAGGCTGGCGTCCTGGCCGGAATGGCTGTCGGCATCGCGGGAAGCCGGCTGGGGAGTGCCTGCGCCGATCTTGCCGGCCGCTTTTTCAATAATGCTCATGGTTTCTCCTAGCCAGCGCGCGATACGACCAGTTGCAGGACCATCACCGCGCCATACGCGGCAATCAAGCTGCCCAGCGCGGCCGCATAGGTCAGCAGACCCTTGCGTTTGCGGCGCTGGGATTCAGGGGTTTCCACCCGCGCCACCGCACCCAGCAGCGGCAGTCCGGTCAGTTCGCGCAGGACGCGGCGGTCGGTTACGGTGCGGCGCAACTGGCTCAGCAGGAAAGCCACCGCGATGCCGGCAACCAGTCCGCCCAGGGTCACCAGCGACAGGAACAGGGGGCGATTCGGCCACGCCGGCTGGCTCGGCACGAAGGGCGGATCAATCACGCGGAAGTCGACGGTATCGGTCTTGCTTTCGACCTCGCCTGACATGGTGACCGATTCGCGGCGCTTCAGCAGGGCATCGTAGTTCTGGCGGTAGACGCCGTAGTCGCGCATCAGCTGGGTGTATTCCTGCTCCACCTGCGGAATCATGTTGGAGGCGTTGCGCAGTTCGCCATAACGGCGCTGATATTCGGCCACGCGCGCACCCAGCGAGGAAACGGTGGCGTCTGCCTCGGCGATGGCGATGGTGAGCTGCTGATAGACCGGATTTTGTATCCGGGCACCCGTCGGATCGGCGGCCTTGCGCTCGGCGAGGTCGATTTTCTTCTGCGCTTCCAGCTTTTCGATCAGGCGCTTGGTCGACTGGATGTCGGGATGCAGATCGGTGTACTGCAGCCGCAGTTGATCCATCTGCTTTTGCAGCGCCTGAATGCGGCTGTCGATTTCGCTGTGCGTCGATACCGCCGCAGCCGCAGCGGTCAGCTCCGGTTCCTCGTCGGCCAACTGGCGCTTGAGCTGGTTGCGGCGGTTGACCGCTTCCTGCTGGTCAAGCTGCGCCTGGCGCAGCTGCGCCGCGGTTTCGGCCAATTTGGCGTAATAATCGCCGCCCTGCCCCGGCATCATGCCGATGTGCTTGCGCTTGAATTCGGTCAGCGCATTTTCGGCGTCGGTGAGCTTCTGCTGATATTGCTGCAGCTGCTCTTCGATGAAGCGCGCAGAGCTGGAAATATCCTGGCGGGTCTTGCCGAGGCTGGTCTCGACAAAAATGGTCAGCAGCGACTGCACCACCTTTTTCGCGAGGTCGCCATCGGCATCCTGATAGCTGATGGTGTAGAGGTTTTCGCGTCCGGCGTCGGCAATCGATATCTTGCTCGCCAGGCCATTCAGCATCACCTCGGTCTGTTCGGGAGTTTTGGCCTTGACATCCAGATCGGTCATGCGCGCGACCTTTTCCAGGGTCGGCCGACTCACCAGTTGGCGCGTCATCAGCTTGATCTGCTGCTCGATGTTCGGCTGTGCGGCCAAACCCGTCAACAGCGGCTTCAACAGGGTTTGCGTGTCCACATACACGCGCGCCGACGCCTCATAGCGATCGGGAATCGTCATCACCCAGGTCCAGCCGACGATGCACACCAGCCAGGCCACCGCCACGCCCCACCAGCGCCGCCGCCAGGCGGCCTTGGCATACCCCAGAATTTGTTGCAGCACTTGATCCATGTGTACGTCCCATCAAAAAGCGCCGCAAAGCGGCGCAGACACACTTAGAACAGGCTTTCAGGCACCACCAGCACGTCGCCCGGACGAATGTCCACGTTGGCTGAAATGTCGCCGCCTTTGAGCAGGTCTTCCAGGCGAACGCCCAGGCGTTCCTGCTTGCCGTCCACGGTACGCAGAATGTAAGCCTTGTTGCCCGCGGCAAAATCGGTGATGCCGCCGACCGCAATCATCAGGTCGATCAGGCTCATTTTTTCCCGGTAGTTCAGCGCCTGCGGTTTGGCCGCCTCGCCGATTACGCGGAGTTGCTGGTCGAACGGACCGGTGCCGCCGGCGACGATGACGGTGACAATGGGTTCCTGGATGTATTTGGCCAGCGCCTTCTCAATATCGCGCGCCAGCTGGGTGGGGGTCTTGCCGGAGGCCTGGAGGTCTTCGATCAGGTTCATGGTCATCTTGCCGTCGGGGCGCACCGGGAAGCTGCCGGACACTTCGGGATTGCGCCAGACAAAGACCTGGACCGAATCGCCCGGGCCGACCAGATAGTTCCAGTCGAACTGCCCGGTACGCTCGGGAGCAGGCGGGTAAGTCGGCGTGCTGGTGCAGCCTGCCAGGGCAGCCATGGCCAACAGCACGCCCGTACGTGCGATATGCTTCTTGATCGTAAACATGTCCACCCTCCCTTATGTGCAGTTAATTCGATGGCATTATGCCAGAGCGAATTTAAAAACTAGTCTGATCTTCAAGGACTGCAAGCAAACCCCAGGCCAAACCATAAACCGCCAGCAGCCTTGATAAACAAAGGAACCACCCCGTCGCACAATAAACGGGGCGTTGGCCGCCCGACAAGGATGTCGTAAGCCCGTCGTCTGCCGCGGTATTATGCTGCCGATGAGCCAGCATGCAATCGACAGCCTCCACACCCTGCGCCTGCGCGTCCGCGAGTTCGCCGAGGCGCGCGCATGGGAACGCTACCACAACCCCAAGAATCTGGTGATGGCCCTCTCCGTGGAAGCGGCGGAGCTGCTGGAACCCTTCCAGTGGCTGACCCCGGAGCAAAGCCGGCAACTGAGCGCCGAACAGCACGAAGCAGTGCGCCAGGAAATTGCCGACGTGCTGATCTACCTGACCCGGCTCGCCGATCTGCTGGACATCGACCTGCTCGACGCCGCCGCCGACAAGCTGGCGCTCAATGCGCGCAAGTACCCGATCGAAAAATCGCACGGCAACGCACTCAAATATACGGATTTTCAAGAATGACTGACCTGTACTTCAAGCACCACGTTTTTTTCTGCACCAACCAGCGCGAAGACGGCGCCAAATGCTGCGGCGCCGCCGGCGGCCAGCACATGCGCGATTACCTGAAGAAGAAGATCAAGCAGGCCAACATGAACGGCGAAGGAAAATGCCGCATCAACAGCGCCGGCTGCCTCGACCGCTGCGACGAAGGCCCGCTGCTGGTCGTGTATCCGGAAGGCGTCTGGTACACCTATGTCGACGAGGCAGACATCGACGAAATCTTCGAGGTCCACCTCAAAGAGGGGCGTATCGTCGAACGCCTGCAGCTGAAGTGAAGCGGCCGCGATGAAACGTTACAAGCTGCGCATCCCGGTGCCGGCAGGCAAGCTGGAGACCGTGATCGACGACCCCGAGACCGATCGCCGTGGCCTCTTGCTGGTGGCGCATCCGCATCCGCTGCACGGCGGCAGCCTCGACAACAAGGTGGTGACGACGCTCGCCAAGGCGGCCAACGAAGCCGGCTGGGTCAGCGTGCGGCCGAACTTTCGCGGCGTCGGCATGAGTGATGGCGAATTCGACGCCGGCGTCGGCGAGACCGACGATCTGCTTGCGGTCGCCCGCTTCGTCGAGGCGAGCTATCCCGGACTGCCGTGGGCGCTGGCAGGCTTCTCGTTCGGCGCCTTCGTGCAGCACCGCCTGCGCCAGGAACTGCATGCCAAGCGGCTGATCCTGGTCGCGCCGGCGGTCACCATGTACGAATTCGATCCGGTGCCTGCGGATACCGTGGTGATCTTCGGCGATGCCGACGAGCTCATTCCGTCCGCCGCAATGCGGCTGTGGGCCGAACAGCAGCAGCTGGCAGTAAAAACCATCCCCGACGCCGGGCATTTTTTCCACGGCAAGCTGAAGGAGCTTAAACAGGCGTTTCTGGAGGCCTGCCCGTGCTGAAGGCGCGCGGCCTCACCAAGCGCTACGGCGACACCGAGGTGGTGCGCGGCCTCGACCTCAACGTCCGGCGCGGCGAATGCTTCGGTCTCCTCGGTCCCAACGGCGCCGGCAAGACCACCACGTTGAGGTTATTGCTGGGCCTGATCGAGCCCGACGGCGGCAGCATCGAGCTCGCCGGCATCGCGGTGCCGCAGCACGCGCGCGAGGCGCGCATGAAAGTGGGCGTGGTGCCGCAGATGGACAACCTCGACCCGGATTTTTCGGTGCGCGAGAATCTGCTCGCCTACGGCCGCTATTTCGGCATGGAGAAAGCCGCCATCGCCGCGCGCGTGCCTGAATTGCTGGAATTTGCCGGCCTTGCCAGCAAGGCTGACGCGCCGATCAGCCAGCTGTCGGGCGGCATGAAGCGGCGCCTCACGCTGGCGCGCGCGCTGGTGCACGACCCCGACATCCTGTTCCTCGACGAGCCCACCACCGGCCTCGACCCGCAGGCGCGCCACCTCATCTGGCAGGGCCTGCGGCGGCTGATCGCAGACGGCAAGACCATCGTGCTGACCACGCATTTCATGGAAGAAGCTGAGCGCCTCACCGACCGCCTCGCCATCCTTGACCATGGCCGCAAGGTGGCCGAAGGCGCGCCGCGCGCGCTGATCGAATCGCACATCGAACCAGCGGTGGTCGAGGTCTACGGCGAGGGCCTGGAAGGCTGGATGCGCGATTACGCCAGCCAGGTCTGCCAGCGTTTCGAGACCGTCGGCGAAACCCTGTTCTGCTACACCGACAACGCCGAGCGCGTGATCGATGCACTGAAGCAGGCCCCTACGCTGCGCTACCTGCACCGGCCGTCCAACCTCGAGGACGTTTTCCTCAAGCTCACCGGAAGAGACTTGCGTGACTAAGTTTCTACGCCTTCCCCGTCTTTCATGGCGCTTCGTCCCGGTGTGGCAGCGCAACTACCTGGTGTGGAAGAAGCTCGCCATTCCGGCCATCCTCGGCAACCTGGCCGACCCGATGCTCTACATGCTGGGCCTGGGCTACGGCCTCGGCAGCCTGCTGCCGGACGTCGGCGGCATGCCCTACCTGACCTTCCTTGCCGCCGGCACGGTGGCCTACAGCACGATGAACGCCGCTACCTTCGAAGTGCTGTATTCGAGCTTCTCGCGCATGCACGTACAACGCACCTGGGACGCCATCATGAACGCGCCGCTTACGCTCGACGATGTGCTGCTGGGCGAACTCTCCTGGGCGGTGGCGAAAAGTCTGCTGTCCGGACTGGCGATCCTGGCGGTGATCTGGGGACTGGGGCTGTACGGAAACTTCTGGATGACGCTGTGGATCATCCCGGTGGTGGCGCTGGTCGGCTTCTGCTTCGGCGGCATGGGCCTGGTGATGAACGCGCTGTCGCCGAGCTACGATTTCTTCCTCTATTACTTCACCCTGGTGATCACGCCGATGGTGCTCTTGTGCGGCGTATTCTTCCCGGTGTCGCAGTTGCCGCTGCCGGTGCAGGCCGTGTCGGCCTGGCTGCCGCTCACCCACGCCATCGACCTGGCGCGGCCGCTGGTCGTCGGCAACATGCCCGGCGACATCGCGCTGCACGTTGCCGGCCTGCTGATATACGGCAGCCTGGGCTACGTCATCGCGCTGGCGCTGACGCGGCGCAGGCTGCTGAAGTAATCAGGTCGGAATAATCAAATCCCGGCGGCCTGCTGGTCGGCGTGATAGCTCGACCGCACCATCGGCCCGCAGGCCGCGTGCTTGAAGCCCATCGCCAGCGCTTCCTGCTCGAACTGCGCGAAGCGTTCGGGGGTGACGAAGCGCAGCACCGGCAGATGGTGCTGCGAGGGCTGCAGGTACTGACCGAGCGTCAGCATGTCGACGTCGTGCGCGCGCAGGTCGCGCATCACCTGCAGGATTTCGTCGTCCTCCTCGCCCAGGCCCAGCATCAGGCCGGACTTGGTCGGGATGCCGGGGTGGCGCGCCTTGAAATCCTTCAACAGCTTCAGCGAGTGCGCGTAGTCGGCGCCGGGGCGCGCCGCCTTGTACAGGCGCGGCACGGTTTCCAGGTTGTGGTTCATCACGTCGGGCAGCGCCACGTCGAGCTTTTCCAGCGCTTTCTCCAGCCGGCCGCGGAAATCCGGGGTGAGGATTTCGATACGGGTGGCGGGCGACTTCTCGCGCACCGCCGCGATGCACTGCGCGAAATGATCGGCGCCGCCGTCGCGCAGATCGTCGCGGTCGACGCTGGTGATCACCACGTATTTCAGCGCCATCAGCGCGATGGTCTCGGCGAGATGCGTCGGCTCATCCACGTCAGGCGGCAGCGGCGTGCCGTGGCCGACGTCGCAGAACGGGCAGCGCCGCGTGCAGAGGTCGCCGAGGATCATGAAGGTGGCGGTGCCGTGGCCGAAGCATTCGCCCAGGTTCGGACACGAGGCTTCCTCGCATACGGTGTGTAGCTTCGCCTCGCGCAGGATGCCCTTCAAGCGCGCCACGTTCGGCACGTTGGGCGACTTGGCGCGGATCCATGACGGCAACCGCATTCTGGGTTGCGGCACGATCTTGATCGGGATGCGCGCGGTTTTCGCGGCGCCTTTGTGCTGGATGGGGTCTGCCATAATCTGCTCGGAACAACGTTGAAACCCAATTTTAGCCTATGCGTCTATCGACCCTGACCCTGCTGGCGGTGTGGAGTGCGGCGGCCCTTGCCGGCACCGATACCAGCGTGGATGCGGAGACCGGGCTTGCCACCTGGCAAACCGAAACCGCCGGCATCCAGGTGCGCCTGACCCAGATCAGCCCGGACCAGGCGCGCGCCTTTTACCAGGCACGCGGCTTCTCGCCCGAGGCAGCGGAACGCTATGCCGCCGAGTGCGTCTTCATGACGGTGGTGCGCAACATCGGCGACACGCCGATCCGGCACCGGCTGGCCGACTGGCGCTATGAATCGGCCGGGCAGCCGCCGCGCGCCATCCGCAGCAAGGCCGAGTGGGAGCGCCTCTGGAAGCGGCTTGGCATTCCGGAATCGGCCCGCATCGCGTTCAACTGGGCGCAGATCCCCGACCTGCAAACCTTTGCACCGGGCGACTGGAACCAGGGCATGACGAGCTACAGTGTGCCGCGCGGCGGCCGCTTCGATCTTCGATTCGTCTGGCGCGCAAAGGGGAAAACTCATACCGGAAAACTCGAACAGGTGAAGTGCGCAGATGAAAATTCGTGACCTCGTTTCGGGCGCGGCGCTGGCCGCTTGCTGTATGTTCGGCTGGCTATCCGCGCCTCATGCCGCCGACCTTCCGCCCCTGTCCCACAGCTTGACGAAGCAGGCGCCCAAGCCCGCCCCGGCGCTCAAGCTGAAAGACCTCGAAGGCCGGTTGCAGGACCTTGCCCAACTCAAGGGCCGCGTGGTGCTGATCAATTTCTGGGCCACCTGGTGTCCGCCGTGCCGCCGCGAAATGCCGTCGATGGAACGCCTGTCGCAGGCCTTGAAGGGCGAAGCCTTCAGCATGCTGGCGGTCGACGTCGGCGAGGATGCCGACACCATCGAGGCCTTCGCCGGCCAACTCGACACTCCGCCCACCTTCCCCATCCTGCTCGACACCACGAGCCGCGCGATGCAGGCGTGGAAAGTGGCGGGACTGCCGACTACCTTCCTGGTCGACAAGCAGGGACGCATCGTCGCCAGCGCCATCGGCGGGCGCGAGTTCGATCACCCGGAACTCATCCGGGCGATTCGGGAATTGCTTCGTCAATAATCAGACTTTGACCCAGACCTGGCCGTTCTCAACCTTCACTTCATAGGTCCTGATCGGCGCGTCGGCGGGGTCGCAGGTGGGCTCGCCGGTGACGAGATCGAAGTAGCTGCCGTGCAGCGAGCACTTGATCTTGCCGTCCTTGATGCAGCCCAGATACAGCGAGTAGTCCTCGTGGCTGCACATCTCGTCGACGACGTAATGGGTGCCGCCGGCATTGCACAGCAGGAGCCGCTTGCCATCGACGACAACGCGCTTCATCTCGGCGGGCTTGAGTTCGTCGGCGGCGGCGATGGCGACGAATTCCCCCATCACCTGACCCTCGCCACCGTGCGGCCGGAATCCAGCACGGCGCGGATCTGCGCGGCGGCGTCCGCTACGCTGGCCGCCTTGCCGACGTGGTGCAGGATGATGGAACCGGCCAGCACCAGCGAATCGTAGGTGGCGCCGCGATCGCCCTTCAGCGCCAGGATGCCGGCCTCGGCAGCGGCGTGCGCGGTGGCCTTGATGTCGATGGCGGCGACGATTTCGTCCTCGCCCGCTTCGGCGGCGACCGCGCCGGGCAGCGGCACGGCGCGCACCGGCTGGTCGATGCCCAATGCGACCGGGTCGACGGTCGCTTCGATTTCGGCACCACGATCGTGGTAGTGAAAGTACTTGCCGGGCTGGCGCAGGCTGGGGATCACCCCGCCTTCGACGCCGCGCACGATGCAGGCAGTGTCGAAGCCGGCTTCGCGCGCGAGGTCCGCATACACCGGCGGGTACGGCTTATGCACGTAACCGGTGACGAAATGGGTCAGTTTTCTGCCGGCGATGGGTTTGGACAACACCTCCACCGTGGTCAGCACCTGGCGCTTGATCATCTGCGCGCGCAGCGGGGTGAGGTTGTGCAAGCCGGGGTTGGACTGCGCCTGGTCGAGGTAGGTCCAGCCGATGGCGGGATCAGCCAGACGCGCCGCCGCCTCGCTGGGCGACAGGTCGACCGGCACGCCGACGGCCTCCAGCACGTGGCGCGCGGTCACGCCGTATTTGGGGCCGACCTTGTCGAGGCCGTGCGTCACGACATGAACGCCGAACTCAGCCAAAAGCGGGCCGAGGAAGGGCGCGACCGGCAGGCAGCGGTTGTAGCCGTCGTAGGGATCGCCGATGTCGACCACTTCGTCGACCTCGGCGGTGACGCGACGGGTGGTTTCCAGCACCGCATCCAGCACGCCGCGGTTCTCGTCCATCGTCTCGCGCTTCATGCGCAGGGCGATGAAGTAGATGCCGACCTGCACCGGGTCGATGACGTTGTCGATGATGGCCTTGGTGCCCAGATGCGCCTCGGCGCGGCTGATGTTCTTGGACAGGTCGGGACCGGTTGCGATGCGCTGGATGATCGAGCGCATCAGGAGTTTGGGGTCGGTCGGCAGGGTGTCGGTGCTCATGAGTAACTCCATTAGAAGTTCCAAGAATACTAATGACCGACTAAATCGGTCAAGAATAGATCGCGTTCAGCAAGGCCCGAGTGAGCGCCTGCTCCGCCTGCGGCAGGCTCAGCGCCACGCCGAGGTCACGGCATTGCGTGACCCGCATGCCGGCGTAGCCGCAGGGGTTGATGGCGGCAAACGGCGCCAGGTCCATGTCGACGTTGAACGCCAGGCCGTGGTAGGTACAGCCGTGCTTCACGCGCAGGCCGAGCGCTGCGATCTTGGCGCCGTCGACGTAGACGCCGGGGGCGCCGGCCAGCCGCGCGGCCGTCACCCCGTGCGCCGCAAGCAGGTCGATCACCGCCTGCTCCATGCGGCTCACCAGTTCGCGGATGCCGTAGCCGCGCCGGCGCAGGTCGACCAGCGCATAGGCCACGACCTGCCCCGGGCCGTGATAGGTGATCTGGCCGCCGCGGTCGATCGGCACAACGGGAATATCGGTTGCAGCGATCAAATGCTCGGCCTTGCCGGCCTGCCCCTGGGTATAGACCGGCTGATGCTCCAGCAGCCACAGTTCGTCCGGCGTATCGGCCGTGCGCCGCGCCGTGAAGTCCTGCATCGCCCGCCAGGTCGCCTCGTACTCCACCCGCCCCAGCCGCCGCACCAAAGCCCGCGCTCCGCTCTCGGCTCCCGGCTCTCGGCTCTCCGCTCTGGGCTCTCCGCTCACAATGCCATCTTCACCCAAGGATGCGCCGTAATCTCGCGATACAGTGCATCGAGCTGGGCTTTCGAGGTGGCGCGCACCACACAGGTCACCGAGAGGTAATTGCCGCTCTTCGACGCCCGCATCTCGACGGTCTCGGCCTTGAAGTCGGGCGCGTGCCGCAGCACCAGCTCGACCATGGTCTGCGCAAAATCGTCGCGCCGCTCGCCCATGATCTTGATCGGGAAGTCGGTGGGAAATGTCAGCAGCGTCTCTTCTTCGCTCATGCGCGCATCACCTGTTGCTTGTAGGTTTGATACAGGCCGTCCATCCGCTGCGCCAGCGGCCCCGGCACGCCGGCGCCGACCGGCGCGCCGTCGAGCTTCACGATGGCCATGATCTCCCGGGTGGACGAGGTCATCCACACCTCGTCGGCGGCACGCAGTTCGGCCTCGGGTATCGCCCGCACCTCGTGCGGAATGCCGTGCGCTGCCGCGAGTTCCAGCACCACGTCGTAGGTGATGCCGGTGAGCATCAGGTTCGACGGCGGGGGCGCCATCAGCACGCCGTCCTTCACCACAAAAATATTGCTCGCCGCGCCTTCGGTCAAAAAGCCGTCGCGCAGCATCACGGTTTCGGCGCAGTCGGCATCCACCGCCTGCTGCCGCAGCAGGATGTTGGCCAAGAGCGAAATGGCCTTGATGTTGCAGCGCAGCCAGCGGTTGTCGGCGGCCGTCACGGCGCAAACGCCGGCGGCCTTCTGCCCAGGGGTGGACGTCACCAGCGGCTGTGCAAACATGAACACGGTCGGCGACGCGTCTTTGGGAAAGGCATGGTCGCGCGGCGGCTGTCCCGCAACAGGCGTGCCGCGCGTCACCTGGATGTAGAGCGACTGGTCGGCAAAATCCTGCAGCGCGGCCAGTTGCAGGATCAATTCACGCCACTCGGCAATCCCATGCGGGTTGGCCAGGCGGATACCGTCGAGGCTGGCCTGCAGGCGGCGCAGGTGTTCGTCGAGCCGGAACGGCTTTTTCGAGTAGACCGGCACCAGCTCGTAGACGCCATCGCCGAAGACAAAACCGCGGTCGAGCACCGAAATTTTCGCGTCGGCAAGCGGCAGAAACCGGCCGTTCAGATAGGCGTTCATTGGCCGAAGAAAAGCCGGATCGTATCCCAGCCGCGGCCGAAGATGCCGGCCACGGCGACATCGTGCAGCGCGACCAGGGGGTAGTCGCCGAGCGGCTTGCCGTCGAGCGTCAGCCGCAGCGTCCCCATACGCTGCTCCCTGCGCACCGGCGCCAGCAGCGGCTGCCGGGTGATGATTTCGGCCTTGACGCGAGCAGCGGCCCCCTTCGGAACCAGCAGGTGAAAATCCTGCAGGAAACCCATGCTCACCGCCGCGCGCGCGCCGCGATACAGGTTGGCCACCTTGACCGGCTGCTGCGCGCGGTAAAGCAGCACGCTGTCGAAATTCTCGAAGCCGTAATTCAGCAGGCGCAGCGCATCCTGGGTGCGCTGCGCATCGGATCGACCGCCCAGCACCACGGCGATGCGCTGCTGGTCGCCGCGCTGCGCCGAGGCCGCCATGCAGTAGCCGGCCTGGGTGGTGCGCCCGACCTTGAGCCCGTTCACCGTGCTGTCGCGCCACAGCAGGCGGTTGCCGTTGTAATACGTGACGCCCCTGAAATCCAGTTCCTTCTGCATGAAGAATGCCTGCCGCTCAGGAAAATCGCGCGCCAGCGCACGACCCAGCAGGGCCAGGTCGCGCGCGCTCGATTCATGCCCCGGCCCGGTCAGTCCGCTCGCGTTCCTGAAACGGGTTCGGGTCATGCCGAGCCGCCTGGCTTCGCGGTTCATGCGTTCGACAAACGCCGCTTCACTGCCGTCGGTCGCCGTCACCAGCGTCAGCGTGGCATCGCCGGCCGACTGCACCAGCATCGCCTGCAGCAGGGTGTCGACGCTGACCTGATCGCCCGCCTTGAGGAAGATACGGGCACCATCGACCTGGGTGGCGGCCTCCGGCACGGTCAGCGTCTCGCCCAGGCTCAGCTTGTTCTTGCGGATGTCGCCCAGCAGCACGTAGGCCGTCATCAACTGCGTCAGCGAAGCCGGCGCCAAGGGCAGGTCCGCCTGATGCGAAGCCAGTTCCTGTCCGCTTGCCTGGTCGATCACCACCCAGGCACGCGCGGCGATCCCGCTGGGGATCGCCCAGGCCGACGCGGAGAACAGCAACGCCAGCCCAAACCCAATCCATTTCATCCTTAACCCTTTAATCAATCGCGTCTGACCAAGACTGAATTCAGGTCGAGACGTTCCCGCACCCGCTCGCGATCCGCGTGCGCCGCGTCGTCGCTCGGATACGGCCCGAGCTGCACGCGGTGCAGTGAACCGTTGAGCACCAGGCGCGTGCGGGCGGGATCGAACTGAAGCTCGCCCGTCAGGCGGTCGAGCAGCTTCTGCGCATTGCCGGCGCTCGAAAATGCGCCCAACTGGAGATAGACCCCTACCCCGATCGCTTCGCCCTGCGTATCGTAGGCGGCGGGGTCGAGGCTTTCCACCCGCACTTTGGCGCTGCCGCGTGCCAGGTAGCCCAGCTTGTGGGCGGCGGTGTAGGACAGGTCGATAATGCGCGACGAATGAAACGGCCCGCGATCGTTGATGCGAACCACCACCGATTTGCCGTTGTCGAGCGCGGTGATCCGCGCGTAACTCGGGATCGGCAGGGTGGGATGCGCTGCGGTCATGGCGTACATGTCGTACGGCTCGCCCGACGCGGTCTTCTTGCCGTGAAAGCGGCGGCCGTACCACGATGCCAGGCCTTCCTCGCTGTGGGCGCGGCGCTCCGTCTGCGGCGTGTAGGTGTTGCCGAGCGCGACATAGGTGCGATTGGCAAAGCGATGCAGCGGCTCCTCGCGCGGCACCGCGTCGGGGATGGCGTCAAGGTTCGGCGGCGGATTGGCCTCGGGGCCATCGTCGAGGTAATAGCCGCCCCCTTTTGCCGTCGTGGTGGGGGAAGGGGGGAGTTTTGCGGGGGCAGGCGGCGTGCTGCCGCAACCGGCGAGCGCCAGTCCAATCGCCGCCGCACCCAGGATCAGGGTTGCATTCATAGGCGCATTTTAGCCTGTCAGGTTTTGTTGAGTTGGCGATGCGTCGCCACGCTCATCAGGATGCCGATCCCCAGCAACAGCGTGATGAGCGCGGTGCCGCCATAGCTCATCAGCGGCAACGGCACCCCCACCACCGGCAGGATGCCGGACACCATGCCCATGTTGACGAACACATAGGTGAAGAGGTTGAGGCTCAGCGTGGCCGCCATCAGTCGCCCGAACAAAGTCGGCGCGCGGGCGGCGATGAGCAGGCCGCGCGCAACGATGGCCAGATACAGCCCCACCAGCAGAATCGCGCCGGCATAGCCGAACTCCTCGCCGAATACGGCGAAGATGAAGTCGGTGGTCCGCTCGGGAATGAAGTCGAGCTGGGTTTGCGTGCCCTGCATCCAGCCCTTGCCGAACAGGCCGCCCGAGCCAATTGCGATGGTGGACTGAATGATGTGATAGCCGGCGCCCAGCGGATCGGCGGCGGGGTCGAGCAGGGTCAGCACGCGACGCTGCTGGTAGTCGTGCATCAGTCCCCACACCACCGGCAGGCTCGCCGCGCCCAGCACGCCGCCGCCGAGGATGACCTTCCATGGCAGGCCGGCGAAAAACAGCAGGTAGAAGCCCGACGCGCCGATCATCATCGCGGTCCCGAGATCGGGCTGGCGCAGGATCAGCAGGAACGGCACCAGCAGCAGCGCTGCGCCCGCCAGAAACTGCTTGGCGCGCAGCATCGCCTCGTTGCGCTGGAAGTACCAGGCCAGCATCAGCGGCAACGCCAGCTTCAGCAGTTCGGACGGCTGGAACGCGACGAATCCCAGGTTCAGCCAGCGCCGCGAGCCGTTGCGGACCTCGCCGAACAGCGCCACCGCGATCAGCAGCACCACGCCCGCCGCATACAGCGGCGGCCCCACCTTGGACAACAGATGCGGCGGCACATTGGCGATCACCACCATCACACCCAGCGCCAGCCCGATGTTGATCAGGTGGCCCGTGATGCGCGCCGGACTCTGGCCCGAGGCGCTCGTCACCGCTGCCAGGCTGATGCCCAGCAGCACGAGCACGAGGAGCAGCAGGATGCCGTCCAGATGGCTCAGCCTGCGCACGATCCAGTGGCTAGTCCGCGCCATTTTCCGCCTCCAGTTGCATGTCGCCGGGGCGTTTCCCGGTCAGGTAATAGTCGAACACCGCGCGTGCGATCGGCGCGGCCGTGCCGCTGCCCGAGCCGCCGTTCTCCACCATCACCGCCACCGCGATGGTGGGGTTCTCGGCCGGCGCATAGGCGATGAACAGCGCATGGTCGCGATGCTCGCGGGCCAGCCGGCCGGCGTCGTAGCGCGCGCCCTGCTTGATGCCGACCACCTGGGCGGTGCCGGTCTTGCCGGCGATCGTATAGGGTGCGCCGGCCGCCGAGGCGGCTGCGGTGCCGCCCGGGCGCATTACGTCCATCATGCCTTCGCGCACCAGCGCGAGGTGCGCCGGCTTGACCGCCACCTGCCCGCGCACCGCGCCTGGCATCGGCTGCCAGGTGTGGGCGAGCGGATCGCGCATCGCCTGCACCAGCCGCGGCTCGATCCGCTTGCCGCCGTTGGCGAGCATGGCGGCCGCCGTCGCCAGTTGCAGCGGCGTGGTCAGATGATAGCCCTGGCCGATGCCCGCAATCACCGTCTCGCCGGGATACCAGGGCTGTTTCCAGCGGCGCTGCTTCCATTCGCGCGAAGGCAGCAGGCCGGACGACTCGCCGTCGAGGTCGATGCCGGTCTTTTCGCCCAGGCCGAACTGCGCGAGGTAGTCGTGCATGCGGTCGATGCCCATGTCCACCGCCAAGCGGTAATAATAGGTGTCGCAGGACTGCGATATGGACCTGCGCAGATCGACCACGCCATGCCCGCCGCGTTTCCAGTCGCGGAACTGGTGGCGGCTGTTGGGCAGGCTGTAATAACCCGGATCGACGATGCTGTCCGACGGCTTGCGCAGCCCCAGTTCCAGCCCGGCCAGCGCCATGAAGGGCTTGATCGTCGAGCCCGGCGGATAGATGCCGCGCAGCACGCGGTTCACCATCGGCCGCTCGGGCGATTCGTTGAGCGACTTCCAGGTTTCCGGGTCGATGCCGTCGACGAACAGGTTGGGATCGAATCCCGGCTTGGACACCAGCGCCAGCACGCCGCCGGTGTTGGGGTCGAGCGCCACCAGCCCGCCCAGAAAATCGCCGAACGCATGTTCGGCCACCGCCTGCAGTTCCGCATCGAGATGCAGGCGCAAATCCTTGCCGGGCACCGGCGGGATGCGCGACAGCATGCGCACCGCGCGGCCGCTGGCGTCGGTTTCCATCTGGTCGAAGCCGGTGCGGCCGTGCAGCAGGGTTTCGTAGCTCTGCTCCAGTCCGGTCTTGCCGATGTGGACGCTGCCCTTGTAATTCCGCTCGAGATCGGTCTCGCGCAGGCGTTTCAGATCGCGATCGTTGATGCGCCCGATAAAGCCCACCACGTGCGCCATGCCGGGCCCGGCCTGGTAGTTGCGGAACAGCCGCGCCCTCACCTCCACGCCCGGCAGACGATAGCGGTTGGCCGCCAGGATCGCCACCTCCTCGTCGGTCAGCTTGCTTTTCAGCGGCACGGTCTCGAACTCGTGCGATTCGGCGAGCAGGCGTCGAAAGCGCCGCAACTGCCCCGGCGTGATCTCGATCAGCTTGCCCACCTCGGCCAGCGTGGCGTCGAGGTCATCCGTCTTCGCCCGCGTCAGTTCGAGCGTGTAGGCCGAATAGTTTTCCGCCAGGATGCGGCCGTTGCGGTCCAGGATCAGTCCGCGGTGGGGCGCGGTGGGCACCAGCGAAATGCGGTTGCTCTCGGCGCGCTCGATGTAGTGCTCGTGCTGCATGATCTGCAGATAAAACGCGCGCGCCAGCAGGATCGTCGCCAGCAGCGCAATGAAAACCGAACCGGCCTTGAGCCGGCCGTGAAAACGGGCCAGCTCGCGATCGAGATTCTTCAGGGGGGTAGACAGCCTCACGCCTGATCCTGCAGGCCCTTGCCGTGCCACAAACGTTGAAAGCCTGCCACCAGGTACCACAGCACGGTGCCGCTGATCACCGGCAGCAGCATGGCCAGACTGGTCGGCGGATTGACGGCCAGCCAGCCCACCAGCAGCACCGTCAGCTGCACCGTCAGCAGGATGGGAAACAGCTGTGCAGCCTGGCGGTACGGATCGAACTGCAGCAGCCGCAGGCGCAGAAACAGCACCAGGTACACGCCGACCACATAGGCGATGGCGTGCTGGCCGAACACCACGCCATCCTGAAAGTCGGCCAGCAGGCCCAGAAAGAAAGCGCTTGCAAAGCCGATGCGCGCAGGCTGATGCAGAGCCCAGAAGAGGACGCCAACCAGGACAAAGTCCGGGCGCAAGGCCAGCGCCCACCCCGTCCAGGGCATTTGCTCCAGCAGCACGGCCAGGGTCAGCGTGCCGAGAATACGGCGCCAGCTGCCGTGGCTCTGGTCCGGCGCGCTCATGGCCTTGCCACCTGTGGTTCGGCAATCAGCACCAGCACGGCACGGGAACGGTCCAGGCCTGCCAGCGGAACGCATTCCACCCGCAGATAGGGGCTGGATTGCGAACGGGAAACCCGGCTGACGCGCGCCACCGGAATGCCGGCCGGATAGACCCGGTCGATGCCCGAGGTCAGCAAACGATCGCCGATCCGGATGTCGGTCTGCGCCGGCATGTAACGCAATTCCAGCTGGCCCAGTCCGCCGCCGGCAGCCAGGCCGCGCTGGCCGGTGCGCTCGACCTGCACCGGCGTGAGATGGCCGGGGCTGCTCACCAGCGTGACATCGCTCGACCCCGGATACACCCGGCTCACCTGCCCCACCAGTCCGTTCGCATCGACCACCGGCAAGCCGCTGCGCAAGCCCGATCCGGCGCCCTGATCCAGGGTAATGCGCTGGGAAAACCAGTCATGTCCCTTGTACAGCAGGGCGGCACGCACAACCTGCTGGCCCGGGCGAGCCTGCAACTGCAGCAGGGTGCGCAATTCGGCATTTTCGCGTCCCAGATCCTGCGCCGCGCTCACACCGAGCAGCAGCCGCGCACGTTCCGCCATCAGGGCATCGCGTTCTCTCTGGAGAAGCCGGTGACGGGTAAAGAAACCGCCGAGCTCGGCGGCGATATCGCCGGGCGCACGCATGGCCTCGCGCACCGGCTGCAACAGCAGCGAAAATCCGCTGCGCAAGCCGTCGAGTGCGCGATAGCGGGCATCAAGCACCACCAAGGACAAGCCGACCAGGAGCCAGATCAGCAGACGGGCGGTCGGCCCCAGCCGGCGGGCGAACATGAGCTGGCCGGGCATCGCCATCAGCCGCCCCTATCCGCAGCGCGATGCGACGCTGCGTTCACTCGTTGGTGAACACCGACGCCAGCTTGTCCATTTCTTCCAGGGCGCGCCCGGAGCCGCGCACCACGCAAGTCAGGGGATCGTCGGCGACGATTACCGGCAGGCCGGTTTCTTCCATCAGCAGGCGGTCGAGGTCGCGCAGGAGCGCGCCGCCGCCGGTCAGAACCATGCCCTTTTCGGCGATGTCGGCGCCGAGTTCGGGCGGGGTCTGTTCCAGCGCCTGCTTGACTGCGCTGACGATCGCATTGAGCGGCTCGGTCAGCGCTTCGAGGATTTCGTTGGACGACACGTTGAAGCTGCGCGGCACGCCTTCGGCCAGGCTGCGGCCCTTGACTTCCATCTCCAGCACTTCGGCGCCGGGGAAGGCCGAGCCCATTTTCTTCTTGATCTGCTCGGCGGTCGCCTCGCCGATCAGCATGCCGTAGTTGCGGCGGATGTAGCTGATGATGGCTTCGTCCATGCGGTCGCCGCCGACGCGCACCGAGTTGGCGTAGACCACGCCGCCGAGCGAGATCACGCCGACTTCGGTGGTGCCGCCGCCGATGTCGACCACCATCGATCCGGTCGCCTCGGCCACCGGCAGGCCGGCGCCGATCGCCGCCGCCATGGGTTCCTCGATCAGATAGACCTGGCGCGCCCCGGCGCCGATCGCCGATTCGCGGATCGCCCGGCGCTCCACCTGGGTCGAGCCGCACGGCACGCAGATGATGATGCGCGGGCTGGGGCGCAGCATGCGGGTGTCGTGCACCTTCTTGATGAAATATTTGAGCATCTGCTCGGTGACGGTGAAGTCGGCAATCACGCCATCCTTCATCGGCCGGATCGCCTGCAGGTTGCCCGGGGTGCGGCCCAGCATCTGCTTGGCCTCCACCCCCACCGCCTGCACGGTGCGCTTGCCGCCCGCCGACGCATCGGTTCGAATCGATACCACCGAGGGCTCGTCCAGCACGATGCCGCGGTCGCGCACGTAAATCAGCGTGTTGGCGGTACCGAGGTCAATCGCGAGATCGGTTGAAAAGTAGCTGGTCAGGAACTTGAACATGGTGGCGTCAGGCCCGCACCGGGCGGGCGAAAGGGCAGTAAAAACAAGGTGTCTATGATACCCTAACGCGCTTCGTTCCCGTAAGTTATCAGGTGCTTCCATGTCCCGAGCCTGCCTCATAAAATCCCCCGGAGCGCGTTGTGACCAAAAACGGATGGATGCAAGGCGCGTCACGCAGGCAATGGTTATTCCATTGCCAAGCGACGCAACGCAGCAGACGCCGTTTTTGGTCACAACCCGCAGGGACGGGGCAATTTTGGCGCACGCCTTTGTCGCTCGCCGCTTATTTGGAATGACCAAACTGCGCTGCTCGCTTCGCGGCCTGCACCAAAATTGCCCTCGTCGCGCCCGGGGGATTTCATGAGGCAGGCTCTGAGTCCGGACGACGTCAAGCGCATCGCCCGCCTTGCGCGCATCGAAACCAGCGATGCCGAGGCGCAGGCCACGCAGGCCCAGCTCAACAGCATTTTCGACCTCATCGCCACCATGCAGGCGGTCGACACCCGCGGCGTCAGTCCGATGGCGCACGCGCAGGAGGTCTACCAGCGCCTGCGCGACGACATCGTGACCGAAACCGACCGCCACGCCGCCTTCCAGGCCGTGGCCCCGGCGGTCGAGAACGGCCTGTATCTCGTGCCCAAAGTCATCGAGTAAGCCATGTCCGAAACCTCCCTTTCCGCGCTCGCCGCGCAGCTCGCCGGCAAGCAGGTCTCCAGCCGCGAGCTCGCCCAGTCCTATCTCGGCCGCATTGTCGCGCTGAATCCGTCGATCAACGCCTTCATCACGGTAGACGCCGAGAAGACGCTGCTTGAGGCCGCGGCCGCCGACGCGCGCATCGCCGCCGGCCAGGCCGGCCCGCTCACCGGCGTGCCGATCGCCCACAAGGACATCTTCTGCACCGACGGCTGGCTCACCACCTGCGGCTCGAAAATGCTCTCCAACTTCGTCGCGCCCTACGACGCCCACGTGATCCAGCGCTTCAAGGCCGCCGGCATGCCGAGCCTGGGCAAGACCAACATGGACGAGTTCGCCATGGGGTCCTCCAACGAGACCAGCTATTACGGTGCGGTGAAAAACCCCTGGAACACCGCCTACGTGCCAGGCGGCTCGTCGGGCGGCGCCGCCGCCTGCGTGGCCGCACGCATGGCGCCCGCCGCCACCGGCACCGACACAGGCGGCTCGATCCGCCAGCCCGCCGCGCTGTGCGGCATCACGGGCCTCAAGCCCACCTACGGGCTGGTGTCGCGCTACGGCATGATCGCGTTCGCCTCCAGCCTCGACCAGGCCGGGCCGATGGCGCCCTCGGCCGAGGACTGCGCGCTGCTCTTGAACGTGATGACCGGTTTCGACCCCAGCGACTCGACCAGTCTGGAGCGCGAGAAGGAGGACTACGCGCGCGACCTGGACAAGCCGCTTGCCGGTCTGCGCGTCGGCCTGCCGCGCGAGTTCTTCGCCGAGGGCCTCAACAACGAGGTCGCCGCCGCAGTGGACGCTGCGGTGGCCGAACTGAAAACACTCGGTGCCACCCCGGTCGACATCTCGCTTGCCAACTCAAAACTCGCGATCCCCGTCTACTACGTGCTGGCACCCGCCGAAGCCTCCAGCAACCTGTCGCGCTTCGACGGCGTGCGCTACGGCTATCGCGCGCCGGACTACGCCAACCTCGACGACATGTATTGCAAGACCCGCGCGCAGGGCTTCGGCGCCGAGGTGAAGCGGCGCATCCTGATCGGCGCCTATGTGCTCTCCCACGGCTATTACGACGCCTATTACCTGCAGGCGCAGAAAATCCGCCGCCTGATCGCCGACGACTTTTCCGAGGCGTTCAAGGTCTGCGACGTCATCCTCGGCCCCACCGCGCCCGGCACCGCATTCAAGCTCGGCGAGAAATCCGACGACCCGGTCGAGATGTATCTGAACGACCTCTACACCATTCCCGCCAACCTCGCCGGCCTGCCCGGCATGAGCTTGCCCTGCGGCTTCGATGCCAAGGGCCTGCCGATCGGCCTGCAGCTGGTCGGCAACTATTTTTCCGAGGCGAAAATGCTCAACGTCGCCCATCAATACCAGCGCGTGACCGACTGGCATGCCCGTGCACCGGAGGGCCTGAAATGAAGTGGGAGACCGTCATCGGGCTGGAAGTCCACACCCAGCTCGCCACCAAGTCGAAAATCTTCTCCGGCAGCAGCACCGCCTTCGGCGCCGCGCCCAACACCCAGGCGAGCGCGGTGGACATCGCGCTGCCCGGCGTGCTGCCGGTGCTGAATAGGGGCGCAGTGGAATGCGCGATCAGGTTCGGCCTCGCGATCGGGGGAAACCTCAACCGCGTCAACGTGTTCGACCGCAAGAACTACTTCTACCCCGACCTGCCCAAGGGCTACCAGATCAGCCAGCTGGCCAAGCCCATCGTCGAAGGCGGTGCCCTGAAAATCGTGGTTGGCGATACGGAAAGAACCATCAACCTCACCCGCGCCCATATGGAAGAGGACGCCGGCAAGTCGCTGCACGAGGACTTCCACGGCATGACCGGCATCGACCTCAACCGCGCCGGCACGCCGCTGCTGGAGATCGTCTCCGAGCCGGAGATGCGTTCCAGTGCCGAGGCCGTTGCCTACGCGCGTGCGTTGCACACCCTGGTGACCTGGATCGGCATCTGCGACGGCAACATGCAGGAAGGCAGCTTCCGCGTCGACGCCAACGTCTCGGTGCGCCCGGTGGGACAGGCCGAATTCGGCACCCGCCGCGAAATCAAGAACCTCAACTCCTTCCGCTTCCTGCAGCAGGCGATCGACTACGAAGTCCGCTGGCAGATCGAGACGCTGGAAGACGGCGGCCGCATCGAGCAGGCCACCGTGCTGTTCGACCCCGACCGCGGCGAGACACGCATGATGCGCAGCAAGGAAGAGGCGCACGACTACCGCTACTTCCCCGACCCCGACCTGCTGCCGGTGAAACTGGATGAGGACTGGATCGAGCGGGTGCGCGCCACCCTGCCCGAGCTGCCCGCCGCGATGCAGGCGCGGTTCCAGCGCGACTATGGCGTGTCGGCCTACGATGCTGCTGTTTTGACGGGCTCGCGCGCGCTCGCCGATTACTTCGAGGCTGTTGCGAAGGCCTGCGGCCAGGGCAAGCTCGCCGCCAACTGGGTGATGGGCGAACTCTCAGCCGCGTTGAACAAGGCCGAACTCGATATCGTGCAGTGCCCGGTCTCCGCCGCCCAGCTGGGCACGCTGATCGCGCGCATCCAGGACGGCACGCTGTCCGGCAAGCTCGCCAAGCAGGTGTTCGAAGGCCTGTGGGAAGGCGCCGGCGAAGTCGACGCCATCATCGAGGCACGCGGGCTGAAGCAGATGTCCGATTCCGGCGAACTGGAGAAGATCATCGACGAGGTGCTTGCCGCCAACCCGAAGTCGGTCGAGGAATTCCGTTCCGGCAAGGAAAAGGCCTTCAATGCGCTGGTCGGTCAGGTGATGAAGGCCAGCCGCGGCAAGGCCAACCCGGCGCAGGTCAACGAACTGCTGAAAATCAAGCTTCAGTAAGCAAAAAAGCGAACGGGCCGGATATCCGGCCCGTTCGCTTCAAACCGGCTGCTTACGGCTTGGCCGTGAGCTCCCGGAAGCGCGCTTTGTCGGCTGCATATTTCTCGCGCACCGTCCCCATGGCCGCCTCGTTGTTCTGGATGGTGCGCTTGAGATCCTGGCTTTCCTTGTTGGCCTGCGCCAGCTGGTCCTGCAGGCCGGGGCCGACCTTGCGCCCAGACTTCTCGATTCTGGCAATGCGCGCATGGATGTCGGCCAGATTCTTGTTCACCGCCTCGGCGCGGATTTCCGCCCCCTTGATCGCCAACTTGTGGTGCTCCAGTGCGCGGTCGCGCGAGAGATCGATTTCCGCTTCGGTGGTGTAGGTCTGGGTCAGCGCGCGATCGAGTTGCGCCTGCTTGTCCCGTTCCGCCTGGATCCGTTTTTGCTCGGCCAGGCGCGCGGCCTCGGCCTGGCGCTCGGCTTCGGATTGCGTGCGCTTGATCACCAGCCCCTGCTTGTTCAGTTCGGCGCCGCCGCTTTTCTGGTAGGTCGTCGGCGGCGTATCGCTGTACTGCACGCGGCCGTTGCCATCGACCCAGCGGTACATCGCCGCCTGCGCCATCCCCGCAGTCAGCAGCACGGTGGCTGCCAGCAGGCTAGACGCCGTACGTTGAACGGTAGCCTGCCACGGCCTGCAATTCTTGTTGTCTGTCTGCATCACGTTCCAGAAACTCCACCAGATTGTCCAGCGTGACCACCGCCACCACCGGGACGCCATATTGTTCGCGTACTTCCTGCACCGCCGACTTGTCGCCGCTGCCGCGCTCCATGCGGTCCAGCGCAATCACCACCCCGGCCGGCTCGGCGCCCGCATGGCGGATCAGGTCCACCGACTCGCGCACCGAGGTGCCCGCCGAAATCACGTCGTCGACGATCAGCACCCGGCCCTTCAGCTTCGCGCCGACCACCGTGCCGCCTTCGCCGTGATCCTTGGCTTCCTTGCGGTTATAGGCGTACGGCACATTCCTGCCCATGCCCGCCAGCGCGATCGCAATGCTCGCCGCCAGCGGAATGCCCTTGTAGGCCGGTCCGAACAGCACGTCGAACGCGATCCCCGAGTCGACGATGGCTTTCGCGTAAAATTCGCCCAGCCGCTTCAGCTTGTCGCCGTCGTTGAACAGCCCCGCATTAAAAAAATAGGGGCTCATGCGCCCCGCCTTGGTCTTGAATTCGCCAAAACACAGCACCTGCGACGCGATGGCGAATTCCACAAACTCGGCTTTGTAATCGGACATTTCTCACAATTTCTTGAATCAATCTTGATGCGAATTATATCGGCCAACCTCAACGGCATCCGTTCCGCCGCCACCAAGGGCTTCTTCGACTGGCTGCCCACGCAACACGCCGACGTCGTCTGCGTGCAGGAACTCAAAGCGCAGGCCGCCGACCTCAAGCCTGAATTCATCCAATGCGACGGCCTCACCGGCGCCTTCCACTACGCCGAGAAAAAGGGCTACAGCGGCGTCGGCGTCTACACCCGCACGCCACCGCAGCAGATCATCGAAGGCCTGGGCGTGCCCGAATTCGACCTGGAGGGCCGCTACATCGAGGCCGACTACGGGAATCTGGCCGTCATCTCGCTCTACCAGCCCTCCGGCTCCAGCAGCGACGAGCGCCAGCAGGCCAAGTTTCGTTTCCTCGATGCCTTCTTCCCGCACCTCGAAGCGCTGATCAAATGCGGCCGCGAAATCGTCATCTGCGGCGACTGGAACATCGCCCACCAGGAAATCGACCTCAAGAACTGGAAATCCAACCAGAAGAATTCCGGCTTCCTGCCCGAGGAGCGCGCCTGGATGACGCGCCTGTTCGACGAACTCGGCTGGGTCGACGTCTACCGCAGCCTCTACCCGGAACACGCTGGCGAGGCCTACACCTGGTGGTCCAACCGCGGCCAGGCCTGGGCCAAGAACGTCGGCTGGCGCATCGACTACCAGATCGCCACCCCCGGCATCGCTGCGAAGGCCAAATCCGCCAGCGTTTACAAGGATCAGCGGTTCAGCGACCATGCGCCATTGATTGTGGATTACGACCTCACTCTATAAACAATGCTAGGCCAACTCTTTTCCACAAATTTCTTACTGCACGGCATTCAGGAAACCGAAACGTGGAAAGGCGTACCCGACGCCGAGTTGAATACGTTCATTGTTCAACTCAAAGCGCATTACGCGTCATTCACGGCGGACTCAGCCCCCAACGAAAGCCAGACCGAAGATGAACTAATCGAGCCGGTGATTGACCTGCGTGGCTGGAATGATGCCTGGATTTCACAAGTCAGTCTTTCCCAGTCCGGACGTGAGCAGGACATCAAGACTCACGGTACCTTTCGCACCTGTGACCTGATTATGGGCTATCTGGTGCCTGTCCGGACAGGCACACTGAATCACGAGAGCCTTTCATGAGCGACTGCCTTTCGAACAGCGACCTGCTTGCACTTCTCGTCCGGCTCGACGAAGCACCCGCCGACGCCCTGGAATCAGAGGTGCTCGATTTCAAGCCCTGGTCAAGTCCGAAGGGTGATCTGAAAGTGGCGGTGGAATATGCCGTGTGCTTTGCCAATGCCGGCGGCGGTGTGGTGCTGTTCGGCGTGGACGACAAGCAGGTTGGCCGGGCAAAGGCGATTCATGGGGCAAGGGGCTATGACCTAGAGCGCTGGCGGCGGGATATTTTCGACTGCACGAGCCCTAATCTGACGGTGGAGGTTTTCGAATTGACTGTGCCAGAAGGCACGGGAAAATTACTCGGCGTTCGTATCGCAGCCGGGGACAGCAAACCCTATGGAACAGCGAGCGGTGTATTCAAGCAGCGCGTGGGTAAGAGCTGCATGTCGCTGGATTCGGCCGCTTTCAACAGACAGTCCATCCAGACAGCCGCCGTGGACTGGAGCGGTGCACTTGCCCAAGGGGTCGAATTGTCCGATCTGGACCCCATCGAGATTGCACGCGGCCGGCAGATTGCCGAGCGGCTCCGCCCTCAGTCCGATATTCCCCGTTTGTCCGACACCGACTTCCTTGCCGCACTGGGCGCGATCCGGGAAGGGAAAATCACCCATACTGGCCTGCTGCTATTCGGCAAGGAAACGGTTTTGTCGCGGCTCTGCCCGCAGCATTTGGTGCAATACGTCTGGCAACCCGGTGAAACGCAGGTTACCCGTAACGATCAGTTCCGCTTCGGCCTGCTACACACGCTGGAACGCATCGAGCAGATATTCACCAGTCCGGCCAACCCGGAACGGGAACTGACGCTGGGACTGCAAAAGCTGCGCATTCCGGCCTATCACCTGGACGTGGTGCGGGAAGCCGTGCTCAATGCCGTGACCCATCGCGATTACTCAGACCCGGGAAAGGTATTGATCCGCCAGCTTGCGGATGAACTGGTCATCACAAGTCCGGGGGGATTCATGCCGGGCATCACTCCCGATAATATCCTTCGCCATGAACCGAAAAGCCGGAACAATGCACTGGCCAATGCCTTTCTGAAGTTAGGTCTGGTTGAATCGTCAGGGATCGGACGACGACGAATTTTTGTGTTGTGTCTGTCTTTGGGCAAGCCGATCCCCTTGTATGAGAGCGATGGCCATAGCGTGACCCTGCATGTATACGACAAAGGACACGACGAAAACACCGCCCGCCTGGTAGCACGCTGGCGTGACGAAGGGCGAGAAGTCGGGCTGGAGGCGTTGATGGTCCTTGCCTATCTGCGTCAGAACGCTTTCATCGACAGCGGTTCGGCATCCAGGCTACTTCAGCGCCCGCTTGCACAGGCCAGGGAAATTCTGGATCAGCTTGCTTTGCCGCGAGCAGGAATTCTGGAACGCAGGGGACACACGCCTGCCGCCACGTTCCATTTGGCGAAAGGCATAGCAAAGGATTTACTCGGCAAGGCCGCCTATACCAAAACCCGAGGGCTCAATCCGATCCGCTACGCGGAAATGGTTAAGGCGTATTTGCAGGATCATGGTTCCATCTCGCCAAAAGAGTGTCGAGAGTTGCTTGGCCTGGGAGAATCGCAATCGGCCAAGGTCGAGATTTCCCGCTATTTGAGAAATTGGTCCACTGGGGAGAATGCATTCCTTATGGGGAACGGGCACGGAAACAGCAGGCGTTATTCGCTAAGCGGGAAACAACAATAAATCGCTTGTTAGCAATCTGCAGGGAATCTCATCCCACACCGGGAGTGAATAGAATTATTACTTTATATCAATAAGTTAAACAGAATCTCTTGTTAACAAGCGTTTAGCAAATGCTAAATCCAACTCGTTTGAGAAAGGTCATATTGCCTCCCCCATCCCTCAGCAGCACACCACCTCACCCCTGGATTGCCGCCCTTGCGGTCTACACCCACCCGCGCGTCGTCGGCATGCTGTTCCTCGGCTTTTCGGCCGGGCTGCCGCTGCTGCTGGTGCTGGGCACGCTGTCGTTCTGGTTGTCCGAGGCGGGCATCGCGCGCGCGACGATCGGGCATTTGAGTTGGGTGGGACTGGCGTATGGCTTCAAATTTCTGTGGTCGCCGCTGGTAGACCGGCTGCCGCTGCCGATTCTGACGGCGCGGCTGGGCAAGCGGCGGGCGTGGCTGCTGCTGTCGCAAATCTGCATTGCTGCTGCGCTGTTGGGGATGGCGAACACCGACCCGGTGCTGAACCTAGCGCATACGGTGTTCTTTGCGCTGGCGGTCGCCTTCGCCTCGGCGACACAGGACATCGCGCTCGACGCCTACCGCATCGAAGCCGTTGAAACCGAAAAGCAGGGCGCGATGGCGGCGACCTACCAGGCGGGCTACCGCATCGCGATGATCACGGCCGGTGCGGGCGCACTGTGGATCGCGGCGAGCGTCGACCCCTCTGAGGCGAGCTACGACTTCCGTCCTTGGCAGGTGGCGTACACGGTCATGGCGGCGCTGATGGCGGTCGGCATCCTCACCACGCTGATCATCCGCGAGCCGGAAAAGAAGATTTCCGCCGTCACCACCGAGCGCGAGGCGCACACGCGCGAGCGGTTTGCCGCGGCGGGTCTCACGGGCTGGCTGCTGACCGCCAGCGCGTGGTTCCATAGCGCGGTGCTATCGCCCTTCATCGACTTCATCCAGCGCTACAAATGGCAGGCCGTGCTGATGCTGGCGCTGATCGCCGTCTACCGCATCTCGGACGTGGTGATGGGGGTGATGAGCAATCCCTTCTACCAGGAAATGGGCTTCACCAAGGACGAGGTGGCAACGGTGTCCAAGGTGTACGGCGTGATCATGACCATCGCCGGCGCCGGGCTGGGCGGCCTGCTGGTGTTGCGCATGGGGGTGATGCGCACGCTGTTTCTGGGTGCGGTGCTGTCGGCGGCGACCAACCTGCTGTTCGTGTGGCTGGCCGGACGCGGCCACGACGTCGGCGCGCTGGTGTTCACGGTTTCGGCGGACAACCTCTCCGCGGGCATCGCATCAAGCGCCTTCGTCGCCTACCTCTCCGGCCTGGTGAACCAGGCGTATTCGGCGACGCAGTACGCGCTGTTCACCTCGGTGATGCTGCTGCTGCCCAAGTTCATCGCGGGCTTTTCCGGCGAGTTCGTCGATGCGTACGGCTGGGGGAATTTCTTCACCGGCACCGCGCTGATCGGGGTGCCAGTGCTGCTGCTGGTTTGGCTCGTGTCCCGAAACCATAAACAACCATGATTGAATTTTCCCTGCTCACCGCCCTGCTCGCCGGCCTGCTTGGCGGCGTGCACTGCGTCGGCATGTGCGGCGGCATCGTTGCGGCCTTCTCCTTCCGCGCCGACGGCAGTGCGCCGCCGTTCAGGATGCACTTGGCCTACAACCTGGGGCGGGTGGCGTCCTACGTGCTGTTCGGTGCGCTGGCGGGGGCGCTCGGCGCCTCGCTCAAGCTGGCGGAGTTCATGCCGATGCAGACGCTGCTCTATGTGCTGGCGCAGGTCGTGATGATCCTGCTCGGCCTGTATCTGGCCGGATTCAATCAGTGGGTGCTGGTGTTCGAGCGCGCCGGCGGCGCTCTGTGGCGCCGGGTGAAGCCGCTGTTCCAGAAGCTCTTGCCGGTGAAATCGCTGCCGCAGGCGCTGCTCGCGGGCATGGCCTGGGGCTGGCTGCCGTGCGGGCTGGTGTATTCGGTGCTGGTGTCGGCGCTGGCGGCGGGCAGCGCCACCTCGGGCGCGGCACTGATGCTGGCGTTCGGGCTTGGCACCCTGCCGAATCTGCTGGGCATGGGCCTGTTCGCGCGGCAGATCCAGCCTTTCATGCAGCAGCTGTGGGTGCGCCGTGCGGCGGGGCTGACGGTGGCGGGCTTCGGCGGCTGGGGCCTGCTGACGCTGGCTTTTTCGGCGTTCACGAGCGTCTGAAGCCGGGCCGCCGAGAAAAGAACAGCCCCGGATCCGGGGCGCGTGGTTCGGGCTTACTTGTAGAACTTCTGGGTGAAGACCATCTCGCGCTTCGGTTCGCCGGCCACTTCGACGGTGGCGGTGAATTTCAGCGTGTCGGGCGGCGTGACGCGGAATTCGCCCAGGTAGTAGATCGCAGTGCCCTCGTTGATCTCGCGCATCTCCACGTTGGTCAGCTGCTGGTTAAGGTTGGTGGCATAGGCGGAGATTTTGGCCGGCACCGGCGTCAGCACGCCGAGCTTGTTCGGCATCAGCACCGACATGGTGACCAGTCCGCGCGTCTTGCTGCGCTCGATCTTGTAGGCGCGCGCGACTTCGGGCAGCAGTTCGTCGGTGGTCAGCGCGTTGTAGTGGATTTCGACCCGCCCGAATTTCTGCGAGATTTCGGCGTGGGCGACAGCAGCGACGGAACACAGGCACAGGGCGGCAAGCAGGCGCTTCATGGTCTCTCCTTGTTGTCGTGGGGGATACCTTGTTAAGTGTAGGCGCTTATTGCAGCGTGGCGAGCCAGGCGGTCAGCTCGTCGAGCGCACGGCTGACCGCCTGGCTGGATGCCTGCGCGGCGCCGGCCGCATCGTAGGTCGCCAACGCCACCTGCTGCTCGAACACCCGGCGCCCCAGCAGCTTGCGCTGCTTCAGGTCCACCAGTTCGGCGCGCAGCACCAGCCGCACCGTGCCCGGCTGGCTGGCGGCATCGTGATAGAACTCGACCAGTTCGGTATCCAGCAGCACGTCGCCGCGCACGTAGCCGCCGGCGGCGCTGACATGCCAGACGCCCTGGCGGTCGAGCCGCGCCCGCATCAGATCGGAAAAGCGCTTGCCGGGACGTTCGGTCCAGCGCGCAAGCTGGTACTGGCCGCGCGTACCGGCGCGGCGGCTGAAGATGAGCTGGTCGGTGTCGTAAAAGCTGCCGGTGGCGGTGTCGAGCACCAGCAGGGTGGGCGCATACGATTCCACACGTGCTTTAGCACGTAGTGGATCGGAGTCCCCTTGTGGGGCATACGATTCCATCCCGCCTTGCGGGACTTTAGCGCGTAGTGGATCGGAGTCCTTTAGGGCCCCGGCACGGACGGGGGTGGCGACGGCGGCAGGGGCCGCGTCGTTCAGCACGTAATACACCACGCTGGGGGTGTCGGTGCGGGTGCCCAGATTGACGCAGCCGGTCAGCGCCAGCGTCAACGCAGCAAGGATAAGGCCTCGTTTCATGGCATTTTTTCTCCGGGGCCGAGCTGCTGCGGGCCGGGGCCGAACAGGATGGCCCGCGGGTTGGACAGACGCTGCCCGGCAGTGGTGAGCACGTCGGCGCTGGTGCGGATATCGCGGCTGACGTTGGTCAACTCCAGCGTGCCGGTTTCGGTGAGCTGCTGGATCTGCGCGGAAATCAGACCGGCATCGTGCTGCAGTTTTTCCATTGCGATGGTGGCTTCCTTCAGCGCGGCGTCGGCGTTCTGGCCGATGCTGACGATGCTGCCCTCGGCGCGGGTAGCGGCCTGGCCGATGCTGGCGCTGGCAAGGCGGAATTCGTCGGAGGCGTCGCGGATGCCCTGCACCGCGTCGCTGAGGCTTTCCTTGTTGGCGGCGAGATGGGTGGACAGTTCGTTGAGGTTGGCAAGGGTCTGGCTGATCTCGCGCTGGTTTTTCTCGGACAACAGGGCGTTCATTTTTTCCAGCACTTGGGCGCCGTTGACCGCCAGCCGCGAGAGGGCGGTGGCGACCTTGTCGATGTCGGAACTGCCCTCGGCGATGACCGGATAGCGCTCGCCCTCGGGCACCTCGTCGAGCAGGGGGCTGCTGCTCGGGCCGTTGTTGATTTCAACCGACGCGATGCCGGTGACCAGATTGCGCTTGATGTAGGCTTCGGCGCCGACGTGAACCGGCACGCCCTCGTCGATGCGCGCGGTGACGCTGACGGCTTCGTCGCCGCCCTGGGCGAAGCGGTAGCTGTCGACCACGCCGACCTTGATGCCGCGCATCTTCACCGGGCTGCCGATCGCCAGCCCGTCGAGCGACTGCTGCTTGAAATACAGGGTGTAGGTCTGGTACGCGATAGTGTCCGCCACGCCCGCCAGCCACACGATGGCGACCGCCATCAGCGCGATCACCGCCAGCACCAGGGTTCCCACCAGGGTGTAGCGACCTTCAGTTTCCATGCGCCATTCCCTCCTCCGATGCCCGTGCGGCGAAATAGTCGCGCAGCCACGGATCGTCAATGTGTTTCAGTTCGGCCACGCTGCCGCTGCCGAGTACGCGGCCGTCCGACAGCACGATGACGCGGTCGATGATCGAGAACAGTGTATCCAAGTCGTGGGTGACGAGGAATACGGTGAGGCCGAGGCTGTCGGCCAGCAGTCGGATCAGCGAATCGAATGCACGCGCGGAAATCGGATCGAGGCCGGAGGTCGGCTCGTCGAGAAACAGCAGTTCGGGGTCGAGCGCCAGCGCGCGCGCCAGCGCCACCCGCTTGCGCATGCCGCCGGAAAGTTCGCTCGGGCGCTTGCGGGCGGTGTCCGGCGGCAGTCCTGCCAGCGCCAGCTTGAGCCGCGCCAGCTGGCGGCAGATGGCATGCGGCAGCTCGGTGTGCTCGAACAGCGGGGTGGCGACGTTGTCCTCCACGGAGAGCGAGGAGAACAGCGCGCCGTCCTGGAACAGCACGCCGAAGCGCTTGCGCAGCACGTTCATCTGTTCCGGCGTGCTGTCCCACACCGACTGTCCGAACAGTTCGATGCGGCCCGCCTGCGGCCGCAGCAGGCCGATGATTTCCTTCAGCAGAACCGACTTGCCGGTGCCGCTGCCGCCGATCAGCGCGATGACCTCGCCGCGCGCCACCGACAGATTGAGGTCGCGGTGAATGGGGTGCCCGCCCAGCGTGGTGGAGACGTCGCGGACGTCGATCACGGTGTCGCTCATCAGATGCCCAGCCGAACGAACAGCACGGCAAACCCTGCGTTGAGGACGATGATGGCAACCAGGCTCTGCACCACGGTGGAGGTGGTGTTGGCGCCGACGCTGCGCGAGTCGCGGGTGACCGCCAACCCCATGCGGCAGGCGATCAGCGCGATGAAGATGGCGAACACCGGCGCCTTGCCCAGCCCAACCAGCAGGGTTTTCAGCAGCAGCACGTCGGCCAGCCGGTCCATGAACATGTAAGTCGAGATATCCAGCTGCTGCTGCGCCACCAGCATGCCGCCGGCGATCCCGGCGATGTTGCCGATGAACACCAGCAGCGGCATGGCGAGCAGCAGCGCCAGCATGCGCGGGATCACCAGCACCGTCAGCGGCGACAGGCCGAGCGTGGTGATGGCGTCGATTTCCTCGGTGACCTTCATGGTGCCGATCTGCGCGGTGATGGCGGCGCCGGTGCGGCCGGCCACCAGCACCGCGACGATGACCGGTGAAATCTCGCGCAGGATCGCGGCGAGCAGGCCGTCGACGACGAAGATGTTGGCGCCGTACTGCTGCGCCTGATCCCCCAGCAGGTAGGCGAACACCACGCCGAGCAGGAACAGCATGCCGGACACGATGGGGATCGCGCCGACGAATATGTCGCGCACCTGGGCGCTGAATTCGCGCCAGCGCCAGCGGCCCGGATGCCGCATCAGCGCCGCAATCTCGAGAAACAGACGGCCGATGAAATCGAGCAGCCCGATGAGATGTCCCCATATTGCCAGCGTGCCGCGCCCGGTGAGCGCGCGCACGCCTTCGCGGGTCGGCGCGGGTTGCGCCGCCGTGGCCGCGCTGTGCTGCGCGACCAGCTTGAACATCGCCAGGTGCTGCGGCTGAAAGGCGCGCAGCTCGGGCATCGGGTCGCCGGCGTGCGGGCGGGCGGCGGCGAGCAGCAGCCAGGCGCCGTTGGTGTCGAGCTGGATGACGCCGGCGCCGTCGAGAACGCGCACGCTCTTGCCGGCCAGGTTCGGCAGCGCGGCCGCGGCTTCGGCATTCCAGACGCCGCTGGCGATCAGCGCGCCCTGTTCCTCGTCGAAGTGCGCACTTGCCTGGGTCACGCCAGCCCTAAAGGATTGTTGGGATCGATGCCGGGCATGAAGGGCAGGCCGCGCTCGCGGTGGGTGACCTGGTAGACGCAGCCGATCCAGTTGCCGACCACGCCCTCGGCGGTGTCGTGCCAGGTGTTGTCGAGCAGCGGCAGCAGATGCGCCTCGGGAAAGGCCACCGTCTCGCCCGCCTGCAGGCGGCTGCCGTATTCGGCCAGCAGCGCCTGCGCCTGGCGGTTGAAATAGCGCACCGGGAAGGGCGGGAAGGCCGGCAGCTTGCCGGACGCGGCCAGCAGCAGGTCGCGCTTGTATTCCTTCAGGAGCGACACCGTGTCGTATTCGGGATGGCCCTGGAAGAACACCGTGCGCAGGCCGTCGTGGCTCACCGCCAGATGCACGCCGGCTTCCGCGCTTTCGACCAGCACCTTGAGCCCGGCCGCCTCGAACTGCGCGCGCGAAACATCGTTCCAGCGCGAATGCGGCACGTCGAAGCGGGTGTTGACGTCGGCCACCAGCGGGTGGCGCCCGTCGGTGACGCGGTGCTCGAACACGCCCCATATCTTCTGCGGCTGCTTCACCCGCGTCTGGCCGTGGCGGAACTGCATCACCGCGTGGGTGGCGAGGCACGAGCACAGGGTCGAGGTGACGTTGTCCCAAGCCCAGTCGATCACCTCGATCAGCGGCTCCCAGAAAGGCTCGTCGGCGAGGTTGGGATGGCTGACGTTGGCGCCGGTGATGATGAGCGCGTCGAGCCCGGCCGCGCGGATCGCCTCGAAGGGTTCGTAGTACTGCGCGATGTGCGCCCGCGCCGCCTCGCCGCGCGGCAGCGTCGGCAGGGTGAAGGGGTGCATGTAGAACTGCGCGATCGGGTTGGATTCGCCGACCAGCCGGTAGAACTGCCGCTCGGTCGCCTCCAGCGCCGCGTCCGGCATCATGTTCAGGAGGCCGACATGCAGCTCGCGGATTTCCTGCTGTGCCGCGCGGTCGGTCGACAGCACCGTGATGCCGTCGCGGCGCAGGCGGTCGAACGTGGGAAGGGTGTTATGCGCGACCAGCGGCATGCGCTTCCCCTGCTCCCTGACCCCTGGCCCCCGACCCCGTCCTTGCAATCGCCGCTTCCACCAGCGCCAGGAAATCGCGCTCGTCGCGCACCTGCGCCACTTCCTGCGAGGTCACGGTGTAGCCGTGCGGTTTGGCGATCGCCTCGTAGCGCGGAATGCGCGAATGGAACAGGCGCGGGAACACCCAGCGCGCGAAGTCGTCGGGCTCGACCTCCGCCACGAACTCGATACCCCTTTCCTGCAGATAGACCGGCAGGTGCTCGGCGAGGAAGGCCGGGCGGAAATACAGCGGCTTGGGGTCGGACTGCGCGCGGCGGATCAGCGTATCTTCTTCCTCGCGCGTGGTGGTCTGGATGTAGAGGATCAGCGTGTGCTCGGCCAGCAGCTCGACCAGACCGGGCTCGTCCAGTTCGCACAGGCTGCCGCCCACATCGTTGACGAAATGCGGATAACCATAGATTTCCTGGCCCTTGCGGATGAAGCCCGGCACATCCTTCATGGCGGCGATTTCGGCATCGCGGTACGCGGCCTGGCGGCGCGAAAACTCGTCCAGGCTCAATCCGCCCCACTCCGGCCCGCCGAGCTTGCCGACAAAGGTCAGCACCGGCCCGAGATCGTGGATCTTGATGTTGTTCTTGATGTTGATCCAGTCGTTGCGCAACAGGTCGCGCAAAAATGGCACCTGCATCGCCTGCTGCTTGATCAGGTCGAGGATGGGTTCGTCCAGGTAGCGCGTGCCGATGCGGTAGTCGCCGGAAAAATGGAACCAGTCGTGGCCGCGCAGCATGGACGAGATGTGCGTCTTGCCGACGCCGGACATGCCGAGCAGGGTAATGCGCTTGGTCGGCCAGGCGCGGAAGGATTCGGGGGTGAAGTGCATGGGGTCGGTTTTCGGATGATTAGCGCGAAGCCTACCGAAAAGCCATGCAATTAAAAAGGGCGCACCCCGCTTTGGTGCACGGCGGCGCGCGCCCCGCACCAATTCTGCTCACGCGTCATGGGCCGTCAATTCCGCAGAAGCGACGCCATGCGCCGCCCGCCAGCAACGGCGCGCCCTGAAGCGACACCGCTTCGCCGGCAGCCGGCTGGCACAGCGGTTGCTTTCATCCCTGCACCGGGAACAGCGGCGTAGCGACGTCCGCATGTACCGCGAAGGAGGGCTAGGGTTCCGGTCCCGCAAGGGATGCTGGTCCGAGAGCCGCCGGTTCCGCCACAAGGCGGAGCTCCACGGAGGGACAAAAGCCCGGGAGACGCGATTGCCGCTCTCCCGTGACTTATAAACCTGACATCTCCACGGAGTACACCATGCACCTGAATGCCTTGCTGAAGACACTGCTCGCCGCCATTGCCGGCACCCTCCTCGCCGGCGGCGCCCAGGCCGCGCCCACGCTGAAACTCGGCCTCACCACCTGGATCGGCTATTCGCCGTTCTACGTCGCCGACGCGCTCGACCTGTACAAGAAATACGATCTGAAGGTGAAGCTGCAGACCTTCACCGACCCCGCGATGCTGCCATCGGCGCTGGCGGGCGGCGCCATCGATGGCGCGCTGATGACCTATGACCAGGTGGTCGGTGCCGCCGGCCAGGGACAGAATTTCAAGGTGGTGATGCCGGTGGACTATTCCTACGGGGGCGACGCGGTGCTGGCCGCCCAACCCATCACAAAGATCAGCGAACTGAAGGGCAAGAAGGTCGCCTACGCGCCGCTGTCGCCGTCCGATTTTCTGCTCGCCTACGCGCTCAAGATCAACGGCATGAGCGACAAGGACATCCAGCCGGTGAACATGACGCCGGAAGCGGTGCCTGCGGCGATGGCGTCCGGTGCGGTGCCGGTCGGCGTGACCTATGAACCCAACGTGTCGCAGATCGTGGCCAGCGGCAAGGGCAAATACCACGTCATCTATTCCTCGCGCGAGGCGCCCGGCATCATCACCGACGTGCTCGTCTTCGACGCCAAGCGCCTCGGCAAGGACGACAAGCAGATCATGGCGCTGATGCGCGGCTACCTCGACGGGCTGGCCTACATGAAGGCCAAGCCCGCCGAGGCCGCGAAGCTGATCGGCAAGGCGGTGGGCGTGTCCGACAAGGAAGCGCTTGAACAGCTCACCGGCGTCTACAACATCCCGCTCGCGGAAATGCCCAAGACCTACGCCAAGGGCAAGGACACCACCTCCTTTTATGTGAGCGGCGAAGTGATCAACGAAATCCTGCTGAAGAACGGCCAGATCAAGAAGACGGCCGCGATTCCCTCGACGCTGGACGACCGATACGTGAAAACCCTGCTGAAATAAGCCTCGAACGCCCTCCACGGAGGGCGTCGTTCATCATGATCCCATCCATGTCCAGCCGATTGTTCCGCCACCCTGATGGCGCCCTGCCCAACACACTGGCGCTCGCCTATGCGCTCGCCGGCTATGCCGGCGGCCTGTGGGGGATGGCGTCCGCATCCTGGCCGTGGGCGCTGGCCGCCACCCTGTGGTTCGCCCACGCGCTCATCGTCGCTGCCTACCTGTTCCACGAATTCGCCCACGGCACGATTTTCACCCGGCCCGAGGCCAACACCCGCGGCGGCGTGCTGATGACCTGGCTCACCGGCAGCTGCTACGCAAGATACGAACACCTGCGGCGCAAGCACATGCGCCACCACGTCGACCGCGCCGACGTCATCAGCCTGGACACCAAGGCGCTGCTGCAATCGTCTCCGGCCTGGGTGCGGCGTGCGGTGCTGGCGCTGGAATGGGCCTACGTGCCGGCGGTGGAACTCTTGATGCACGCCTACGTCATTGCGCGGCCCTTCCTCGATCCCTCGCGGCGCGGCGAGCGCGGCCGCGTGCTCGCCATTCTGTTCATGCGCGGCAGCGCCTTCGCGGCACTGGGCGTTTTCGCGCCGCGCGCACTGCTGCTGTACGGCGTCGCCTACCTGATCATGGTGACCGTGCTGCGCTTCGCCGATGCCTTCCAGCACACCTACGACGCCTATGCCATCTCCGACAGCGACCCGGTGCCGTCCGACAAGAATCGCGACAAGGCCTACGAGCAGGCCCACACCTATTCCAATCTCGCCAGCCTGCGCTGGCCCGGGCTCAATCTGCTGCTGCTCAACTTCCCCTACCACAACGCCCACCACGAGAAGCCCACCGCGCCGTGGTACCGCCTGCCCGCGTTGCACCGCGAGCTCTACGGCGACGCCGGCCAGGTCATTCCCATGGCGAAGCTGCTGATCCCATTCCATCGCCACCGCATCACGCGCGTGCTGGCCGACGACTACGGCGAGGTCGATCCCCGGGCGGGCCATGCCAAGAGTTTCGTCGGCGCAGTGTCGGTGTCCTTCCTGACCGCGACATGACGGCCCTGACGCTTTCCCTTCCCCGCCGCCAGAGCACGGCCGTCTCCGCCCTGCTGGGCGGTGCCGTCCTGTGCGGGCTCGAGGCACGCACCGTATCCGGCGAATGGGGAACGGCGTGACCCAAGTGCTGCGCCTATGGCCGCTGCTCACCGGCCTGCACAAGTACGACAAGTCGCTGTCGACGCGCAACCGCGGCCACGGCCAGATCATCGAGGCGCCGATCCTCGCCTACCTGATCGAGACTAAAAACGGCCGCATCCTTTACGACGTCGGCTGCGACTACGCCAAGATCGCCGACCCGGTTTTGCGTAACCGCTATTACGACCCCGAGTCCTTCCCCTTCGGCCCGCCCGAGATGCGCGAGGAGGACCGCATCCCGCATCACCTGGAACGGCTGGGCCTGAGCGCCTTGGATGTCGACGTGGTGTTCGTCGGCCATCTGCACTTCGACCATGCCGGCGGCCTGTGCGACGTGTGCGGCGCCGAGGTGCACGTGCAGCAGGACGAGCTCGACGCCGCGCGCTCCGGCCTCGACATCGCGGTGTTTGCCGAAGACCTCGCCGGCAATAACAAGTGGAAGGTGCAGCAGGGCGAATACGAGCTGGTGCCCGGCGTGCGCGCCGTCGCCAGCCCCGGCCACACCGCCGGCCACATGTCGCTGTTCGTCGAACTGCCAAAGGGGCCGCCGCTCATCCTGTGCGGCGACGCCGCCGACCTCGCGGAAAACATCGAACAGGAAATCGCCCCCGGCCTGTGCTGGCAGGACCGCGAAGACCAGGCACTGGCAAGCATCCGCAAACTCAAGACCCTGGCGCGGCAGGAACGCGCCGAGCTGTGGCCCAATCACGACCTCGCCTTCTGGCGCACGCTGCGGCGCTTCCCCGATTTCCATGAATAGATGGACGCCTCCGCAGCCGGCCGATCCTGAGGGGATGGACGCCCCGCTCGACATCACGCGCCTGCTCACCACCATCACCGACAACCTGGTCGGCATGATCTACCGCTGCCGCATCGATGCGATCTGGACCATGGAATTCGTCAGCGACGGCTGCCACAAGCTCACCGGCTACCGGCCCGACGAACTCATTTTCAACAACCGGGTGTCCTATGACCAGATCACCCTGCCGGAAGACCGCGAGCGCGTCAGCCGCACCATCCACGCCGCGCTGGAGAACAACCAGGCCTTCGATGTGGAATACCGCATCCAGCGCGCCGACGGCCGGGTGTGCTGGGTGCTGGAGCGCGGCGTCGGCCTGCGCAATGCGCACGGCCAGCTGGCCTGGATCGAGGGCTTCATCCAGGACATTTCCGAGCGCATGGCCGCCAACGAGGCCCTGCGCGAAGCGGTGCGACGCTACAGCAGCCTGTTCGAGCATGCCACCGAAGGCATCTTCCAGACCACGCCGCAAGGGCGCTATCTCAATGCCAACCCGGCGCTGGCGCGCATCTACGGCCATGCCTCGCCGGACGAACTGATCGAGCACCTGCATGACATCCAGCGCCTGCTGTACGTGTCGCCGGAGCGCCGCGACGAATTCGTGCGCCTGATGCAGAAACAGGGCATGGTGCGCAATTTCGAATCGCAGGTCTACCGGCGCGACGGCAGCATCATCTGGATTTCGGAGAATGCGCGCGCGGTGAAAAACAGCGACGGCAGCGTGCAGTTCTTCGAAGGCACCGTGGTCGACATCACCGAGCGCAAGCAGCACGACGCCAGGCTCGAATACCAGGCCAGCCACGACAGCCTGACCGGCCTGCCCAATCGTTCGCTGCTGCGCGACCGCATCGAGCAGGCCATCGCCAACGCCAAGCGCGACGGCCATCTGGTGGCGGTGGTGTTCGTCGACCTCGACCACTTCAAGCTGATCAACGACAGCCTCGGCCACCACGTCGGCGACCGTCTGCTGCTGGAGGTCGCCGACCGGCTCATTGCCTGCGTCCGCGGCCACGACAGCGTGGCGCGCCAAGGCGGCGACGAGTTCGTCCTCGTGCTCACCGAGCAGCACGAGGAGAACGAAATCCTCGCCGTCGTCAGCCGCCTGCTCGAAGCGATCTCGCAGCCGTGGGTGGACGAAGGCCAGGAATACGGACTCAGCTGCAGCGTCGGCATCAGCTGCTTCCCGCAGGACGGCGACGACCCCGACGCACTGCTGCGCTGCGCCGACGCCGCCATGTACAAGGCCAAGGCCTCCGGGCGCAGCACCTACCACTTCTACACGCCCGAGCTGAACCAGGCGATCAGCGAACGCCTCGAACTGGAGAACAACCTGCGCCATGCGCTGGAACGCGACGAGTTCCGCGTCTACTACCAGCCGCGCATCGAGGTCGCCAGCGGCCGCATCATCGGTGCCGAAGCCCTGATCCGCTGGGACTGTCCCGGCAAGGGCATCGTCCCGCCCGACAGCTTCATCTCGATCGCCGAGGAAACCGGGCTGATCATCCCCATCGGGCAATGGATCCTGCAGGAGGCCTGCCGCCAGAACAGCGCCTGGCAGCGCGCCGGCCTGCCGCCCGTCAGCGTCTCGGTGAACCTGTCGCCGATCCAGTTCCGCCATGCCGGGCTGGTCGAGTCGGTGGCGGATGCGCTGGCGCAAGCCGGGCTCGATCCGGCCTGCCTGGAACTGGAACTGACCGAATCCTTCGTCATGCACGACGCCGAGCGCATCAACGTCGCCATGCAGGCGTTGAAGGCGCTGGGCGTCGACATCGCGGTGGACGACTTCGGCACCGGCTATTCGAGCCTGAGCTACCTCAAGCGCTTCCCGGTCGACCGCCTCAAGGTGGACAAGAGCTTCGTGCGCGACATCGACAGCGATCCCGACGACGCCGCCATCGTGCGCGCCATCATCACCCTTGGGCATGCCTTGGGGCTCAAGGTCGTGGCCGAAGGCGTGGAAACCCAGGCGCATCTCGAATTCCTGCGGCAGCACGGCTGCGACGAACTGCAGGGCTACTACTTCAGCCGCCCGGTTCCCGCGACCGAAATGGAGGCCCTGCTGCGCAGCCTGGCAGCCTGATCATTTCTGGCGCCGCGATGGAGGCGCGTGTAAACACCCTACAATCAAGTTACGGGCCAACCGCCCTGGTCGATCAAAACCGGGGACTTGCTCCATAGGGATGCGGGTCTAGAGTTAGCGGTATGTTTTCCTTCTGCAAAGGCGAAACCGGCCAGGTGCAAGCGCACTGCACCATCCGCGCACGATTTGCATGAGATAGCTATTTGCGTCCGTTAAGCCAAACATGCCCAAGCTTTCACTCATCGAATCCGAGGCCACACGGCTGGTGGGCCGCCTGCCCGAGACCCGGCGCCGCGCGCGCCAGCAGGCACTGATCGATTTGTGTGAAGCGCACTGGCCGGAAATTCGCGGGCCTGAGCCGGCCACTCCGCTGGCGCATGTGATGTGGTCGACCCCCCCGCCATGCGCAGACCTGTTGGCGGATTTGTTTGCGGCAGGCGATGGGCGACTGGATGGGCTGCCGCATGGCAGGAGAGCGCCGCAGGCGTTTGCACTCCTGGTACTGGCCGAGATCGAGCGCGGCAATGCGGAAGGAATACGGCTCGCCCATGAGCCCATGATGTTGTTCGAGTCGCCCGCCGCCGGGGCGCGCTACGCCGAGGACGTTGCGGCTGCCCTGCGCGGCGGCGGCGAAGCGCTCCATGTGCATCCCCATGACTCCCGGCCGGCACTCTGGAAAGCGCTGGCCTGCATCGCGGCACAAACGGGGCGCTGTGATCTCGCAGCGGTGACAGGCGTGATCGGCCTGCTGGCTTCACTGCCCGCGGACGCCCAAGCCGCGGATGAGGCGCTTGAGCGCTTGCGCGGCAAACTGGGCGAGACAGGCGTGCACTTCCTGGGCATCGATGACGGTCACATCCGGTTCGAAGTGCGCGGCCATGCACACCCGCCGGTGGACACCAGACAGCTTGGCGAAATGCTGGCCGAAATCAGGCGACCGTGGCGGGGTTGAGAAACCGGCATGCTCAGGGCCGCCGCAAGGCGGGCCCTCGGTGAAACGCCTTACCGCCTGCCTTTGGGTTGCCAGCCGTCAGTGAGGGTCTTCATGAAGGCGACGATGTCGTCGATCTCACGCTCGCTCAGCCCCAAATCGCCCAACTCGTCGCGATTGACGTTGGTGATCACCTCCGGCGCCGGCCAGCATTTCTGATTCAGCGCGGCGTCTTCGCTGACCAGGTTCTGGCTGCACAGCGGCTTCTTGTCGCGGTCGTTGTAGAACACCACGGTGCCGCGCAGGGTCTTGAAGTAGCCGTTGTGCATGTATGGGCCGGTCAGCTCGATGTTGCGCAGGGTCGGCACCTTGAACTTGCCGTCCTCGGAGCGCTTGTTGACCGTGGCCCCCAGGCCGCGGTCGACCCACAGCGCGCCGGCCGGATTGAGCTGGGCCGGCAGCTTGTAGAAGGGATTGTCGGGATTGCGCGGCACGCCCAGGTTGTCGTAGGTGAAATCCGTGAACAGCGGCGGCTCGCCCTTGGGGCCCGGCCTGCTGGGATGGCAGGCCGCGCAGTTGCCCTTGTCCTCTGCCTCGAACAGCCGCAGGCCCCGCAGCTCCTGTTTCGACAACTTCGTCTTGCCGGCGAGATAAGCGTCGTACTTGGACGAAAAGGGGCTGAACTGCGGGGTGCGCTCGAACGCGGCCAGGGCCTCGGCAATGCGCGCGTAGGCCTGCTTGGGGTCGTCGAGTGCGCCTTGGCCGAACACCTTGTCGAACTCGTGGCTGTAGGCCGCTTGGCGTACCTTTTCCACCACGCTCTTGCTGTCCGGGTTGGCCATTTCCAGCGGATTCAGGAACGGCCCCTTGGCCTGCTCCTCGAGCGTGGCGGCACGCCCGTCGAGAAACTGGCCGCCGACATACAGACCTTCTTCCTTGTCGAAATGAAACGCCGGGCTGAAGGCGGCATACATGGACGTCGGCGCGTTGCGATTGCCGACGCGGCCCGGAAGGACCCCCTTCGACACCGGCAGCCGGCGGTCGGGATCGGTCAAGGCTGCACTCGCGTCGTGACAGGTGGCGCAGGACTGGCCCGCAGGTGAGGACAGGCTGGGATCGAAGAACAGCGCCTGGCCCAGCTGTGCCTTCGCGGCCGCCTTGCTGTCCGCTGGTTTGTCAGCCAGTGCGGGCAGGATCAGTGCCGCCGCCATCGCGCTGCCCAATAAGGTTTTTCTCAACATGTTTTTCATCTCGCACACTTCAGAATCCCATCGTGGCACGCAGGCCCAGAATCGCGATGTCCCCGGCGGCGCCGTCGGCACCGGGCCGGGAAATCCATTGTAAATCCGGCGTCAGCTCGATGTGATCGTTGACCTGCCAGGCGTAATAGAGTTCGGCCAGTCGCTCGGCGCCGCTTGCCGCATAGCCAAAGTCGGGGCCGTCCACACCGTCGGCGTCGAGGCTCGGTGCATCGGCCTGGAAGCCCTTGCTCGCATTCAGCCAGCCGCCGGCGAAGCCCAGCCGATCCTTCTCGCGACCCCACGCCGCACCGCCGAGTTCCAGTCCCACCGTGACAGCCTGATCGAAGCGCACCTTGCCCTGGGTCGCGTGGCCATAGCGCGCGAACAGGGTGGTCGTTTCCGTCACCTGCTGGTCCGCGCTCAGGCCCCACCCGGATTGCCGCTCGGTGCCGGAAGCGGCCGCATTGGAATAGGGCGTGGCGCTGCCGTTGGTCCAGGCATAGACGCGGACATTGCCGGTCAGGCCGTCGACATACAGGTGCCCGGCTTCCAGTTGCGCGATCATGAAAGGCTCGTCGAAACTGTCGCTGAACGAAGCCCCCTCGCCCGCGCCGAAGGCGCCCAGCGAAGCGCGCCACCCGTTGCCTGCCGCGCCGTCGACGTGATAGGCCAGGCGCGCGCCCGGCGTGAAACCGTACGCATCCACGCCGGCCGCGCCGCCGGAATCGAGCAGCGGGTTGTGCACGAAGGCATTGTTGAGGAAGCGGGTCGACTCGTCGTCGGCGATCGTGTTCTGGTCGAAGAACACGAAAGGATCGATCTTGCCGAAGTTGACCTCCAGGTGCTGGCTGGCGTCGGCACGCGTCCCGTTGAGCGGCACATCCAGCTGATACCAGGCCTGGGCGAGCACGGCCGCAGCGTCGTCCCCCTGGCTTAGCTGGAAGGCCGTGCTGTTGGGCGTGCTGCTGAAACCGGGAGAGGTCATGGCCAGACCCTCGCCCTGCCCCAGCCGGAACTGGGCAAACAGATGGCCCTCGGCATCCCCGATCTCGCCGCCCGGCAGGGTGACGGAAACGTCGGCCCGATAGTTGAGCTGGCTGTCCGCTCCGCCCGTCTCACCGGCAAGCGCCTTCTGCGCCACCATGGTCATGGCCACCCCCGCCGAAATGCCTTCCACCGTCTCGATCGCGCGTGCCTGCTTGCGCAGCGTGAGCAACTCGACTTCCATATCCTCCAGTCGGGAGGCCATGGCCTCCTCCTTTTCTTCCCGCTCGAACTCGGCCAGACGGGTTTGAAGCTGCCGGTTGGCCGCCTCCAGTTGTTCCAGGCGCTGCACCAGCTGGCTCAATTCAGCCCGCAGGGCGTCATCGGCTGGGGCCGCCAGTGCCGGCCAGGTGGGCAAGGCGAGGGCAAGTGAGACCATGATCTTCTTGAATTTCATGCGAACTTTTCCTGTGCGGTTTCCTGCTTGCTGGCTACCGGGCGAAAAGTCCTTGGCTGGCTGGAGGATAAGAAATTTATTGGTGAGAATCAGCGCATAGCGCTCACCCCTGTCGCAATCATAATTGATAATGATTCCTGTTTGTAACAACAGCAACGCAGCTTGGGTTGCGCGGAATGCGTACTAGATTGAGCAATTCAATGTTCACGCGCGCGAGGTTGCGGGCAGGTGGCCGGGCCCGGCAATTTCGTCGCTACCTTCATGAAAGACGCCCTGACAGTGTTGATGTGCTGCCTTGCGCTTGCCGGATACGGCACCTGTCGTGCCGACATCACCGCGTCCGACGAGGCGGCTTATCGGGCCACCATGGCCGCCGATGGCGTGCAGCGCGTCAGGATTGAAGGCGGGTCCTATTTCTTCAAGCCGAAGCGGGTGATCGTGAAGTCGAATGTGCCGGTCGAGTTGGCGGTCAGCGTGAGCCGGAGTCTGATTCCCCACAGCTTCGTCATCCAGGCGCCCGAGGCGGGCATCGCGGTCGATGAAAGCCTGTCGGGCCAGGCCAAAAACATCCGCTTCACCCCCACCGCCGCCGGCAGCTATCCGTTTTATTGCCGGAACAGGCTGCTGTTTCTTGAAAGCCACCGCGAGAAGGGCATGGAGGGCGTGCTCGTGGTGGAATAGCGATGCTCGCCGCCCTGATGCTGGCCACCGCACTCACCGCAACTCGCCTGGCGCCGCTGGCGGGCGCCATCGAACACTACCGCACGGTCGAGACCTACCAGGCCACCCTCCGCACCGCCCATGCCGATGGCGAGGACCATATCCGCTATTACTACCGGAAGCCCGGCTTTGTGCGCATGGAGTTCATCCGCCCGCATGCGGGCGCGGTGCTGGTCTATAGCCCGATCACCCAGCGCGTGCGCGTGTGGCCGTTTGGCGCCGGCCGCTTCCCGGAACTCAGCCTGAGTCCGCGCAACCCGCTCATCCGCAGCCCGGGCGGCCAATCCGTGGACAAGTCGGATGTCGGGGTGCTGTTCGCGAATGTCAGCACCCTGCTGCAGCAGGGCCGGGCGGAGGTGGTGGGCGAGGCACGCCTGGACGGCCGCACCGCCCTGCATCTGGTGGTGACCGGGGCACCGGGGCAGGCGGTGGCCGGGGTGCACCGCTACGAACTGTGGCTGGACACGGCAAGCCAGTTCCCGCTCAAGGTGGTCAGCCGCAACCAGACGGATGCCGTCATCGAGACCGTCACGATGCACGCCCTTGAAATCAACGCCCCGCTGGCGGAAACCCTGTTCGATCCCGGAAGGGAATGAAAATGGAATACCGCCTGGTCACCGTCTGGTGCATCGAAGCGCCGATCGAAGCGGTCTGCGAGGCCATCTCCCATTCCCTGAACTGGCCGCAGTGGTGGCGCAATGTGGAACGCGTCGAGGAACTTGCCCCCGGCGACCCCCGCGGCATCGGCAGCGTGCGCCGCTACACCTGGCGGGGACGCCTGCCCTATCGGCTGACCTTCGATATTCGCGTGGTCCACGCCGAGCGCCTGGCCGTTGTCGAGGGTATCGCGAGCGGCGACGTGGAGGGCCGCGGTCGCTGGACCTTCACCACCGACGGCCGCGTGACGCACGTGCGCTTCGATTGGCAGGTGCGCACCACGTCGGCCTGGATGAACCTGCTGGCGCCGTTGGCGCGCCCCGTATTCAAGTGGAACCATGACGGCATCATGCGGCGCGGCGGCGAAGCCCTGGCGCGCAGGCTCAATGCCCGCCTCGCAAGCCGGGTGGTCAGCTTCGAGCCGTTTTCCGAGTTGGGCGGCAGCAGAAATTCGCGAGAACCGAAAACCGCAGCCGGCCGCTTTAGTCGACCCCGCCATACCAGTAAAAGCACGCAGGGAGGACGCCATGCCGGATGAAATCAAGAACGCGGTGGTCGCCGCAATGAAGGACCCGCAGGTCAGCAACGCCATCACGGACAGTGTGCAAAAGGCCATCCAGGAAAAGTTGCAGACCGCTCTTCCGGACGTGGTGAAAGGCGCCGTCCTCGGCGCGCAACAGGCCACGGATCAGAAGCCACACGACCCTCACCGCACCACCATCCACTTCCTCGCCGGCCTCATCGCATTCTGCCTCGCCGTGATCGTCGGCATCTTCAACGCGTTCCCCGATTCCCCGGTCGACACCGGCAGCGTGGTCTACCGGATGTTCGGCGGCGTGCTGGCCTGGATATCGGTCACCGCGCTGGTTGCCACCGTCAGCGCGCTGATCGCTCAGCTTCGGAAATACCGATACCGCGTCAAGCAGAAACGGGGCGACAACCCCGCAGATCCCTGGAAACTGGAGTTGGCCCTCCTCATGGGCGTCCCCACCCTGTTTGGCGCAATAGCCGTCGCCTATTGCGTCCGCGGTGGCGCGGCAATCCTGAGCGGCGACGCAGAACTCATCGGCATGTTGAAGGCAATCTGCACGCTCGGGGGCATCTGAGACAAGAACCCATCGGCCGCAACGGGTGGCGTGCTTATGCGCTTGTGAATCAGCGAGCCAGACACGCATAATGGCCGCGCTGAAAATGGTTTCAGCGTTGTTCATTCATCAGGGGGAATTTGAAAAATGAAAGCAAACGCACTGACCTTCGCTTGCTGCGTGGCCGTCGCCAGCCTGTCCGGCTGCGCGCTCACTACCGAGCAGGTCGAGCTTAATTACACCCAGCAGGCGGGCGTTTCCAGAATCGCGGGGGCTGACACCGTTTCCGTGAACGTGCAGGTCACCGACCAGCGGCTGGACAAGAGCAAGGTCAGCAACAAGAAGAACGGCTACGGCATGGAGATGGCGCCCATCACCGCTGCGGAGGATGTCGCCGTCACCGTCCGCAAGGCCATCGAGAAAGAGCTTCAGGCCCGCGGCTTCCAGCTTGGTTCGGATGCGGCGCTCGTCAGTATCGCCGCCGACATCACCCGCTTCTACAACGATCACAAAATCGGCTTCTTCGCCGGCGATGCCGTGGCCGACCTGAACCTGTCGGTCATCGTGAAATCGAAGAGCGGTGCGCTGCTGTTCTCGAAGCAGATCATCGCCCAGGGCATGGAGAAGAATACGCAACTCGCAAGCGGCAACAACGCCAAGATCGCGCTGGAGCGTGCACTCGAAAACGGCATGAAGACCCTGTTCGAAGACCGGGCCTTCGTGTCCGCCCTGCTGGCATCGACCGGATCGACAGCAGCTTCGAAATAGACCCGTCTGCATTGACGATTCAGCTTTCGACAAGCGCGCCAATGGCGCGCTTTTTCATTCCCGCTTCAACGCAACGCGCGTGGGCGGCGAGGTCGTCTATATTTCAAACCGGATGGGAGGCGTCTTCATGCGGAACGCAACACGCAGCCTGATCGGATTGAGCATCGCGCTTGCCATGGCGAGCGCGACCGCTTACGCCGCGGAAAGGAGCACGGCCATGCAACTGACCTCGAGTGCATTTGCCCAGAATGCAGACATCCCCAGCCTGTACACCTGCGAGGGCAGCGACCAATCGCCGCCGCTGGCGTGGTCCGGCGTGCCGGCCGGGACCAAAAGCCTGGCACTGATCGTCGACGACCCCGACGCCCCCGATCCGGCCGCGCCGAAGATGACCTGGGTGCACTGGGTGCTGTACAACCTCCCGCCCGATACCTCCGGGATCGAGGCCGGCGTATCCCGCTCGCCCAAGCTGCCGGCCGGCACACGGGAAGGCCTCAATGACGGGAAACACGAAGGCTACGGCGGCCCCTGCCCGCCCATCGGCCGCCATCGCTACGTACACAAGCTGTATGCGCTCGACACCGTGCTGCCAGTTTTGAAACCTGCGACCAAGGCCGCGCTGGAAAAGGCGATGCAGGGGCATATCCTCGCGAAGGGTGAACTGGTGGGGTATTACAGGAAGAAAAAATAGGCGGGTGCGCGTGTCGTGGCCAAGAACTCACCTTCAAATCAACAAATGTATCTTGGTCTGCCCCCTGTTGTTCGGTTGAATAATCACTCTGCCGCGATGATGTCTAAGGCAGTACCAACCCGTATAACCAACTGCTCCGCCTCAACGCTGTTTTCCCCAAGCCACGCGAGCGTTAAGCGATCTCGAAGTTTTCCAGGCTCGATTCCCATTTCGCTGGCTAACACGGGAAAAATCTTCTTTGCCCATTTGCTTCCAGATAGTCCAATTCCAGCGACTTTCGCTCTATCGAATGCTTGCCCGACCCCATCGATCAGGTCTTCTGCCGCAGCAATGTTCGTATCAGCCAGGAGCAGTTCTTCCGGCGCAAGATCGCCTGGCAGGGAGAAAACGTAGTTAGTCGGAGCATCGCCGATGTCAGGATCTCGAACGCCAATCGCACGTACGCCTTCGCCTCGGAAGGTCTGGACCAACTGGTAAACGTCGTGTGTATTGCCTACCGGTACGATGCACGCGTTGTGAAGGAGGGGCTTGTTATACCGCTCTAGGATGTCGGTCAGAAACCCCTTTGCCACAACGTCTTCAACTAGGATTAAGTCCTTATTTGTCTTGGCCACACCAGATAGTTGGCGCGCAGCGGCAATGGATGGGACACGCGGAATGATGTCTACACCGGACTTTCGCCGAACAATAAGGACTCTTGCTTCTGTGGGCAGTGTCTCGAACAGTTCAGATGAGTGGGTGGTTAGGATAATTTGGTGACCCTTACGCCGAGCCAGGTTCATGAGATACCAAGCCAAGCCCCGCTGGGCATCTGGATGCAAGGTGATCTCTGGCTCCTCTAAGAGTACTAGCGAACCCTTTGGGAGGCACTCCAATGCGCGCATGATCCGAATTACCTTTTGCTCGCCGGCCCCCATGTGAGGCTCCGCGTACCCACAAGTGCCGCGCTTAACCAAGGGCAAGTCGTCGCTCCAACTCCCCTTTTCAAGCCCAACCGTATGCATAACACCAGAATCGTAGGGAACACCCAAAACCTTTGATAAGGAGCTAATGAGGTTGTTATCGAACGGCGCGCTTGCTTTCACCTCAATCTGAGATCGGAACACATGTAGACGATCCTTGCGCTCGATCCGGGGCGCGAAGGTCGAGATACCGAAGAACTGAACCAATCGCTCGGGATTGTTACGCCGAGGATAGTTCCATCGCGTTCGGTCTTTTCGGTATGGAATTGGGAAGCCTGGAGAGTCGTTCCAGAAACTGAAGCTGACTGAAGATCCATCATCGAATGCTGGCGTTTCATCTTTCAAAGCAGCCCGAATCCATTCACCGATTTTGTAGTTTCTACCCCCATCTGGCTTGACGTAGGCGGATGAACAAAGTTGCAGGATTGTGGTCTTTCCGCTGCCATTCGTTCCGGCGATTGCTATAACCGGCCATGAGAATTCTAAGTTCGCCGTTATGCCACGAACACTCTGCACATGGATCGACTTTAGAATATTCCCAAAAAGTCCATTGCGAGCAGCGGGGTTGCTCCAGATGTTAGTGAGCTCTTCGACTTCCTTGTTGATATCCGTTTGGGTGGCCATATACGCTCTGCAATGGTTATGTCTCCTTGTAGGATTCTGCCAGAATCGACCGTGGACTATTAGGAATAGATACGAGCGTTTCCAAAAATGTAACTTGGCTTGGATCGTTAATTGTCCCGCGCAGCCAGCCACGCCCGCCATCCCCCGTATTCCGTAATGTCCCGCGCATCGGCCACACCGATGCCCTCGCAGATAAAACCATTCACGACTAAACCATCGGCCAGCTCCAGCTTGCCGATACCGAGCGGCGCGGGGATGCCGGCGACGAAGGAGCCGAACTGGCTGACGGGCATGTCCCAGACTTCGCAGGCGATTGATGCGCCGCCCGCTTCCACTTTGATGAGGCCGGGGCGCTTGCCGTCGGGCAGGGCGTAGAAGCGGTATTTCGGCGCGGTCTGCGTCGTGGCCACCAGGCGCGCGTTGCGTTCGGTGAGTTGGTGATTCAGCGGCAGACCGCTGAGATGAGCGCCGACGACGGCGACACGTACCTGGCCATCCGGCAGCAGGTTCAAATTCTCGGCCAGCGGCAGCGCATGATTGGTCGCGCCGAGCTTGCCGCCTAAAGCCTGCTGCATTTTTGACGCCAGGTGCAGCAGCGGGCCGTCCTGATGCGGCGGCGCGATGAGGGTGACGCCGAACGGCAGGCCGTCGTGCTGGAACCCGGCCGGCACGGCGGTGGCGGCGAGGTCGAGCAGGTTCATGAAGTTGGTGTAGTAGCCGAGGTTGGCGTTGAGGCGGATGGGGTCGGCTTCCATTTCATCCACGCGATAGATCGTGCCGGCGGTGGGGGTGAGCATCACGTCGATGTCGTTCCACACCGCGTCGCAGGTGCGCTTGAACGCTCGCAGCTTGTAGAGGTGGGCGAAGGTGTCGGCGGCGCTGATGTCGCGGCCGCCGGCGATGATTTCGCGCACCGGCGGAAAAACCTTGTCGGGCTGCGCGTCGAAGAACTCGCGGATGGCGAGGTAGCGCTCGGCCACCCAGGGGCCGCCGTAGAGCAGGCGCGCGGTTTCGAGGAAGGGGGCGAGGTCGACTGCCACCGGCGTGCCACCCAGCGCCTGCAGGCGTGCCACCGCTGCGCCGAACAGCCGCCCGGCCTCGGCATTGCCGAAGAATTCGAGGTCCTTTTGCATCGGCACGCCGAACCTGAAACCGGCCGCGCGGCCGAAGTCGAATCCGTGCGGCGCCAGCGGGCGCGAATATTCATCCTCGGCGCCGAAACCGGCGGCTACCGCCAGCACGCGCTCGGCGTCTTCGGCGGTGAGCGCAAAGATCGACACCGCATCGAGCGAGCGGCAAGCGGGCACCACGCCACGGGTGGACAGCGCGCCGCAGCTCGGCTTGTGGCCGATCAGATTATTGAAAGCGGCGGGCACGCGGCCAGAGCCGGCGGTGTCGGTGCCGAGGCTGAAGCTCGCCAGCCCGAGCGCCACGGCGACGGCCGAACCGGAGCTGGAACCGCCGGAAATAAAGTCGGGATTGAAGGCATTGCGGCAGGCGCCGTAGGGCGAGCGGGTGCCGTTGAGGCCGGTGGCGAACTGATCGAGGTTGGTTTTCCCCAAGGGGATCGCGCCGGCATCGATCAGGCGCTGCACCACGGTGGCACTGCGTTCAGGCGCGTAGGCGTATTCGGGACAGCCGGCGGTGGTGGGCAGGCCGGCGAGATCGATGTTGTCCTTGATGGCGAAGGGGATGCCGTAGAGCGGCAGACTGGCGATGTCCTGACCTTCGAGTTTGCTTGCGTAAGCGCGCAGTGCATCGGCGTCGAGGCGGCTGATCCAGATGTGGTGGCTGTCTTCGCCAGCCAGGCGGGCGAGCAGGTCGTCCACCAGTTCAAGCGGGGTGAGTTCGCCGGACTGGTAACGCTGGCGCAGGCTGGCGATGTCGAGGCTGAGGGGTGGATTCATGGTGCGTGTCTCGATTGATCGTTGCTCTGTCGTCACCCCGGCGAACGCCGGGGTCCAGTTTGATTGGGCTGGATTCCGGCGTGCGCCGGAATGACAGTTCATGTGGTTATCTATTCGCTCACCAGCACCAGCAGGTCCTGCCCGGCAGACACCTGCCCGCCTTCGCGGCAGAACACCTTGTGGATGCGGCCGTCGCAGGGCGCCATCACGGCGAACTCCATCTTCATCGATTCGACGATGACGAGCGGGTCGCCCTGCTTCACGTCGGCGCCCTCTTCCACTTCCACCTTCCACACGTTGCCGGCGACGTGGCTGGCGATGGCGCGGCCGTTTTCCGGCAGGTCGAGTTCGCTGTCGGGCGCGGCCTCGGCCACGGTCAGGTCGCTCGCGTATTCAGCCTGGCCGCTTTCGCGCCAGCGTTCGCGCTCGGCATCGAACGAGGCCTGCTGCTGCGTCTTGAAGGCGGAGATGGACTCGCTGTTGTCGGCAAGGAACTGGTTGTATTCGCGCAGGCTGAAGGTGGTTTCCTCGACCTTCAGATGGTAGCGTCCGAGCGGGAAATCCTCGCGGATTTTCAGGAGTTCTTGTTCGCTCACCGGGAAGAAGCGCACCTGGTCGAAGAAGCGCAGCAGCCACGGCTTGCCGTCGGTGAAGTCGGCGGTCTGCCGCCAGCGGTTCCACATCTGCAAGGTGCGGCCGACGAACTGGTAGCCGCCGGGGCCTTCCATGCCGTAGACGCACATATAGGCGCCGCCGATGCCGACGGCGTTTTCCGGGGTCCAGGTGCGCGCGGGGTTGTACTTGGTGGTGACCAGGCGATGTCGCGGGTCGACCGGCGTGGCCACCGGCGCGCCGAGATACACATCGCCCAGGCCCATCACCAGGTAGCTGGCGTCGAAGACGATGCGCTTCACGTCCTCAATGCTGCCCAGCCCGTTGATGCGGCGGATGAACTCGATGTTGCTCGGGCACCAGGGTGCGTCCTTGCGCACCGACTGCATGTATTTCTCGATCGCGAGCTTGGTGGCGGCATCGTCCCACGACAGCGGAATATGCACGATGCGGGTGGGCACCTGCATGTCCTCGATGGCGGGCAGCGCCTTTTCCGCGGCCAGCAACAGCTCCATGAGCTTCGACAGCGGCAGCACGCGCGAGTCGTAGTGCACCTGCAGCGAGCGGATGCCGGGCGTGAGGTCGAGGATGCCCGGTACGGCGTCGGCCTGTAGCCGGGTCATCAGCGCATGCACGCGGAAGCGCAGATTGAGGTCGAGCACCAGCGGGCCGTATTCGATGAGCAGGTACTTGTCGCCGGCGCGGCGGTAGACGACGGCGACGGGGTTGTCGGTTTCGGGGGTGCGGTGGAGGATGGGTTCGGCGAGTAATTCTCCCCCACCCTGCCCTCCCCCGCTTGCGGGAGAGGGTTCCAACGTAGCGATGGCGGCGTCCTGTGCGGCTTCCATGCGCTCGGCCTGCGCCTGGGAGAGGCGCTTGAAGCGCACGGTGTCGCCGGGGCGCAGCTGGCCCATCTTCCACAGTTCGGCCTGCACGATGGTGGCCGGACAGACGAAGCCGCCGAGGCTGGGGCCGTCCGGCCCAAGGATCACCGGCATGTCGCCGGTGAAGTCGACCGCGCCGATGGCGTAGGCGTTGTCGTGGATGTTGGACGGATGCAGGCCGGCCTCGCCGCCGTCCTTGCGCGCCCACTGCGGGCGCGGGCCGATCAGGCGCACGCCGGTGCGGCTGGAGTTGTAGTGCACTTCCCAGTCGGTGGCGAAGAACATGTCGATGTCGGCGTCGGTGAAGAAATCCGGTGCGCCGTGCGGGCCGTAGAGCACGCCGATTTCCCAGGCGTGGGTGTAGGCGGGGATCAGCCCCGTAGGAGCGGCCTCCAGGCCGCGATTCATCGTGGCCACCGCTCCCGTGCTTGATCGCGGCCTGGAGGCCGCTCCTACAGGAGATGGGGCCAAGTGCAGCACGTCACCCACTCTTAATGTGCGGCCGGCGTGACCGCCGAACTGGCCGAGGGTGAAGGTGGATTTGCTGCCGAGATAGTCCGGCACATCAAAGCCGCCGCGCACCGCGAGGTAGGCGCGGCAGCCGGTGTCCTTGATCGCGCCAAGCTTGAGCATGCTGCCGGCCTTCACCGCATGCGCGGCCCAGTTGGCGAGCGGCATCCCGTCCAGTTCGGCGCCCATGTCGGCACCGGCGAGCGCGACCACTGCGTCGCAATTGAAGCGCAGCGTGGGACCGGCGACGGTCAATTCAAGCGCAGCCGCGCCTTCCGCGTTGCCGGCCAAACGGTTGGCGAGACGCAAGGCCAGCGCGTCCATCGGCCCCGACGGCGGCACGCCGACGTCCCAGTAGCCGGTGCGGCCCGGCCAGTCCTGGATGCTGCTCTGCACGCCGGGCTCGATGACGTCGATGGTCGCCGGGCGGTAGTGGAAGGCGTTGAGGTAGCGCGTGGTCTGACGTCCCTCCATGAACACCGCGTCGCGGACGATCTGTCCGAGATAGCCGAGGTTGGTCTCGATGCCGGCGACGCGGGTATTCGCCAGCACCTGCTGCATTTTTTCCAAAGCTTCGGCGCGGTCGCGGCCCTTGACGATGATCTTCGCCACCATGGGGTCGTAGAACGGCGGCACGTCGGAGCCGCGATCGACCCAGGTTTCGATGCGCGCGTCAGCCGGAAACACCACTTCGGTCAACACGCCGGCGGCGGGCTGGAAATCCTTGCCCGGGTCCTCGGCGTAGAGGCGCACCTGCATCGACGCGCCCTTGGGTTCAGCCTTGAAGCCGGCGAGATCCAGTTCGCCAGCGGCTTCGCGCACCATCCACTCGACCAGATCAACGCCGGTGACTTCCTCGGTGACGCCGTGCTCGACCTGCAGCCGCGTGTTCACTTCCAGGAAATAGAATTCACCGCTCAAGGTATCGTAGACGAATTCGACCGTGCCGGCGGAGCGGTAGCCGACCGCTTCGCCCAGGCGCACCGCGGTGGCGAGCAGGCTGGCTCTTTGAATCTCGGTGAGGCCGGGCGCCGGGGTTTCCTCGATCACTTTCTGGTTGCGTCTTTGAACGGAACAATCGCGTTCGCCCAGTGCGACGACACGGCCCTTGCCGTCACCGAAAATCTGCACCTCGATATGGCGCGCGTGCTCAACGTATTTTTCGAGAAAAATGCCCGCTTCCTTGAAGTTGGCACGGGCCAGGCGCTCGACCGACTGGAAGGCTTCCACCAGTTCGTCGGCGCTCCAGATCAGGCGCATGCCGATGCCGCCGCCGCCGGCGGTGCTCTTCAGCATCACCGGGTAGCCGATGCGTGCGGCTTCGGCCTGGGCGTGGCCGGCGTCGGATAACAGGCCGGACCCCGGCAGCAACGGCACCTTGTTGTGTTCGGCGAGGTCGCGCGCGGTGTGCTTCAAGCCGAAAGCGCGCATCTGCTCCGGGCCGGGGCCGATGAAGGCGACACCAGCCGCCGCGCAGTCCTCGGCGAAACCGGGGTTCTCGGACAGGAAGCCGTAGCCAGGGTGGATGGCTTGGGCGCCGGTGGCTTGGGCCGCTTCGAGGATTTTTTCGGCGCGCAGATAGCTCTGCGCGGCCGGCGGCGGGCCGATCTCGACCGCTTCGTCGGCGAGCCGCACGTGTAGGCTGTGGCGATCGGCCTCGGAATAGACGGCGACCGATTTCACCCCCATGCGGCGCAGGGTGCGGATGATGCGGCAGGCGATGGCGCCGCGGTTGGCGATGAGAACCTTGTCGAACATGCAATCTCCGGCGGGTCGTCCCGCTTCATTCAACGCGGCGGGTCGTCCCGCGCGAGTGATCAAGGAATTACTGAATATTCAGTCATCGCGAGGCTCGCAGAGCCGTGGCGATCCAGAGGTCGCCGACGCTGGGCAGATACTGGATTGCTTCGCGTTGCTCGCAATGACCCGTCATGTTTGGCTCAGCACGTCCAGATTTTTATGGTTCAGGCGCGTCCCAGATCAGCACCCGCACCGGGGTCGGGTTGTAGGCATTGCAGGGGTTGTTGAGCTGCGGACAGTTGGAGATGAGGCACAGCACGTCCATCTCGGCGCGCATCTCGACGTACTTGCCGGGCGCCGACACGCCGTCTGCGAAGGTGAGGCCACCCTCGGGCGTCACCGGCACGTTCATGAAGAAGTTGATGTTGCTGGTGATGTCGCGCTTGGTCAGGCCGCCATCGTAGTGCGCGAGCGCGTGCAGGAAGCTGTCGCGGCAGGAATGCATCGGCCGCTTGTTCAGTGCATACCGGACGGTGTTGCTCTCGCACGAGCAGGCGCCGCCGAGCGTGTCGTGACGGCCGCAGGTGTCGGCGGTGAGGGTCAACATGACCTTGCCTTCGGACGACATCAGCCGGGTGCCGGCGGTGAGGTAGAGCGCGCCTTGGGCACGCACGGTGTCGGCGGCGCTGTAGCGCTCCTCGGGGTCGCGCACGTTGTAGAACAGCGTGTCGACCGCCTGGTTGCCTTCGAGGTCGAGGATGCGGAACACCTGGCCCTTTTTGATTTCGTGGATCCACGGATCGCCGGCATCGACAACGGCATCGACAACTGCGTGCTTGGGATCGAAGGGGCTTTCGACGAGGTTGAAGCGGGTCATGATTTCACCTCAGCGATAAAGAATTTCGGTTTGATAGAAACCGCGCTGGTTTTCCGCGCAGGCGTTGCGGCAGGCGTCGTCCGCACCCGGCGTGCCAGCCTTCCACGCGGTGAGCATGACGTCGCCCGGCGCGTAGTCGGGGCGCGGGTCGAGCGGATGCGGCGCGGCGGACAACACCACCAGCACGTTCATCTCGAAGCGCAGATCAACGTACGCGCCGGGATGTGAATTCGCCTCGTCGAAACGCAGCCGGCCGGCGTCGTCGGCGACGACCTTGCTGAAGAAATTCACGTTCGGCACCACATCGCGCTTGCCCAGTCCCCATTTGCCCAACTCAACCAGCAGGCCATCGCGGCCGTTGCGATGCATGCTGTTGCGGTGGGTCTGGTAGGTGGCTTCTCCGTACTTCGCCTTCACCATCTCGGCATTACTGGTGCCGCACACGGTGTCGTGCCAGCCGCAGCTATCCGCAATGACCGAGCACAGGACGTGTCCCATGTCGGAGTAGCAGACGTGGCCCGTGGTGAGGTGTGCGGTGTGCTGAGCCTTCAAAGTGTCGGGCATGTTGTAGCGCTCGAGCTTTTCCTCAGCGTTGTAGAACAGCGCCGAGACGTTGGCGCGGCCGGTGAGATCGGTGAGCCTGAGCGCGTTGCCGCGGCGCAGGATGCCCGACCAGTGGCAGCCGCCGGGAAGCGCTTCCTCCCATAAAAAAAGCTCGGGCGAGATGGGGTTGAGGTTCTGTGCCATGTGAATTCCAGGTCAGAAGAATTTCAGGTAACGGTCCAGTTCCCACTGCGAGACGTGGGTGTGATACGCCTCCCATTCGTCGCGCTTGAACTTCACGAAGGTCTCGGCCATCAACGGGCCGAAGACCTCTTTCGTCAGCGGGTCGGCTTCGAAGGCGTCGATCGCCTCTTCCAGCGAGCGCGGCAAGTGCGAGACGCCCATCGCCTGCAGTTCGGCTTCGGAGTGCTGGTACATGTTCTCGCCGTGCGGCTTGCCGGGGTCGAGGCCTTCGCGGATGCCTTCGAGGCCGGCGGCCAGCATCAGCGCGGCGGCCAGATACGGGTTGCACGACATGTCGACCGCGCGGCATTCGACACGGCCGCCGGCGAGCGGCACGCGCAGCATGTTGGTGCGGTTGTTGCTGCCGAAGGAGACGTGGATCGGCGCCCAGGTGAAGCCCGACATGTTGCCGCGCCGCACCAGGCGCTTGTAGCTGTTGACCGTGGGGGCGATGACGGCGGAGATCGCGTGCGCGTGCTTCAGCACGCCGGCGACGAACTGGTATCCGAGTTTCGACAGCTTGAGCCCGTTGGCATCCGCCGGAGCATCGAACAGGTTTTCGCCGGTTTCCAGGCTGGCCATCGACATGTTGAAGTGGGCGCCGCTGCCGGTGCGGTCGGCGAAGGGCTTGGCCATGAAGGTGGCGAAATAGCCGCGCTTCTTCGCCATCTCGCCCAGCATCAGGCGGAAGAAGGTGAAGCGGTCGGCCATGGTCAGCCCGTCGGCGTACTGGAAGTCGGTTTCGAACTGGCCGTTGGCGTCCTCGTGGTCGAAGGAGTAGACGTCCCAGCCGAGGCCGTCCATCGCCTGCACGATTTCATCGAGCAGGCTGTAGTTGTCGAGGAAGCCGCGCACGTCGTAGCAGGGCTTGGCCAGCGTGTCGGCTTCGCTGGTCGGGACGATGCTGCCGTCCGCATTCTGCTTGAGGATGAAGAACTCGGTCTCGATGCCGAGGTTGAAGCGCAGGCCGAGCTCAGCCGCGGCCGCAAGCTGTTTTTTCAGGATGCCACGCGAGCAGGCCTCGAAGGGCTGGCTCTTGAGATAGAGATCGCTCGCGTACCACACCACTTCCGGGTTCCACGGCAGGATGGCAGCGGAAGTCAGATCGGGATGCGCCGACACTTCCTCGTCGTTGACCTCCTGCGGCACGCCGTCGAGCGCCGCCCCCGTGTAAAGCTCGGAGCCGCCGACCATCTGTTCGAAGTGGCCGATCGGCACCACCTTGCCCTTGGACATGCCGTGCACGTCGGCGAAGCTGGCGAGCGCGTATTTGACGCCGGCGGCCTCGAGCTGCGCCTTGGCGGCCTGCGTTTCGACGGCCAGGGTTTCGGATTGGGAATGCATGGTCATCGGATGGCTCCTTAAAACGGGGGTGGGGTGATGCCGGCGCGCTCCAGCGGCGTGGCCTCGGTGAGCGCCTGGGTGAGTTGTTGCGCGAGTTCGGTCACGCACAGGTCGAGCAAGGTTTTCCCTGCGGCCGCCTCGGCCTGGCTCGGCGTGCCAACGGTGCCATGCACGCTCTCGTCGCTGACGCGGTAGGCGAAGAAGCAGCCGGCCGAGCGGTCGGGTTCGTCGACGGCCTTGTCCATGCGCACCAGTTCGGGATGCAAGGCCAGCATCAGCGAGGTCTCGGCGCAGTTGGCGTGGAAGTTGGCGGCGTCCTCGTGATAGCGGCGGTGCGCCTCGTCGGAGAGGTCCCAGATCGAGCGCAGCGCGACGCGCATGCCGGGGTAGGTATGGCGGATGTTCTCCAGCCCACAGCGCAGCGGCGCCCAGTTGGTGACGTGGCCGTTCAAGAGCAGCAGGCGGTCGAAGCCCGCGCTTTGCAGCCACTCGGCGATTTCCAGCACCAGTTTGGCCAGCGTCTCGGGACGCAGCGAAATCGTGCCAGGCCATTTCGGCGAATGCCCGAGCGAGCAGCCGTAGGCCAGGCTCGGCAGTACCGGGATGCCGGTGAGCGCCGAGGCACCGTGCGCGACTGCCTCGGCCGACAGCGTGTCAACACCCAGTGGCAGATGCGGTCCGTGCTGCTCGGTGGCACCCACCGGCAGGATGGCCATGCGGATACCCTTGTCGCGCAGCGCGGCGACGTCTTCCCAGGTGAGGTGCTGCCAGAGGACGGGCTGCTTGTTCATCCTCTCGCCCCCAAGCACCGCTGTAGGAGCGGCGGGGGGGCCCCCCCGACCCCCCCACCCCCCCCCCCCCCCCCCCCCCCCCCGGGGGAACCCACCAAAAAA